>FWPV01004293.1_pt1 | contig 30676 bp, 21 predicted proteins | sample 2228371 | NCBI WGS metagenome assembly FWPV01 (sample SAMEA103939776, study PRJEB20133) | metagenome | reverse complement strand
TGTTTGTATCCGCTCAATTTATTGAGCGTTAATAATTAACGCCCGATAAATCGGGCTACTACAAACCCAATATAATATTTGTTTTATTCGTGTAATTCGTGATTAATTTTTCTCCGTGCCTCCGTGTCTCTCATTGCTTATTTACTAGAAACCCTTACGAAAAAAAACAACTTACATTGCGGGAAAACCGTTGCATTACATAACCGATAAAAAATTTACTAGAAAACCTTACGACAGAAAGTATGCTTAATTAGCGAGGAAAACGTTGCGGAACATAACCGATAAAAAATTCACTAAAAAATATGGTTAAGCAACTAAAGTTTATGCTTGGATTTTATATTGTCTAAACTTTAGTATATGTTTACAAATATACATTCAATTGAAAGAAATCATAATTTATCTGTAATCTATCCATTATAACCATTGAGATCGTAAGTTTCTATATAGTCGTAACATCCTATCATGCCATATTTTTAATATACATTTCCATTCCTTTTTCCATCAATTAAAAATTAATTAAAACCTTATTCATTTTTAACAAATCGAAAGTATTATCTAAGTAGAAATTTGAAAATCAATTGTTTCCTGTTATTGGAATGTCTAATCAAATTTAACCGCAGATTCAAAATTATGGAGGATAAATTCATGATAAAAACAAGAATTTCTTTTGCAGTTATATTTTTAATAGCTTTTTTCATGCCATTATTTTCATTGGTCAATGCACAGAACTTAATACGTAAGGAAATCAATATTCCAAATATTCCTGGTTATATTACACTAAAATGTGATTTACACATGCACACTGTATTTTCAGATGGTACCGTTTGGCCAACAGTAAGACCTTTAGAAGCATGGATAGAAGGGCTAGATGCAATAGCAATAACAGATCACATTGAGGTACAACCACATAAAAGTGATATTCCCAAAAATCATAACAGACCATATGAAATAGCAAAGGAATATGCTAAAGAACTAGGTATTATTCTAATAAAAGGTGCTGAGATAACTAGAGAGATGCCGCCGGGTCATTTCAATGCAATATTTCTTAAGGATATAAATCCTCTTGATACAAAAGAATGGCAGGACTCACTTAAAGCAGCTGTTGATCAATCCGCTTTCATATTTTGGAATCATCCAGGATGGCCTGCTGGAAAATCAATATGGTATCAAGAACATGAGGAATTATATCAAAAAGGCTGGATAAAAGGAATTGAAATTGTAAATGAATATGAGTATTATCCTGAAGCATTAGAATGGTGTTTAGAAAAGAATTTAGCAGTGATCGGAAATTCCGATGTTCATGAACCAATGAATATAGCCTTTGATCTTAAATCTGATGGTCATAGACCATTAACGTTAGTATTTGTAAAAGAAAGAAGTGAAGACGGTATTAAAGAGGCTCTACTTGCTCAGCGTAGTGTTGTATTCTGGAAGAATATGATTATTGGGAGTAAAAATTATGTTAGCGAAATCTTTAAAGAATCTATAAACGTAATAAATACTAAATTAACAATAAATGGAAAGAGTAATAAGTATTTACATATTAGAAATAATTCTGACATAAATTATGAACTCGAACTAGAAGATGAGATAGAAGAACTACTTATTCCCAAAAGTTTCTATATACCAGCAAATTCAACAGCACTAATGACAATCTTTCCAAAATCTGAAAGTCTTAAAGGTGAAAAAGAATTTGTGCTTAAATATAAAGCTAAGAATATGATTGTATCTCCTGATGAATGTTTATCAGTAAATATAAGATTCACAGCTAAATTTAATAAATAGTTTTGTAAGGTGTAAGGAGGAGATTTTATGTTATACAAAATTAAGTTAAATAGACTTTTAGTTTTTTCTTTTGTTCTATTATCTTTTTTTATTAGCCGAGAAATTAAAGCAGGAAGTTGGACAAAAAAGGCAAATATGCCTACACCAAGGGTTGGAATTGGTACATGCATTTTAGATGATAAAATATATGTTATAGGTGGATATGATAGTGGCGGTAAAGCATTAGCAACTGTTGAACAATATGATCCTATTACAGATACCTGGAAAAAACTAACTGATATGAAGGTTCCAAGGGCATATCCCGCAGTTGTTGCCATGGATGGAAAAATATATGCAATAGGTGGTGAAAACCCAACGGGTTGTGGACCAAATGTTTCTTCGATCGAAAGATATAGTCCTGATGAAGATAGATGGGTGGTTCTTATGCCGATGCCAACTCTAGGTATAACTTGTGTAGGTGCAGCTTATGGCAAAATAACTGCTATGGGTGGATTAACCGCTTTTCAATGTAAGGCTTTGCCAACCCGCTCTGTAGAACAATATGACCCTCAATTAGATAGATGGGATGATCGTGCTAAATGCATTACAGAAAGGTATTTTTCGGCTTGTTGTAATTTGAATGATATTTTTTATGTAATGGGTGGCATGACCGGTGATAATGGATTAGATGCAAAAATTATAGATATAGTGGAAGCTTATGATCCTAAATTAGACAAGTGGACTAAGAGATCCAATATGAAAAACCCAAGAGCTTTATCTTCTGCTTGTTCACTGAATGATAAAATGTATATAATCGGTGGTCTTATTGGGAACTCAAGACGTGAAATGAAAGTAACTAATTCTATGGAAATATATGATCCTATTACAAATGAATGGAGAATTGGAACAAATATGTCTACACCAAGGGCAGGACTGGGTGTCTGTAGTTTCAATGGAAAAATATATGCAATAGGTGGTAGCACAGGAGTTGCTGATGCAAAAACTACCCTGAAATGGATTGATGTCCTTAATGTTGTTGAGGAATATAACGCTGAAGAAGGCAAATCAATATCTAGCCATAGCAAATTAGCTACGACATGGGGAAAATTACGTAGTATTCAATAAGATTATGATTGTTTCATTATGTTTTCATTTGAGAAGGTTTATACGAATTTTTTATACCATTTTTGAAAAAGGATGTAGAATGGACATTATCCATCAATCCTTTATTCCATGTTTGGGTTTTGCTGGTGATTTCTGTATCATCAATAGAAATAGGTTTGTAGGAAATGCCCAGACTACATGCTCTGAATTTTCTTTTTGGTAAAAACGATATAGCAAATCAAAAGCTATATCTCAATAATTTGCCTTTTTGGTAGCCATTGCACAAGCTAGAGCCGTATCAAAAAAAATTTTTAATAAGAATTGTTGGGTTTTATTCTTCAACCCAACCTACCAATTACTGAATACTACCAATATTTTGATTTCTTAATCCATTCCCATGCCTGTTGACCCATCGGTGAAAGACCTTGTTCTATAATAGGATCAATCTTTCTATTATATCGCTTCAGACCTTCAGAAATACGAGCTTCCAGTTCTTCATCTAATTCATCAGCAATTACAGAGTCAGATTCAACAATATTGTTCATTTCGCCCGGGTCTGATGGTAGATAATATAGCTCCCGTGGAGGGAAATTATGCCAATCCCTTGCACGTGCTTTAATAAGTTTATAGCCATTTTTTCTCAAAGCCCATTTGCTCATCCATGAATTTTCTTCGGTAAGCAAAGAATCATCGCGCCAATTATCTGGCATATCGCCTCTTATGAAAGGTATTAAGCTCATCCCTTCCATTTCAGCGGTTTTTTTTATACCTGCAATATCAAGTACAGTGACAGCGATGTCTTGATGCTGGACAAGATGAGATACGCGTATTTTTTTCGTTTGATCTGGCAGTTTTGCTAATAAAGGTGTATGTATATTAGATTCATATAAACCATGGTGATCGAAGAATATACCATGTTCATACATTTCTTCACCATGGTCAGACATAAACATTATAAATGTATCTTCATATAAACCTGTTTTAATTATAACCTCTAGCAATTGACCAATATGTTCATCAAGATAGAAAAGTTCAGAATCATATTGTGATACAATATATTCAGCATCTGTTATTCGTTCAACCCCTGCTTCTTTTGCAAGACGTGATATCCATCCTGTAAAAACACTCGCAGGCTCGGTTGTTTTTAGCCACCATTGTGCAAATGGTTGCTTTTCAAAAGGCAGAAAACTTGTAATATCGGGATTTGCAGGATTTCCAGTATAGAACATATTTCTATACTCCATAGGTGCAAAGTATGGAGTATGAACATCCCAATAGTGCAAAAATAGAAAGAATTTTTCATCTGATCTTCTTGATAAAAGCCATGGTATAGCTGTTTTATTGATGGCTTCTGCAGTAACCATTTGAACATACTGATCGGGTATCTGGGCGGGCTGTAGTTCTTCTTTCCATCCGCGATTAAACCATGGTTTCATCCCCGGAAGAGCAGATACACAAGCGGTATGATAACCAGAATCCGCGAGTAATTCCTGGATCATTAAAACTCCAGGCTTGATATCAGCAGTTCCACCATGTGCAACTATTCCATGATCAAGTGGAACGCGACCTGAAAAAGTTGTAGTGTAATTGGGTTGTGTCGGTATCCCAGGCGCAAAGCAATTTTCAAAAAGCACCGCATCTTCAGCAAACTTATCGAGATTGGGGGTTGTATTTCTTCTATATCCATAACAACCCACATGTTTAGCTGAGAGTGTATCAAGTGAAATGAGAATAATATTCATAATAATACCCATACGAAAATGTTAAGAAAATTTGGAGCTCTTTACAATAATTCCCATTTTACCAGAATTACATTTAATGTTCAATCACGAGTTATTGTGTCTAGGAGAATCCAAGCATAAACTTTTTATCCCTATCTTTTTAATAAATTTTTTATCGGTTATGTAGGGCAACGGTTTCCTCGCTAATTAAGCTATTTTTTTTGTAGTAAGGTTTTCTAGCAAACAAACAATTGAGAGACACGGAGTCACGGAGAGAAAATTAATCACGAAAGACACGAAAAAAGTATCACGAATTAGACGAATAAAGCGAATAGCACGAATTAAGATAAAGAATATTAGAATCATTTGTGTAATTCGTCTTATTCGTGATATTCGTGTTTAATAATTCGTGCCATTTGTGATTAAATATCTCCGTGTCTCTGTGCCTCCGTGTTTCACCTTTAAGCACCAGGCATAAAATTTCCCCTGTAATTACTGAAAAATGCCATTTTGACACAGTGTAGGGGCAGGTTTCGTTGGTTTATTAAAGAGTATAATCAAGCAAAAAGGCTTTATTTGGTTCGTAGTTATCGAAAAAGTAAACAAAACCTGCCCCTACAAAAACCTAATGCTTGGTAAGAGAATTAAAAGGATTGACTTTTGAATATATAATAGTTAAAATAAGAACAAGAGAAATTATTAATTATTGATGAATCAGGGAGTTTTTTCATAATGGGTAATACAGAAAAACCTAAATTACGCAACTTAAATGCGTTTCCTGTGAATCTATCAGGAAAACGTATGATATGTCTCCAGGATCCGTTTCATTTTACTGAGAATCCTGTATTTGTTCCTGAAAATGCATTTTTCATAATTAGCTTATTCGATGGAGAAAATTCAATACTGGATATTCAGGAAAAATACATGCGCGCTTATGGAGACTTACTGATCAGTGATAAAATAAGGAAACTTGCCGAAGAACTAGATAATAATCTAATGCTTGAGAGTGAACGTTTTGAAGAGCATAAGATGCAAATTTCAAAGGATTTTGCACAATCTACCATACGTCTACCTGCTTATGCTGGAAAAGCTTATGAATCAGACCCTATTTATCTTAGAGATCAGATAGAGTCCTTTTTCTTATCATCTGAAGGACCTGGAGAAATAAATAAAGAAGAACATTCGGTTAATAATGTTAAAGCTGTTATATCACCACATATAGACCTCCTCAGAGGTGGAACATGCTATGCCTGGGCATATAAGGAAATTGCGGAGCGATGTAATGCAGAGTTATTTATTATTTTTGGCACTTCACATTCTTTATCAAAAAACATGTTCATCTTGACCAAGAAAGATTTTCAAACACCTTTCGGTATGGTAAATACAGATAAAGATTTTGTTGAATTTTTAGCTAATAAATGCAATTATGACGTTTTTGAAGATGAATTTATCCATAAATTCGAGCATTCTATCGAATTTCAAGTAATATTTCTGCAACATATTTTTGGTCAGGAAAGAAATTATAGTATAGTGCCAATATTATGTTCATCATTCCATGATATGATTATCAATAATACATTACCATCAGAAAATCCTATTATAAGCAATTTTAAATCAGCATTAAGAGATAGTATTGATCAATTCGGAAAATCGGTTTGTTTTATTGCCGCTGCTGATTTGAGTCATATTGGTAGGAGATTTGGTGATGATATTGAACTTTCATCAGGATTATTGGAATTCATAAGCAAAAGTGATCTCGAAATGTTAAAATATGTTGAACAGATTTCCGCAAACGGTTTCTTCAATGTCATTCAGAAGGAAGGTGATAAACGCAAAATTTGCGGTCTTCCACCAATATATATGCTCCTGAATACTGCTGATCTTTCTGAAGGAAAGCTTTTAAAATATTGCCAGGCGCCTGAGTATAATTCAAGTTCCATAGTAAGCTTTGCAAGCATGTCTTTCTCATAAAATAATTATCAGGGAGGGATTGTATCATGAAAGTGATCTGCTTATGGGTACTTATATTATTACTGATTCCGATTAAGAGTTTTTCTTCTGCGGTTGATAAAAATACGGTTCTTTTACTAAACTTTGAAAAAGATTCACTCGTAATGAAAGGTGCTGAACTTGCTAAGGTTACTGATCTATCAGGAAATAAAAACGATGCTTTTGTTAATACACAGGGAGGAGAATCAGCTAAAAAATTGAATGTAAAGCCATCAGGTCCTCCAGCAGTTATTGAAGGGAAGTTTGGTAGTGCATTATATTTTGACGGCACAAATTTCCTTGAAGTTTTGACTTCAAAGACTCTTGAAATAACAAGCCAGATCACTATTGAGGCATGGATAAAGCCGGATGTTCTTACACTTGGAGCAGATAATATGACTGTTTTAACCAAGGATTGCGCCTATTATATGGTATTAAGGGATAATGGATTTCTTTCTAATTACCTTTATGGAACAAGTTCACCTGGTTATCATCTTAGTAAGAAAACCTTGAAGGCTCAAGAATGGAATCATATAGCAGTAACTTTTGACGGGAAGAAAATAATCCTTTATGTTGATGGTCAGATTGATAACACAATAGATTCCAAAGGCGAAATATTAATTTCAGGATGCGGAAATCCTCAATCTATCGGGATCGGTTGCGAAGTAAGGATCCCTGAACGTGGAGAGGCTAATCATAGATATTATAAAGGTGCTATCGATGAGATTCGCATTTCTGATATAGCAAGAACCGCTGATGAAATTAAAGAGTCTTTCACAAATGGGTTACAATTATCTGTTGATATTAAAAATAAGCTTGCAGATACATGGGGTAGGATTAAGATAAATTAATAATAACTATGAAAACAAAAATTCCAGTATTTATATTATTTTTAGTAGTTTTAAATACAACGATTCAAGCATTTGCAGATAATCAATATAAGCCAATTGATCTGAACATTGCTTTAAAGAAAATGCAATTTGCAAAATCCAATTCTAAATATAGTTTTCAACAGACAGAAAAGTGTTTGTTTCCTTATATATCTACCATAACTGATAATTGGAAAAAGATACCGACTGCGATTCGTCGCGATCTTACAGGGATGTTTCAGAGACCCACTAATCCTGATAGCTGGTGGTATAGAGAAGGATTGCCTTTGACTTTCGGCACACCACATTTCAAATTTCATTACACATTAAAGGGTCCAGATGCAGTTATTTCAAAAGATATATCACCTCCTAATGGAGTGCCTGATTTTGTTGAAATATGCGCTGAGAGTTTTGAAAAAGCATATCAGATTGAAGTCTCACAGCTCGGATATAGAAAACCTTATGATGACCTATGGACAATAGATAACGGTGGGGATGAAAGATATGATGTTTATCTTTTTTCTGGTCCCTGGTTAGGTTTCACCATGCCTGAATATCCTATAGTAGTTCACTCAACTTCTATAATAGCTTCTTTCTATTTTGGTATAAACTCGAGGATGTATGAATACGTGGGTGATTCAGAAGGTAAAAGGTATCTTGAGACTACATGTGCGCATGAGTTTTTCCACTCGATACAATTTGCATATAACTATTATTCAACACGATGGTTTATGGAATCTACTTGCACATTAATGGAAAGGGTTGTATATGACGGTAGTGATATTGGAGAAACCGATGGCAACAATTACTACAATAATCAATTAATATATTGGTTTAGGTATCCTGATTGGTCTTTGACTCGTTTTGATGGCTGGCATGAATATGGAAGTGTTATCTGGAGTATATTTTTAACCGAGAAATATGGATTGGATATTATAAGAGATATATTTGAAAGTATGTCTGAAGGCACATATCGAGAACTTTCAAATTTTAATGATGCCTTTACCAGCAGAAATACTAATCTTGCAAGTGCATTTAAAGAATTTACTCTCTGGAATTATTTTACTAATTTTCGTTATGATGATAGGTTTTATTCACGCGGTAAAGAATATCCTCCAATACCTGTGCATCTGGATAATATTCATAAATCTTATCCTGTAAAGATGAATTTTGATACAGAACAAGCACCAGAAAATCTTGCTTGCAGATATATAAGGTTTCTACCATCTGAAGGACAAAAAATGATTTCAATAAAAGTGGATGGATCGGACATTGACGATCCAGAAGATTTAGATCGCCTTGATATGTTAGGGACAAGAGGATGGGGAGCTAAACTCATAATATATCAAAAGGGAAGGAAGCCCAGATCCGAAGAAATACTATTATTTAGAAGGTCTCAGGAAGGTCAAATTAATATAAGTAATTTTGGTTCAGAAATTGAAGAAATCGTCCTTATTCTTAGCAACTTACATCCGGATCTGGATATACAAAGTGTGTCCTATTCTGCTGGAATTTCTCCTGCCGGAAAGCTATCAGAACCAAGACTTACAAGTAACGATAAAGGCGAAGTTACTATCTCATGGGACATAATTGATGGGACAGATATAAGTGAAATTGCAATTGTCCGAAAGCGATTTGCACCATCGGAGGGAGATTCTGATGATAGTTATATATATACTTCAGAAGTTTATAGCGCATCTGATATAGATGGTAACGGGATTCCTGATGGTAATGTAGATATTATAGGCAAAGTAAAAGCTAATAGTACAACGTTTATAGATAACATGACCTTTAACGATGTTAATCCATATAGATTTGGATATGATCCGCAGTCTGTTCGCTATTATTACGCTGTTGTTCCACTTAATGAACATGGAATTATGGGAATACCTTCCGTTGCAAAAGAAGGTGTAAACCCTGTTCCTAAACAATCACCAATGATAGCTATAAAAACTGAAAAGCTTGCACCCGGGGAATGGCTGGTAACGTTAAAATCTTCACAACCGCTTCGAGAGCCACCTGATTTAATTAGCATAATGCCTGGAGGTGCAAGTTTAGCAATATCATTAATTCCGGAAGATAAAAAAAATAAACAGGTCTGGCAAGGAAAACTCCTGATAAAAGGTTTTCCAGAGTCAGGAATATATAAATACGTTGTATCAGCAAAAAGTCTTTCTGGAATTATTGGTAACACTATAATAGAAGGTGGTCAATTTTATTATGATGAAAATGATGGCGATGAATTGATCTGTTTCCCAAATCCTTTCCGACCGGAAATTCACCAAAAAGTAAAATTTCGCCCTGCTGGATTTAATATAAGCATTTTTACTTTAACGGGAGAACTTGTGAAGAAACTTTCAGAAAATGAGTCAGAATGGGATGGTAGAAATGAAAATAACAAATTAGTAAGTAGTGGAACTTATATTTATCTGGTAGAGAGTAAAAATTTTAAAAAAACTGGGAAAATCGCTGTTGTAAGATAAAAAATAAGGAAAATTAAAGATGAGTTATGATATTGCAGCGAAAGTTGTAATCCATTTAGCAAAAGATGTAATAGTAAAGAGAATTCTAAAGCTTGAATCAGAAGAAGTAGAACTAATAGAACAATTACCAGAAGAAACGACAAGTCTTAGAAGAAGCGATTTTCCACTTCATGTTAATCTGAAAGATGGTCAAGAAGCCATTCTATTAATTGAAATACAAACAAATTTTAATAGGAATTTTGCTTTGAGGTTGATTGAATATACAGTTCGTTATAAACTGAAATACAATGTTCAGGTAATACCATTGGCTATGATACTAACTCCAACATCATTAGCAACAGGTGTTTACGAAGATGATATAATTACTTTTAAATATAAAACATTTAAATTCTGGGAAGAAGATTCAAAAGACTATTTAGATGAAATATATCTATTTCCATTTATTCCGTTAATGAAAGATGGAGAAAACCAACTAGAAAAAGTTGAAAAATCAATTTACGAAAATACTGAAATAGATATGGAAATAAAAGCTGATTTATTAACAGCAATGGCAATATTTACTGGATTCAAAGATAAAGAACTAGCAATGAAACTTATAAATAGAAGGAGGGATATAATGATGAGATCACCAACTTATGAAATATTAATGGAAGAAATTGAGAAAGAATCCAAAGAAAAATGGATGCAACAAGGATTAGAGCAAGGACTACAACAGGGATTACAACAAGGACTACAACAAGGATTACAACAGGGATTACAGCAAGGATTACAACAGGGATTACAACAGGGTATGAGTCAGTTATTAATTGAAACGATCGAAATTATGTTTGGAGAAATTCCTATAAAGCTATTAAAACGAATTAAGAACATTGAAGACCCGGAAACTCTCAGGATATTACACCGCAAAGCTATTAGATGCGATTCTCTAGGAGAATTTGAAAATATATTAGAGAAAATACTCGAAAGCTAAATATTACTATGAAAAAGCTAAATCTAATATATGATATTTTATTTATTGTTTGCCTTTTATTTCTTGGATGTGATAGTGAAAATCCATTAGAACTGGATAAGATTGATCTTTCCAAAAATTTAACCGCGGTAAATTTCCCGACTGCTGATGGAACTGAGTGGGTCTATATATCCTCTGATGGTACACATTCATTCACTGTCAAGGTTTCTGGAACACGGAACGTAGGTGGTTATGTTACAAGAACGATGGAAATTAACTCGGAATTACCTGTTGATTTTATTGGCTCTGTTTATGGATTTCCTGTTCGTAAGATTCATTTTACAAAGGATCTGGATTCATACAATGAATATGCATTTGAATTATGGCTAGACTTTGCTGATGACACTTATTTTCAGAGATACCTTCCCAAGCGTGTAATATGGTCATTTCCAATTTATGAGGGCAAAGAATGGCAAGTAACAAAGTTCTATACATTTCCAGGACTTACATATACTCGCAAGGTTATATCAGGAAATAACACTATCTCTGTTCAAGCCGGGAAATTTGACAATGTGTTTTATATTGAAGAATATGTATCAACTGAAATCGCAACTGAAAAACAACTCATAGCGAAATACTGGATCACTGCAAACATAGGTATTGTAAAATATCAATATTTTGACACCCAGGATGGAAGCATCAAGGAATATGAGCTATTTAAGTTTAAGAAAGCTAAATAAATGGAGTTAAATATGAGTGTAAATGTTACAGAAAAACATTTGTCAATTGCGGAAAAATTTGTAAGTAAGGCACGTGCCAAAGGTGGTCTTGCGGATTTAGATATTGAAAGATTCTGGGCAGATCAAAAGATATCTATGTCAGATCCTTTTGGAAAAGATATACCTCAGGTGCCTTTTGGTGCAATATGCAATTGGGAGTGTGTATTTGCAGAACTTGGGATCGAACAGAATTGGTCAAGGTATAATAATGATATAGAATGGAGGCTAGCTCTCAACAAAGAATATAATGACAAAGCTGAAGCTATAGTAGGGCGACGCCTACTTGATGAAAGATACCCAGACCTTAATAGACCATCATATCCGCCGACAAAAACTCTTCATGATATATTTGAGATGGTAAACAAATGGGATGAAACAAGTCAATCCTGGTGGTTACTCAAGTCAGCCAACAATGAATATGAGCTAGAATCACTTTTGGATAGAGTTGAAAGAAGATTAGAAAATCTGCGCGATTTTTTATTGCCAGATAACTGGGATGCTGAAAAAGAAAAGTTAATGAAAATTGGTATAAAGCCGCCTTTATATCGTGGTCAGCGTGGTCCAGTTACTTTTGCTATGTCACTGTATGGCGTAGAAAACTTGATATTCTTAATTTTAGATAACCCCAGATTAGCTGGAAGGTTGCGAGATATGATTCTCAAAGCCATGCTAGGTATGGTTAAGCTATTCAATGAAGAAGCTGGCTATACTCAAGAAACTGCACCACGTGGATTTAGTTTTGCGGATGATAACTGTGCGATGCTTAATGCTGAGATGTATGAGTTCTTCGGATATCCAATAGTTAAAGGCATTTGGGATTATTGTAGTCCTGATCCAAAAGATTCACGATATCAACATAGCGATTCAGATATGGCTCATATCCTTCCAATTTTAGGCAGATGTAATCTAACCGGTGTGAATTTCGGACCCAAAGTTATGATAAATGAAATACGAGAATATATGCCAAATGCTGTAATTTACGGAGTTCTAGCACCGTTTACATATAGCAGGAACGAAGAGGTAAACATGGTTGCTGAGTTTTTGCGAGATTATGAGATGGCGCATGAAAAACGCGGTTGGGTTTTTGCTACTGCTGGCAGTATTAATAATGGCTCAAGATTAACGGGTATGCGCCTGCTTATGGCAGCTATTCAAGAATTCGGTAGATATGATCGTTAGTCAAGGAGGCTTAAATGAACATTTTCGGTATCTCAACACAATTATATGTATGGTCTCAAATGCCTGATTCTGCGGCAAAAGGTCTTGCAGGAGAATTAAGCGAGGTTAAAAATGCCGGATTTTCTGCATTTGAAACAAACCTTTCAATTGTATCAGACTCAGAGAAAGCAAAAAACGTTAAAAGGCTTTTGGAAGATTATAACCTGCAAATTTCATCGCTTTATTCAGGGGGAACATTCCATATAAATGAATCCGCTCAGACTTCCATATCAGAGATCTTAAATTCTGCGAAATTCGCAAAAGATCTGGGTGTTAGATCAATTACATTAAACCCGAACCCAAAAAGCAATGGTGGTGAAAAAACAAATGATGAACTAAATATACAGGCAAGCAATCTAAATAAGCTTGGAAAGATGCTCTTTGAATCTTATGGGATGTCGTTGTTCATTCACAATCATACTCCAGAGATCGTGAGTAACGCAAGGGAATTCCGATCATACTGTGATCTTACTGATCCAGAGTATGTAAATGCTTGCATAGATGTTCATTGGGTTTATCGCGGTGGAGTTGATCCTTTCTCACTTACTGCTGAATATGGAAATCGCATAAAAGCCATGCATATACGCAACTCAAAGGATGGTGTATGGACAGAAGATTTTAACGATGGCGATATAGATTATAGAGCATATCGTGATCTATTAGAAAAAATTGATTATAATGGATGGATAACTCTAGAACTAGCTTATGAAAGCTCAACAAAAGTTACCAGACCACTTGTAGAAAATGCAAAACTGAGTCGTGAGTATATCAGAAAAATCTTTGGTGAGTAATAAAATTCCCAAAAATTCGTTATGCAAATATTATCCAACTTTTCTACCATCAAATACAAAGAGGTGAATAAAATGGCTTTTTCTGTCACTATTGGTAAATCAAAACTCACTTTAGTCGTTGGGGATATTACCAAACAAGAAGTTTCCGCTGTTGTTAATGCTGCAAATAGCAGTCTAATGGGTGGTGGAGGTGTTGATGGAGCCATTCATAGAGCTGCTGGACCAAAACTACATGAAGAATGCCTGGAAATTGTTAAAAAACAAGGTGAATGCCCAACAGGTGAAGCTGTAATAACTTCAGGTGGTAATATGCCAGCAAAATATGTTATTCATACTGTCGGACCTATCTGGCATGGTGGCAGTTCAAATGAACCAGAATTATTGGCAAAATGCTATGAAAATTCTTTGAAGCTCGCTATTAAGAACAATATTAAGACAATAGCATTCCCATCTATAAGCACAGGTGCGTATGGATATCCGGTAGAAAAGGCTGCGGTCGTTGCCATTAAATCTGTCAAAGAGTTTTTAGAAAACAATGATGGAATTGATGAAGTTATCTTTGTCCTTTTTAACGATGCGATTTACAAAAGTTATGAAAGTGTTCTCAAATCCTTAAATTTATAGACCATGATGGCTAATATGCATTCACAAAAAGATGAAAAGTTTGATGTTGCAGTAATTGGTGGTGGACCATCTGGAATTATTGCCGCTGGAAGAGCAGGAGAATTAGGAGCTAAAGTTGTTATAATAGAAAAAAATGATATATTAGGCAAGAAACTTCTAATGACAGGCAATGGACGATGTAATCTTACTCAGGCAGAATTTGATATAAGAAAATTGGTAGAAAAATTTGGTGAAAATGGGAAATTTCTTTTCTCATCACTTTCTGTTTTTGGAACTAAGGAAACTATTGATTTTTTCAATAAACTCAGGTTAGAAACAAAGATAGAGCGTGGCGGTCGTGTATTTCCTGTGAGTGATGATTCTCATGATGTATTAAATGCACTTGTGGAATATATAGAAAGAAATAATGTAAGTGTAAGACTTAATTCAAAGGTGACTGATATAGAAAAAGAAAATGATAGGATAGCTTATGTTGTATCAGGAAATGAGAGAATTATTGCTGATAAATATATAATCAGCACTGGAGGAAAATCATACCCAGGAACTGGTTCTACAGGAGATGGATTCAAATGGGCTGTGAAACTCGGTCATTCAGTTACAGAGCTTTCACCTTCGCTTGTTCCAGTAAAAATAAGCGATGATTGGGTTAAAGAATTACAGGGATTAAGCCTAAAAAACGTTGAACTAAATATTTATCAGAATAATAAAAAGCAAGATTCCTTCTTCGGTGAAATGCTCTTTACTCATTTTGGTATAAGCGGTCCTATAGTGCTTACTGCAAGTAAACTGATCGGTCAGTTATTAAAAAAAGGCGAAGTAAAGGTATCCATTGACTTGAAACCAGCTTTAGATTTCACCAAACTTGATAAAAGAATATTAAGGGATTTTCAGGAATATCAGAATAAGCTATTCAAAAACAGCTTAAAAGACCTTCTGCCACAAAGACTAATAACAATAATAGTTGATTTATCAGGAATCGACCCTGATAAACAGGTTAATAGTATCACCAGGGAAGAAAGGCATAAGATCATATCATTGTTGAAAAAACTTGAAATGAATGTAAGCGGACTTTTAGGTTTCGATTATTCATTAGTAACGAGTGGGGGAATAAATATTAAAGAAATAGACCCCAAAACAATGAAATCGAAACTGGTAAAAAATTTATATTTTGCTGGTGAAATCATTGACCTTGATGGACCGACCGGAGGTTATAATTTACAAATGTGCTGGACAACTGGTTACATCGCTGGTCAAAATGCTGCTATTGGAAAAAATTAATTTATTGTGAAAGTTTTTTCGATATTCAAACATAGCCATTTAGGCACTGCCAACAAATTTGGTTTCTATTGATGACATAATTACCATCAAAATCCGAAAACTTGGAATATATACTGATATGCGATGCCCATCCTACATTACTATAGTACTTCTTTCAGGTATCCCTACGAGACATTTCTCTATTTATTTCCCATTAACCAAAGATTGAGTTCTTATCTCACCCCATGTGCCAGGAAGTTTGCCTTTGAGGTTAATACTTTTGCCTTTAAGTCCTGTATCAAATACTTCCACTGTTGGAACTCCAGCCCAGGGAATATAACCACCAAATGTATAGATCCTACCGTCAATCACTCCAGCACCTAAGCAAGCTCTTGCTGTAGGCATATTTATTCCCTCGGTCCATTTATCTGTCTCTGGATCATATATCTCCACTGCTGGTGTGACTAAAAAACGATTTATTCCTCCTATAGCGAATATTTTATTATCTATCACAACAGTTGACAGATCAAACCTTGGCGTTGGCATATCTGCTTTTTTTGTCCATTTGTCATTAACTGGGTCATATTCCTCTACCGTCGAAAGACCAACATAATCATATGGACCTAATTGCTTGTTAGTACCACCGATCGCATAGATTTTCCCATTTACTACACTGGTGGATAATCCCGCTCGGGCAGTTGGCATATCAGCTTTCGTTACCCAAATATCCTTGTCCGGATCATATTCCTCAACTGTCTGGTAAAAGGTATCTTCCCATAATGATCTGACGCCTCCAATAGCGTAAATCTTATCATTTATTGTGCAGGTAGATAATCCTGCCCTTGTTTTTTGCATATCTGTTTTCTGCGTCCACTTGTTTGTTTTCGGATTATATTCTTCTACTATATTTGTAGCAATCTCTACATTTACATTATTTTTAATGAACCCACCAATTGCATAGATTTTACCATTAAATGCTGAAGCTGATAAGGCATATCTTGCCTCTGGTAATTCTGCCTTATTTACCCATTTGTCAGTTTCCGGATTATATTCCTCCGTCGTTGAATGGATACCATTCATTTTCTCCCATGAGCCTCCAATGGTATATATTTTACCATTTACTGTGCTGTAACCAAACAACCACTTTATTATCGGCATATCCGCCTTCTTCGTCCATACACCCTCCCCGAACTGCGGAGCCATGAAGAAGGCATTCTGTATATACGGGATCATAGGACTTGACGCAGTCCCTTTCAATACCTGGTTAGAAATGACGGTTGTATTGGAAGCCTTCAGCAAATGCACGGGTATTTCACCGACCTTCTGAACCGCGGGTTCACCGGAAAGCATACGACCTGACATAGGATCGAGCAGATTAAATGGGTTCATCCGCGTTCCGATGCTCATAACTGCTATAATAATTCCTATCGCTATGGAAAAACCCCATGGCAAGGTTCTTGGTGTTATTGGGTTCAGGTTTATTCTCTCTATTGCTTCGACTATACGGAACGTAAATCCTGCACGTAGTCTCTGCTGTTTAAATGCTTCACCCATCATGTCAATCATCTCCTTCCTTAGTAGTGATCTTGCTCTGCTGAGCCGCTGATAGATAGAAGTCTGGGATACACGTAAAAATTTTGCGATCTCTGTTGTATTCATACCACCAAGATAATAAAGTGATAATACTTGCCTATAGATTTCAGGAAGGGAATCCATTGCTTCATGAAGTGTTTCCTTCAACTTATCTTCGTCAAGTGAATAATTCAATGACTCAGGAACTTGATCTTCGATGAATTCGCAATCTGGTTTTCTAGATTTATTTCTAATCCAGTCTTTGCAAAGGTTGGAGGTTATAGCATACATCCATGCATGGAAGTCATCCCAATGCCTTAGCTTGCGAAGGTTCCGGTAGGCTTTTATGAAGGCTTCCTGTGTTATATCCTCAGCATCATGGAAATTACCAAGCTTAGAATAGGCAAGTGCATATATGCTCTCTTTATATCTATCCACAAGCAATCCAAACGCTGCTGAATCACCGCTAAGACATTTACTAATAAGACTTCTATCTGCGGTTAGCATTGCATAAGTCCCTCCAAAAATCTTATTCTACTATATAAGACTCTAAAAAAGGATAAAACCTGACAATACAGACAAAAATTTTTTCATTCTTTTCATTATTGATTTAGATGAGCATTTTATATAGTAATTTGGTGCAAAATATAAAAAGAGAAATGATATTCCAAAAGGACTAGAATGATCCTGATTTCAGTTATCGCTTCAAGCTTTTCTATTCTATGTAGAAAGATAGGAAAATATTCTAAGAGATTAAGGAAAAATTTATATAAAAATTAGCCCATGCAGTTGTAGAAAAAACAAATTAATTTTGTTATAATACTATCGTTTTTGATTAAAATCATTTAACGTTAATCCGAATTACAGATAAATGATAATACCAGTTTGTATCCGCTCAATGGATAGAGTGGATATATCGAAACGCCCGATAAATCGCGAGGACTACAAGCACAATTGGCACAAGTCATTATTATGGCTGATTTTGATGACTAATACCATTTTAAACCTAGATCCCTCTAAATCTCCCTTTGAAAAAGGGAGACTTTCTTGATTTCCTCTTTTTCAAATTGTCTGGAGGATTGTATAAATAATTTTTTAAAACGATATTAGTTAAGGAGAATAAAAATGTCCTATGCATTCATGGCTTTTATAATGATAATTGAGACTATTAGCGCTACAGATAAAGTGAATTCAGTTATTGACCCAGGTGCTGAGCCATCTCATCCTCATCCATATTTGATGCCACCTTTTGAGAAACAGAGATTGCTGGAACGTATCCAAAAAAACGATACTTTTCGGAAACAGTTTGAGAAAATCAAGGAGCGAGCAGATCAGGGAAAATTCGCCGATTCTGCTCTTGTATTTGCTCTTGAGAGTGGCACAAAATATGCAGAAATTGTCTGCCAGCATCTGCTTCAGCTTGTTAGATACCGCGAGCCGCGGCTTGATGAGGACATTTTAGCAGGTGGACATCGTGAGGGCAACATGGATTTCTATTGGGACACCGCAGAAATACGTGCCTATGATCTAATATATCCTGCCTTAAATGATGAGGATCGGCAGATCATCGAAAACTTCTATTATAAACTCGGCAGATACTGGAAAGACAGCCTGAGCCGATGGACAACCACACCTAATCTGGTCTTCCCAATTCATTATCATGCCGCAGTAATCGGTTTCTGCATAAAAAACGAGGAGCTTATAAATTGGGGTCTCTATGATTCAGGAGGTAAATTTGGTCCGACTCAAGGCGGACTTTTTCCTGTTCTTGACGCAATGCTTCGCGATGGGACTATCTGGGACGAAGCAACCATTTATGCCGCTGTTAACGTTCTTCAGCCAATGATGCAGATGGCTATCTTATGTAAGACATATTATGGTAAAGACATATTTTCTTACGAAACGCCCAAAGGTGCAAGTATCAAAAAGCTTTTAGATGGTTATATCGCCCTTGCATATCCAATAGAAAGGACAGGCGTTGGACCTGGCTCTTTCCATGTTGCCACTTATGGGGATGGAAGCACCGAAAGCCCTTATAGTAACCATCATAATACGGACTCACTATACCTGATAAACTTGCCCTGGGTGCATGGCAATGACAGGTTCGAACTTACACACGCACTTGAACAAGCTTATTATATCACCAAAGATCCGAAATATGCCTTTTTCTTATCACATTCAGTAGAACGTGAACCTTCGTTCCTTTATGGTGAAGAGATTCCATCTGGATCAGTAGACCCTCCCCCGGCGCCTAGCTCTATCTTTCCTGAAGCAGGGATAGCTATGCTTAGGGCAGATGAATCGCCGAACTATTGGCATAGTGGCTCCATAGCGGTGCTTCAGATGATGTCACGATGGTATGGACATGACCATCGAGACAAAATGATGATAATAATGCATGCTGGAGGAAGGCTTCTTTACCCTGACATGAATTGCATTCAATATGAGCCTTCCAGTATAAACTGGACTGCTAGCTCGGTTGCACATAACACACTTGTGGTTGATCGGGGGAAAACAGCTAATGCACCATATAAGTATCGGCATAGCTTCAATCCGGAGGTCAAATTCCTTGCTACAACAGCTAGTTGCTATCCAGGCGTGCTTCAGACGCGGGCTCTCGCACTTACACCTGAGTATCTTTTAGACCTATTCTGGGCTGATAGTGAACTACCACATACTTACGATTGGGTTTTGCATGCTATTGGTAAGTTATATATGGAGCATCCATGGCTCTATCAACCAAGTTCTGATCTTCTTCAGGATTATTGGTGGGTTGAAAATGAGCAAAGGCGCAAAACTGACCAGACCTGGAGAGCTGATTTTATTCAACAAAATGGCTTGGCTATTCGTGGAATGGGAAGGCAGACTGATGAATGGTTCAATGACCGTTCTGCTGTTCGGATTACCATGATCGGCGAACCAGAAACCACAGTGTATGGAGCCGATGGTCCCAGTGGAGGACCACCTGTTGATCCGATAATGAATCCAGAGGGCAACATTCCCATGCTACTTGTCAGACGGTATGCCCGCAGAACTGTATTTGCAGTTGTGCATGAGCCTTACAAAAATACTCAACCAAACATTAACCTGGTTCGAAAGATCGCTGAATCAAAGGATGCTTATTTAGCAGAAATACACGGGGAAAACTATATCGATCGGATAGCAGTTGCATTTGGCGATCAAGATAGTAAAACTATTTATACTCTTGAAGATGAGCAAGACCCACAGACGGTTTTTATTTTCCGCAACTATGGCTACTTACGTGAAGACCCTTCCAACCATAGCTTTATAGCTTATGGAGACTGGATTGGGTTCCGTATCCGTTCTGATGAATCTAAGAATTTGTTGTTCATGAATGGTGAGGAGGTCAGTTGCCAGAGAGAAGGCAATTATATAGTATTCGGCGATATCTCTGCTATAACAGGAACAGAACGTCTAATGATGAAATCAGAATATCTGCCAATAGAAATAATTGCGCCAAATGAGCCAATACGCCTAGGGGCTAGCAATTCTCGTGAGGTAACTTTGAAATTTAAAAACTGTTCATCAGATACATATATTCCATATATACAACTAAGACTACCTGAAGGTATAAGTGTTAAACCTTCTGATAACGTTAAAGTTGATTGTTATGAAAAATCTGAAAATTGGAATATTTATAACTGGTCTTTGACACGGATTGCTCCTGAGCAAACCATAGAAATCAATTTTCAATTGGCGAACGATGGTAGTGCCAGCAATGGTTTATATCCCGCATCAGTTCAGCTAACAAGCTCATCGTTGGAACACAGGACACTTCCAGTGGCGCTTCCAATTACAGTGGGTCCTGTATTAGTCGAAGATAATAGCTTTCCGACATTTGGCGAATATGTGATCTATGCGCCACGATATATCTTTAGGATGAGCAAGCGCTATGGCACTTCTCGTTTCTTGCGGGATGATGCTAATCGTCCTCGTTACGAAGCCACTTTTTGGGACCGTCGTCCAGTAGCCGCGACCACTCCTGATGCACTACCGCGCTTACGTGTAGATGATAAAGATATACTTGCATGGGGAATTCCAGCTAGCTTTCTGTGGCCTAACAGCACACCTGCTTCAGTTACGGTTGGGACAAACAGAAGCCGTATTACATGGACATTCGAAGAGGATGCTATCCGCATCGAACCAGTGGCACTCTGGTCTGCTGAAGCAATTCATGAATTTATTTTTCCAGGCGATAGAGCCGGCTGGGTTGCATGGGGAAGCAAACCAGAATGGCTGAGCATAGTTGTATTGAATGAATCAGGTGAAACACAGGTATTAAGTAAACCGCAGCATGACAGCCATAAAATCCTTTCAGCAGCTTTGATGGTGCCTGGCTATGATTCCGCTATATGCTTTGTTGTAGATCGTCCGCAAATAGCGCGTTTCGATGGTGCAAGCATAAGTATTGGTGTAAATCCTGGTGAACCACTCTGGTTTGGGTTGTCGCGACCAGATGAGTTCGAAAGCTGGTGGAAGTCAAGAGTTGTTAGATTGAGCTTCGGACATTAGTTCGGACAAATCTTATGATGGCAAGCAATTCCGTTTGCCCTACCTGGTCAGTATGGCAGGCATCCTTGCCTGCCCTTTAAACCTGCCTGCCTTTTTTATAAAATTAAGTAGAATTCTTATGCAAACCTATTTATATCCGAACTTATGTCTGATCATCAATAAAAACCAATTGCATATCCATTTTATTAATGATAGAATAACTATGATTTTATTACGCAGAATAGTTAATATGTTCTATGGAGGTTTTTATATATATGGTGAAAAAGCAAATATTAGGAATAATAGGTGCAATTTTTTTATTGGTCGGTGTATTTGCACCTATGGTTAAAATACCACTTGCAGGAACTATAAGCTTTTTTGAAAATAATAAATTTACTGGTATCCTGATCGTGATTCTTGCTTTAGTTTCTCTTTTCTTTGTATTTATAAGAAGATTCAGGATATTATGGCTATCTGGTATTTTGACACTGGCAGTAATGGGTTATACTGCCTGGGAAGCGCAGAAACCTTTATCCTCAATTAAATCAAAAACAAGCAAGATCCTGGGGGAAAAGCTCACTAATAAGATCACAGATAAGATAACCGATAAAGCAATGGACTATGTGCATATTCAATGGGGCTTAATTTTTCTGATATTAGGCTTGATTTTAATATTTATTTCTGCTGCTTTACCAGTAGCAAAGAAAATCTCTATTGAGAATGTTCAACCTCCAAATCCTGATTCTTCAGATATTCAGAGTTGATAAAGTTTATTTATATGTAAAAAATAAGGAACAAAAAAATGGAAGATATAGTTTTCAGACGTGCAATTAAATCTGATGCTGAAGGTATTTTTCGTGTTCTTTCTTCTGCATTTCAATTAGAAAAAGATTCATTTAAATGGAATAACATGCGTGGAATAGCTTATGGTGGAGCTGAAAATTTCCTTCTAATGGAAAAAAACAACGAGATTATCGGAACGGTTATGATCTCACCACATTGGTTAAGAGTTGGTTCTGCAAAGATACTAAAGGGCGATGTCGGTGAAGTAGCTATATTGCGAGAACTTCATGGACAGGGATATGGCACAAGGCTCATGCAGGAGTGCGTAAAATATTTAGCTCAAAATGGTTATCATGTGTCACGTCTGGGAGGATTAACCCGTTTTTATTCGAGATTTGGATATGTCCCTTTTCCAAGACGTTATTATGAGTTTTTGTTAACAAAAGTAAATGCAGGCGCATCGGTTTTAACACCTGAAGATTTCCTTGTATTGACGTCTGAGGAGGAGAAATGCGTTCGTTATTATCACCCTGGCAGAGATTGGAAAAAGCGCGATGAACTATATGATAAGTTCAATGAAAATCGTTCAGGTTCATATTTTGAACATCGCAACTATGCAAACCCTCCAACTGGTGAGCCTGATCCATCTGCCCTCAGATTCGTTTATGATGATGGTAATGAAGTAAAGGGATACATGTTTGCAGTCGAGTATCCCTATGAAATTACACCTTTTGAGGCAAAGGTGACTATATATGATTCCGCGTTTGATACAGAATGTCCAAAAGCTTTTATTATACTTATGAAATATATGTTACGTGAATCGCTAAAACGTAATGCACAGCGTGTTACAGCGCGTTTTCCTTTTGACCCATTAATCCAGAAATTGCTCATTTCCGCATGCATATCTTATTCTTTGCAGGAACTTCAATCGGGCATAGCTTCTAACATGATGTGCATTATTGATTTAAAGAATACACTTAAAACAATAATCCATGAACTCACACACAGAAGATCGGACGCAATAAAATGTAATACATTTTCATTTAAATTAAACGTAGATGATCATCAGGCTATATTGAGAATCGGAGAGTCATCAGTTGAAGTAATTGATGATTATGAAAGCGATTTATGGTTAAATTGCGATACAACGGCATTTTTAAGATGGTTGTTCGGATTGAATGGTTTTGATGAATGGCAGATGAATGTATCGAGCAACCTGAATTGGTTGCAGAAAAAAGTTCTTTCATCACTATTTTCCAGACAACCCTGTGCGTCAGGACCATGGGGTTAATTCGATATATGATGTTCCAAAAAGTAATAAAGAACTTTTATTTGTTATTCGTTCCCTGGAAATTAAAGACCAAAAAGATTTGGACGATAGTATTAACTTATATAGCATCATCTGTAATATACTTTGTAATCCTACTATTATTATTTTATATAGCTAGCAAAATTTTCTTTCCATTACCTATGTATCGATTGAATCCAATCTCATCAACGGTTATTTATGACCGCAACGGAAAAATTCTCAGAGTTTTTACAGCACCCGATGAGATGTGGCGAATACCATCAAGTATAGAAGATGTTTCACCAAAGCTTCGTATGGCTTTGATCAACTATGAAGATAGGTGGTTCAAATACCATTTTGGCATAAATCCAATATCCATGATCAGAGCTGCTATTACTAACCTCAAAGCCGGTAAGATCGTATGTGGTGGTTCTACAATCACAATGCAAGTTGCAAGAATGATGGAACCAAAACCACGCACAATCAAGAGTAAAATTATTGAAATGATCAGAGCAATCCAGCTTGAACTTTCATATAGCAAGGATGAAATATTGTCATTTTACTTCAATATGGCTCCGTATGGTAGTAATATTGTTGGCTCAGCTTCTGCATCATATCTGTATTTCAACAAAGATCAAAAAGATTTAAGCCTTGGTGAATCGGCTTTGTTAGCAGCGATACCTAATTCACCAACTATCTTAAGACCGGATGCTCAAATAAAGGGAGAAAATGGCGAATTGCTAATTAAACAAGCTCGAGATAAAGTATTGGAAAGATTACTAAAAAATAGAAAGATCACTCAACAGCAGTTCAATGAAGCTGTTTCAGAACCTATCCCCACTAAAAGATATTCATTTCCTTTCTACGCTCCACAATTGACCTGGAAGCTAAAGGAAATGTACTCAGGCATCAATAAGATAGCATCTACTATAGATAGAGACTTACAAATATTAACAAGAAATATATTACAAAAACATTTGAATGTGCTAAGAAAAAATGGTATCACAAATGGAGCTATCGTAGTGATGGATACAAAGACAAGGGATGTATTGGCTATGGTAGCATCAGCTGATTTCTTTGATGAAAAATCCAGCGGACAAGTGAATGGAGCTATGGCTCCACGCTCTCCAGGTTCAGCATTAAAGCCTTTTGTTTATGCATTGGCTCTAGACCGTGGTATTGTATCTGTGGAAAGCATTATGAGTGATGTCCCTGTGGACTACTCAGGTTATCGTCCAGAAAACTACGATGAAAAATTTCGTGGAGCAGTTACTGTGAAGGAAGCATTAGTCCACTCCCTTAATGTCCCAGCAGTTAATCTCTCTGCGAAACTTGGCGAAGATGGTGTATACGAGTTTTTAAAAGAAGCAGGAATTAGCACTTTAACAAAACCTGAAGAGCATTATGGATTATCTCTGATACTTGGTGGATGTGATGTTACATTATTGGATTTAACTAATCTATACGCAGGTCTGGCTAACATGGGAAACTTTGGACACTATAAACTCATACTGGAATCATCAAATATAGACTCAAGATTTTCTATACCAAAAGAACCCAACCCTCCACATCAGGATAAAACCATTTCCAGAAGACTACTCAGAGAAGGCACAGCTTATATAATAACTGAAATATTATCAGAAGTAGAGAGACCTGATTTACCTGCATGTTGGGAATCAGCGGTTAACCTTCCCAAGGTTGCATGGAAAACAGGGACTTCTTATGGGCATAAGGATGCCTGGAGTATTGGTTATTCGCCAAAATATACGATAGGTGTATGGGTTGGTAACTTTGATGGAACTGGTTCGCCTGCTATAGTTGGTGCCGAATCAGCAGGACCTATTCTTTTTGATCTATTTAATGCTATTTCTGGCATGGATAATATCCCATGGTATACCAAGCCTTCAGAAGTTGAGGAACGAGAGGTCTGTTCACTTAGTGGAATGGCTTTATCGCGGTATTGCAGACATTCAAAACATGAGCTTTATATACCTGGTATATCTCCAAATCAACAATGCACATTTCATAAAGCAATTGCTATAGATAAAGAGACCGGAACGCGATTATGTCCATATTGTCGTATCGGTAGGAACTATGAAACGAAGATATTTATAGTCTGGCCTCCTGAGATTGCAACATGGCTGGAACGCAATGGAATATCTGTGGATAAATTACCACCACATTATCCAGAATGTTCACAGGTAGTTTCAGGTAATGGTCCTATAATCCATTCTCCTTCAGCAGATTCTGAGTATATAATCCGAAGGAATGTTGATATTGAATATCAAAAGATACTTCTTGAAGCCTCTGTATCAAATGATAGCAGAAATATATTTTGGTTTTTAGATTCCAGATTAATCTTTAATGGACCTCCTACCGAAAAAGTTTTCATAACCCCTACACCCGGAAGGCATAAACTTGCATGTATGGATGATGAAGGAAGGGTAACAGAGATGATATTAAAAATAAGATAATACTATTCCTTTTCTATGTGATAATTGCTTGCAACCCATCCCATACCGATTATGCCTATACCGTAATCCATCTTTGTGCCTGGATGAAACTTATAGTCTATTTCTGGTTTTGTTTTCTGGTCATTCATGAAATATCCTCCTATATTCCTAACTCTTCAATGATTCCTTTAATTTGAGACCAAATTGTCTCATCTATTAAGATGCCATTATTTAGCCTTTTTTCTCTTTCGCGAAATTCTAACTCACCAGGAACTAAAACTTCATCAAACCCGAAAGCCTTTGGAGAAGACTTCACATATTCGATAAGCTGAATAATACGATCATAAAATATATCCAGTGGAGTAAATTGCTGAATATTAATTACGATTATTAAGACACCATCCGACAAAGGCTCTTTAGGAGCATTAGCTCGACAGCATCCCGCAGTAGAAAGTCCTCCTGCAAGTATGTCAATACAAAGACCTAGTCCGAAGCCTTTATGACCAGCAATACCTCCAAATGGAAGTAAAGCACCTTCAGGTGGTCCATAAAAATCATTTGGATCGGTAGTTGGATTTCCGTTATAGTCTATTAAAAAACCTTCTGGCACTTTCTCGCCTTTTCTGTGAATAGTGCGAAGCTTGCCCTCCGAGATACCGCTGGTTGCTATATCAAGAACGATATGTTCTTTCTTCCCTGTCGGAATGGCAATTGAAATTGGATTAGTTGCTAAGCGCCTGTTTATTCCACCAAAAGGTGCAACTGATTGACCACTTCCACCTGCATTTACCATCATTATTCCTATCATTTCACTATCTGCTGACATCATAGTATAACTAGCAAGTCGTCCTGTATGACCGCAATTATGCACACTAACGGCACTGATGACATTCTGTTCAGCTTTTTGGATTGCTATTAACATTGCTTGTTGCGCAATCACTTGTCCAAATCCTCTATTTCCATCACAGAACGCACTTGACTGTGTTTCCTTTATAACTGTTAATCTGGCTGAAGGTATAATTCTGCCTTCCTGAATAGCTTTCACATATTGTGGTATACGAATCACTCCATGAGAATCAATTCCAGATAAATTTGCTTCAATGAGATGTTGGCTTACGATTTCGGATTCCCTTTTGGGAACTCCAACTGCCAGAAATATTTCCTTTGTAATTTTTTTTAGCTGTTCTGCTGAGAATACTGGCATCTTTACCTCCATTAAGGAGTGTTAATTTAACTTATATTACTTCAACAATCATTACTCTAATTCTCCCTAAATCAAGATATAGAAAGTGATAAACGAATAAAATCACTGATCATTATAACTGGTTAAGCGCTATGGAAGGCTTGCCGCATTTCGCACCCGTTCAACAAGTCCCCCTTGTTTGCATGGAAAGGATAGATTCTTGCCTTCTATTGCCGAAACGAGTGACCAGATCATCATTGTTTGGTAGTAATCGTGTCCATAAGTTCTTTCACCAGTGTCTAAATCTCCGCGCATTATGTTTGGCATATCCCAGGTGTATCGCCACTTACAGATTATATTTTCCCAACAACGACGTGCTAACTCCAGCCCAAATTCCACCTCACCATCATACATATAAGTCATAGCCAGCATAAGCACTTCGTTTGGAAAATAGCTATAAGTTCCATAGCACCAAACTCCACTTTTCCCGATTTCTGCTGGTGTTCCATCTTTGTTAGCATAATTAACTGCTCCAGATTTACTTAAAGCTACGTTGATCTCCTTTATCGTTTGAAGTGTTGTCTTCACTCGTTCAGGGAGAAATACTCCTTCTTCAATGCCATGAAATTTTGCCATCCATTCCCCATCCAATTGATATCCGAACACAAATTCAGACTTAATTCCAGTTTCAGGTTCCCAAAAATTGAGGTAATAATTTCCTGCCCACATTTTTGTCTCAAGGGAATTGCTTCCTGCGGAAAACCATTCCTGACATAAATGAGCAAATCCTTTATCTCCTATTTTTTCTGCCATCCTTTGCGCAATCTTTAGATGGGCAAGATGTAGCCCTCCAACATGAGTTGCCATTCCAGCCCATCCAGGTTCTGTTGCCTCAAACCATTCAGACCCAACATTTCCGGTAGGTAACCCGATTATTCTATCGCCAAGCGGATACTCCGGTCTGAGATTCATTTGCCAGACAGTGAGATTTTTCACAAACGGGTAGAACTCCTTGAGCATCTCCTCGTCGCCTGTAGCCATGAAATACTTATTTACCATGTCAATACAACAAACACCGTTAAGTGAGAGCTGGTATCCTCGAGTTGGCATTGCAAAATCAACAGGTGGTGTGCCACCAGTTATTCCTCCAAATATCCATGGTGGTGCCCCTTCAGGATATTGGTAACCTTTATAGCCCCTTAGTGTAGATAAAGCTAATTGAGGGAAGAAATACACAAGAGGGATGTTTCCATAGAAACTACAAGGAAGACATTCTATCTGTGGACAACCTCGCGGACATTCATTCAAACCGAATAACCCATCTTCTTTCCGAACCCAGGATGGAAGCGGTGGTAGAGCTTGCGCCCACATTCCATCTTCCGTAATCATATAAAGGGAATTAATAAGCGAGTCTGCTAACCAACCTGGAATTTTTTTGTCAGTATATATGACTTCCTGCCAGGCAAGCACTCTGCGAAGAAGAGATTCATGTTTTTCAGCTAAAAGTTGTGCTGTTTTGACTGCACTATCATAATACAAAGCATACATGTGAGTAAAAGTATTTCCTTCTGTCGATGACGGATGCCCTCCTCCTTTCCATTGCGGACTATACCAGGTTAATAGAAATCGCACAATCTTTGTTTTTCCCGCTTCAAGTTCAAAATCAACTGCAACTGAAGCACCTGGTTGATCCTGCTGAGTTATAGGGAGAGAATTTTTTATATTTGCCCAAGCTCTCCCGTCAGCACCAAGCTCTCCACCTGATCGCATATTTTCCTCACCAATCACTCCTAGCGTATAGCTTGCTTTCTCTGTCGATACTACTACACCTCTGAAAGAACCTTTGACTTCTTCACGTAAAAAATGGTCAGTTCCTGCTTCTGCTATGGTGGGACCAGGAAAACTAAAGGCAAGTGTTCCCCTTTGAAAATCACTGCTTTTATTACGAAGATGCACCTCAAAGACAATACCAGGAATCATTGAGCTTTGAATATCTCCGGGAAGGAACGGAGCCCACGCTCGTAATCCCACACTCACTGGAGAATCAATTTCATATTCCAGATCAGCCACAGGATAATGTCCCCAATAGTGTATCTCCTTTGCAGTCCTAACCTCTTCAAGCTTGAGATCCATAAATACTGGTTCTATAGGCTGGCGATTGTCCGTAGTCTCGTATTGTTTTGTTTCCTTATTCGATAATACCCATGTCTCTCCATTTATATTCAACCCTAAGAAAGGAATGTTAAGTGGTCCGCGACGGGGAACATGGCTGTTAAAGATAGTGCAATAGCCAAATAGCCCGCTGGTTTCAAGGTCTATGCAGCCAGCGTCGATGCCTCCCAATGCCAATCCATTTGTTGCAGGCTGCGCAAATCGGTAAATTACTCCACAAACAGGCTTTGAAAAACCAAGGGCTTCAAATTCCACCCACTCACTGCTGGGTAAATCAGTTGTAAAAAGACTTTGACTCATAAAAAGACTCCTTATACTATTTTAAGAAATAATTACTCATTACAATCATAATTTATTATAAAATCCCTCTAAATCTCCCTTTGGAAAAGGGAGACTTTCCTGATTTTGCCTTTTTCAAACGGGATTAGTGGATTGTATAAATAATTTTTACAACGGTATTACCTATTTATTTCATTCTCCTCAATACCAAATCGAAGTGTATTTTCGATATGTTCCATCATTAGTTTTTCTGCTCTGGAAACATCTCGTTCCTTAAGTGCAGAAACGATATTACGATGTTCAATGGATGCTCTCCCTGCCCTATCAGGAAATCTTGCTGTCCATGATCGAAAAGTATGAATTCGATCTCTAATACTATTACAAAGTTGTATTAAAACTTCATTTGTTGACTTACTGATAATAAAGTCATGCAGTTTTTCATCAAATTTAAGCCAGGAACCTAAATCGCCAGCAGAAAAGCTTTTTTCTCCGGATTCAATCAATTCATCCATCGCTTTAAAGTCTGTTGAAGAAAGTTTTGGTATTGCTAATCTTACAGCAAGTGATTCTAAAGCTTGTCGGACAGCAAAAAGGTCCTCAAAGTTCTTTCTAGTTGGTTTTGCAACAAAAGCCCCTTTATGAGGAATCATTTCTACTAAACCATCTTCTATTAACCCCACCAAAGCCTCTCTAACAGGTGTCAGACTGGTTCCAAGCTCTTCTGCAATACGAGATATAACCAATTGAGAACCTGGCTTTAACTCTTGATTTATAATTTTTTTCTTTAAATAATTAAACACCTGGTTAGCTAATGTAGAACGTGTTACGACTTTCTTCTTCATTATAAATCCATCCCTATTCCTGCTTTATTCTATGTAGGCATGCA
>FWPV01004292.1_pt1 | contig 30686 bp, 28 predicted proteins | sample 2228371 | NCBI WGS metagenome assembly FWPV01 (sample SAMEA103939776, study PRJEB20133) | metagenome | reverse complement strand
TCTTGTCCGCTAAGGGGCAAGAGCATACCGAGGCACAGAGAAAGTGTGAGAAAGGAGCGGTACATTCGTAACAAAGTTAACGAAAAGCTCAGGCAATATGTTCACATCTCAGATTAAGTATCTAGGTAATCTTCGTACAGAAGCTACCCATCTTAGGTCGGGCCATACCTTCATTACGGATGCCCCGGTAGACAACCACGGAAAAGGGGAGTATTTTTCTCCGAGCGATACCGTATGCAGCGCTTTAGGGTCGTGCATGCTCACGCTGATGGGTATTGCCGCAAATACGCACCACATAAGCCTAGGCCAGATTACCGTAGATGTGCTGAAACACATGGCATCCAATCCAAGGAGGATAGCGCGTATCGATGTACACATCCACTTCGACCGCGATTACTCAGTGCACGATAAAAAGATTTTGGAAACGGCGGCTTTAACTTGTCCGGTAGCCCAGAGCCTGCATCCCGACATAGAGCAGGTAGTTGCTTTTAACTACAAGGCAGAATAAGAATCGGCTTGCGAAAGGAGTTCGCTCATGTTGATGTCCATGTGAGAGGCCTCGTATACGCATTCGCCGTTGATGAGCAACAAAACCTGAGGCGACTCATGGTAGACCTTATAGCGATCGGCAATGGCATTGGAAACCTCGCGGTAGCTAATCAGGTCTAAATAATAAAATTGAACGGGGGTTTCAGTGTATTCGCGCTCCAATCGTCCTTTAGCCATGGAACTGATACCGCAGCGTGTGCTGTGTTTGTAGAGCACTACAGGCGCTTGAAATGAGGCTTCATGTGCTTGCTCCAGTTCCGCTTGGGATTGTATGCTTTTCCAGGGAAATAGGCTCATTTAAGTATATTCGAAACCTTGTAGGCCGGGCATCTGTCTTTGTGGCAAGAGCTGAATAGCGTTCCCACAAAGGCAAACAAGAAAAGGGCGAGGAGTACTTTTTTCATATAGAGGGTTACAGGGCAATAATTATGCAAAGGAAAGCAATTTTGGTTGATTTAATTCAAGATGAAGAGGTTAAGCTTTTCTTAAATAACAACCGAAATGCCGATACCGCTGCATTGGCCTTGCAATCGTCCGGGAAATACAGCTTCGACATCAAACCGCTGATTGAGCTGATTCGCATTTACCAGCGCTCGGCCAAAAAGCTCCCACGCTGGACAGAACAAGGGGCACTCTTTACCAGAAAGGCTTACGAGCAATGCAGCTCTGAACGCAGCGCTCTGGCCAAAGCAGACCACATGAAAGGCCGCAGGCTCTTAAACCTGAGCGGAGGTATTGGGGTAGACGACTGGGCCCTGGCTTCCTCCTTTAGCGAAATTGTGTCGGTTGAACTTGATCCGGAGGTGCATGAACTGGCCTGTTATAATTTGGCTCAGCTCGGAATACACAATGTGCGGCGAGTAGAAGCTTCGGCAGAAGACTTTATGGCCGGCAACCAAGGAGAACAATTTGATTGGATCTACCTCGACCCGGATCGAAGGCCGGATGCCAACAAGGTCTCCGGTTTGGAAGCGTCTATGCCTTCTGTACCCGACTTGTGGACGGCCCTCCGAAATTGTTCAGATCAGATTTGGGTTAAAGCCTCACCGCTGATTAGTATTCCGGAGAGTTTGCAACTGTTGCCAGACCTCAACGAAGTGCAGGTAGTAGCCATTGGGGGAGAGGTGAAGGAAGTGAATCTGATTTACAGAAAGGGAAAGTCTGCGGTGCTGTACCGCGCTTTCGATTTGGAAACCGGACAGCATTTCCAATCCACGCTCGCCTCACAGCAAACAGCGGCTCTGGCCGAGCCGGGTTCCTATTTTTTCGAGGCCCATGCAAGCTTGATAAAAGCGGGATTGTGCGAGGTATATGCGGCAGAGCACGGATTGCTTCCTTTGATTCCTTCGGCCGCTTTTTGCACAGCCCAAGAGCCGGTAGCCCACTACTTTGGCCGAGGTTTTAAGGTGCTCGCAAAAGGGGTATACAAGCGTAAGTCCTTCGATCAATACCTCAAAACTCATGCGATCCGGAAGGCCAATTTAACGAAAAGGCATTTTCCGGAAACCGTGGAGCAGCTCAGAAAGAAACATAAGCTAAGCGATGGGGGCGATGTGTATTTTTTCTTCTTTAGCGATGCTCAAAAAACGACACATTTCATCCATGGCATGAAATTGTCAATGTAGAGTCAAATCCGTAATTTTGGTTTCCATGAACAAACTACTTATCCTATTCGCCTTGTTGCTTCCCTTAGCGGCCTGCGAAGAAATTGACACCATTTTAAGCGAGGTGGGCTTGACCGACGCTGAAGTGGAAGAAGGCCTGAAAACCGCCTTGCAAGTCAGCACCGACACATCGGTAAACACCCTACACGAAGAAGACGGCTATTACGAAGATGACCTGGTGCGCATTTTATTGCCCCCGGAAGCCGCTGTGATCTTTGATCAGCTAGCGAAGATACCCGGCGGACAGCAACTGGTTGATCAAACCATCCTTGCCATCAACCGCTCGGCGGAAGACGCCGCCATCGAAGCCAAGCCAATTTTTATCAATGCCATCACCTCCATGACTTTCGATGATGCCTTTGCCATCTTGAATGGTCACGATTCTTCCGCCACTCAATACCTGCACGGCAAAACCTACAACGCCTTGATATCGGCCTTCGCTCCAAAGATTACGGCATCGCTCAGCAAACCTTTGGTGGGAGGAACTTCGGCAGAGAGTTTCTACCAAACCTTGGTAGGACAATACAACCAAGTTGCCAATGTAAGTTTGGGATTATTGAAACCCATCACGCAAAATACCTTGGGAGAGTATACCACCACCAAGGCGCTCGACGGCTTGTTTATAAAGGTAACCGACGAAGAAGCAAAAATTAGAACAGACGTAGACCACCGCGTTAACGATATCCTTAAAAAAGTATTTGGATCATGAAGAAATACCTCGTAATGGCCGGATTGGCCCTCTCAGTAAATGCCTGCGACACCCTCCAAGAGGCAGTTAATACCGTGGGTTCGGCCGGTATTCCAAATCCCTTACCGGGTGATTTATCAGAAACTGAAATTATTTCCGGATTGCGTGAAGCCTTGAGCATAGCGACAGATACCTCCGTTGGGCGTTTATCGTCTGTAGATGGCTATTTTAAAGACCAGGCATTGAAGATTTTATTGCCACCGGAGAGTCAGGCGGTTATAGAAAAACTAAATCAGCTATCCGTTACCAAGCCATTGGTAGACAAGACCATCCTTGCCCTCAACCGCGCAGCGGAAGATGCGGCGCAATCGGCCGGCCCTATTTTCAAAGATGCTATACGGAACATGAGTTTTATGGATGCCCGTTCCATTTTAAAAGGCAGCGACAGTGCTGCTACCCAGTACCTGAGGCGTACCACCTACGCGAGCTTGAACAATGCTTTTTTACCGAAGATTAAAAACTCGCTCAGCAAAGAATTGGTTTACGGACAATCAGCCGAAAGCCTGTACGGCAGCCTGATCAATACGTATAACACAGCCTCATTAGGCGGTACTTTGTTCGCTAAGATTCAAAACAATTCGCTCAGTGAGCACGTTACCGGTATGGCTTTGCAAGGTTTGTTTGTGAAAGTGAAAGAAGAAGAAGGGGAAATCAGACACAAGCTTTCCCATCGGGTGAGCGATATACTCCGCAGAGTCTTCGCGAACCAGTAAAGAAGTTTAAATGTCTGCAGTGAAATAGTTCTGATAAAGCAAGGGCTGAAGCCACCCCATTTCACATCCGGAATCTAGGACCCCAGACCTTGGATTTTGGAACTTGGATATTGGAACTTGTTTTTTGGATATTGGATATTGGATATTGGATTTTGAACCCTTACTCAGCAAAAACCATAAACAACCCATAAAAACTAAACGCATAAAAATGAAAACGAAGCATTGTATACTTTTACTTTTAGGCCTTTTCGCTATTTCCTTTAAGCCTTCTGTTTTGGATGATGGCAAGGGCGACGATGTAGTGGGCACTTGGTTGAACGGACAGAAAACAGCCCATGTGAGTATTTTTAAAGCAGCAGACTACTACTACTACGGCAAAATTACATGGCTCCAAGAACCCAACGACAAAGATGGAAAGCCTAGAACCGATATCAACAATCCGGATGAGACCAAACGCAGCACGCCATTGATGAATATGCTGCTACTGAAAGGCTTCAAATACAAAGACAAACACAATTGGGAGGATGGCACCATCTACGACCCGAAAAATGGGAAGACCTATTCCTGCAAAATGTGGTTTGATGATGGAAAAACAGATGAACTGAAAATTCGCGGTTATGTGGGTATCAGTATGATGGGTAGAACGGATAATTGGACGAGGGTAAAGTAGTCGCTTGAGCGATACTAGATTTTTAGCGATTAATGTCATAGCATTGTAGCGCCTAGGAGGGTAAATAGCTCTGTCTAGGCGCTTTTTATTTTCTGCCCGCACACAGAGAATAAAAGAAACAACCCTAAAAAACCCATTTATGTTAAAACATGCTTTTTGCTGTATGGCCCTTTTTGCGGGCCTATCAGCTCACGCCACCAACCGGGTGGTTACCGTAACGACAGACGCTGGCGCAGGTAGTTTACGCGATCACATTACCGATGCGGCCCCAGGCGACACCATTACTTTTGATCCATCTTTAAGCGGCACCAGTATTGTCTTATCGTCGGATATCGCCTTCGATAAGTCCTTGGTGATTCTTGGACCGGGTTCCGGCAACCTAAGCATCGATGCCAATTTCACATCACGCATTTTCACCATTACCGGAGGCGATCACTACATCGCCGGACTCCAATTGCTTAACGGAAGAATCACAGGATCATTTGAATACAATGGAGGAGCTATAAAGCACCATGTATCGGGAACGCTTAAACTCAAAGACATCCATTTTGAGTTCAATGACAGTCGCCAAAGCAACGGCTCGCAGGGTGGTGGCTTATACTATGCCGTGAACTCCGGAAGACTTGAATTAGACAGCTGCCGGTTCACGAATAATAATGCAGATAATTACGGTGGAGCGCTGTCGTGCAATGGCACGGCCGAGTATTGCAGAATCAATTATTGCTGGTTCGACGGTAATTCAGCTTCTACCGGGCCTGCAGGTGCTATCTTCTCCAATGCTGATACATTGTTAATTTTCAATTCTACTTTATCCAATAATTTCGGTATGAACAGGGCTTCGCTTTGGACAGGGAGCAACTATGATTACGCCTTGTTGAGAATGGTCAACTCTACCTTCAGTCACAATACAGCCGCTAACCCATCTCAAATTTTTGATGTAGACCACGGCAGAGTGGAATTAATCAACAACACGTTTCACATGGATAATGAACCCATCTTAATTGAAGGAGATGACCATGGCGGATCAGATTCTGTAGAGTTGGTGGTTCAGAACAACATCTTTAACAATATAAGTCTCGATTTGAAATTTGATGAATATGTGAAGTACACTTCCCTTGGTGGGAATGTATGCAGCGATACATCGATGCGTTTCTTCATGAACGCCACAAACGACACCAACCACGTAGCGGCCGATATTGAATACAATTCATCTACTCAACTTGGGTTTATGCCAACCCATACCATTCTAAAAGGCAGTGTGGCTATTAAAAACGGAACTCCGGGTGGTCCTCTAACAGACCAATTGGGTAGAACGAGAACTTACTTGGATGCCGGTGCAGTAGATTATATCTGTCCGGTAGAAAGTGGAACCGATGTACAGAACGTCTGCGGATCGCTTACCTGGATTGATGGAAACACCTATACGAGCAATACCACGAACGCCACCTTCCTTTTGGTAGATGCCGCTGCTTCGGGCTGCGATTCATTGGTAACACTCCATCTCACCATCAACCCTTTGCCTGATAATAGCACTACTCGAAACGGTAAAACCTTGAGCGCCAACAACAGCAATGCAAGCTATGTATGGTTGGATTGCGACCAGAACATGCAACCCATCAGCAACGCAACGGCACAAACCTTTACCGTAAACCAAACTGGGAATTATGCAGTTGAATTAACGGAAAACGGCTGCAAGGACACCTCAGAGTGCATCAATGTAGATTTAACCGGGGTGGAAGAAAGCAGTTTTGCTGAGTCGCTGAACGTATTTCCTAACCCTACAACAAACTTGGTAACGCTGCAATTTGGCGCTATGCAAGCTCAGTTAACCCTTGAGCTCAGAAATGCACTTGGGCAAATTTTGGAGCGCAAGGAGTATACACAAATCCTGGAGCTGCAGTTGGAGCTAAATCACCCAAAAGGCGTGTATTTCCTTGTTTTAAGCGATGGTAAACAACAACAAGCCATCGTTCGGGTAGTGAAAAACTAAGGTCTTTTAAGCAATTTATACAAGCTCTCCTGCCGCGGTGGGAGAGCTTTTTTTTTGCATGGAGCTGTCACTTTCGATCCTTATTTTCGTATCCTAACTATGGAACAGGCCCTTTTTGATTTTATTGAACAGTATATGCCTTTGACCGATGCAGAGAAAGACATGTTAATTGGCTTTAATCTTTTCCGTCAAGTGAAGAAGGGAACCATTCTTTTAGAAGAAGGAGAAGTGCCTAAAGCGTCTTTCTTCGTATTGCAAGGTTGCCTTCGCACCTATGTAATCAAGGAGGGGGAAGAGAAAACAACAGCTTTTTTCACGGAGATGCAAGGTGTAAACCCGCCCGGCGTGCAGAATGGCAGGCCTTCCGACTACACTGTTGTGGCGGTTGAAGACTCCATCCTCAGCGTGGCGACACCCGAAATGGAAAAGGAATCGTTTGAAAAATTTCCACGCTTTGAACACCTATGCCGCATCATGTCTGAACGATTGCTGGATGAAAAGCAACAGGAATTTGATTCATTTAAGTTGAATAGTCCGGAGGAGCGCTACCAAATTTTGCTGCAAAGTAATCCGCGTTTGGTCACCCGCGTTCCACAGCATCAATTGGCTAGTTTCCTTGGCATCACCGCGCAATCACTGAGTAGGATTAAGTCGAGATTACAAGAAAAAGAACGCTCCAGCGTGGTCAAGTAAACGGGTTTAGCCTCAAACAGCTCGGCTAGCAGACAGACATGATTGAGGCAGTCTAGCGATGCCCGGGGTTGTGAAACCTGTTCTGACCGTTAAGGGCTTGGGTTAAAAGTAGATTCACGAATCTAGCTGTTGAAACATGCAGCACCGAACATTCAAAGACAGGTGGCAAGTTTAGAGGGTAGCTGTGTTTTTCTGTTAGCAGGAAATTCCTAGCCATGGATTTTTTTACAGCATGTGAGGTAGGGGGGCTTCTCCATGGAGTGTCTTATGGGCATGAAAGCAATTTTTTATTTCGCTGCATTAAGCACCGTTTTAGGGTTCAGCGGGTGTTCTGTCGACGATGATATTCGAGGACGCGGAAGCAAAGAATCCACCATTCGCGCCGTGGAGAATTTTGACCGCATCTACCTCCATCACCCGGCCGAGCTAACTGTTTTTGAGGATACCGCCTTTTATGTTGAATTGAGCGATTACGAGAATCTACTCCCTTATATCAGAACGCGTTTAAGCGGCTCCACCTTACTTATTGATGTGGCTCCGCATGTTGATTTACACAATAGCCGCTGCAAGATGATTATTCATTTACCGAAGTTGAAAGAAATTCAGATTTCCGGAAGCGGTGAAGTTGATGTAAAAGATAATTTTGTGGATTTAAACAGAGCACAGATTAGCGGTTCCGGAAGGATCAGCCTGGATCAGCTTTTACACAACGGCAGCTTTTCAGCCCAGATCGATGGAAGCGGGAAAATCAGCGCCAACGGACAAGTACAAAATTTAGACTGCCGAATCAACGGTTCCGGGCGATTTGAATTTTTATACTTGAAGGCCGCTGAGGTTAGCGTGAACATCGCCGGTTCAGGAACAGCCCTACTCAATGCCGACCAGCGCCTGTATGCCAGGATTGACGGTAGTGGAAAAGTTCGCTACACAGGTAATCCTCTGACAGAAGTTGCTATCAATGGAAGTGGCAGCGTTCAGCGGTATTGACCAAGGAGCTATGTAGGTTAGTGATCCTTTTCTTTAACCTGTACCCAACTTCCCAGTAGCCAATACAAAACGGCGCCGCTGAGACCGTTGTGTTTGTAGGTCATGGTTTTTCCGCAGCCTTTGAACTGAATTACTTGTGGTAGGTGCCGGCTTTCTTTGGTGTAGAAGGTGGTATACTTGTCTAGAACAACATAGCTGAAGCTGTCTACCGGACATTGCATTTCTTCGCTCACCCGTTTCAAAAGATTCTTCATTTTTTCTTCAATGGACTTCCGGTTGGATTTAGAAAACCCGGTTCCTATGGGTTCATTTTGAGCGAAAACGGAAGAAGACAAGAAAGCAAGGAATAAGATGGGAAGCAAAGACATACTAAGCTTAATTCGTGCAGTGCGCATGGCGTTTTTTAATCTAAAATACAGAAATAGCCGTTGTGGTTTTTAAGATTTCGACAAAGAACCAACAGCAGTTTAATAGGCATCCTGAAAACAGAAAAGCCACCCGTTAAGGTGGCTTTTTCTATGTATACTCTGGCTTGAGTATTTTTTAGCTTTTCTTCTTTTTAATCGAGCAGCCAATCGCTTTTGTAAATGGAACCTGTGGTTTCTTTCCCTCAAGCAAGGCATTCACTGCATCTTGTACATAATGTTTATCCGCTTTATCGGCTTCTTTGATGTTGTTATCAATGGCACCGATATACTCAACGTAAAACTTGTTGTCTTTCTTACTTAACACATAAACATGGGGTGTGCGGCTAGCACCAAATACGGGATAAACCTTTTGCTCATCGTCTACGAGGTAAGGAAAGGTGAATCCTTTTTCTTTCGCTCTCACCTTCATTTTATCAAAGCTGTCGTCCACTTCTTGGGTAGAGTCGTTCGGGTTGATGGCAATCACCGGATAACCTTTGCTCTTGTACATGGCATCCAAAGCGATGATGCGGTCTTCGTAAGCAATAGAGTAAGGGCAATGGTTGCAGGTAAAGATGACGATGAAACCTTTGGCTGTTTTGAAATCAGCTAAAGACACCATTTTATCATCAATGTTCTTCAAGCTGAAATCAGCTACTTTATCCCCTACAGCATACCCTTCGCCGGCACTCATGGTGGCCGGTTGGGTGGCTATACTGAAAGCCCCGCCTAGCAGAACTAAAAAGAAGAGGGTAAATTTAAATTGCTTCATAATATGTCAATTTTTTGTTGGGTATATTTTTAAAAAGGCCTCTTTTAATTCAGAGCCGTGAAAATTTTGTTCGTAAAAGGCCCGCTTTTCTTTGTGGTAAATCAGCGTTACCGGGATAGCGCCGGACCAGCTGCTGTCTACCTTTGAAATCCAAGCATCCGCATCCGGATCATCCAGAATGAGCACTTCACTTTGAATTTGTTTCCTTTTGATAAACGGAATCACAATCGGGTCTTTCTTTTCGGCGAAGTCTAAACTTACCAACAAGACCTTCACTTTTTTATCCTTGTATTCCATCGCTAATGAATCAAATAAAGGAAGTTCTTGAACGCAGGGCTTACACCAGGTTGCCCAAAAGTTCACGATATAGGTCGTGTCGTTGTTCTTGTGCAAGAGCGGCTCAAACTGGGCGAAATCGTATACAGGCACATCCTTTTGAAGGGTGGTATCTGTTCCTTGTAGGAGTGCGCCGAGTAAAAATAAATGTAATAACATTGAATTTAGATGAAATCCAGAATCATGCCAGTTGGCAAGAATCAACTCAAATTCTTATCCCAATTGACGAATTAAATTGATTTAGCTGACACGGGCGGAAAAAAAAATCTGTCGACGTACCTTTGCGGCGCATGATAGATTTGGTGAATTTCAGTTTCGACTTTGGTGGTCGGTATCTTTTTAAAGACGCGAGTTGGCAGATAAACCCGGGTGAGCGTATTGGTCTGATTGGCCAGAACGGAACAGGGAAGTCTACTTTGCTGCGGGTAATCAGCGGCGAGTACAGCATTAGCGGGGGTACTTTCACCAAAGCCAAAGAGGTAACCATTGGTTTTTTAAATCAGGATTTGCTCTCGTATGAAAGTGATGAAGATATCTTCACCGTGGCATTGGGAGCCTTTTCTCGGGTAACCGAACTGGAAGAGGAGCTCGCTAAAATCTACGAGCAGATGGCTACCGATCACTCGGATGCTTTGATGCAAAAGCTCACCGACCTGCAAACGGAATTTGACGCCCTAGACGGTTACAATATCCACCATAAAACTGAGAAGGTATTAGAGGGTCTGGGTTTTGAAACCAAAGACTTAAAGCGCCCCTTGCGCGAGTTCTCCGGTGGATGGCGCATGCGTGTGATGCTCGCTAAATTGCTTTTGCAGAACCCATCTGTTCTGCTACTCGATGAGCCTACCAACCACTTGGATTTACCTTCCATTCAGTGGTTAGAAGAGTACATTCAGGATTATCCGGGCACGGTGATTACCGTATCGCACGACCGTTACTTCTTGAATAACATGGTGACTAAGATTGTGCATGTAACTGGTCAAAAATTGGTTCACTACCCGGGTAACTACGACGATTTCTTGGAGTCGAAGTCGGAGCGTGAAGAGATTCAGCAAAAGGCTTTTGATAACCAACAGGCGTATATCCGCCAGCAAGAACGTTTTATTGAACGATTCAAAGCGAAGGCTTCCAAGGCTACCCAAGCCCGAAGCAAGATGAAACAGCTGGAGAAGATTGAGCGAATCGAAGCCGTGCAGGACGATTCAGTAGAGATAAACCTCCGCTTCGAGGTGAAGCAGCAAAGTGGTAAGGTACTGAGCAAGCTAACCGACATTGATAAGGCATACGGCGACAATGTGATTTTTGAAAACACGAATGCCGAGATTGTAAAGGGCGATAAAATAGCCCTGATCGGTGCGAACGGTAAGGGTAAATCTACTTTGCTCCGTTTGCTTACCAACATGGAATCGGTCCAAAATGGTAAAGTTGAAACAGGGCATAATGTGATTCCGGCTTTCTATGCCCAGCACCAGTTGGAATCGCTCAACCTGGCTAATTCCATCTTGGACGAGTTGCGGAATCATAGTCCGCAGAAAACCGACCAGGAGCTGCGCACGGTTCTGGGCTGTTTCTTATTTACAGGCGATGACGTGTTCAAAAAAATCAAAGTACTATCGGGTGGTGAAAAAGCCCGGGTTGCTTTGGCCAAAACCCTCTTAACTCAAGCCAACTTCTTGTTGCTGGATGAGCCTACCAACCACTTGGATATGCAGAGTATCAATATCCTGGTTCAGGCCTTGCAACAGTATGAAGGCACTTTCATCGTCGTATCGCACGATCGCTACTTCGTGTCGCGTATTGCCAATAAAATTTGGTGGATTGAAGACCACGATTTGAAAGAATACCCGGATGATTTTGAAGGCTTCAATACTTGGAAGAAAGAGCAAGATGCCATCCGAGCCAAAAATCCGGTTCCGGTAGTTAAAGTACCGAAGGCGGAGGTGAAAAAGGAGGAAAACAGTGGTGAGTCTGAAATAAAATCGCTCAAAAAACAGTTAGAGGAAACAGAGAAACAGCTGGAAAGCCGGAAATCACTTTTGCTAAACTTGGAAAAGGAGATGGCGAATCCTGAGCTCGCAAACGACTACGAGGCGATGACTGAAAAGGGCAAAACCTACGAGCAATGCAAGCAGGAAAAAGCGAAACTCGACGAGCAGTATGAAGAACTGTTCGAAAAACTCCTAAGTTTGGAAGGATAATGCTACTTCAATTCTATCTACTTTTTTTACAAGCACTTGCCCCGGCTTCAGAAGGCCACGGCAAGGTGTTGAGGTACGATAACTTCATTTACGAAGACAATATTCGTACGGTTCAGTTTCTTCAAAAGGGTACCCTTTACCCTGTTCCTTTAATCAAAATTGGAAATTCCGATAGGATGACCTTGAGTTTTGATGAGCTGGGCACTGAAAACGACTACTACCAATACACCCTCATCCACTGCGATGCTTACTGGAGACCCAGCAATCTTCGTCCGCTGGAGTACTTGGAAGGCAACAATTTTGAATACATCAACGACTTCAAGTATTGCAGCAATACCTACCAAAAGTATGTGCATTACACGGTACAAGTGCCGGGAAAAGAGATGCGTCCGAAGTTTTCCGGTAACTACCTGCTCAAGGTGTACCGTAACTTTGATGAAGACGATGTCATCCTGACCCGCAAACTTTTTATTTTGGATACCAAAGCCAGTTTTGAAGTAGAGGTACACCCTGCTACCTTGTCTGGCTCCCGCTTTTCAAAGCAAGAGGTTGATTTGAAGGTGAAAATCGAAAACTACACGGTAGTCAATCCGTACCAAGACCTGAAGTTGGTGATGTCGCAGAATAACCGCTGGGACAATGCCATTGGCGGCTTGGCACCTCAGTTTATCGTGGGCAATGAATATACCTATAACTACGAGCGTGAAAACGTATTTGACGGGGGCAATGAGTTCCGTTTCTTCGATTTTCGGAGTTTGCGTTTTTACTCGCAGAATGTGGAAGCTAAATCATTTGATTCCCTCTATCACCTTACCCTGAGAACGGAAGAAAAACGCGGCGCTAAAGCATACTATCAGTACATCGACTTCAACGGAAAGCAGGTAATTGCCAACAAAGATGGGCAAACGGATGCTTCGATTGACGGAGATTATGTATGGATCTATTTCAGGCTTAAAAGCGATCAAGAACTCCGCACGGGCGATGTTTACGTTTTCGGAGCCCTATCAGATTGGCGCGCGGATCCGCGGTTTAAAATGACCTACAATAGCGAGTTGAAGCAGTACGAAGCTAAAGTTCTCCTCAAGCAAGGGTACTACAGTTATATTTTCGCTACCCAAAACAGCAAAACGGGTATCATGGAAACCATAGAAACCGAAGGGAATTTTATGGAAACCGAAAACGACTACTACATTTACTACTATTGCCGAAATCAGCTTTTAGATTACGATGAGTTGATCGGTTTTACCGCAGCCAATTCTAGAAAAGACTGAGGCGCTTGTAACTTTAGCGAGCCTACTCCGTCAGGTTTTTATGCAAGTAGCGATTCAGGGTGACATGCGCGCTGCCGTTGCGTATCGCTATGGTGGTCCGGAGGTAGTCACGATTCAACAGCTGCCAATACCGGTCTTCCAAGAAAATGAGGTTTTGGTGGAAGTTCATTTCAGCACAGTTAACCGAACTGACTGCGGATTTCGGCAGGCCAATTATGTTGTTTCCCGCTTCATCAGCGGACTTATCAAACCGAAGCGTCCGGTATGGGGTTCGGAGTTCTATGGACGAGTTGTTGCAGCAGGCAGTGCATGCCAATACGTGCAGGCAGGTGATTATGTAGTTGGTTTTGACGATGCTCAATTCGGGGGACATGCCGAATACAAGGTTATCGCTGAAACCGCTTCCTTATGTAAAGTAGAAGAACAGGATGGTCCAGACTTGGCGGCCTTGTTGGAAGGCGGACATTATGCTCTAAGTGATATCAAGGCAGCTCAAGTAAAGCCCGGCGATCGTTGCCTGGTTTATGGAGCGAGCGGCACCATTGGTTCTGCAGCCGTGCAACTTTTAAAAGCGAAGCAGATGTGGGTGATAGCAGTTTGTTTGAAAGAACACTTGGCAGGCGTGCGTTCACTGGGAGCTGATGAGGTATGGACTAGCGAAGAATACCGCGCTAAGCTAGACGAGGAGTCTTTGGATTTTCTTTTTGACGCGGTAGGTAAATTACGTTATTCGGAAGTCAGGCGCTTCATTAAACCAAGCGGCTGCTATATCTCTACTGAATTGGGTAGGGGATTTCAAAACCCACTGCGGGCTTTATTCAGTTTTCTACTGCCGGGGCCGCGCGTGCGTTTTCCTATCCCACAGCTGAACCAGGAGGATGCTAAATACCTGTACGCACAGTATCAAATGGGACTTTTTAAACCTTTAATCGACTGTGAGTTGCCTTTAGCTGAAATTCGAGAAGCCTATCATCATGCAGAGTCGGGTATGAAACAAGGCAGTATTTTGCTTCGTATAAAAGACTGAGTGCTTGGCAGATTTGCTAATTTTGGCGCATGTCGAATTTTGCTCAAACGCCGAAGCCACCCTATTACGCGGTAATCTTCACTTCTACCCGAACAGAAGGGGATAAAGGCTATGGAGCTATGGCCGCGAAGATGGTGGAATTAGCCTCAGCGATGCCCGGATTTCTGGGAATGGAGAGTGCTAGATCGGAACTTGGCATAACCGTTTCGTATTGGGAGAGTGAGGAAGCCATCGCTCAATGGAAAGCACATGCCGTGCACCAAATTGCACAAGAGAAAGGAAAATCAGATTGGTATTCGGGTTTTCAAGTGCGGGTAGCCAAGGTGGAGCGCGCGTATGGGTTTGAGTCCGAGGGACATTAAAAAAGGCCTTTATCCAGCGATAAAGGCCCCTTCTTAGGCTACAATCTAGCGAATTTGAAGTCTCGCCACCCGCTGGCTTTGCCCGTCAGCCGCTTGTACTAAATAAACCCCGGGTTTAAGTGATGATACATCCCAACCCAGCGCATTCAAATTTTGAAGTTGTATCCTTTTTCCATCCAAGGCAATGGCCGTAACCGCAGAAGCTTCAAAGTTGAGGGTAATGCTTTGCGATGCCGGATTTGGGTAAAAGTGCAATACTTGAATGGCCTTTACCGAGCTCGTATTGCCTGGCGGATAGAAGTATTCTTCCTTGGCTTGATTGGCCCAGTTTGATGTGTTTAAATCAAAGTAGCTGTAGTAACGCTCCAGTATTGACTTGGTATCGGTATAACGTATACTGTCTCTTCGGCCATCGCTTAACGACCACAGGCTGCCAATTTTCTCATACGTGATGGTTTCTATACGGTGACCTTCGGCATCGTAGCGGTAGTCTACTCTCGAAACAGTGTCGAGCAAAACGCCATTCCAATTGATGAGAATTTTTTGAATTCGCTGATTGTCCACGTAAATGGAAGTATCGTAAACGGCAGGATTCCAATACGCCACACTCCACGAATAGCCGAAGTATACACTGGGGTCAAAATTGGCATAATCGTATCCATCAGCCCATTGCAAGTTTTCAAGTTTTAGAAAGTTCTCAAAATTGCCCTGTTGGTGGTTTTGAACCACGAGGGTATGGGGAATATCATTTGCATCAAAATCGCTCCAAATTAATTTTTGGTATGGAATCAGTCCGCCTTGGGTTTGTTGGTACAAAACGTAGTCTTCAATACGCTTATTGATGCCATAATTGAACTCGAATGAATCCCCGTAAAGAATGGTCCACGACTGCTGAGAAGCGTTGTATTGCTGTATGAGATACGATGTACGGTTTCCGTTTTGGTCATAGCGGCTTAGTTCTTCTTGCAAAGGCTGCTTCCCCCCGTTTACCCAAGCCTCCGTATAGACGCGTTCAATTTTTCCATTGCTGTGGTAAGTGTAAGTAGCTTCATTTTTCAGTTGACGGGAAACGGGATCCTTCTCGTATACCTTTGATCTCCTATCTTGGGCATCGTATTCGAACTGAACTACGGCTTGCATTTCCCATTTTCCGTTTTGCCAATTGGAGAAATAGGCAGAATCAGCGAGTTCGCCCGACTTCTTCATGAAGCTCTCCGATGCAGGCGATGCAGTCTTAGGGAGAGCGAGAAAATGTTGCGCGTTGGCCAGGTCGCTCAGTAAAATTGGCCACAGTAGGTAAATAATTCTTTTCATAACGCTAGTTAATTTTAGGTTAAGAAGATAGAAAAAGCGGCATGGCATCCCAAGTTTAGAGCGTGTTTTTCGAGCAAAGGACCGGAACTTGGCCTTGTATTTCTTCACGAAAAGTGGCTTCAGCTCGTCTTGAATTGAGCTTCAGTCAATAGGGCAGAGGCTTATAGCCCGGGTTCAAAACTGCCATACAGAGGTTGTGGAGCCCAATGGCCGTTGCATTATTTTTTTAATCCAATCTCCGCCAAGCGCTCATCCAGGTATTCTCCTGCAGAAATAGGCGCGTAGGCGGCCGGGTAGTCTTCGCTAACACAAGACGGCAAGCAATCTAGGCGCATGCTGCTTTTTGGATGCAAGAAGAACGGAATAGAATAGCGGGAGGTATGCCATTGCTCTCGCGGCGGGTTCACCACACGGTGGGTAGTTGATTTTAAGCGATTGTTGGTGAGTCTCTGTAGCATATCGCCCACATTCACCACCAATTGCCCCGGCAAGGCGGTTACGCTAACCCATTCACCTTGTTTGGTGAGAATTTGAAGTCCATCTGCACTAGCGCCCATCAACAAGGTGATTAAGTTGATGTCTTCGTGCTCACCGGCTCTGACAGCAGAAGAGGGCTCATGGGTAATTGGTCCGTAGTGAATTGGACGCAGAATACTGTTGCCGTTATGCACCTTGTCGTCGAAATAATTTTCTTCCAAACCAAGGAATAAAGCAATAGCGCGAAGCATTTGCAAACCGGTATTTTCTAATGTTTTATAAGCACGCATACCTTCCGTGTAGAATTCGGGTAGCTCGGCAACGTGCACGTTATCCGGGTATTCTGATTTAATTGGATCGCCATCTACTACTTCTTGACCGAAATGCCAGAACTCCTTCAAATCGCCTTCGGTGCGGCCTTTAGCATGCTCTTTTCCAAAAGAGGTATACCCGCGTTGTCCGGCCAAGCCTTTAATTTCATAGTTTCTTTTTGTTTCCTCTGGCAGGTCGAAAAAGGCTTTTACCACAGCATACAATCGCTCCTCCTGCTCTTTTTCCAGTCCGTGATTTCTTAAGGCCACAAAGCCCACTTTTTCATAGGCTTCACCTAAGGCTTGAACAAAGGCTTGCTTGGCGACCGCATCGCCATGTAAGAAATCAGCTAAGTCTACAGAAGGTATATTGAGCGCTTGTGTCATAATCATTGGATAATCGCGTTACAAATATAAGAATGAGCAGGCTTGCTAGGCAGCTTTCCTCCGCTTTTTCGCACGCATAGCCTGCCTTCTACATTTAAGATTCAATTCCTACATTTGTCGCACATGAAAAATGGTATTCTCCTGTTTCTTCTGTTCTTTAGCCTAAGCGCTTGGGCACAAATCAATCCTGTTCCGGCTCACCAAGACGACGACATCATGAAGCCTATGGGATTTAAAAACCCGGAAACGGGCAAGTGGGTTATTCCACCCACATTTGATTATGTGAAAGAATTTGGTCCGAAGGGCACTGCGGTGGTTTACCGCAATGGCAAAGCCGGATTTATTGACCGGAAAGGACTCCTTTTTATTTCGCCCACGTTTGATGACGCCGATAATTTCAATGAAGATGGAGTAGCCATCGTGCGAAAGGCGGGTAGTTTTGAGAAAGTGGATGCCCACATGCCCAGCAATGATCGATTCGGAGCCATTGATATGAGCGGACGTTTGATTATTCCTTACGTGTTTAAGGAGCTCAACGATAATTCGTTTAAAGGCACTTTGGTTGGCAAACGCGACTTTGCCTGGGGCATCATCGATATAAAAGGAAAGGTGGTTATTCCTTTCAAATACACCATGATCAACGTGCACAAGAGCAGGGAAGTGGCTATCGTGCGACACGATTCTATGGTGGCCGTGATTCGCCATGCGGATGGGGCTTTTACCTACATCGTGCCGGAAGGCGATAACATGGCTCGTTTTGCCGGTAACCGACGTATTTCCGTTATGCAAGAGGGTAAATACGGCTACATTGATTTTGAAGGAAATTTGGTTATTCCCTATGAGTTCTCACAGTTCTCAGTTTTCCGCGAAGGACTCTGCATGGTGAAACGCAACGGCTACTATGGCTTTATTGATACCTTAGGAAAAACGGTGGTGCCCTTTGAATACGATGGAGGAGAGTTCTTTGTGAACGATTCGGCTATAATGTTGAAGCAAGGAAAGATGGGCGTTATCAATTCCAAAAATGAAGTCTTGATTCAATTCATTTACGATCGTATTTCACGCTACTATTTCCCTCGTCCGCCGGGCGGTTTGGTTTTGATCAAACAAGGAATATGGCATTATATCGACCCTGTCAGCCATGAAATTAAGGTCTGGGAGAATTTCGACTTAAACAATCCGAATTTTTACCGCGATCCGTCGCGAGACAAGCCTAAGGAAGAAAAGGCTCAACCGGACGAAGAAGGAGACGATAAATAGACTTGTTCAAGTTTACGAAGGCTGTTTGACACCCCGGATTAATGCTTTTGGGTGATTTAGCCTATCGATTAAATCAGGATCCACCTTGGCGCAGTGGCTTGATTTCATCCCATGCGCGGAGCTTGTGCGAGTTCTACCAAATGGTAATTTTCAATGGCGTTTGGCATTTTACATGGACGTAATCTGTGCTTAAAACGGCTATACTGTGTGAAGCAAATTCTAATTTGATATGGCGTTCTCCTAATCACGCACCTTAGTAGGATGGTATTTCTGAGTTTTCATTTTTTGATGAAATCCAAGTGTCGTTCTTGGATGCTTTTCGCATGGATAGTTCAAACTTTATGCCTAGAAAATCATTGATATTTCGTACTATTATTTTTTATCTGGATACTAAGGTTAGAAAAACGAACGTATATCCAATAGCGGCAGAAAGGCGTGATAACCTTTAGAAGATGCCAATCAAAATATAAGAGGTACCTTAACTTTCCCTATGATTAGATTTTACTTCTTGATTAGTGTATTTCTTGCTTCTTGGAAACTTCAAGGACAGGCCAACATAACACTCGTAGACTCTTCAGGCGCTTCGGCTATCCAGGTTATTCTGTTACAGGGTGTAATTGATCTAAAAGCCGATCAAGAAGCTTCTCCAATATATGATAGTGGCTATGTTAAGGTGTACACTATTCCATCAAAATACCCCGTTCACTATGCTCGCATCATCAGAAATGGAAAAGCCTTTTTTATTCCAATAACCAAAGGGAAACATACCTATGTCTTTCTGAACAAAACGGATAATGAGTACATCACAACGAATCAATTTGATGTGACCTACAAGGAGTTAACTTTAACAGTGAATACTTTTCTAAGACCCTATAGAGATTCATTGAATAGGATTGATAAACAAGTGGAAATTATGTTGCCCTCGTTTATAGATTCTCTAAAGAACATGATTAAAGATCACCCGTACGAAAAAGAGTTAGACTATACGTTTATTAAAAGTTTTCATTACCACCTACAGAAGAAATTTATATCTAAACGAAAGCAGAAGGCATGGAATGAAAGGGCATTAGCTGAAATAGACGTTTCCACAAAAGTATTCGAATGCTGGGGGTACAATGAATACTTGAATAAGTTGCTAAAGGATTACTATTCTTTTCACATGAATATGTTTAACTACCCGTTTCGCACCTTCAAACCTGAATCTCTGGTGAAGTTTGTTTTTGAAGAAGAACTCTTCAAGAATGCTGATTTGAACAATTTTTTAGCGTTCTATAAAATTAAAAATCTCGAAAGCTCGAATGACAAAAACAGGCTATTTCTTTTGGCAGACAGCTTGCAGAAAATCACACGAAATGCAGCACTGAAAGAAGAAATAGGAATTTATCTGCAAAGTGCAGAAAATCGAGTTCGCCCTATGGCAAAAGCACCGGATTTTTTTCTAAAAGAGGTGGGGAAGAATAAATTTTATCGCTTAGAAGATTTTCAAGAGAAAATTTTAGTTCTCGACTTTTGGGCAACGTGGTGTGGCCCCTGTGTAAAAAGTTTTAATACGGTTGAACAGCTCAGTAAGGAGCATGCAGATAGCGTTGTATTTGTGAGCATAAGTCAAGATGCCAACGAAAAGAAAGTACTTGACTTTCTGCGCAAAAACCCCAGCTATACATGGACGTTTTTATTTGACGGACAAAACGGTGCTACAGGTATTGTTTACGAGGCGGCCTATATCCCGAAGTATGTGATAATTGATAGGCAAGGGATTCTCCGGCTGGAAACGAATAAGGTAAAGGAAGTTGAAAAATGGCTAAACAACAGAGTTCGATAAGGACTGCTCTGGAAGAAAATTGAAAAATTATCGGCTCTGGTATTTCATCTGTTCCGTGATTTTTCTTAATTTAGATTTAAAACGCTAAGCCTATATCTATTCTTTCCGCCAAAAAGCCAATACAATGAACCTAAAACTTACCTTCTTTCTTCTGTGCAGCCTGGTTTTTATGTCGTGTTCGATTAACACAACCAAGTCAAATTCCGGCAAAGAGGAGCTCATCGTTCAGTCTGAAGACTTCGTGAATGCCTATTTCATCAAGCTAACCGACGAATTCCCGAAGCGTTATAAAATTCAACACGCCGAACAGGGAGCTTTTCTCATGATTCAGGCTACTGACAACCACACCTACGCCTGGCCACTCAAAAAAGTGAGAGGCGGTTACAAGGTCAAACTCGTAAGGCAGATTCACGGTTCAACCTGTAATAAATGGGACATGGCTATTTTCAGCTTTGACAAAGAGCAAATCAATGGTGTAAGTTGCGGCGACCACAAGGTTTGCGGCTTCTAGTGAGCCTTAGCGCGCAAAAGGTTTGGCATCGATAGAGCTAAATTCTTGCATCAGGTATTTTGTGTAACCCGTGATGCCAATCATAGCCGCGTTGTCGGTGCAGTAGGCAAAGTCCGGAATATACGAACGCCAAGCGCGCTTTTCTGCTTCAAACGCAATCGCTTTTCGTAAAGCGGAGTTAGCTGAAACACCTCCTGCAATACCAATATCTTGAATACCTAAATCGGTGGCCGCCCGAAGTAAATTCGATAGAACATAGTCTACGATTGTCTTTTGCACCGATGCACAAACATGGGCCAATTCTTTCTCCAGAAAGCCTGGGTCCTTTTTTAGGGCATCTTGCAGAAAGTAGAGAATCCCGGTTTTCAACCCGCTGAAGCTGTAGTCGTAGCCCTCCATCTTGGATGTGCTGAAGTGGTATTTAGTTGGGTCTCCATTTTGCGCCAAGGTATCGATAAGCGGTCCGCCGGGATACGGCAAGCCCAGTAACTTGGCTGTTTTATCGAAGGCTTCACCCGCCGCATCGTCTTTGGTTTTGCCAATAATCTCCATGCTATGTGCATCCCGCATCAGCACCAATTGTGTATGTCCGCCAGACACCACCAAACACAAAAAAGGAAATTGGGGCTTAGGTTCGTCTATGAAATGGGCCATCACATGCGCGTCCATGTGGTGAACACCTATACTGGGTATACCGAGAGAAAGCGCCAGTCCTTTAGCGAAAGAGCTTCCTACCAGCAGACTTCCCATCAAGCCCGGACCTTGTGTATAAGCGATGGCATTGAGATCACCCAAGCGAATGCCTGCTTCATCCATCGCTTGATGCACCACCGGAAGAATATGCTGCTGATGTGCCCGGGAAGCCAGTTCAGGAACCACACCTCCAAAGGCTTCATGCACCTGCTGATTCGCGATCTTATTACTCAATACCTGTCCATTCTTCAAAATTGCCGCAGAGGTATCATCGCAACTCGATTCAATCGCCAATAAAATGCAGTCGCCAGCCATGCAACAAAGATAGCAATAGGCCGCGGGTTTGGGCAGCCTGAATACACTTTACCCACTCTAGTCAACACGTAACATGGAACATTTTCTGTCAAAGGATCCAACAATCCCTCCGTTCTACCCAATCCATGGCAGAACTTTTGCCTTTACTCGCTAGGCCATAGCATGGTCTGGGTCGATTTCCTTATTTTTGGACACATTGAGAAAGCGGATACTCCGAATAAGCGTATTGGTTTTGATATGCCTTATGGCATTGACGGGTATCGGCATTGCGGTGCTAACGAGCCCGAGTGTGCAGCAAAGTATCCTGGGGAAATTTACCGCTGAACTTTCGGAGGAGTTGAAAGCGGATGTGCGGGTAGGGCGGATTTCATTCAGCTTACCGGCTACCGTGAATCTCTACGATGTCTACATCAGCGATCAGCATAAAGACACCTTATTCTTTATTGGCGAGACCCATGCAGGGCTTCGTTTGTTTTCAGATAAACAGCATCTCATTAAGTTTGGAAAGGTAGATGTAGACGGCGTGGTGGTGAAGTTTAGGGAATACGCCGGTGATCCTGACCTCAGCTTCGAGTTTCTCTTTGACTACCTCGATGGCGGCCCACGCGATACGACCCGCGCACCGGTAATTTGGACTATCACCTTTGATGAGGTGAATTTACGGAACGCCAGCTTTGCTATGAAATTTGATAGCGATACCGTAACAGGCCGACGCTTCAATGAATCGGATTTTCGCTTTAACAAGATCCAAGCCTCATTACGCGATTTCAGCATCGTAGATGATTCGCTATCCTTTTATGCTGCTCACCTCTCTTTGGTAGAGAAAAATAGTTTTTCAGTGAAACACCTGGAGGCCAACGCTCGGATTCACGCCAAGGGAATGAGCTTCTCTGATTTAACCCTGATAACACCCCATAGCCATGTAGGCGATTATTTTGGCTTTGATTATGAATCGTGGAAGAGCTTCAACGAATTCAATACAGAGGTGATGATGCGCGCAGCCTTGAAGGATGGCCGAGTGAGTTTTAAGGACCTGGCGTATTTTTCAGATAATCTCTTAGACTGGGATGAAGAATACGTGATAGACGGAGAAGCGCGCGGACCCCTTGCATCGCTTAAGGGCAGTAGTATTCGGATTCAAGGAGGTGATCATACAGAGCTGCTAGGCGATTTCAGCTTGAGGGGACTTCCGGATGTTAACAATACCTTCATGCGCTTTGAACTCGACAGAGCGAGCACCCATACGGCCTATTTGAGCGATATGATTCACCAGGAGTTGCCGGCAAACGTGAGGCTATTGGGTAAGATGAGTTTCCAAGGCGCCTTCACCGGATTTCTGAATGATTTCGTGGCATTTGGCGAGTTTAATACAGAGCTGGGTAAAGCCAAAACCGATATAAACATGAAGCTGGAGGGCAGTCAAGGATTCTCCGGCACCTTGCAGCTCATCGAATTCGAAATGGGCAAGTTTCTGGAGCAAGCTCAATTGGGCAAAGTTACCTTAAGCTCCAAGGTAGAGGGTAGAGGTTACGAGCTAAGTACCATGCAGGCCAAACTGGAAGGAAAGGCCTCCCTCTTTACCTACGCGGCGTATCCTTATCAAAACATCGACTTAAAAGGACTGTTGAAAGACCACTTTTTTGAGGGACTAATTGAAATCAACGACCCGAATGTGCAGCTGAGCTTCGATGGGCAAATCGATTTAAACAGCCAGGAACCGCATTACGATTTTGTTTCCGATATCCGGCATGCCGATTTACAGAAACTGGGCTTGTATCCGCCGGATCCATTGCAGATACAAGGAAGCGTAAGTATGGACGCAATTGGGTCGGATATCGATGTGCTGAACGGCACCATTTCACTCAGAGAAGTACGCGCTGAAAGCAAAGGCAGAACATTTTACCTCGACAGCCTCAGTTTGGTATCGTCGATCTCCAATGATTACCGGATGTTAAGCATTCGAAGCGATGTGCTCGACGCTCAGATGGAAGGTAAATTTAAGTTGAGTGAACTAGACAAGGCCGTAAACAATTACCTGGCCCAGCTGCTACCCAATACCTTAAAATTGGAGAAGCAAAAGCTGAGCGAGCAAGACATACAGTTTAACATCGACTTCAAACGCACCCGTGAGATAAGTGAGTTATTCTTACCCAATGCCTGGCTAGACAGAGGAAACGCCAAGGGTATGTTTAGCACCGAAGAACAAAACATCAACCTAAACCTGCAATTTGATGCTTTGCATTACGAGTCGTATGAATTGGCTGATGTCCGCCTGGTAGCTGATTCAGCGAGCGCCCGTTCCATTCACCTTAACTCGTATATCGGACGCATACTTTACAAGGATAGCGCGAAATTCGGGAACCTGAACATCGACCTGATGGAACGCGATAAGGTGGTCGACTTTACCTTGGGCGTTGATGGCCTGCTGTACGATGGCGACTTAGCCTTAACCGGAAAACTGCGGTTTGACGACAGCTCCATTGTAGTTCGCTTCAAGCAATCTGCCATGCGCCTAGCGCAAGACCGCTGGGTAATTGCCGATACCTCAAACTTCCGACTCACACGTTGGAGTGAAATTGAGGTACCCTGGTTCAGCATGAGCTCCGGCATCCAATCTATTCAAGTAAAAGGTAAAAATGCGGGGACAGACGACGATAACCTGAGGGTGAATTTCAAATCATTCGCGCTCTCTACGTTTAACCCATTTCTCTTTCCCGATAACAGCACGGCCATAGACGGTAAGGCAGACGGCTATTTTGATATCATCAGCTTCAAAGGGAAAATTCCGCTATTCACCTCAAACTTGAATGTCTACAACCTGCAGGTGAACCAAGACACGTTTGGCGATTTATCGCTCAAGGCGGGCGTAAAGCCTGACTTTGATATTATCACCATTGATGGCAAGGTGGTCAATGGTAGCCTCAATAATTTCAACCTCTCCGGATTTGTGAAAACGGCAGAGAAGAACAACGGCTACAATTTGCTCTTGAATTTAGATACCACCGAAACAAAAACCTTTCAACCTTTTATGGTCGGATTGGTGTCTGAATTGGAAGGCACCGCCACGGCAAGGGTGCGCATATTTGGTCCGCTGAGCGATCCACAGATGGAAGGTGAAGTGGGTGTACAAAAAGGCGGATTTAAAATAGATTACCTCAATACCTCCTACCGGTTCCATGCGCCTAAGATTCCGATAAACAGCACGCGTATCGACCTTGGAACCTTTGATATCTTTGATAAGCAAGGCGGACGAGGCAAGGTAACCGGCTTTATCACACACGACTTCTTTAGCGATTTTCAGTTCAATATCAATTGCCGCAATCTGCAGCGACTCATGGTGTTAAATACCAATGCGAAGCAAAACGATTACTACTACGGAACCGCTATCATGACGGGTTCAGCGAAATTTACCGGAACCTTGGACCAGCTTAAGATTGATGTGAAGGGCAAGACCGACAAAGGTTCATCTCTTTTTGTGCCAATGGAAAATTACGGAGGCACCTCTGAATTGGAGTTTATTCGTTTTGTGAATGCCTCAGAAGGCTACGAGGGAAATACGTACCAAGACTTGAGTGGTATTGAAATGAATTTCGATCTTGAAATCAATCCAAATGCGGAGATTCAACTCATCTTCGATTCGCGTTTAGGGGATATCATCCGCGCTCGGGGAAACTCTGAGATGAACATGAAAATTACCAGTGGAGGCGATTTCAAGATGTACGGCGTGTATGAGATTGTTGAAGGAGATTACCTCTTTACTGCAGTCGATTTAATCAATAAAAAATACATTATCCAGAAGGGAGGAACGATTACCTGGAACGGCGACCCGCTAGCCGCTAACTTGGATTTGCAGGCCAACTACAAGGTGCAAGCCTCCACAGAAAACCTCGTATCAGGCCTGGTGCCGAATGAAGATCTGGTGGTGTACCGTCAGAAGATCCCGGTAGAAGCCATCATGAAGCTGAGAGGACAGTTAACCTCTCCTGAAATACGTTTTGGTATTCATATCCCGGATATGTCGACACTCACAGCCGGATCGGGCGGCTCAGTCAATACCAATGTGCTGAGTAATGTGTTGCGCAGAATAGAAAACGATCAGGAGGAGATGACCCGTCAGGTATTTAGTCTTTTGGTGGCCAATATGTTTATGCGGCCCTCCATCAACCAGAACCTCGATGCCGGACTAGGAACCGATATCCAGAGCGGACTTCTTTCCAGCAGTGTGGGTGAACTGCTGTCTAACCAGATTACCAATTGGCTCAATGAGGTGGATCCGAGGTGGAACCTGGGTGTGAACTTTGTGCCGGGCTCAAGTTCTTCAGATTTGATTGTGAATTTGGGACGAAAATTCTTCGACGATAAGATTGAGATTCAAACCAGTTTTGGAACACAATCAACAGCCAACCAAGTGAATTTTACCTATGCCATCAAACCGAACTTGAGGGTAAAGGTAATTAACAGCTCCGGCACCTTAAACGCCACTGATGCGAGCAATGGCATTACCGGAAGGAATCGAAACATCAATACCCAACGTTTAGGTCTCTACTACCGAATCCAATTTGACCTCCTGAGCGAAGAACGAAAAGCCGCTCGTCGAGCATTAGAGAATGCCCGTCAAAACAATGTAGGTGGGCAAACCCCATAATTCTGTAAACTTGTAGTATGACTGAAGAACTGCAACAAATCACTAAAAAAGCCTCACCCTGGAATACAGGCATGAAATGGGGCATTATCTTTTTTGTCGTTACCGCCGCCATGTACTACCTCACACACATGGGAGTGGATTACACATCAACCGAGTCTTTGGAACAAGCACAAAAGAACCCCATTAACCAGTACGGCGTATTTGTCGTGATGATTGCGGTTTTGGTCTTGGCTCAAATGGAACATAGAAAGAAAGACTTGGGAGGGTTTTTATCCTATGGACGTGCAGTAGGAATTGGTACCATTGTTTTCTTAATATCGAGTGGTTTAGATTCGATGCTTACTTACATTGAAATGAGCATTATTCACCCGGAATCAATCCATACCTTGATTCAAATCCAAATGCAAAATGCTCAGGAGATGGGCTTTACTGAAAACTTAGACGAGAGTTACGAACGAGCTAAAAAACTAACTACGCCTTTTAATGTGAGTTTGTTTAAGTTTTTCGGCGGAATCCTCTTTGGCGTAATTGTAACACTTATCGTTTCCATTTTTACCCGCAAAGCAAATCCTGACGAAATTTAAGCATCTTTGCAAGCCATGGATATTTCCGTAGTTATTCCTCAACTAAACGAAGCAGAGTCTATTCCGGAACTAACCGCTTGGATAGAGCGGGTAATGGCTGAGCATAATTTCAGCTATGAGATTTGGTATATCGACGATGGTAGTACCGACAACAGCTGGGAGGTGATTCAGTCTTTGCATGCCAAGAATCCAGCAGTGAAAGGCATTCGTTTCAGAAGAAACTACGGGAAGTCGGCCGCCTTGAACGAAGGATTTGCCGCCACATCAGGCGAAGTAGTCATTACCATGGATGCCGACTTACAAGATAGCCCCGATGAAATCCCGGAATTGTACCGCCGCATTAGGGAAGAGGGCTTCGACCTGATTTCAGGTTGGAAGAAAAAACGCTACGACCCGATTACCAAGACTTTACCTACCAAGTTATTCAACTGGGCAACCCGCAAGATGAGTGGAATCGAGTTGCACGATTTCAACTGTGGACTAAAAGCCTACAAGGGCGAAGTAACCCGCAGCATTGAGGTATACGGCGAGATGCACCGTTATATTCCGGTTATCGCTAAATGGGCGGGATTTAGAAAAATTGGTGAGCAGGTGGTTCAACACAGAGCCAGAAAATACGGCTATACCAAGTTTGGCTGGAACCGCTTTATCAATGGATTCTTGGATTTGCTTTCCATCTTCTTTGTGGGCCGCTTCGGTAAAAAACCGATGCATTTCTTTGGTCTGATTGGCACTTTGATGTTCTTCATCGGCTTTGCTGCTTCGGCCTATTTGGGACTGGATAAACTGTGGAGTTTGTCGCAGGGCATTCCGGCCATTAAGGTGACTGAAAACCCGTGGTTCTTCATCGCATTAACCACCATGATTTTGGGAACTCAATTGTTCTTAGCAGGCTTTTTGGGTGAACTGATCGGCCGTTCTGCAGCAGATCGCAATACCTATTTGGTCAGCGAAAGAGTGGGTTCTTAATTCCAGAAATTTCCGAGAAAACGGAAGAGCTCAATAAAGTAGATGAGCTGCAAGACTCCGCCAAGGTTGTAACCCAGCCAGGTATCCTTTTTTCTGGCATAAAGCAGGGCCAGATTTCCAATAACCCAGCTTAGAAAACAAAGTGCGCTTGAGACCCAGGCTGCGCCGTAGATTATATCGTAGTACATCAGGAGCTGCTGCGGTTTGGTGCCTACAGAGAAGATGTCTTTAATGGAAAACAACACAATACTACACAGCGAAACGGCCGGCAAGAGCGATACAAGCAGTCCTTTCAGGTAGTCGGGCAAAGGTTTCATTTGAGTAAGTATTCCATGAGCTTATCCAGCCCCATGGGAAGCTTTTGGTCTCGCTCGTGGTAAAATGCTTGGGTTAATTTAAGGAATTCATAATCGTGTGTATCATGACTCAGCTCCAAGGTGATGTTACCGTAGAGTCGGTCTACCTTTTCCCCTTGCATCATAGCATCGAAGATATCAGGTTTGAGGTAATGGCGTTCAAGCAGCTCCATCCGCCCGCCGTCCATTTTTTCTCGCCTGGTATCACTCATATACAAAAGGTAGCCGGCAGCGACAAGGCGCTCTTTCCAATAGTCCATGAGGTATTGCATCTCGCGCAATTCCGCAGGTGTTTGAATCACCAGCATGTGGTAGGTTGGCGACTTAATCAATTGAATATCCTCTTGTTCATAACCAAAAAAGCAAGCTTCATAGGCAGATCGAATTTCCCGCAGCTTAGCTGTTAGGTCGGCACTTTCTCGCCAAGTCACATAGTGCTTAACAAAAGCCTCATCTCGAAATAAGGATTCTTTTACCATCTCATTCCCACGCTTGGAGTGCAAAGTTCGTTTATTCTATAGCTTGGATTACTACATCCAACATTTACCAATTGTTCTTTTACCGTATTCACTTCTCTAATCGCTGTTCTATGAAAACGCTACTCAAAGTTACGTTGCTCTTTTCGCTCTTGATGAGCTATTCCTTTCTGGTAGAGAAGGAAGTCAAACTACACATGCTCACTATTACGGTGGTCGACTCCCTAAGCAAAGAGGCTTTAATGGGGTCTACCCTTGAAGTTACCAATGTAAAAGATTCTACTGTTGTTTCAGGCATCTCAGATGAAAACGGCCAGGTCTCTATTCCGCTAAAGAAAGGGACTTATTCCGTTTTGGCCCATTACGTTGGTTATGGGAAAGAATCAGTTCGTTTGGGTGTTTATGCAGACACATCCATTTACATTTATTTGAAAGAGGCCGAGGTCACCTTATCTGAAGTGAAGGTTATTTCAGAACATCCGCGAGTAAGGTTTAACGGCATCGTTAGTCACAGTGCACCTCGGTCTATAGCTCCGGCCGGGGAGTCGCCAAGAACAAAGACAGAAAGTAAACGAAAGAAGGAGCGGTCGGAAAGTTTGGAAAGAACCAAAATGCCCGACGATTCGTACGTTGGGGAGAGTCGTGCACGTGGAGCAGGCACCTTGACGGCAGGGGAAATCAATGATTTTGAGAAATGGGTATTGTGGGAAGACCTGAATGTGACAGAATTCAAGTCCTACAAAAAAGCCTGGGATTTAAAGTTCAATGAACGGCGCACCGTGCAGGTGTCGTTTGAAAACGGATACCCCATTAGCGATGCCGTGGTGGAGCTTTACGATCAGGCAGGAAAGAAATTGTACATCGCTCGCACAGACAATACGGGCAGAGCCGAGTTGTGGTTTGAATGGGAAGGATCTGAGGTCAAAGCCAAGGTGGTATACAAGGAAGAAGTCCAATGGCTGGAAGTGGGGAAGTCGCCGGCGCATATTGGAACTGTTCAGTTCAAGCAAATCTGTACGGTACCTGATTCGGTAGACATTGCTTTTGTGGTGGATGCCACCGGTTCCATGGGCGATGAAATTAATTACTTGAAAACAGAATTGGAAGATGTGATTCAACGCGCAGCCAAAGCCAATCCTGACATATTGCTGCGCACTTCAGCGGTCTTTTACCGAGATCAGTTCGACGAGTATTTGGTCCGGTCTGCGCCTTTCTCCGGAAGTCTAGACCCAACGTTAGCTTTTATCCGCGAGCAAAGAGCCCACGGCGGCGGCGATTTTCCGGAGGCTGTGGAGGCCGGTTTGGAAGAAGCAATTAGCAGGCTCAGATGGAGCAAAGAAGCTAGAGCACGTATACTGTTTCTGCTATTGGATGCTCCACCACATCAAGTTGACAGCGTGTACCGAAGTTTAAATCGTTTGGTCCGTTTGGCCGCTGAAAAAGGCATCCGCATCATACCGGTTACCGGATCAGGTATAGACAAGAGTACCGAATTTCTAATGCGTTCCCTAGCCTTGATGACCAATGGCACCTATACCTTCTTAACCGACGACAGCGGAATAGGAGGCAGTCACATCAAGCCTTCAACCGATTCATACGAGGTTGAAAAATTGAATGATTTGATGCTAAGGCTGATCCAACGTTATGTGCATAGCGACAATTGCCAATTGCCCAAAATTTCGAGCGATGCGAAAAAGGATTCCATCGCACAAGCCAAAAACAAGAAGGCCGAGTTTAAACTCTATCCGGTACCGAGTGCTGGTCCTGTAAAGGTGGAAGTAGAAAAAGCCGGCGGCATACTTAGCCTGCTCGACATGAACGGCCGTATTCTTTTCCGCGCCGACATGAAAGAGCGCAAGAAGCTCGAAAATGATTTTTCGCAGCTGACTTCCGGGGTATATGTATTTCGCTATGAACTAGGCGACGCAGTGCTGACGAAGAAATGGGTGCTTAGGCATTAAAGCGAAAAGCTTTAATGCCTGTGGGATCGCAGGACCGTGGGACTGTAGGATTGAGTTTATTGTTTACTGTTTAGTGTACCGGTGGGGACGCCATGCCTGGCGTCCCTTTTAGAATTTAGATTCGTTCCGGAGGGGCGACACATGTGTCGCCCCTCTCAAGTTTGGCTATTTTCTACAATATAAAACTGCAGAAAGACTGGGGTTAGCAGCGTTTTTAC
>FWPV01004291.1_pt1 | contig 30689 bp, 24 predicted proteins | sample 2228371 | NCBI WGS metagenome assembly FWPV01 (sample SAMEA103939776, study PRJEB20133) | metagenome | reverse complement strand
CAACCCGGTTGTAAAAGATGGTTTGTTTGCCACTTGGCAGGAGAGCGTCCAACTCTTCTTGAGTCAGGGAGAATTTTTCTCCAAGACTATCCAATAATTCTTGGGTGGAATGCTCCTGACCATCACTAAAACAACGCAAGAGAGGGAGCATAATTGTCTGAAAATCTGGAACTGGCATCTTTCACTCAACTTTCTCGGGGCTGGCTAACAGTTTCTTTTATGCTTATTCTACTTTTTCTATTATAACGGAAAACCACGCCGTTGTCAAAACATTTTTATGGGCTTAAAAGATGCAGTTTTGTTTGAAAAATGTCTCCGGTCTTTGATATAATAATAATCATAAAATAATTATACCGATTGAGTATAATACGATGACGGAATTAACCTTCAAGAATTATCTGTCCCAAAGGGCACTGATAAACGATCGTTACCTGCCTTTCTACCTCAAATGGGTTGATGACAGCCTTCGCTATTTCAAACTGCCCGAGGGCACCGGCCTGACCCCGGAACAGCGTCGAGCCTACCTTGCTTTCCTGGCAAAAGGCCATCCCGACTGGCAGATCAAACAGGCCGAACACGCCCTGCGCCTCCACGACCATTTCCTTTCCGACAAGAACCTTACGGCTACCGACGAAACAGCCTCAAGTTCTGCCTGGGACGAGATTGAGAACAAAACCCGAAAATGCCTTAGGGCCAAGCAGCGCTCCTATGCCACCGAGAAGACCTATCTCCAATGGCTGCGCGCTTTCCGCCGGTTCTGCCGCGGACTGACACCCGACAAGTTGGAGCCCGGCCATATCCGTCGCTTTCTAAGTTCGCTGGCGGTGGACCGCAAGATCTCGCCGGCCACCCAGAACCAGGCCCTCAATGCCCTGGTCTTCGTCTGCCGCCATGTTTTAGAGATAGAAATGAGCCCGGGCGAACTGGATGCGGTGCGCGCTTCCATCCGGCGTCGGTTGCCTGTTGTCCTCAGCCGGGAAGAGATCAAGTCTGTTTTCGAAAACTTGGATGGCATCTATCGGCTGCTGGCCCAACTCATCTATGGCTGCGGCCTCAGGCTTTCCGAGGCCTTGGGTCTCAGGGTCAAAGACCTGGACCTGGAGCAGGGACAGTTGATCGTCCGATCCGGCAAGGGGGGCAAGGACCGCCGCACCGTGCTTCCCGAATCTCTTAAAGATGACCTTGCGGCCCAGCTCACCAAAGCCCGGTATCTTTACGATCACGATCGCCGGCAGGACCTGCCCGGGGTGACCCTGCCCGGGGCGCTGGAGCGCAAATATCCCAATGCCGGAAAGGAATGGGGCTGGTTCTGGGTATTTCCCGCCCCGGCCCTCTCGGTGGATCCCCGCAGCCATACTGTGCAGCGCCACCACCTGCATCCCGCCTCCCTGCAGAACGCCTTCAAGAAAGCGGTCAAAAAGGCCGGACTGGCCAAGCCGGCCTCGGTCCACACCCTGAGGCATTCCTTTGCCACTCACCTGCTGGAAAGGGGCACGGATATCAGGACGGTGCAGGAACTGTTAGGCCACGCCAACCTTCAGACCACCATGATCTACACCCATGTGGCCAGGCCGGACCGGCTTAAAGTGAAAAGCCCGCTGGACGAGTGAGGCCATGTCCCTCCAGATCATCGGCACCAACAAGTGCCAGGCCACCCGGGCCGCCATCAGGTTTTTCAAGGAGCGGCGCGTACCCTTCCATTTCGTGGATCTCAATGAAAGGGACCTTTCCGACGGCGAGTTCCAGAGCATCATACGGGCGGTGGGCCTGAAGAACATGATAGATCGTCAGGGTCAGGAATACCAGCGCCTGGGCCTGGGGTATATGACTTTCGACATAGAGCAGAAACTCAAGGAGAACCCCAGACTCCTCAGGACCCCCATCGTCCGCAGCAAGAACAAAGCGGTAGTGGGTCACGATCCCGAGGCCTGGATGAAGTTGATCGCAATATAGGGAGACGCACATTGTACTTGATAGATCGCCTCGCCCACCGGCTGTTCCGGATGTTCAATGGGCACAAAAAGATCCTCTTACTCCTGGCCCTGCTACTGGTCCAGCAGGACCTCTGCGCCCAGCCAGACACCTCCTGGCACAAGGCCTTGGACCATGCCCTGCTTTCGGCCAGGCTCCACCGGGGGGACATCCGCTTCCGCATCGACTATGCCCAGCCCGACCCCTTCCGTCTGGGCCTGGTAAACCGTCTGATGCAGCGGCCCCTTATGATGCCCCAGGCCGCCTGTTCCATGGCCCAGACCCTGTGGTCCCAGCCCGGCCTTGAGCCTATAATCCGCCAAGCCGGAATCCTATTGGGCGACACCCTGGCCCACCCAGAGAATTTCTGGCTAAGACAAACCTCCCTTCCCCCCTTCGGCCCGCCTCGTCGGATAAGGATAAAGGGCCTGCCCGATTCCATAAAGAACATAATCGAGGATCTGACCAACGAACTTTACCTGGCCGACAACATCCTCTGCCAGGCCTTCTCCAAGTTGTCGATGGCCGAGATGGCCCTGCTGCGGGACAGCCTGCCGTCCCTGGTGGGCACGGACGAGGAGTCCCAGGTTGTCCATCCCGACACGGTCAAGATCCTGGAACGGCTGTCCGAGAAGTTCAACTACCGGCTGATGTCGGCCGTGTACAAGGTGCAGATCAGGCTGATACTGATGGCCTCCGAGATGGCGGCCAGGGCCGTGGATCGAGCCACGGCCCGGCTGAAGTCTCTAGATGCCGCCTCTTTAGCCAAGGCCAAAAGGCTCAAGCCGTCAAAGGATCACTCCGGCGATGTGCTGTTCGATGCCAAAACTCCCCTGGGCCGGATAATCATAGGCGGTCCGGGCAGGACAACCTATAACTGCAGCGCAGCCCTTTTGGTCGACCTGGGCGGAGACGACCTCTACCTGTGCCCGGCCGGGGCCAGCGACTCTCTCCACCGGCTCTCGGTCTGTTTGGACCTGTCGGGCGATGATGTCTACCAGGCCAGAGGCGATTTCTCCCAAGGCTCGGGCTTCATGGGTATCGGAATGCTCTGCGACGGCGGGGGCAACGAGGCTTACATCGGCAAGAGGTTCTCCCAGGGAGCCGGGCTGTTGGGAGCAGGCTTACTATGGGACGAGGCCGGCAACGATTCCTATCAGGCGACCTCGGCCTGCCAGGCGGCCGGTCTGTGGGGCATCGGCATCCTGCGCGATGCAAAAGGCAATGACAACTACCGGGCCGGGATCTATGCCCAGGGTTTCGGCTACTGCGCCGGGCTGGGGGCTTTGGTGGAGTTGCAGGGCAATGACTCGTACCAGGCCGGCATGGGCACCGTGGATCTGAACCGTTATGAAGACCATTTCCTCTCCATGTCCCAGGGCTTTGCCATAGGCCGCAGGCCTGATTACTCGGGCGGCATCGGGCTCATTTTGGACCGTTCGGGCAACGACCTCTACTCCTGCGACATCTTCGGACAGGGCGCCTCCTACTGGTTCTCTTTTGGAGCCATCGTGGACAAAGCTGGCAACGACCGCTATCTGGGATACCAGTATGCCCAGGGGGCCGGCATCCATCTGGCCTGCGGCGGTCTGTTCGACCTTGGGGGGGACGATTTCTACCAGTCCAAGGGCGTTTCCCAGGGCTGCGGACACGACCTGGCCCCAGGCCTGCTGATCGATTTTTCGGGCAACGACACCTATGCCGCCCACGACCTGTCGCAGGGAGCAGGCAGCGCCAACGGCTTCGGGCTTTTGGCCGACCTGGCAGGCGACGACGGCTACCTGGTCAAGTCGAAGACCAACACCCAGGGCTACGGCAACCCCAGGCGGGAGTACGGCAGCATCGGGGTCTTTTGGGACCTGGCCGGCCGTGACGCCTATGCCGGCCCTGGCGCCGAAGCCTGGCGCTGGACCAGCGGGCTATGGGGCGTGGGCTGGGACCTGGATTCAGCCGCGGCGATTTGGGTAAACCGTCAACCAGCCATCGCAGAGACTCTTTTTTACATAAAAACAACCGGAAGGCCGGAACTGGTCCCACCCCGGCCCGATGAGCCGGCGCCCAAGGACTCGGTGGAGCGGTTAGTGGACCATCTTTACAATCAATGTTCTTCGGGACAGATCGCCTATGCCCCGATGTTCCGTCCCTCCATAGATTCCCTGGCGGCCCTGGGCTCCAAAGCTGTGCCCAGGCTTCTTGGCAAACTGGACTACAAGAGCGGCACCGAGCGCCAGGCCCTGGAGGAGATCTTTAAAACTATGGGCGAGGCCGCGGTGCCCGGTCTGTGCGCCTTTGCCGATACCGGCAGACCCGAGCCGGCCAGGGCCGCCGTCTATTTTCTGGGCAAAATAGGCTCGGCCTCGGCCTTTCCTACCATTTCCGCTTTGGCCGGCGATCCATCCTCAAAACTGCGCGGCGCCGCCCTGGACGCCTTGTCCCAGATCAAGATCCCCGAGTCCGAAAAAAATATTGCCCGAATCATTTTTACCCAGGCCCTCGGCGATTCCTCAGAGCCCATTCGGCGCTATGGAGCCTATGGGCTGAGATCGACCGGCGATAGATCTTCCCTGCCGCTTTTGGAGGGGTTGTTGTCCGATATTTACTATGGAGTTCGATTCACCGCCAGGGATGCCCTAATCGAAATAACCAAAAAACAAAATCCGAAATACGAAACAACAGGAACCAGGGGAACAGGCTTTCGACCGCTTGACCGCATCTCAAAGGCCCTGGCGGCCGAGGTCGCAGTCAAGGTTGACACCACGAGGACTGCCTGGAGGATCTTTGCCCAAAGCGATGACTGGCTGGTGCGCCTGGCCGCGCTGGAGGCAGCCGATTCCTTGCTTTCGGCCAAGCAGAAGACTGCGGCAAAACAGTGGTTCGGCCGGGACGAATGTCCGGTGGTCAGAGTTTCCGGAAAATAACCGACTTCTTTTCTTCCTCCACTTCTAAAATAGGGACTCGAAAAAAAACTACACCATCATTCGCTACCAGATGGAGAGGATACCGGAAGATACTTTATCAGTCAGTATAAAAATAGCAAGTAAGTATCTACGTTAAAAGCCCTCCCTTTAGGGAGGGCTTTTTAGTCTACGACTACCCCTTAATCCTCTCCTTGGCCTGCGCCGAGATAGCCGAAACGTAAAGAGGAGACAGGGGTTGTCAGTTTTTTACTTGATGACCACCACCCTGTCCGGGCACCAGCCGAACACCTCAGGCGCGTACATCTCCTCGGCCTTGGTCTGAGGCAGGACGAAGGTGCCGGCGGTGATGGCCCGCACGAAGTACGAGTACTCGTGGTTGCCGTTGGCCAGAACATCGGCGAACAGCAGCACCCGGTCGTCGTAGATCTCGGTATGGTCGAACCTGCCCCACCAGCTGCCCCAGGGATCGTCGCCTGAGTACTCCTGGGTGCGGCCCATCTGCCGCATCTGCTCCTGGCTCTCGGTGGCGAAGGCAGTGTTGATCACCTCGAAACCGGCCGGCAGGGGATCGTCCACCACCACGAAGTGCCGCTCCTGGGTGGTGGAGACCTTGAGGGTGATCTTATAGGTCTTGCCGGCCTCGAAAGTCTTGACCAGGGTGTCGCCCTTGAAGGTCGTGATTTTCTTGCTGACGGCGAAGCCCTCGTCGCGCGCCTTGACCGGCTCCAGCGGGGCATAGGTCAGGCGCAGGCCGTAGTACAGCCTTCCCGTCCCTTGTTTGGCCACCTCCACCGGCAGCCTCTGGCCGGGCTTGAACTCGCTCAGGGCGAACCTCTGGGTGCGGGCCTTGAGCTCCCGGCCCTTGAAGATCTCTTTTAGGATCTCCCGGTTCTCCACCTTGACCGTGGCCGTGAAGTCCGGAACGTCCTTCTCGTAGGCGTTGAAGTAGGCGTCCAGGGCCTCGAACACGAACACGTTCTCCTGGGTGGACCGCCACCGGCCGCGCACCTTGCGCTCCTGCATCAGCCACTTGACGATCTTCTCCGAGTTGGCGAACTGCCCCTGGGCCTCCAGCAGGGTGGACAGCACCAGAGCCGTGGTCCGGGCATGGCTCTGGTACCACCACCAGCCGTTTTCGTCTGCGCCCTCCTCGAAGTGCCAGGTGGTGGGCGTCACCTTGACATTGTTCAGTATGATCCGGGCCATCTCCTCCTGCTTGGCTGCCGCCGCGTTGGTGTGTTTTAGGGCCCTCAGCAGCATGGCCTGTCCGAAGATGGTGATCTGGGACCGCTTCTCATACAACTGGTCTATGGCCTGGGCCTCCTTTTTGCCCCAGAGCGCCAGCACATAGGCGCTGTAGGCCATGACCGAAAGCCGGCCGTTGATGGAATAGGGCGAGTTCAGCCTCTGCGGGGTCATCACCCACTTGAGGTTCTGCGATAGATAATTGATAGCCCGATCCACCACGCTCTGATCTATCTGATAGCCCTTCTCTTTGGCCTTATACAGGCCGTAGAGCACATAGGTGGTCAGGTAGTCGCTGGTCCAGTAACCGTCGTACCAGTTGCCGAAGCCGCCGTCTGAGCGCTGGAACTTGTAGATCCTGTCGATGCCGGCCCTCACCGAGTCGCGCAATTTGGCGCCCTTGGCCGGGGCCAGCCCGAAGGCCTCGACGATGTCCTGGGCCAATATCATGGGCATCAGTTTGGACATGGTCTGCTCGCAGCAGCCATAGGGATAGGTGATGAGGTAGTCCAGGTTGGACTCCAGGCCCACCAGGGCGGTGGAGGCTGCGGTCAACTCCAACCCGCCCACATCGGGCCAGACCCTCTCCGGCACCACCAGAGCCTGCGAGGCGACATCCTCGGTCTGCTCGTAGAGGGCCACAGCCTCGGTCAATTTGGGCAGGCGCACCGGCACCGACATCTCCAGTCCGTCCTTGCCGGCCGGGCAGGAGGCCAGAAATCTGAAGACCACCGGCCCCAGGGTGTTGGCCTTATAGCCGAAGCGTACCTCGACGGGCTCGTTGGGCCTGACCTCGACAGTCTGCCGGTCGCTGCCCAAAATCTTTATGCCCTGGGCCTCGGCCTTGACCTCGATCCTCTGCACCTCCTTGGTGGTGTTGTGGACCGTGACCCCGGCCAGGAGGCTGTCGCCCACCCTCAAGAAGCGCGGCAGGCTGGGCAGGAGCATGATAGGCTTGGACACGGTGATGGAGTGCTCTCCGGCCCCCAGCTCCGTGGTCTTGGTGTGGCCGGTGGCCATGATCTTGAAGGCGGTCAGGTTGTCTGGCAGGCGGAACCGGGCGGTCAGTTTCCCCTCCTGGTCGGTATAGAGGGCCGAGCGGTAGAAGGGCGTGGTCTGGAAGTCGCCCCGGAAGGCCGGCTCTAGTCCGCCGCCGCCGCCCCGGTTTTCGCCCTTCTCCCCGTAGTTGCGCTGTCCGATGACGTGCAGCCGGCTCTCGGCCGTCTCCACCGAGAGTGGCCGCGATCCATAGAAGGCCTCGAAGGGATTGGGCGTCTTGAAGTCGATGAGATTCAGCACCCCCTTGTCCACCACCGCCAAGGTGATCTCGGCCTGGGCCGGCTGGTTCTTGAAATCGGTGGCCGAAAGGCTGATGGTTACTGAATCCCGCGGCCCATAGGCGGGCCGGTCGGTAGAGACCGCGATATTGAGCCTCTTGGATCCCGGGTCCACCGCCAGGTTGATATAGCCTATCTTGAATCCGGGCTTGGACAGGTCGTCGCCCTCTTTTGAATATTTCTGCTCCGAAAGCCTCCCCTGCAGCAGGACCACCGAGACGAAGACATTGGGCAGGTGCTCCTCGGTGATGGGCAGGTCGATCACCGGCGCGCTGCCGGATAGCTCCCGCACCAGGTGCTGGATGATGTACTCCCGCTCCAGGGTTATCAGGGCCGTGGTCCTCTCGTAGGGCGACTTGACCATGATCCTGGCGGTCTCGCCCGGCTTAAGGGAAGACCTCTCGGCGATAAGATCGATGCGGTCGTCGTTGCGCCGCTCCCAGCCCACATAGCCCGCGCCCACGGCATAGAAATAGGTGCCGTTCTGAATGTTGTTGCCCCGGGCGTCGGACGCGGACAGTTTGACCAGATAGAACCCTGGCTTTGAAGGAACGTAGGCGATCTCGGCCGGATCTGATCTGGATTCTATATGCTCCCGCAGCACGGTGCTGTCCTTCACCTCCGAGCGCCATTCATACCGTCCTCCGTGCCCGGCCTGGCGCACCGAGACCCACTGCCGGTTTACGATCTCTACCGTCACCCTCTGGCCCGGAAGTTTGCCCCCGTCAGGCTTGACCGTCAGCACCCATAACTTGAGGGGCCTCTCCACATCCACAAAGGTGGTGTTCTGTTTGAAGCCGATATAGAACTCTCCCCGGTGGACCACGGCCTGGGTCCGTCCCGACAGGCTCTGGCGGCTGGGCGAGGTGGCCGTGCCCTCCAGGGTGACCGCCATGGTGCGGCGGGCCGGGCCCAGGTCCAATTTGGCCGAGATTTGGGCTTTGCCCCGGGCATCCAACTTGCCCGACTGAGAGGCCAGCAGTGTGCCCTGGTCGTACGTATACTCCCACCACCAATAGCCCGAAAAGGTGTAACCTTCGTGTCCCTGGGGCTCGAAGTAGTAGGGGCTGGTGCGCAGGGCCCAGGAATGCTCGGCCTTGGCCATGGCCGCGCCGTGCAGGTATTTGGCCTCGATCTCTCCTTTGAACTCGTCTCCGGCTATGTACTCGCTGCGGAAACTGGAGGCTTTGACCTCGAACTCGGCCGGCTTGAAGGCCTCCACCCGGAAGTAGTCATAGGCCTGAAGGCGGCGGATGCTGTCTCCATACAGGCTCACCGAGTAGAGGCCGGTGGGAGCATCGGGCTTGAGCTGCAGGGAATAGGCCAGCGATCCCCAGTCGGAGAGGGTGAGTTTTTTATTCAGGATCTCCTCGTCGCGCGAATCCTTGACCACCAGACTGACCGCCCGGGTCTGCGGTATCTCCCATCGGCCTCTCCTCTTCTGCCGGAAGATGCCCTTGATGAACACCTTCTCGCCGGCCTTATAGAGCCCGCGCTCGGTAGTGAGGAAGCCTCGGTACTGAACGGGCTTGGGGTTCCAGTCATAGGGTATGCCGAACTCGTAGGGCTCTATCCCCATGCCCCAGCGCGACACCAGCACCGCCCGGTCTTTGCCCTTGGCCACGATGGCCCACAGCCTGGGCCGGGTTCCGTAGTAGTAATCCTCCTCATCGTTCTCCGGCGGCTCGATGCCCAGATCACGCCAGCCCGGCCCGCGGAAGATGCCGTCCTTATCGGTCCTGCCCCTGAAGACTATCCGGTTCTTGTCATCGCGCAATTGGACCTCGGCACCGGAGATCGGCTTCCCGTCCTTAAGTTGGGTGGCCCAGATGAGCACGTCCTCGGGCGAGAATTTTCCGGTCAAGCCCATGTTGGTCACCTGGATGAAGCCCCGGGCCGCGTTTCTCCCTACATAGCGGAAGCCCTGACGGTAGTCCTCCCTCTCCGGCAGCCCGCCGATGTCGTAGTATACCAGCCCGGTATTGTCCGTGGACAGTACTGGCTTGAGCTCTAAGGGGATCCTTGTCCTCACATTCCTCTTGACGCCAAGTTTCCAGTCGTCGTTTATCCCAAACCAATTGTCGGGCAGGGCCTGTTCCATGTCGCTGTAAAAGATCCAATCCTTCATCAGCAGCGGCACCACGCTGTCCACGGGCACGCTGGCCAGCCGGCGCCGCACCGACTGCCAGTTCATGACCGTCACCGGGATCCTGGCCGGCAGGTAGGCCTCCAGCACTCCCACCCCAGTAGGGATATGCACTGAGGGCGGATAGGAACCAGTGTTTATCTCGAATTCGGCGTCCTGGCCTAAGGTCTGGCCGTAGACGTCCCGCATTTTGCCCGAGATCCTGGCCCGGTATTTGGTCTCCGGCTTGAAGTTGAAGCGGAAGGAAGGCTCCATGCCAGAGGATGACGGATAGTACCACTCCTGGCCGTAGTACTCGTCGTACCAGTCGTCGCTCTTGGGCTTGGGCTTCTTGACCGCCGGCAGGAACTCCAGGTTGGCCATCAGTTCCTCGTGATACACCGGTGTGGTGAACTTGAACTCCAGCCAGCCGTTGGGATCGTTGTCCATAAGATGGGCCCCCAGGAAGCTGAAGACATCGTAGGTGCGGAACCGCACCTCGGTATCTCGGGCCAGGCCCAAAGTCCCCTGGGCCCCGGTTAAGCCCTTGGCCAGCGTCACTGTAATCCAGCGGCCCTGCGGCAATTTGGACTGCCGGTCCACATAGGCGTCGTAGGCCTTGACTATGAGGAGCCGGTTGAACCTGGCCAGGTTCTCTCCGGAGAGCCTCTGTCCGGCCAGGTTCTTGAGGCCGGAGGTGAGCGGCACCTGGGCAAAGCGCTCGGCCCGGTATATCGAGGGCCCCTTGACGATGCGGTCCAGCTCGGCCGAGATGATGGTCTTCAGTTCATAGGTCGGCGGATATCTGCTGTCGTATTCCCTAAGCACCTGTTTGGCTTTAGTCGAGAACTGAGAGACCAGGTACTGACTGACTGAATCCTGGGGCGTCTTGAACAGACCCCAGAAATTGTCCGAGAAATAATCAGGACCCAGCTCCTGGCTCACAGTCGTCTTCTTTTTGGTAATCACTGCCAGGGAGGTCCTCTCATAGCCCCGATACCTCTGCCTCAGTTCGGGCGGCAGGGTTCTCACCTCCGACATCAACGGAATCTTACGGCCGCCCTCCTCCTCATAGTGGACCGCGACGAACCGGGCGGCCCTGGCCGTATCCATGGGCTGGTTGAAGAACAGCAGTATCTGGGGTTTTAAATCCACATTCTGTTCATTGTTGCTGGGCACCGACCAGAGCAACTCCACCCGCGGGGTCTCGAAAGACCAAACCACGTCCTTGTCCAGCGCCTGGCCCGATAGCGATTTGGTGCCGGCCGGCACTTTCACTGTATAGGCCGTGCCGTAGGGCAGGGTGTCGCGCGGGGTGAAGACCAAAGTGGCTGTCCCCTTCCACCGAAATTTTCCGGTCAGGGGTGGGGTGATGGTCAATGGCCCCGAGCCATCGCCCTCGGGCAACTTCTCCAGCGGCACCATGGGCTGGCTGAATCCGACCACGATCTCCTGGCACTCGCGCAGATTGCGGGTGGTGCCCGACGGCGTCTTGGTGATGACCTCTAGTTTTGAGGGTTTGGCCTGGGACCAAAGGAAAGAGGCCGAAATCGCCAGGGCCGCTAGCACCACGGCCGGATGCAGGATTCGCTGGGCTTTCATTTCTCTACCTCATCTATGATTTGATTTTTTGTGCTCTTCTGACAAGGCCCCATAATGGGCGGCGCTCTGGCGCAGCTTCTCCAGGGCCTCTTCGGGCAATTGTCGCTTGACCTCGGCCGGCACGCCCATCACCAGGGAGCGCTCTGGTATCTGCTGTCCCTCCTTGACCAAGGCCCCGGCGGCCACCACCGAGCCGGATCCGACTTTGGCGCCGGAGAGCACCGTGGCCCCCATGCCTATCAGGCAGTCGTCGCCGATCCTGCAGCCGTGAAGTATCGCCCCGTGCCCCACCGTCACCCGGTCTCCGATGATGGTGGCGCAGTCGCCCAGGCCCCGATCGTTGAGGTCCACGTGGATGACCGTATTCTCCTGGATATTGGTCTCGGCCCCGATGCGGACGTGGTTGATGTCGCCCCGGATGACCACCCCGTACCAGATGTTGGACTTGGGCCCGATGACCACGTCGCCGATGATGACCGCGGTCTCAGCCACGAAGGCGGTGGGGTCGATAACCGGCTCCTTGCCCTTGAACGTTTTAATCATAGCGTTAATCCTCCGACGTGCTCCTACGTCATCGCCAGATGGCCCCTCGCCTGTCAAGCGAAGCGATCTCGGCCGATATGGCGTTCGCTTTGTCAGCCATGGCCTCTGGAGCAGACCTCGCGAAGACGTTTTATGGTTTATAAGTTATTTCAGTTTTCTCTTGTTCTCCAAAGCTCTAGCGTAAAGTTTCTCATACTCAGCGGCGCTGTCGTCCCAGGAGAAATGCTGGGCCATGGCCGCCTGCTGCATGATCTTGATGTGATGCTGGCGATCGTACCAGGTGCTCACTGCCCAGCCCACCGTATTGTAGACGGCGTCGGCCGTGGGCTGCCAGAACATAAAACCGGTGCCATCGCCGGTCTTTTCGTTGTATTGGATCACGGTGTCGTTGAGGCCTCCGGTGGCCCGGACTATGGGCAGGGTGCCATAGCGCAGCGAGTATATCTGGTTCAGGCCGCAGGGCTCGTAGCGCGAGGGCATCAAAAAGAAGTCGGATCCGGCCTCGATGAGGTGGGCCAATTCGTTGTGGTAGCCGATAAAGGAGCCGATGCGGCCGTGGTAGGCCCCGGGCAGAACGCCGAAGTAGTTCTCCAGGGCCGGATCGCCCGAGCCCAGTATCGCGAATTGGACGATCATGTTGTTCACGATATGCTCGATCACCTGGGCCAAGAGGTCCAACCCCTTCTGGTGGGCAAAACGGGAGATGACGCCGACGATGGGGATATCGCTCCTCTGCTCCAGGCCCAGCCTTCGCTGCAGCTCGTTCTTGCAGATCAGTTTTCCGGTAAGGTCCAACGGGCTGTAGCGGGCCGGCAGATGGGGATCGGTCTGGGGATTCCATTCCTGGTAATCGACGCCGTTCAATATGCCGATATAGTCGGCTCCCCGGTCGTTGAGGTAGGGTGCCAGGCCGAAGCCCCCCTCCGGAGTCCGGGTCTCGTAGGCATAGCCCGGACTGACCGTGTTCAGCGCATCGGCGAAGTGGATGCCGCCCTTGAGGAAGTTTATCCGGCCATGGTCCTCGAACTTGTCTGAGGTGAAGTTGGCCTCCTGCAGGCCGATGTAGTCGTAATGGCTCTTGGGGTAGACGCCCTGGTAGGCCAGGTTGTGGATGGTGAGCACGCTGGCCGTCCGGCCCAGCACTCTGTCGTTCCAGTGCCAGACCTTGAGGTAGGCCGGGGCCAGGGCCGTCTGCCAGTCGTGGACGTGGACCAGGTCCGGCGAAAAACTCTTGTCGATGCACAGTTGGAGGGCCGCCCGGACCAGAAGGGCGAAGCGGCGGGGGTTGTCGGTGTAGTCGTTGTAAGCGGCATCGTGGTAGAGCCCCTCCCGTCCGAAGTAGCGGCTGAACTCGATGAAGTAGACCGGAATCCCTTCGGCCAGCCAGGCCCGGTCCACGGCGCACCATTCCTCCTTGTTGCCCATCCACACCCCCATGGGACGGTGATAGGGCTCCAGTCCATACTTTCTGGCATCTATGGCCGAGTATTTGGGAATAGCCACCGAGACCTGGTGCCCCAGTTTTTGAAGCGCCCTGGGCAGCGAGCCCACCACATCGGCCAGGCCTCCGGTCTTGCAGTAGGGCACGCACTCCGAGGCGATCATCAGGATGTTCAACTTCTTCTCCATCGCTGGTCACTCTTTGTTCGTCAAGACTACTCTGTCGAAACAGTTATCCTCGAACTCTTGTTGTATTTCTCAAGCAATGGCGATAATTTATTTATTGTAACGTTGACTTAAGTCCATTTTTAGCCATTCTTCTTCGCTCCCTCTTCGGCCAGATCGCGAGAGGCGAATTTAACGAAAGTACATGCTGGCAGACATCCTCATATCTTTTATCGGCACTCTCGGAGCAACCCTGAGCCAGGTAGTGCCCCAGAAACACGAGGTCCAACAGATCTCGATATTGATGGACGCTTAGTCGCATGTTGATGAATCTCATGGCGACAATCCTCCTCTATAATCCCAAATCTTCAGCTATCCCCTGCATGGCCTTCAGGCAGATCCCGGTGAACTCCTCCAGCCCCAGCCCCAACCGGGAGCAGGTCTGGATCTGGTCCCGGTTGGCCCCGGCCGCAAACCGCTTCTCCCTGAAACGTTTCATGACGAAGGCCACGTCCACACTGGCCAGCCTCTTCGAGGGATGCATCAGGGCCGCGGCCACCAGAAGGCCGGTGGTGGGGTCCACCGCATACAGGGCCTGGTCCATCTTGGAGATAGCCTCCACGTGGCCCGGGTGGGCCAGGATGGCGTGCAGGATATCCTCGGACAACCCCTTGTCCTTAAGCATCTCCACCGTCACCTTGCCGTGCTGCGAGAAATCCTGCGACGTCTGGTCATAGTCTAGATCGTGCAGCAGCCCGGCCAGGCCCCAGGCCTCGGAGTCTTCGCCGAAATGGGCGGCCAGCGCCCGCATACAGGCCTCGCAGGCCAGCATGTGCTTCTTTAAGTTGGTGTTGTTTATAGTCTGATCTAAAAGCGCCAGGGCTTCGCCTCTGTTCATATTCGTTCCTGATTCGTTGACAGTTGCTTTGTAAATATAGGATAATGGTGGAGTGAAAACACTGATGAAAATATCCTTGGCGGCCGGGCTGGGCCTTCTGCTGTGGCTTTTCCTCTCGATACTCTATGATCTGCGCCACCTGCCTCGGATAGAGGAATTGAAATCCGCCAACCCCAAGACCACCGCCCTGATGGAGCAGCGGGCCCGACAGGCCAGGCGCCAGGGGAAAAAATTCAAGCCGGCTCAGTACTTCGTCCCCTACGCCGCCATCTCGCCGCACCTGGTGCAGGCGGTGCTGGTGGCCGAGGACGCCGCCTTCTTCTCCCACTCCGGCGTGGACTTCGCCGAGGTCAAGGAGGCTCTGAAGCATGATTGGAGAAAGAAGCGCTTCGCCCGGGGCGCCTCCACCATCACCATGCAGCTGTGCAAGAATCTGTACCTTTCGACCGCCAAGACCCCGGCCCGGAAATTATCCGAGTTCATCCTGGCCCGCCGCATGGATAAAGTGCTGACGAAGACCAGGATCCTGGAGCTGTACCTGAACTATATCGAATGGGGCGACGGCCTATTCGGCTGCCAGGCGGCCTCAGAGGCCTACTTCGGGGTCAACGCCTCGGACCTGGACCCTGAGCAGTCCATCAGGCTGGCCTCGATCATCATCAACCCGCGGCGCTGGGGGCCGTATTCGGACACCAAGAGGATGGAACGAAGAAGAAGAATTTTAGCCGATCGGATGCTGAAAGCCGGGTACCTCTCACTCGAGGAGCGCCAAAATCTTCCGTTCTGAACAGTCTGTGGATGGCGAATTCTTTCATCTCTGGTCTGTTCGGCCCGGTTCGGACATCAAGAGTGCCTTGGTTTCCTCGGCTCTCTCCGCCAGTTTGGGAACTCCTATCTTTTGGGCTATCTCCAAAGACTCCTGGACCAAAGCCAGCGCCTCGCTGTATCTTCCCATTTCACGCAGCAGCTGGGCGCGCTCCTCGAGAAACATGGATAGATAGTATTTTATATCCTGCTCCCGGGCCAGGGCCACTGCCTGGGCCGAGCTGGCCTCGGCCTGGAGCAAATCGCCTTCGTGCTTTTGGATATGGCTCAACTGGCTCAGGGTTATCGCCAGCCCCCGCTTGTCTCCCAGTTCCGTGGCCAGCCTCAGCCGTCTCTCCGTATGCTCCCGAGCGCGCCCATAGTCTCCCTCCTGGATGAATAGGGGTACCATGTTGCCCAGGGCCACGCTAAGAAGATGCCTGTCGCCGCAGCTGGCCGCCACCGAGGCCGAGCGGTGGTACCACTCCCTGGCCAGAGCAAATTCGTTCCTGGCATAGTGACACCAGGCGATGTTGCCGGCGGTCTTGGCGTTGTTGTATATATCCTTGGTGGCTTTGCCTATCCGGTAGCATTCCCTGTAATGGTCCAAAGCCTTCTCGATGTCGCCCAAATCGCCATAGACATTCCCCAGATTGTTCAGAGCATTGGCCTCCTGGGTGGTATCCCTTCGTCTTCGAGCTATATCCAGACTGTGCTTCAAGGCCGTCTCTGCCCGCCGGTAGTCTCCCAGCCGGTAATAGATATTTCCCAGATGGTTGTATAGGTCAACATACTCCATAGACAGGGGATCCGACTCCAGTATCTTGCTCGATTCCTCTAACATGGCCAAGGCCTGCTGCGCCTGGCCCATGCGGCTCAGGATATACCCTAATTTCATGCGGCTGATGGCTGCCTGATATGTCAGGCCGCGCTCCTCCAGCCATGACAGATTCCTCCTATGGATGTCGCCGGCCCGGTCCCAGCTGCCGATGGTATCTAAGAGATGGGCCTGACGACGATAGACCATAAGGGGATAGTATTCTCCCTCGGCAGCGATCCAGTATTCTTCGCTGTTCCCCAGTTTAGCCTTCATAGCACAACGGCCGGATCCTCACATCCATTCCAGCCTCCCCGCCTCCAGCTGGTAGAACCGGCCCAGAAGCCTGGCGGCCGCAGCCCAGCCATAGACTCCGGCCAGGGACGGCAATATGGCGCCTAAGAAAGGGGTCGGCCATAATAGGGCCGTCAGCAACAGGAATGGAATGATGAAGAGCCAGAAGAAAAGGACCAGCCGCAGATAGGTTCCAAAAGTTTTAGTGATGGCCTCGACCAGGTTGGAGGGCAGAAGCGAGGGCCACAGTTTTCCGGAGAAAGATGCCATCAGAAAGGCCATGGGGAAGTACAGACAGCCGTAGCCCAGGGAGAGCAGCAGCAGTAACAGCGAGGGGCGGGCATGGGACTTGACCGCTGCCGTCAGCACCAGGGCCAAGGGCAGAAAGGACCACATCAACACCAGAAGCGATCTCAGGGCCGGCAGCACTATCTGGCCCCAGGGGTCCTCCCAGCCCGGCCACAGAGGAAATTCCTGGACGCCCCTGGCCGTAGCCGAGACGATGCGGCACAGCAGGGCGGGCAACATCAGCGCTATAATAAACCAAGCCAGTCCGCCTAGGACAAAGGCCGGTACCGAAAATATCCTCAGGGCTGGCCACAGTCTCATGGCATCCTCTAACATCCGGCCCAATGACAGACCCAGAGCGGCCGTGGCTGTTATGATCCAGGCCTGGCCCCGGCCAGGATACCTCAATAGATCGCCTGGATCCTTCCAGAAGGGGGCTTCGGAGCTATGAGCCCTCTGCCAGACCTGGAATTCCTCTGGGTCCAATTCGGCAGACAGACGCTCCCTTATTCGGTTGTCCTGGGGAAAACGCTGGCCGGCCAGCCGAAGGTGATGCCGGGCCTCCTGGACCAGTCCGGCCTGTTTGGCTTTGTTGTACAACAATAGCCATTCTTCGGGATCCGGCTCCTTGCCCTTGAGGGTGTTTTGGAGCTTGAGATACTCCTTTATCTCTGGCGAAATCCTGTCGTCCACCTATTTCCCTTCCCGGATCACCTTCCCCTCGGCCATCACCATTTTGGGATAGGCCGCCAGGTGCAGCGGGTCGCGGTCCCAGACTATGAGGCTGGCCCACTTGCCTGGCTCCACTGTCCCCAGCCGGTCGTCCAGGCCTAAGATGACCGCGTTCTTATGAGTGATCAGAGAGACGGCCTCGGCCGGCTCCATGCCGAAGATCAAGAAGAATTTCAGGCTATCGCGCAGGGCCGGGGCCATGATCACCGGATGGTCGGTCATCAGGCCGTAGTAAGCCCGCGATTTCATAAGTTTCTCGGTGTTCCTGTAGGAATCGTTCTTGAGCTCCACCTTGTAGGCCAGGCTGCCCAGCGGACCGTAGACCACTGGTATCTGGGCGTCGGCCAGGGCATCGAAGATCTCGGTATGGTGCACATCACCGCAATGGTCCGCGGTGCACTTCAGATGGTACCGTCTGGCCAGTTCGATCAGGTAGAGGACATCGTCCTCCTTGTGCACGTGTATCTTGGCCGTCCGCCCCTCGACCAGAAGTTCCAACAGGGCCCGATCCTCGGTATCGAACTCCAGGGCGTACTCGGCCTCGATGGCCTGGCGCTGCTCCTTGACCTCCTTGGGGGTGAGCTTGGATTTCCTGTCCTTGGCCTTCTGGTCCAGCTCCCGGAGCTTCCTCTCCCGGGCCAGGTCGGCCTTCTGCTTCTTGGCCAGCACGGAATCGAACTTCTTCTCCAGCATGCCGTAGACGCCCATGCGGGTGTTGGGCCGCGAGCCCTTCCAGGATCCGGTGGACCGAGGGTTATAGCCTAGGGCCATCTTGAACCCATAGTCCTTTACCAAAGCCTCGCTCCGGTTCTTGGCAAAATTGCGGATGACCACCGCTTTGCCGCCCAGCAGGTTGCCGGAGCCGGGCACGATACAGCTGTAGAGGAAGCCGAAGTCCACAGCCTCGGCCAGGGCCGGGTCGTCGAAATAGACGCTGTTGAGCGAGTTGTTGGCCGGCAGGAACTGGTCGGTGATGTCGTTGGACTCGCCCTCGCTGCCCGGCTCGCCGGCCCGGTGCATGCCAATGTGGGAGTGAGGGTCGATGAAGGCCGGTGTGACGATGCCTGAGTAGTCGGCCTTGGCCGAGCGCTTTCTGACCTCCACGATCCTGTCGTCCTCGACCACCACGGTCATGTCGCGGAGCAGGGTACGCCCGTCGTAGAGCAGTTCGGCTTTGATGATGGTTGGCTTGGGCATGGATGTATCCTCTGCTATATTTACTATCAATTTGTCACCCTGTCGTCATGCTTCAACCTGTGAGACAAAGAAGCCAACCTCAGCATGACAAAACGCTCCCTGTCACCCTGAGTATGGCCCGCCTGCCTTGCTGGCTGAAGGGTGATGCTGATCTGCAAAACCCGCCGCCCGAACAAAGACAGCCCCGCCTTGTTTACGAAGGAAGTGGCGCTACATGCCATCCTCCAGCCGGCCAGGAAGAAGCAATCTCAGGATGACATGATAGGTTACAGCCTGGGCTTGCAGATGATCTCGTGCACCCTGAGGTCGAAGAAGTCCTGGGCGTTGGCCGGAGTCAGCACCACCGCCGTATCCGCCCCCTGCCCGGTGCCGCCGATGGATATCGCCTCTTTGTTTACCGACACCAGGCCGGCGTCGGCCGCCATCAGGGCGATCTCCAGGCACACCTTGAACCCCTGGCCCAGGGTGCGCAGGGTGTAGGCGATGATCTCGTCCAATTGATAGGTCGAAAGTTTACGGCGCACCGCCCGGTTCACCCCGCCCAGGGCATGCTGGCAGGTGAGGATCCTCCCCCCTAGACTCTGGATGCGCTCCCGGTACTCGGGCAGCAGCTCTTGGACATCCCTCTGGGAGAAACCGGTGGAATGGGTGACGGCTATCAGATGGCAGCCAGAGAACACCTCGGCCGCGGCCGCCCCGGTGGCGCCGGTGGTGGTGGCCACCAGTATGTCTTTGATCCCGAGCTGGTCGGCCCGGTTCTTGGCCAGCTTCAGAGTCTGGACGAGATTGGCCGGCCCTGGTTTTTCAAAATAGACGGTATCCATCAATATCTCCGATTGAGGTCTCAGAGCCGGTGGCGGTGTTCGGCTATGGCCTCCAGTATGCGCCCGGCCACCTCCAGGGCCCGCAGCCCGTCCCGGCCGCTGACCAGCGGCTCGCCCCCTTCCCTGACGCAGCGGACGAAAGACTCCAGCTCGGCCTTCAGGGGCTCGATTTTGTCCAGCCTCGGCTCCCGGTAGTCCACCATCCTAGCCAGGTCCAGCGCCCCCTTGGGCTCGCCTTTGAGCCGGTAAATCTTGACCTCGGGCTTCATGTAATCTATGTTTATATAGGCGTTGCGCTGGAAGAACCTGATCTTGCGCTCCTTCTTGGTCGATATCCTGGAGGCGGTGACGTTGGCCACACAGCCGTCGGCGAACTCCAGCCGGGCGTTGGCGATGTCCTCCTGGTCGCTCACCAGGTTGAAGCCGATGGCCGACACCCGCTCCAGGGGCGAGCCGACGAAGGAGAGGATGATGTCGATGTCGTGGATCATCAGGTCCAGCACTACCGGGACGTCGGTGCCGCGGGCGGCGTAGGGTGCGATCCGGGTGACCTCGATGAACTTGGGCGATTCGACGAAGCCAGCGGCCGCCCGCACCGCCGGGTTGAAGCGCTCGATGTGTCCCACCTGCAGCACCGATTTTTTGGCGGCGGCCAGGGCCACCATCTCTCTGGCTTGGGCCACATCTGCCGCCATCGGCTTCTCCACCAGGATATGGATGCCGGCCCGGAGACAGTCCACGGCCACCTGGAAATGGAGGTTGGTGGGCACCACCACGCTAGCTGCCTGGATCTGGGGCAGGAGATCCCGGTAGTCAGCGTAGGCGGCCACCCGATGCCGGGAGGCTATCTCCCGGGCTCGGGCCGCATCGGCATCGGCCACCCCCACCAGGACCGCGCCTGGCAGTTCGGTGTAGACCCGGGCATGGTGCTGGCCCAGGCTGCCCACCCCGATGACGCCCACCCTCAGTTTGTCCATGTCTCTTGTAGGAATTATCAGCATTGATCCGCCAAGATCAGCGGTTGAAGTTAATCGAGCAGCGGCAGTATCAGGTCGTCCACCGACCAGATCTGCACTATCTGATCCTCCTCCAGATAGCGCAGCCAGAAGGGCACGGTCTGGATGGAGGAGTTGCGCAGCACATCCAGGTAGACCAGGAGGCTCATGGGCCGGCCCGCCAGATACTCTCGGATCTTCTCGATAGGCATCTCGACATCCCGGGGCCGGTCGCCGTAGATTCCGGAGGAGATCTCCATCCCCTGTCCCAGGCAGAGATAATCCTGACGGTCGTTGAAGAAAAGCCTGCCCAGAAAGTATTTGTTCTCCTGGGCCGGCCGGTAGCGCACCAACACATGGGTGCCCTCGGGCAGCCCCATGGCCCCCTGGGGCCTGTCGGCGATCTGAGGGATGTCCAGAAGGCGGGGGCTGCCGTCGGGCCAGGTCAGCATCGGCAGATACTCCCGGATGGCCTGGAAGTCCTCGGGGGCGATCCGCTTCAGATCCTCGTTGCGCACCATGATGGCGGCACGGTTGGTCACCGTATAGAACTCGCTCTCCAGCCGCTCCATCTCCTCCGAGTACTGGGCGGCGGAGATGCTCTCGGCCAGCTCTCGCTCCAGCGCCTTGATGCGCTCGGTGATTTTCTGTTTCTCGGCCTCGGCGTTCATCACCGTCTCCATGATGATCCGGGTCGACTCCTTGCGCACCTTGATGACCTCGATGGCCTTCTCGTCCTCGGTCAGGAATTCGTTGGGCGAGAGCGTGGTCTGAACCGGCGGCCGGGACGGGATGGTCTGTCCCTCCTGGAGCAGACGCCCCGCCTGGTCCAACTGCTGGCGCAGGTTGTTCCTCTCCTGCTCCAATTCGGCCAGCCGGCTGGCATAGAGGTTATTGATGGTGGCGATCAGTTTCTCTTTGTCCTGGCTGAAGGCATGCGGCGAATAATAGACCACCAGGTCGGTGGCATGCCGGCCCACCACTTCGATCTTATCGCCCAGATCCTGGGAGATCGGCCCGACCTCGTCCAGCACCAGCCCGTCCTTGGCCCCCATTATCATCTGGGGGCTGCCGCCCAGCATCCGCAGCACCGTCTTCTTGCGGTCCCGCAGGTCCTCGATGATCAGGACCACCCCGGACTCGATCTCCTTGCCGTCCGGCAGTATCAATTTGATGGGCTTCGGTCTCTCTCTGGGGCTCATCCCTCAGCCCAAAATAGTATCATCCCAAGGCATCAGCCACTTCATCCTCGGCCAGAACACGGAGGGATCTCTTCTCATCCGAACCGGTAGACCTTCTCGATAGTCTCCAAAACCTTCCAATGGCATTTGAGCCCCCGGGGAAAGGTCACCAGGTCTCCGGCCTTGATCTCCACCCTCTCCCCGGCAGCAGTGGTGACGATCACCAGGCCCTTGATGATGTAGGCCGTCTCGTCGTCCGAATACTGCCAGTCGAACTCCGAGGGGGCGCATTGCCAAGGAGACCAGGTCTCGATCCCCAGCCTCTTCAGATCATCGGGCGAGGGACGCGTTTTGGCTATCTGTGCCATGGTTCTCCCCTTGTATGAGATGTTAAACTTCCGTCTTCCTGCCTCAAGCCATCACCATGGGCAGGGCCCGTGGCGGCAGGGATTCGAAGTCGCGGTAGAGTCGTTCCAGGATATCCGAGACGCCGGCCCTCCATCTTTGGACACAGGCTTCATTTCGCTTCTCGAGGACCTTTCGCATCACCGCCACGTAGGCCGGGAAATCCGGCGTCGGCAGCACCTCAAGCCGGATCTCGGACAATCTCAATTCCGAGAGGAGCTCCCGGTAGTCGCTGGAGCGATGTAGGCCCCAGCATCTCCTGCCCTCCAGGGCGGCCAGCTCCACGTTTATTTTCTCCATCCGGCCCTCGGCCGACTCCCTCTCCACCTCTCCGAAGCCGTCGGCCACCTTGTCGTAGATCAAAAACACGCTGCCCGGCGCCAGCACCCTGACGCAGTCCCTCAGGGCTTTCGTCACATCCCCGTCGTCGGAGACGAAGTCGTGCAGGGCGGCCCGGGACACCACCAGTCCGACCGAGCCGTCGGGCAGGGGCAGGGAGGCGGAGTCCGAGTTGAGCACCTCCAGGCGTGGATCGGCAATGGATGCGGCCAGATTTTTGGCGGCCGCCTCCAGTCGCTCCACCGCGTATAGCCTCTGGCCGGGCTTGAGGTATTTTCCAGAATTTCTTTGGTGAACTCGCCCTGGCCGGCCCCCAGTTCCACAACCGGAGAAGAGACCGTCCGAAGGCCTCACCCAACAGGGGCTCCTCCTCGCTGTAGGCCTACAGTGCTCCCAGATAGCTCCTGGCCTGCCCGTTGGTCAGGCCATGCTGTTCTATAAGTCGCTCGACCTGTTGCTCGTCCATGCCAACCTGTCATCTGAGCCCGGCACCTTGCCCTGCAAGCAGAAGGATCTTGCTTATATTGCTTCCCACCCTCCCGGACAGCCAGGCATGCCGGCCATCTTGGGATGACCGCTGGGATCAGGACAGATCACTCGAGCTTCTCGGACTTCATCCTCCGGGCCTTCTCCTGCTCCACCCTCTGCTCGATGGCCACCTCGGGCATTATCTGGGGATCGGCGGCGATCACTTCGTCCAGCAGCCTATGGTAGAGGGCCCTATCCTTGACCTTGGCCGCGTAGTTCTCGGCCATGAGTACTTTGGTGGCCAGGTAGTTGGGGGCGGCGGCTATGGACTCCTCGTAGTATCTCCTGGATTTCTCCAGGTCGCCGCCGGCGATGCCCGGGGCCACCGCGTAGTAGGTCGCCAGCCAGCGGGCCGGGCCGCCGTAATAATAATATTTGTCCAGAGAGTAGAGGTAGGTGATCATCTTCCGGGCCTGCTTGGCCGGGCCCAGTTGTTTCAGGATGTTGCGCATCTTGCCCCATTTGCCGTAACTGGTGGCCGTCCAGAAGATGGCACCGGAGAATTCCTTGGGCACGCCGACGACGGCGTCGCCCATGCCTTTCTTCTCCACCTCGAAGCGTTGCTTGAAGCCCGGATCATAGCATAAGGCCTTGAGGCCCCACTCGTATCCGGTGTAGTAGGCCCTGGAGCGCGCCTCGCCCTGCTCGAAGGCGTCTCCCAGAAAATACCAGGCATAGGCAAGCCTCTCCGCCAGCTCGTAACTGGGTCTCTCCTGATAGGCTCTCTCGTAGGCGGCGATGGCCTGTTTCAGCGATGCCCTATCCCCCCGGTTCTCCCAGAACGGTTTGGCCTGATCGAAGCCGGGCTGGGCCCAGAGGGCAGCAGCCAATGCGGCCAGGATCAAAAAGATACACTTTCTCATGGTCTACCTCTCGGCGGTTGTTGTTATCATTATTCTATATCAAATAGTCCTGTTTTACAAGAAAAAATTATAGGACTAGCCCTCCAGTTCGGCCAGCCGTCTTTGATAGAGCACTCTAGGATTATCGGCCGAAAGCCTTCTATAAGCCTCCCGTGCCCGCAGACGATATTCCGAACCTTGGGTCTTCCGCCAAAGCCAGTAGTAGACCTTGGCTTTGAGGCTGTCGTTTCCTTCTGTCTCCTGGAGGATCTTCAGAATAGCCTCCACCCCCTGGGCCTGGTTCTCTTCCAGATCGAGCAACCGGTCCAGAAGACGGCATTGTAACTCCACATCGGTCCGTTTGAACGCGGCGGCCTTGAGCCGGGTTCTTTCCACGGCCTCTCTGGCCTGGTCCGTCTTCTCCAAAGCGCAGAGGCACCAGACTTCGGCTATTAGATAATCCGGCAGGAAAAGCCCGCTCTGTACCTGTTCGGCATACACCAGTGCCGACCGATACTCTGCCAGGGCCTGCTGCCAATTATCCTCCTCTTCGAAGATCAAGGCCAGATGAAAATGGGCATCGCCCATGGTAAGTTTATCCTCTATCTGGCTGCCTATCCGATATTCCTCTTCGGCTGAGCTCCGGGCGCCCTCGAGGTCGCCTATTTCGAAATATATGGAGGAGATGTCCCCGTGGACGCAGGCCAGGTAATATTTTTCTCCCAGCCGCTCCATTATCTGCTTCTGCTCTTGATATATGTGCAGGGCTTCTTGATAGCGCCCCTGGTATAAATAGAGCCCGGCCATACTGCCCCAGGCCATGGCGATGGACAGAATATCTCCGGTAATCTTGAAAAGATCCAAGGCCTGCTCCAGGAGGGGCTGGGCCCTCTGATAGTCCTGTCTCTCCCGATAGACCCGCCCCAGAAGATGGGTGGCCGCGGCCTGTTTGCGAATATTATATCTCCTATCGCCCAGAAGCCTTCGGCTGTCCTCCAATATCCGTAAAACATTTTCGTAGTCCGCCAGCCAATAATAGGCGATGGCCATGCTCATAGACAGTTCAAACCTCTTCTCGCTCTCCTCATCGCCCTCGATGAACGTCCGGGCCTTCTCGAAGAAGGCTATCGACTTTTTATGGTCCGACCAACCCTGGTGGATGCATCCCATGAGTCTATAGACCTGGAACAAGCCCGAACCGTTATTCTCCTGCTGATAGATGGCCTCGGCCTCCTGGGCCAAAGCCATGGCCTCGGAATATTGGCTGCGCATCCGTAAAAAATGGCTCAGCTGGCAACAGGCGTCGGCGATATGCCGGGGCGCCTTCTCCCCCCAAGCCCATTCCAAGTTCTTCCTCAAGATCTGCTCGGCCCGTTCCCACTGGCCGACGGTCTCCAATACTTCGGCCTCGGCCTGCCAAACCGGGACGGGGCGATAGGAGATCCTATCGCTATCGGCCAACTGCCGCCATAGTATTCTAGGCTTATAGTGCATGTTCTTGGTAAAACCCGAGCCAGCCTATATCCAAGACTGCTGTCTGTTTGTCCCTCAGCTCCTCTGGCTCCAGTCTCTTTTATACTAAAGTTCGTACTCTGCCGTTCCCATCCCGTCTGCTTCTGAACAACAGGGCCTTGGGCCTATCCGCCCTGTTCGCGGTAACATTTCTCAGATCCTCTTGGAGCCTACGGTCTCCTCACTGTTGCCGGCCCGGGCTTCAGAGATTTCCGCTTTTGGTATCTTTCCCGGGTCATCCTGAGCAGGCAAACATCGGTTCGTGAACCATCATGCTCGAACCCGGCCGACCGCAGTGCCCTCTGGCCGCTTCGGTTCTCCAGCCGCACTGGATCCAGCATCACCTCCCCGCCGAAATCACTGAAGAAGTAATCCAGCAGCAGATGCAGCGCTTCGCGCCCATAGCCGCGTCGGCGCTGCCTGGCTTCGATCTTGATATTCAACTCCGCGGTCCGGGACGCTGGGTGATAACGGTGAAAACTGGCCTCGCCCACCGGGGCGCCCTGGCGGTCGCATATCAGAAAGTACCGGTCATGCGGAGAGCCCGGATCCACCATTCTCTCGAACTATTTTTCGGCCTTCTCCGGATCCAGCAACACCGGACCGCCCACGGCCTCCATGGTGGCTGGATCGGCCCACAGGAAGCGGATGTATTCTAGGTCCTCGAGATTCGGGGGCCGCAATACCACCCTTTCGCCCTTTAAGATCATGGTGATCTTCTCCAGACTTAACCGAACTTCCCCTTTAGTCCCGTCTACTATCATCTCCTGTTCGTCGTGGTCCACAGACAGGACTGCCATTAAAATAGAGGCCACGGCCAGTATTGATGATATAGCCGCCTCTGGCCATTGCCTCTTCCTCCCCTTGTCTGGAATTACCCCACCACATCGTAGTGTCGTATTCTGATGCCCACCCCCAGCCGCTCGGCCAGATCCCGGCAGGCTGCCAGGTCCACCCCGGGCATGTCCAGCACCGTGAAGGCCGTCTTCACGCCTGCTTTTTTGCATTCCTCGATGAACGCCAGCACCTCGGCGAAGGCCTTGTCCCCAAACCGGCTGGGGCAGATGCGGTCATAGGTCTCCTGGTCCGGAGCATTGAGGCTCACCGAGACCTCGTCTATCAGGCCCGCCAGCTCCGGCACCACATTGCGCCCGTGGATCAGGTTTCCCTGGCCGTTGGTGTTCAGCCTCACCCTGGCGCCTTGCTCCTTGAGCCAGGCGGCCACTTGTTTGACCAGGTCCAGCCTTAAAAGCGGCTCGCCGTAGCCGCAGAAGACCACCTCCTGGTATCTGGCCGGGTCGCCGATGGCCGAGATCACCTCCTGGTAATCCGGCTCTCTATTGAGCCTCAAGTTATGCCCCTTGATGAAGTCGGTCTTCTGCCGGATGCAGAAGGTGCAGGCATTGGTGCAGCGGTTGGTGATGTTCAGGTAGAGGGAATGGCGGATGGGATAGGCGATGGCCGCGGGATCGATGCGTCCGATGCCGAAGAAATTTTTGGCATTGGCCGTGGTGGTGCGGCACACATCCTGGTAGGTGAGGGGGGCCAGTATCTCGGCTATACGTTGGGCGACAAGCGGCAGATGCGAAGGCTCGCTGCGCTGGCCGCGGTGCGGCTCGGGCGGCAGATAGGGGCAGTCGGTCTCCAGCATCAGGCCCTCGGCTGAGACGGCTCTAATGACCTCGGGCAGGTTTTTTGAATTTCTATAGGTTACCGGGCCGGCCACCGAGACCAGCCAGCCTGATTTTACCACCTCCCGGGCCATGGCCACGTCCCCGGCAAAACAGTGGAGCACGACCTTCTGCGGCGACGCTTCTTTCAAGATCTCTAACGTCTCGTCATGGGCGTCACGGTCGTGCACGATGACCGGCAGGCCCAGCCTTTTGGCCAGGGCCAGCTGGGAGCGGAAGGCTGACCTCTGGGAGTCGCGCGGGGAGCGGTCCCGGTAGAAGTCCAGGCCGATCTCGCCCAAGGCCACCACCTTGCTCTGCCGGGCCAGCCCCTCCAATTCGACCAGCGCCCGGTCGTCGACGCCCTTGGCGTCGTGGGGATGGACGCCCACCGCCGCGTAGCAGCAGTCGTACCTGGCCGCCAGCTCCACCGACTCCCGGCTGTTTCGCAGGTCGTAGCCCACGTTGACGATGTACTCCACCCCGGCCTCCCGGGCCCTCTGTATTACCTCGTCTCGGTCCCGAGCAAAACGAGGGTCGGTGAGATGGGCATGGGTTTCAATTATTCTATCTATCTTGGTGGCAGAGGACATCTACAGCCTCTCGGCAGTGAACTTCCCCTGGTCCCAGCTCAAGACGGTCATCAGGGAATCCATTTCCTGCCGGCCGTCGATGGTGCAGCGCAGCACCTCGCCGGCCCCTATCTCCAACACCCCCTGGCCCGATGGATGGTTGATGGTGATCTGGCCGCTCCAGGAGTTCAAGGAGAACATGTCCAGCAGGCTGAAGATATTGACGACCTTGAGGTCTCCCGAGAATTTTTCGGCCTTGTTGGCATATAGTTTCCTTATCTTATCCCGGTCCTTTAGCCTTAAGTCTATGGCCCTATAAAGTTCCTCTTCGTCGAAAGGCTTGGTGATGAATCTAGCGCCGCCTACGGCATAGCCCTTGGCCCGACTGGCCTGGTCGGTCCTGGCGGTGACAAAGATCACCGGTATGTGCTTCAGTTCGGGATGGGCCTTGATCTGGGTGCAGAACTCATAGCCGTCAATATTGGGCATGATGACATCGGCTAAAATCAGATCCGGCCTCTCTTTGACAGCCGTGGCAAAGCCCTCCAGGCCGTCCCGGGCCGTAATCACCGAATAGCCTCGCATCGACAGCTGCAGGGACATCACCTGGCTGTATTCCAGTTCATCGTCCACTATTAATATCTTATACTTTCCCATATGCCGTTGAAGTTGAATTATTAATAAACAAGATATAGGATATCATTAACTACAAAATATGTCAATATAGAACGCCGGCTCGACAGAAAGCGGGCCGGCGTTTCTAAACAAAGACAGGGCTTTATCTTACAATATGGACCCTGCCTGTGAACTGCTTATCGCTGATATGGATGCGATATAAATAGATTCCAGCAGAAAGTTTTACGCCGGCCTGGTTGGTCCCGTCCCAGGGCACCCGGTAGAAGCCGGTTTTCTGCATCCCCTGGTCAAGTTTACTGACCATCTGCCCGGCAACATTGTAGATGGCGATGGACACCTGCGCCTCCTGGGACACCTGATATCTGATATCTGTGGTCGACCGGAACGGATTGGGCACGCAGCCCAAGGACATATCGGCCGTTATCGCCTGCCCGCCCCACGAGGCGCTGACCGGCCCGAAGTAGGTGGTCCGGCCGTCCAGCCCCAATTCTCCCAGCCGGTAGTAATAGGTGGCGCCGGGCTGGCACGAGTTGTCGGTCCAGGCATAGTCCCGCGGCGTGGCGCTGTTCCCGGCCGCCGGGAGCCTGGCCATCTCGGCATACGGCCCGTTGGCAGAATACGCCCGCTCCACCAGCCACAGATAGGAGCCGGTCTCGCTCTCGGTGCGCCAGGAAAGGGCGATGCCCTCGCCCGTGGCCAGGGCAGCCAGGCTGGAGAGAACAACGGCTAGGGCATTATCCAGTGAGCCTCCGTCCTTGGCCAGGGTGAAGTCGGAAAATCCGGTCAAACCCGAGACCTGGATCGAGCCTCCGTCATTGGGTCCGCCTGTATTTCTGGCGCTGATGGTCGGCAGTGACCAGGGGCCGTACTTGCCCACCACCATGTCGGCCTCATCTGAGGCTTCGACAAAGTTGAGGTTGAAGTCATCGGCCAGATAGTGAAAAGTCGCGCTGTATTGGTCGAAGGTTATGCCGCTATTAGTCAGGCTCCAATACCGCTTTAGGCAGTTTGCCGGCAGAAATACATTGGGGTGGACATTCTGGACGGCCTTGGCCGTCAGGGTGCCCGAGGCAGTGACATTGGCAAAGGACACCTCGACCGGCGAGTAGCCGTTGGCCGTGCCCACCTCGAACGTCTTGGCCTGCGGCCCGATGCCGATAACCTTGGCCAGATTGCCGTTCACCCAGCCATTGGTTCGGAGGCAACTGCCGCCGGCGCTTATGGTCGCCCGGTTGCTGCCGGTATGTAGTATTCCATTGTCCAACGATAGACGGTTGTTGACCGTACACTGGTTGGTCAAGGTAACCGATTGGTTGTTGTCGATGGTCAGATCGTTGACTGTAGACGGTAGGCCACTGCCGGTGACCTGGGAAGTAGACCCATTGTAGATATAGTTCCCTTGACTGCTATATTCTCTTCCGCCGGTAGTCCTGATGCTTCCGGCATCAGTGCCTAACGTAGTTATACCTTCGGTCGAACCTATGCCCAAAGTCCCGCCACCAGGCAGGATGAACTTGCCGGCCCCGGTCACCGCATAGCCGCCGGTATAAAGGGTACCGCTATCGCGCACTGTGCCCGTATCATTAGTGTTGGTATTAATGTTCAAAGGTAAGTTGCTTAACAAGGTCAAAATCGAACCTGGCCGGATGTGGAAATCGATGGCATTCTGCAGCGTCCCGGCCGCATTGAATGTTTGGTTTGTTCCATTGAAGACTACGATCAGTTGTCCGCCTCCGGTATTATTCCTGAAAGTTCCGCCGGTCTGATTGAAATCGCCCCCAAGGAAAAACCTCTGCACCGTGCCCGATCCCCGCCCTGGATTGAAGGTTCCTCCGGTTTGTTGATAATTACCCAATACCGTCAAGTCACCGCTCGAATTGTTCAACCGCCCGGTGGTGCCGGTACTGATGACCGTCAAGTGGCCGTTTATTATCGATAGTTGATCGGCATCTATCTGATTTGTCCCCTGTCCGGTGCAGTTCCAGGTGAAATTATAAAAACTCTGCCCCAAGCCCCGGGGCACTGTATTCGTTATCCCGGTAACCAAACAGGTGGATCCCGTCTCCCATGCAGCTGTTGGTATCTTGCTGCCGTTCCGGGCGTGCTGGTAAGTGCCACCATCATTTATTGACATAGATTCGTTTACGGTCACAGTTCCTGAGTTCCACAATGTACCGTGACAAATTAGATCCACCCCAGGGCCATTGTCGATAGTAAGAGTTCTGGTGGCATTGACAGTGATCTGCCCCCCGGCTTCGACCACCACCTGGTCCACAGTTACATTGGCGGTCGCGGTGACCGTATGCCCGCTGCGGATGGTGATAGCGCCACTGGCGCTGGTGGGAGTGGCCGAGGCCGGCACCCAGGCCGAGCCGTTGTAATATTCCCAGGTGGCGACTGCGTTCCAATTGCCGCTAGCGGCCGAGCGGTAATCCCCGGCCGACTGGCCCCAGGCTAATAGCGCCATGGTGGCCATAACGGCTGCTGTTATAAGAAAAATATTTCTCATATCGGGTTTACCTCAAATTATAGTTCTTAGTCATCGAGGGCCCGCCTAGTCGAGTAGCCGCCATCTCGGTATGTCCGCGCTGATCGAGTAGCCAAAAGATGTACTTTTGCTGAGGGCATCGAAGCATCGAGACCAGGCGGGCGCTTACCGGTCACCTCACCAACTGCACCTTGCCGCCGAACTGCCGGCCGCCGATGGTGATGCGGTACAGGTAGATGCCGTTGGCCAGCCTGGCGCCGGCCTGGTTGGTCCCGTCCCAGGGCACCCGGTAGAAGCCGGTTTTCTGCATCCCCTGGTCAA
>FWPV01004290.1_pt1 | contig 30689 bp, 30 predicted proteins | sample 2228371 | NCBI WGS metagenome assembly FWPV01 (sample SAMEA103939776, study PRJEB20133) | metagenome | reverse complement strand
GCTGCGATTGTTGATTTTGTCCCGGATTATCTGCCTAATCTTTCGATCTGTTAGCTTTACCGCTTTATTGCGCTTCCCCATGCACTCAGGAAGACTATATAAAGCCAAAGATTTCGGGACTATACAACAGCTCGCAAGTGCCGAAAAACCTTAATGGCTAACTCCAGCCATGATGATGGAAATGGCCCGGGGCATTTTCATACCAATTCAAATCTGTTCAACACAGCAGCTTTGAGGATAATTTTATCTATCGCCATGTTCGAGTTTTTATAGAGATGGGGAGCAGGGTAGCAAAGACTCCGGTCTTCAGGCCGGAGAGGAGGTCACTATGAGATGTCCCACATATCCGTATCCGATCGAGACGCTCAGGCATTGGTATGTGACGCCGATTGGCGGGAGGTCTCATGAGCTCGAGCCGGGAGAGCTCGGGATGAATAAAGAGGCGATCGTCGAGAACACAGACCTCATACCATTCGAGGACAGGGTTCTGCTATCCAAGCTGGAGGGTGGAAGCAGCAGACCGTTATTCACGAGAAAATACTTCCGGGTTGTGCCGATCGACGGCACCAAGCCGGATGCGCTTGCAAAATCGCTTCATGGCGAGGCCATACTTCCGGCCGATGACAAGGAGACCGTCTCTCTCAGAGTCGGAGAGATGGTGGTGATCAACAGCGTCCTGAGCAGAAGGCACGGATGCGGCTTCGCGGGTCTGATAGACAGAATCATCAAAAGCAGATCGGATATGGCATTGCTGGATGTAGTTGAGATAGAGAAGCGCAGAAAGCAGCGCTGAAAGCAGAGCTTCCAGCATCTCACAAGGACTTCCGCATTATAAGGGCAGCCTCGCCGTCAGAGTAGTAGCTGGGTATCACGTTATCAACATAGAATCCCATTGATGTGTAAAGCTTCTGAGCTCTCTTGTTGCTTATCCGGACTTCAAGCGTCGCGCTCACCGCTCCGAGCCTGCTGAAGATGCGGAGGATATATGATAAAAGAAGCCGTCCGATTCCGCGATTCTGGTATGCAGGCTTTACCGCGAGCCAGAAGACTCTGCCCTCAAGCGGGGTGTGCTTGAATCCGATGACGACACCCACGATTTTACCTGCCAGCTCAGCGACTATCATCGTCTGAGGGTGGTATTCGTGGAATGTGAGGAAGAGATCGAGGGTGTAGCCGCCCCCAACCTCTTTATTGAGGTCCATGAGCTCGGGCAGATCCCTCATCTCGAACTGCCTGATCAGCGGACGTAATCTCGAATCCCCAACACCTGCTCTTCCATCCATCAATTTTAAAACACTCTTCTAGTTGTACGGCAGAAGGTTGGGCTTGCCCCTCGTCGAGGGGATGTACGCCCAATCCGATGTCCTGTCGGTATCCGTTCCGTTGGGATATCTGGACCAGTCATAGCCGTCATCTCTATCATCTATCAACATCGGGGTTGCATCGATCTCATTGCCTGTGGCATCGTAGAGTATCGCTGTTGCATTATAACCGTGATTCCATCTGGGATCGCCTGTGAGCACTTTGTACTCTCCAGCCCTCAATATAGTCCCTAGTGGTACAGTGATCGTACCAGACCACGGGAAGTCGGTGTTCATCTCTCCGGGCAGTGTCGAGAGAACAACCAACTGCCAACCACCTATATCGACATCTTCATCTCCAGAATTGAACAGCTCAACCCATTCTGCAATATACGGCTGCTCAGCGGGAGGATTCAGCTCGATCTCATTGATTATAACATTCCCCTCGCCCAGAGCAAAAATACACACGAATAACAGCAGATATCTTATCATTGATACATATCGAGGCATTGTAGATCAACCCGATTATTTTAGACAACGATGATATTAATATGTTGCTTGATGTGATGTGTTGAATAATTCGAGTCGATGTGGTCGCTAGCTATCGATTCTTATCAACATCTTTATTCGTATGAATTGGTCCCCTGCTATTGAATTTCTGAACATTATTCAACACAGCCGCTTGATGGAGAATGGACCTGTCCAGCTAAGCGCTGAGGCCAGCTTGTTACGCTTCTGCATGTCAGAAACTCTTGATCCTTCTTCGGACATCTCCTACCAGATTACAACAATCTTTAAAAACATGCAGCTACCTCCTCCGGCATATGAACCATTCCGAGTCGAAGATGGAGAGAACTACGATTCCCATGGCTGATAGGAGCATAGGCGAGCTCGTATACGAGATGTCCCGGATGGGATTTCAGGCAGGCCAGCTCGGCCAGTCTCTCAGGGTCTGGGAGAACATGCTTAGCAAGGAGGTAACAATATTCCTCGGCCTGGCGGGCGCGATGGTCCCGGCTGGACTGCAGGAGATGATCGCTTTTCTGATATCTCGAAGATATGTGGACTGCGTAGTAAGCACCGGCGCGAATCTCTTCCATGATCTGTGCGAGGGTTTGGGCATCATCCACCACAGGGGAAGCGCATGCGTCGACGATGCGTACCTCAACGAATGCAAGATCGACAGGATATTCGATGTCTTCGTATCGGAGACGGAGCTGCACAAGGCCGACAAATACATCTCAGATCTTGTGAAAAACCTCAGAACAGATATTGCTTATTCGTCAAGAGAGATAATGGAGATGCTCGGGAGAGATCTTCCAGAGACCACGATCTTGGGCGCGGCGTATCGCGCTGGCGTGCCTATATTCGTGCCAGCCTTATCCGATAGCTCCATAGGAATAGGAATGGTGATAGCCTGGCGCAACGGGCATAAGGTCATAGTGGACCAGATACGAGATGTGGATGAGATAACACAGATCTCGGAAAAGTCAACTGAGACGGGAGTCGTCTTCATAGGCGGTGGGGTACCGAAGAACTTCATACAGCAGACTAAGGTCATCTCGGAGCTGATGGGCACCTACACGGGCGGCCATGCATATGCAATCCAGTACACGACAGACAACCCCCACTTCGGCGGCCTCTCGGGATGCACATTCAGCGAGGCAGTATCATGGGGAAAGGTGGATAGAGAGGCCAGGATGGCACAGGTCTTCTCAGACGCGACGATCACGGTGCCCCTCGTGGTACATGCCCTCAGGGATCGCGCGCCCAAACGGCATTCAGTGCCGAGATTCAGCTGGAAGGGCTCAGAGCTCGAGCTGGTCTACGAGAAGGTCTAGCCTTTCGAGCCCAGAACCTTCTTCAGGAAAAGACCGGCGCCAGCCTTACTCTCTCTTTTTGGCATGCTGCCCTTCATCGGATGCTCCATCACTATCGGAGTGCTCACACCACCGTGCCTCGATCTTCTGGGTCTTATGTTCACGACTATCGGCCTCTCGATCTCGTTGCTCACTATCATCGCTGTCCCCGGCGGCAGGCGCTTGATCTCCTCCTCAAGCTCAGAGCTCATGCCCTCAAGCCCTTTGGATAACGCCTTCAGATCGTTCGGATTTGTTACACGCATTATTATCTGCGTATTGCATTGAGAGAGCACGTTCTTATCGACACGAGCAGGCCTCTGACTGATGATCATCAAACCCATGCCGAATTTGCGACCTTCTGCTGCGATCGTTCTTATTATGGATGTGGACGCGGCCTTTCCCGTTCCCCTCTCAGGTATGTAGTTATGGGCCTCCTCGATGACCACCATTCCAGGACAGACCCTTCCGAGCTTTCTGGCCTCGAATAAATCCGAGAGAAGCTTGGCCACGATCATCGGCTGCATCTCTTGTGGGACCCCAGTCATGTCTATCACTGAAGCATGGCCTCTTTGAAGGAGCTCCTCGGGCCTGGTCGGCTCTCCTGAGAATATTCCTATCTCTACGAGCTGCTCCAGCTGTCCGATGAGAGTCCACTTGGCCTTCGAGCTCGATTTCTCGACCTGTTTTATAACGTCCTCCAGATCATAGCTGGACGTCTCAGATCTGAGGGCTGCTATAGCCTCATAGAGGAGAGCCACAGACCCATTGGTCGGATCATCAGGTAGCATCCTCGCTATATCCCTAGCTGAGAGGTTGATCCCGTCGAATCTGAACGGCCTGTCTGCTCTTGGGTTCATCACAAGATTCGCAGGCGTATAAACCGTTATGTTGTATCCTTTTGGTTTTACCTTAAATCTATTGAAATCCCCGTGGGTATTGGGGTATTTCATCGAACCATACTCGCCATGGGTATCGATAACGAGAAGCGCCACGCCCTTTTCGAGAAGCTCTTCGAGGATCACAGCAGCTGTATACGACTTGCCACTACCTGTTTTCGCCAGGACGCTGCAGTGCTTCTGGACGAGGGTGTTGGCGTCGAGCTCGACTTTGAGATCGTGGCCCTTGAGTAGACCTATGTACATATCGCCTTTCGCAAGACCCAGCGCGAGAGCTATCATCTTGTCGTCCGCTGCGAAAACCTCCTCGCCGGGCCTGGGCGGTGTCGTGGGCGATCTGATCCTCCCATCTGATGGGATCCCTATAATCTTGGCATCAGCCAAAACCCATTCCTTTGGATTGGGGGTGTAGCCTCTCTCCATATGAGCGATGCTGTATGCCGCGTTCGATCTCCTTATCTCCTCGACCTGGGCAAGTATCCACTCCTTGCCTTCTCCTTTGACCTTTACATAGTCGCCCCTGCCAACAGTGCGGGATATCAGAAACTTGAAGTGCAGAGGGCTCGTCTCCCCTACGATAAATCCAACAGAACCTCGCAAGGATTATCACCGCTGCTCAGCTACTCCCTAGCAACATGTTATTTGTACATCTCCTTATTATATTTTCCCCCGAGTGCTGTGCTAAACAATTAATGTTACCGCAGATCGATTCTTGAAATGTCATGAAAGAATCGATCGGTGGATCGTGGTCGTGTGTGAGCTACCGAATATCTGCAGAGCACCGCCGTTCGGCTCTTGATAATCGAAATCTATTGCTCTTTGCCTGTTTCAGTAATTCACATCACGACCTGGACGATAGCATCTTTTACAACAAACCGATTCGGCCTATTTCTTTATGAAGTTGCAGACGTCAGCTCTCTGAGCTTTCTTATGGACTCCATTGCTTTAGCGGATTCCTTCAGCTTCATATCCTCGAAGTGCTTTATGATCTCATCTATCGTGACCTTGAGAGTATAAACCTTCATTGGTCTGCCCTTTCCCTCTCCCTTGACGTCCCTTTCCTCTATCCAGCCGTTCTGCCTCAGAAACCTCATTCCGATGCTCACCTCTGGCTGTCTGAGGCCGGTGCCCATCTCGATCTCTCTCGATGATACCTCCTTTGCGTTGGATAGATATGTGACCAGAGCCGCAACATTTCTCTGAACTCCGAGGCTTCTAAGCGCCTCAATGAACTCCAGATCCCGCTCGTCCAGCACCTTCACAGTGTAATCCTTCATTACAGACCACCATTAACCAAAGAGCTTTTACATATAATAGAAATAACGTAATCATATAAATAATTTGTTTTGAAACTTGTAGATATTTATAGAAGACCATACAGAAGATCCTCCCCTTTCAGGGTAGGGGAGGAAGTCGTAGAAGACATCGAAAGAGCGCGACCCGCGAGGGAGCGAATTGGCTGATATCTATTTGTGTATCGCAGAGCTCCGATTGGACGAACGGTTGCGATTAATACAAGAAAAAGTTCGTTCCCTCAGGTGCAGCAGCGGCTGCGTTAGGAAAGCCCGACACGCGTGACCTTCTCCCCCACAGCAAGCTGCGGGGCATCCCCCTTCGACAAAGGAAGTCGAAGGCTTCATGAATCCGTTTTATCCGGTATCTCCACAGGCTCTACCCCTCAGTCCGAAGGTGATTATATTCAACGCTCATCCCAACCGCAGCGAGCTGCGGGGTATTCTAATAAAATTAAAAAAATCGGGCTTCTGCCCTCCTTCCGCGCTGAATCTGAACATCACTCAACAGCTGAATGCATAGGGAGAGCATTCGCCTGATGAGCTATGGCCGGACTGAGGCCAGACGTAGATGTATATGTAATTCGACCAGTCAGTCGTGCAGTATGCGAGGATATGCCATCCGATCTCCTCTCCGTAGAACCACGTCGGGAACCAGCCAGCTCTCTTGTATCCGAATCCCTTCACATCGGGCGCGCAGTAGTACCCTCGCGGGAACCGGCCGCATGGTGCCCATTCGTAGGACCAGTAGTAGCCAGGCCGGTTTATATTCGACCAGAGCGGAAGCCATTCCCCTTCTACAACCCCTGCTGTGGTGACGAGCTTGTTCGGCCATATCTGAATGTAGTATCTATTGCAGCCGCACCTCTCCTCCGGGCATCTGCAAGATGCGACCTTCGGAAAGACGGGATTGACCGTAGAGGTGCATGCATCACCTGAGCATATCGGATATATCTGGCTGGCCTCCGGGAGTATGAGCTGCTCTGTATTCAAATCAGGAGGCGTCGGCGCGCCCTGTACGCTTGAGACAGATTGCACAACATTCGATCCCTGGACGTTGGATACCGATTGGACTATATTTGTGTTCGACTGTACCAAAGTCGTAGAGGGCCAGACGTAGATGTAGACGTAATTCGACCATCCGTTGCAGTAATAGCATACGATATGCCAGCCAGGAGCGTCGCCGTGGAACCAGCCGCGTTTAAATCCCGGCCAGGACCATCCCCACCATCTTACCTTTGGGATCGCGCTTCCCGGATACCACTCGTATGTGTAGAGGTTTCCTGCAGATGCTATCTGCGCCCAGAGAGGAAGATAGCCACCGAGTCTGCAGCCACCCACCGTCACAAAACCTGATGATGTCTGAACATAAAGTCTATTCATCGACTTCGAGGAGCCGGGCCAGTACCAGACGCCAGATGTGCCGAATGATGCTCCTGCTGGAGGTGAGGCTGAGCTGAAGTCCAAGCTCCCCTCAGGCTGGAAGCTCTCCGCGCTCGGCTCCTGCAGCTTTAGATCTGCGGGGGTCATGTGCTCGTTATAAGGCCCTTGAGCCTCTGGAGCTGCGGAAAACCCACCCAGAACATTCTCCAGGCTGCTCCAAGGCTGCTGCCCCTGCCAGATGTTGGAGCCATCAGATGCAGATGGTCTGGAGTATTCTGAGATCTGCTGATTGCTCTGTCCCGTTCCACTAATAAATATAGGGCTATCAAGTGGTGAAAGATCTGAATAACCCTGGACGCCGCCATCGCCTATGGCCCCTAAAGCGACATCCAGAAAAATCATCAGTATCAACAGACGCAGGTATAACTTCAATACTACCCCCAACCTTATAATGCTACTCAAGACATTCTATACACTTCATCTATTTATATTTTGGGAGGGATCCAGCGATGCTGTCCGAATAAGCGCAAATTCGCTCTTATAACCAATAGCTGCAAGGCGTATCCATCTGACATCAAGATCTACAATTCCTATCCACCTTCTCTCTAAGATTTGCGCATGTCGCAGCCTACTTATATCAACGAAATTCTATACCCAAAGGTCTTTTTTAGGAATACTCGATCGTATCCACCCGAACGCGCCGTGATTTAGGCATATGGAGCTGTAGCATGCCGATTACTGTGGTCAATGGGCACTGGTATTCTGCAAAAACCCAGAGGATTCCTATTTAATTTGCTTTCAGGCATCTTTTTCACCATCAACTGTTTATGCGCGCTGCATTTCTTTTCAGCCCCTCAAACCCGCCAGGATGCCAGACATCTCCTCCATATTCTCCCTTCTCGCTATTATCGAGATCTCATCCTCCGCGAGCGGATGGAAGTACAAGCCGTAGCTCTCAGCCACGGCTCGCGAGGCCAGTGCGATGTCTGCCTCTCCTGTGGCTACAGCGAGCGCCGCGCCCACATGTGTCTTGACGTTTAATGATGTTCTGACCCCAGGAAGCAGGGAGTTCATTATCGAGCACATCTTTGCATCTCTGCTCCATCCGGCAAAGGTGGCATCTTTGTAATTCGAAAGAATCTCTGCCTCTCGCGCCATGAGCCCGAGCTCTCTCCTGTAGGATTTCATAACTACCAGATCGCCATCCATCTCTGATTCATAAGATGATACACACGCTATATCCGCGAGGCCATCTTGGAGATCGGCTATCGCATGGATGGCGCTTTTTACCATATATCTGAAATCGATGTGCATTTGCTCTAGCGCATTCTCGAGAATCGCGCAGTTCTCTCCGGCAACGATCAGATACGACCCTTCCTGGGCGAAGGGGAAGTGCAATGGATACACATCCACCTCCTCCCCTGAATGGATGTACTCCCTCTCCGCTTGGATATCGATTATTCCATCTGACAAAGCGAGAGTTGTGATGGCGCCGCTGCCCCTATCGAATGGATATGCCTTGCCTCTCCTGAGCATGACAGGCAGCATCTGCCGCCTCGATTCGGACCTGAAAGGCCTGGCAAGCGTTGCTCTTACAGAATTAGAGATAGCACGCAGGCCGAGAGAGCGCATGATCATCGGAGCCGCGAGCTGCCAGAATACCGTGAGCGCGCTCGTCGGGTAACCTGGAAGGCCGATAAGGGGCCTCTCTCCAACGATGCCGAAGAGTGTGGGCTTGCCAGGCTTGAGATTTATGCCGTGAAATTCGATCCTCCCGAGATCCTCGATAACTCGGTAGAGCATATCCCCAACGCCTGCAGATGTAGATCCGCTCAACAATAACATGTCGCACTCCATGAGCGAAGATGCTATTACTTCTGCGAGAGCATCATAACTATCAGGAACCACCCCGTAAACAACGGGCTCCGCGCCGATCTGTCTGAGCGCAGAAGATATCGTGTAGCTGTTCACATCATAGATCTTGCCAGTCGTTAGCTCATCATCCGGCTCCACCAACTCATCGCCAGTCGAGGCAACTCCCACCCTGAGGTATCTCACATTCACCCTCTTTCGACCGAGAGCTGCTAAAAGACCTATCTCCCTCGCTCCCAGAATGGCGCCAGCGTTTATAGCCCTCTCTCCAAGCGAGATATCCGCGCCCCTTCTCTGCACGTTCTCCCAGGGGTGGACGGGCCTTCTGATCATTACGCAGTTGTCGAGAGAATCAGCATGCTCCACCATCACAACAGCGTCTGCCCCCTCTGGCATAACAGAGCCCGTTGAGATCTCTATCGCCTCGCCCGCTTCTAAAGAGATGTCTGGTATCATGCCTGGTGAGAGGGATCCTTTTATTTTGAGTCTCACAGGAGAGATCTCATCCGCAAGTAAACAGTCCTCCGATCTCACAGCATACCCATCCATAGATGCTCGATCGAAATTGGGCACATCCACAGTCGCGATGATAGTCTCCGCGATAACCCTCCCAAGTGCCTTGTCCAGGCAAACCTCTTTCGTCCTCGGCTCAGGCGCGTTTCTCATAACGATTTCTAGCGCTTCGTCCAAGCTGATGAGCGTGTGAAACTCCTTTCGCATCAGACCTTCCCCTCCGGCATCAAGGCAAATGTTGTAGACATGCTATCGGTACAAACGCCTCTGGACCATTTTCATTCCCAGCTATGAGCTCGGCTCAAATGTCTCCTCTATATCTTTGAGGATCTCTGGCGGAGGAGGTGATCCGCTAACACTATAGCGAGCATCGATTCCGCTACCGGTACGATTCTGGGGGGAATAGCAGGATCGTGCCGTCCGTGAATCGAGATCTCCACGGGCTCCCCAGATCGGAGATCCACGGTCCGCTGCGGCTTTGATATAGAGGGGGTGGGCTTAACAGCAATCCTGCAGAGCAGAGGAGAGCCTGTGGATATTCCTCCCAGTATTCCTCCTGCATTGTTCCTATCGAATGAGACCGGATCGCCTGGAATCAATCGATCGTTCATCTCGCTCCCCTTCATCCTAGCGCTCTCGATCCCGGCCCCGATCTCGACCGCCTTTACAGCTCCGATGCTCATCAGAGCCTTGGCGATATCTGCGTCGAGCTTATCGAACACGGGCTCTCCAAGCCCCGCTGGCACGCCGGTGGCTATCACCTCCACGATGCCGCCCACGCTGTCGCCCTCCCTTCTGACAGACTCGATCAGGGAGAGCATCTTCGATGCGGCATCGAGATCCGGGCAGCGGACCGGGTTGGACTCCGCTTTCTCCCTGAGATCGCGGATGTCCGCTGGATCTATATCTCCCCGCGATGTCCACTCCGGCAGTGAGGCTCTGATCCCGCCGAGCTCCTTTACATAGCCGAAGATCTCGATCCCCTGTGATGATAGTAGTTTTTTTGCGACAGCTCCTGCTGCAACCCTCCCCACGGTCTCCCTGGCTGATGCCCTCCCGCCGCCTCGATGGTCTCGTATGCCGTACTTCATCTGGTATGTGTAATCCGCATGCCCCGGCCTGGGGGTGTGCCTTATCGAATCGTAATGCGAACTCATAACGTCTTTATTCCAGACAAGCATCGATATCGGCGTTCCAGTCGTAAACCCCTCGAATATGCCGCTCAGGATGGAGACCCTATCCGATTCCTGTCTCTCTGTTGTGATCCTGCTCTGCCCAGGCCTCCTTCGATCCAGCTCTCTCTGAATATCATCCTCGCTTAACGGAAGCCCGGCCGGACATCCATCGACCACAACGCCTACTGCAGGGCCGTGTGACTCACCCCAGGTCATAACCCTGAAGATCGTACCGAATGCGTTCCCGCTCATCTCTTGCTCCTGTACGCATCATAAGCATATTTGGAGAGCGAATCCGCCTCAGCATTCTCCTCTCTCGGGATCCAGAGGAATTCGAAGTCCATGCCTTCAAGCAGCCTTTTGATCATAGGAACGTATCGCTTGGATGTCTCTGATTTTACACTCCACTCGCCCCTCATCTGCTTGATAACAAGCCTCGAATCGCCCTTGAATACCACCCTATCCTCCAAGCGATTCTCTCGGAGCCATTTGATAGCAGCGAGCAACGCCTCGTATTCCGCTACGTTGTTCGTCATGCCCTTCCCCTCGCCCACGACCCCCCAGCCTTTGTGCAGCAGCTCTCCGTTTTTGTACACCAGGTAGCCGTAAGCCGCCACTCCGCCGGGATTTTTGGGGCTGCAGAGACCATCGAAGTAGACGCTCAGCATAATCATTCGCTGCTCCAGCAGCCGCCCCTCTTCTTAAGATCCAGGAGGTCGCAGAGCTTGTTGGCTGTGGCATCGACCGTGGCCAGGCCGATATCATCTTTCTCAGCGGGTCTCACCGCGATTCCTCCAAAGTGGCTGTTATCCCCGACGACTATCATGCCGTGTATGTGCATCCAAGCATGTATCGCCTCTATCGTCTTCTCCTGGCCTCCGTTTCTGGATCCGCCGACCGCTATAGCACATCCAACCTTATCCTTCAATTTGAATCCCTGTCTGCGCAGCGGAAGGGTACGATCGAATAGAGCCTTGAGCTGGGCTGTGACCGAGCCGAAGTATACGGGCGAGGCTACTATTACGCCATCCGCTCGCTCCAGAAGCTCGTAAACACCATTCATATCATCATCTATGGGGCATGAGTTCCCCTTGCTGCACTCCCCGCAATCGGTGCAGAACTTCACGTTCAGCTTTGAGGATAGAACGCTCTCAGTCCTGTAGCCCCTCTCGGAGGCTATTCTTAGAGCCCTCTGTAGCAGGTATTCCGTGTTCCTGCCGCTCTTCGGGCTTCCTGATATTCCAAGGACCATTGCCATGAGATCACCCTCTTCAAGAGCATCTCGATTGTATATGAGCTCTCCCACATGCTGCTGTGTTGATTAATGTTCAGAAATCCAACAGCAGAGGGCCAACTCACACGAATCACGAATTTAATAAGAGTCGGTATCTTGCGACCGCAGTGCATCAAATTATTCAACACAGCACACATGCGAGATGCTTTTAAATCCACAATTAGAAGCTCTTCTCGCGCTCATTCCATATCTCTCTCAGCTTGACGCTCTCGATCATGCAGCATGCATCTCCATCACCGAATACCAGCTTGATGCGTTCGCCCTCGACCAGATCTGAGGCTTGGGATATCACACCAGATGGCCTGAGAGCAATCGCATAACCTCTTGATAGAACAGCAAGAGGGCTTGCTGAATCGAGGCGCGCCTTCGCGATCTCAAGCCTTCTCTTCGTGTTCTCGATGAGCGACAGCTCCGCATCCAAGAGCCGCTTCGATAAAATCCTGAGCTTTAAACTTCTTCTTTCCAGCAGCGCGTAGATCTTTCGGGCCTCAATTCCTCTACTGAGATACTCCAGTCTGGCTCTCGCTCTCTCGATGCGCGAGCCCATCGCCCAGGCCATTTGCTTCTCCAGGTACCTGATGCGATCCCTCAACTCCTCAACGTCAGGAACCGCGATTCTAGCAGCAGCCGTTGGCGTTGATGCTCTGCTATCAGCGACGAGATCTGCTATTGTCACATCCACCTCGTGGCCTACAGCTGATATCACCGGAGCGTCGCTCTCAGCTATCGCTCTCGCCAGCGACTCATCATTGAATGGAGATAGATCCTCGGCGGATCCACCGCCTCTGCATATTATTATGACATCCGTCCTGCCCTGAAGTTTCCGGAGAGCCGATACCAGGCTCTCCGGCGCGAGCTCACCCTGGACGAGTGCGGGAGAGAGTATGATTCTGGCAGGATATCTGCCGATCGCCTTGACAACATCACGCAGAGCAGCACCATCTGGCGATGTCACAATTCCGATCCTCTCCGGATATCTCGGAAGCGGCCTCTTTCTCTCCGGCGCGAAGAGCCCCTCGGAAGCGAGCTTTCTCCTTAGAATATCCAGTTCAATCGCGCTCTTTCCCATGCCAGAATCGAGAGCTATCGCGCGCACCTGGAGCTGAACATTCCCTTTTGTTTTGTAGAAATCAACATCTCCAAAGACCTTTACGTTAAGACCGTCTCGGAGCGTGAATTCAACGCCAGAGGCGTAGTTCCTGAACATAACACATGATATCTGGGCCTCAGAGTCTTTCAGCGTGAAGTACCTGTGGCCGGAGCTGTGGTTGACGACGTTGGAGAGCTCACCCTTCGCCCAGATATCATGAAGCCTGACATCGCCAGCTATCCTGTCCTGAATCCTCGTGCAGAGCTCGGAAACCGAATACGCATACACCATCGAGAGGTAGAAATTCTCACTTTGTTATATATTTTGTGATGCATTTATAGGACCTGTCCGGATAATACGATTATTATCAAATTTTGATTCGTATGAATCGGCCTATGCTATTGTATTTCTGAACATTGTTCAACACAGCATTACGGCTGCATCTTAAAAAGATGGAATTAGTCCTGCCTTCGTCCTGAATTTAGTGCTAAGCATTTAGCATCTTCTCCATCCGCTCCAGGGCTTCTTTCAGGCGCTCGCGCGAGGTTGCATATGACATCCTCACGTAGTCCTCTCCGGCCGGCCCGAAAGCAGATCCAGGAGTGACGGCGATCTTCGCCTCCTTGAGCAAACGCTCTGCGAAGACATCCCCCCCGCCGAGATGGGAGACATCCGGGAAGGTATAGAAGGCACCGCCGGGAAGCGAGCATCTTATTCCAAGAGATCTGAGGCCCTCTACCAGAAGATCCCTTCTGGCCCTGAACTCCTCAGTCATTCTTTTGACATCATCCTGCGGTCCCTCGAGAGCCTCGACCCCTGCCCACTGGACAAACGTGGTCGCATGTGAGACAGAGTGTGAAAGCAACCTGCTCACCCATTTGAGGATATCCTTGGGACCTGTCAGATAGCCCAGCCTCCAGCCGGTCATGGCATAGGACTTGGAGAAGCCGTTGATCGTTATCGTCCTGTCCGCCATATCCGGAAGGGAGCCTATGCTGATGTGCTTCTGGCCGTAGATTATCTTCTCGTAAACCTCATCAGATACTACATAGAGATCGTGATCTACGGCAAGGTCTCTGATCTCCTTCATCGTATCAAGATCAAAGACCGCGCCAGTTGGATTGCATGGGGAGTTAACCAGAATAGCCTTTGTTTTTTCCGTTATCGCCTCAGCCAGATCTATGGGCTGGAAATCCTGGTCCACATCAGCCCATGCTGGTTTGGCGCCGGCGAACTTTATGCATGGCTCATAGCTCACCCAGGATGGCCCGATGAGCAACATCTCATCCCCTTCATCCAGCAGCGCCTGTATAGCTGCAAAGACCGCCATCTTCGCACCCGGCGTCACTATTATCTCATCAGGTACTACAGGGAGCCTATTCTCCTCGCGAAGCTTTCTCGCGATCGCCCTCCTGAGCTCTGGTATTCCATTCGTCGGGGTGTATCGAGTCTTCCCCTCCATCATATACCTGCAAGCGGCCTCGCATATATGTCTGGGCGTGTCGAAATCCGGCTCGCCGACACCCAGATCTATGATGTCGAAACCCTCCGAGTTCAGACGTTTGGCCTCGGAGGATATCTTCATAGTTGCGGATTCCTCTATGGACGCAAGCCTCTTGGATACCAAGACTCACTCCCCCTTAAGGCGCATGACGAGCTTGACAGCCGCCTCAACAGCACGCTTTCCGTAATCCACGCGCTTGTGCGCGTCAAGCCTCGACATCCTCGGGCCGCTTATGCCGAGGGTAACCGGTTTGTCGAGCTCTAAGGAGAGGTCCATGAGCTTTCTTGCTGCATGCTGTGCGACGATCTCATCATGTGCGGTCTCGCCCTGAATAACGCATCCAATGGCCACAACTGCGTCGATATCATCTTTCGCGAGAAGCTTTCTGACTGCGAGGGGCATATCGTAAACACCCGGAACCATTATCGTATGAACGACCTCAGCGCCTAGAAATCGCGCATGCTCCCTGGCCAGAAGCTCCATTTGATATGTTATATCCCTATTGAACTCTGAAACTACGAAACCAAGTCGTACCATAACACCAACATCCGATGGAGATGTAACCATCTAGCTTCCAATATTCTTTAATAAATCCATCGATACAAAGGATGGGCCTGTCCGGATAAGGATTAAGTGTTTCTTGCATGCAGAAGCGGTAAAAGTCCAAATTTCTGGCCTCAGCGCTTGTCCGGACAGTAGCCGGACAGGTCCCGAAGGATGACTTGTCCGGGTAAGAGATTTCTATCGAGGGGGCAAGGCGCGAGCTTTTGATCGTAGCAATCATACCCGCTAGAAATAGCCATGTGCTTAATGCAGCCGTACGCGATTGGGAGGAACGCATGATGAATGCGCCTGTTTATCGCTTTTTCGGACAGACAAGAAGACCGCTTCCAAAAAGCGATCTAGAAGGCATTTAAAACTTTTAGTTCTGCTGGCCGCTTCGTTCATATCCAGGCAGGTGCTACAGAGGCATCAAAACCCATTTATTCTAAGCGATGGGGGAGGTTCATCCATGAGCGTTGTTTATATCAATGGCAGCTTCGTCCCAAGAGAGGAGGCGGTGGTTTCCGTCTTCGACCACGGCCTTCTTTACGGAGACGGCGTCTTTGAGGGGATTCGCGCCTATGGAGGCAGGGTTTTCAGGCTTGAGGCCCATGTCAGGCGTCTATACGATTCTGCGCGAGCTATAATGCTCGACATACCGATGACCCAGGATGAGATGTGCGAAGCGATACTCGAGACTCTGAGGAGAAACAACCTCACCGATGCATACATCAGGCCGGTTGTTACCAGAGGCATAGGAGATCTCGGTCTCGACCCGCGAAAGTGTCCAAAGCCAACAGTTATCATAATAGCCGTCAGATGGGACGCGATGTACGGCAATCTCTATGAGGTGGGACTAAATGCCATAACCGTCGCGGTCAGAAGGAACTCACCGGCTGCGCTACCGCCGAACATAAAGTCGTTGAACTACCTGAACAACATCCTGGCGAAGATCGAAGCCAATATCAAGGGCGGGGATGAGGCGATATTTCTGGATGCGGAGGGGACGATCTCCGAGGGCAGCGGTGATAACATATTCGTCGTGAGGGACGGAAAGATCTACACGCCCCCAACGCTCAACAATCTGAAGGGCATAACCAGAGAGGTCGTGCTAGAGCTCGCAGCGAAGAATGGAATACCGGTCCATGAGACCAGGCTGGGTATATTCGATCTCTACACTGCTGATGAGGTCTTTGTTACAGGCACAGCGGCTGAAATCGCACCCGTCTCAAGGATAGACGGAAGGAGAATAGGCGACGGCAAGCCCGGGCCCTTGACAAAGCTTTTGATGAAGCTTTTCAAGGAGTGCACTGAGCATGAGGGCACGCCGATCTATAAAGAGGGTAAGGGTGTGCCGCTATCAAAGCCCGTCTGAGTATCTGCAAGATATGAAGATCATAGCCCTCAGACCGGAGCAGAGATCGGGAGTCGCTTAGAAGGGGAAGTATTCCCCAGGAGGCAGCGAAGCCTGCTTTGATGCGAACGCGACTCGTGTGGATCGATGAAAATCGCTGAAGCCATGCGGAGCGTGAAGCCATCGATTCCAAAATGGCCGTAACCGCTCGCTCAGAATACGGCGGGGATGTTATGTCGAGAGATGTTCTTCTCAATCTGATAAAAGAGGTGGCGCTTGAGGTCGGGCATGTGGTTCTCTCCTCGGGGAAGAGCAGCAACTACTATGTGGACCTAAGGAGAGCGGTGCTGACCCCGAAAGGAGCTTATCTCACAGGCAAGCTCCTTCTGGATCTTTTAAAGCCAGAGGTAAACGCGGTGGGGGGAATGACCCTTGGCGCGGATCCGATAGTATCCTCGATGATAGTCATCGCCCATCTCGAGGGCAGGGATCTGTACGGGCTGATCGTGAGGAAAGAGCCCAAAAAGCACGGGATGAGGAGGTTCATCGAGGGGCCTTCACTCGAGCCCGGATCAAAGGTAGCGGTCGTTGACGATGTCGTAACGACGGGAGGCTCACTGCTACGAGCCGTCGAGAGGATAGAAGAAGCAGGCTACATACCTGTTCAGACGCTCGCGGTTCTCGACAGGATGGAGGGCGGGAGAGAGGCCCTGGAGGAGGCGGGCTTCAAGCTGGAGTCTTTGTTCACAAGAGACGATCTCGGTCTCACTCGAGATAGATAGTCTGCTCACGCGCAGGTCCCACAGACACAGCAGCTATATCCACATCCATCAGCCCCCCGATTCTTTCGACGTAATCCCTCGCTTTTGCGGGCAGATCATCGTAATTCAGAGCGCTGCTTATGTTCTCAGACCAGCCCTCCATCTCCTCGTAGACGGGAACGCATCTGGCGAGATCCTCTGTGCTCTCCGGCGGGTACTCGATTATCTCGCCATCGAGCTCGTAAGCCACGCAGATCTTGATCCTTCTCAGGCCTGTGAGCACATCCAGCTTGGTGAGCGCCAGCTCTGTGTATCCGTTCAGATAAACAGCCTTGCGGCCGAGAACCGCATCGAACCAGCCGCAGCGCCTCGGGCGTCCGGTTGTTGTTCCGTACTCGCCACCGGCCTCTCTGAGCCTCGCGCCGATCTCGTCCTTGAGTTCCGTGGGTAGAGGTCCTTCGCCCACGCGCGTGATGTATGCTTTTACGACACCGACCACGTTATCGACGCGCACCGGACCTACGCCGAGGTTGGCACATGCGCTGCCCGCGGTCGTGAAGCTGGACGTCACGAACTTCTGCGTGCCGTGAATGACATCCAGGAACGATCCCTGCGCTCCTTCTGCAAGAACCATCTTGTCCTCATCGAGCGCTTTGTTTATCTCGAGAGAGACATCTGTGAGGTTGTTCTTGAGCGCTCTGCCGATCTCGATGTATTCTTCTAAGAGCCGTTCATCCCTCACCACGGAGGGATCGCCGCCCATCTCCTTTATCGCCATCTCCTTGGCCGGCGCGATCTCGTCGAGCTTTGCCTTGAGGAGCTCTGGATCTGTTATATCCTTCATCTGCACCTCCTCTCTGGCGATTTTGTCTATGTACGCGTATCCAATTCCGCGCTTGGTGGTGCCTATCTTCGCTGATCGAGCCTGCTCCCTGAGGGCATCCATCTCTATGTGGTATGGCATTATCACGCTCGTCTTCGGATCTATGCCGAGGTCCACCTTCATTCCCTCCTGCCAGAGAGCCTGGAGCTCGCCCCAGAGAACCTTTGGATTGAGAACAACGCCGGGGCCGATGAGAAGTCTTTTGTTGAAAAGGACCCCGCTCGGCACAAGGTGGAGCTTGTAGGTCTTCTCCCCAACCTTCACAGTGTGACCCGCATTATCCCCACCTTGGAAACGGACTATGATATCGTATTTTTCAGCGAGCAGATCCACAATCTTGCCCTTACCCTCATCGCCAAACTGCGCACCAGTTATTATCGTGAACATGATCCGTGGGTGGGATGCATCGTAGATAATCATTTCCCACAGGGGTGATGGCCTGAGTGCAACATACCATCCCGCAGTAAAACGTGAGCTCTACTATCCCAATGTTCATCGAAAAACGTTCATGACCGAAGATCTCCAAATGGGATAGGCCTGATGGGTTTTCATACCAAATCTGAATCTCGGATAGAGACAACTAGCCCGGGAAATTCGACGGCTATCGACAGCAACAACTCGAATTATTCAACAGAGCACCCGCACCAAATTCTTCATAAAGAGATTCGATAATCCGGATGGGTCCGATAATCCAACCGAAGAGTTTAAATTCTTATAACAGGTAAGGAACTTCGATCCTTATGTCAGATACAGCAAGAAGGACCAGGTCTTCTGACGTAGCAAGGAGATCGCGAAGTGTTGAGGTGGCCAGGAGATCTAGGTCGTCTGAGGTCGCAAGAAGATCCAGGTAGATGCTTGCGAGCGCATGGACGTGAGCGCGAATTATCGAAATGAAGCATGAAGATCTGTAGATCAGAATCACCGTGTGGCCGGCTGGTATTCGTCTTCGTCAATTCGCGTTCGCGACCTGAGAACGATGGCGAGACCAGCGGAGAAACCGGAGTTAGAGGACAGCCGTTGTTCGCACAGATATACAACTTTTTTTTGAGAATTGTGTGCGGGGGCAGCGAATATCCACGACTTAATTCATTGGCGGGAGGAAGTCACAGACATGTCGCCGTTCAATCCATTTATAAGCCTCTCGACCCATTCCCAGTCGTGCTCGTAGATATGGGCGGAAGCGCTCAGCGTTGTGATTCCTCCCGGTCTCGCGCCAACCTCTTTCGCCACGTGGTGTAACAGCCTGGTGAGGCCGTAGATGTTAGCGGGATACGCCCCCGCGAAATCGTGGCTCCTGAACATCGCTGTGAGGTGTAATACGCCGTTTCGTATCTTGAAATCATCCACGATCATGCATGGCACCTCCTCTCTTCTGTGATCTACGGGCGGTATCCATGTGACAGCGGTCGCCCTTCTAGTCGCCGGATTATGTTTCAATCTCCTGATGATCTCTGAGATCTGATCTATCTCGCCATTCCAGGACCTCAGGCGCTCCCCATAGGTGTACTCGAACCCCGGATTCTCCGGCGAGAGGAGCTGCAGCGCGTATTCGTCCAGCCTCTCTTCCGTCCAGGAGTACTCAGCCGGTGCCACGCATGATCCGGCATCCTCTATGACGATCAGGAGATTCTGGAGCTCTTTCGTCCTGGAGCCCCGCTCGTCCGAGACCTCGGCGCCAGATCGCCATATCAGGCTCAGACCCCTGCGCCAGGCATCATCCGCTCTTTTTGCGCGAAGAAGCCTTCCAATCTTATTCATGCTCAGGCTGTAAACGCACTGTGGATATTACATCAAGGATGCCATTCAGCTCTTCGAGGCCTTAAGCTCCTCAAGGGCCTCCGGCGGGAGCTGCTTCACGATATCGATCTTTTTGACGCAGCGCGTCGGTATCCCGTACTTCTTTGCTATCGGCCTGAGCTCCTTCATGCTGTATTTTGCCGCGATCTCCTCTAGCTCCAAGATCATCACCTTTTTGTTTCTAAGGATACACATGTCATAAACATATCGATGGCTATCTAGAGCTTTTGCAGACATCTAGCGCCATCGATTTATTTGATACCAGAGGGGTTTGCTTGGCCGAGTTCGAATGGGAGCTGGTGAGATCCTTCAACAGGTTCTTCGAGGAGAATGGGATAGATGCGATAGCTTACAGGCTGAAGCAGGCCAGGTTCTCGGCTCAGCCCATCGACGTTCTCGTGGACTCAAGGTACCCGGAGTACTATCTAGCGATAGAATGCAAGAGTCTCGCCTCAGAAGGTGCGCTTTACTTCAAGCAGCATTTCTCCAGGGACCAGATCGAGCGGGAGAGCAGGTTCATAGAGCTCTCCGGACGAACAGGAGTGCTAGCCCTCGAGTTCCGCCGCGTCGGACGGAAGATGAAGAGCGCACACCTCATACCATGGACTGCGGTGAGAGACGTTTATGATTCAGGAGCTCCATGCATAACCATCGAGATGGTTGGGAGCTACCCGGAGATCCCCAGGGTCAGGGGAAGTTACATACTCAACCACGAGATAATAGCTGAGATATACACCGCATGCAGCTACAGAAATTTAGAATAGAGCAGGAATTCATAACCTTGATATGGATCGAGAATCTCTCAAAAATCTGATGAGGTTGCTTATGGATAAAAAGGACCGAATGATCGAGGTCTGCCCCGTCTGCGGAAGCTCTGAGATATACTACGAGGCAGGTGGTTACACGGGCAAGCTTTACCACTGCAAGAGATGCGGCTATATCGGCGCTCTGGTCGTGGAGGCGGATGATGCGATGATTGAGGCGATAAGATCTGAGTATGAGAGGAGCAGTAGAGAAGGCGCAGAGATGTGAGCTACATGAGGTTCGATGACATCGGCGAGCGCGCTCTGATCTCCAGGATCACAGGGATTTTGGGAGGTTTGGAGCATGATGATTGCGCTCTCATCGATCTCGGTGATGAATATCTTGTTGCGACAACGGATATGCTCCACAGGGAGACGGATTTTCCATCACAGGCGACGCCTTGGCAGATAGGCTGGATGTGCGTCGCGGTGAACCTGAGCGATATCGCCGCGATGGGCGCTGAGCCGCTTGGGATTCTCATCGCGGCAGGAATCCCCCCCGAAACAGAGCTTGATTTCGTAGATGAGATGTTCAGAGGCATGAAAGACTGCGCCACGAAATACGAAACGAGAATCCTAGGGGGAGATACGGATGCTCACGGCGAACTCACCTTATGTGGAGCAGCGCTAGGTCGTGTTTCTAAAAAGAACGTACTTAGACGGAAGGGCGCCAGACCCGGCGACATTCTTTGCACCACCGGAGCACTCGGGGGAGCAGGAGCAGGCCTCAAGGCCTTGAGAGAGAACAGGCTCGAGCTTGCGGGAAGGCTTCTGGAGCCACATCCCAGAGTTTATGAGGGGATCGCTCTCTCGAGGACCGGCGGTGTCACCGCCATGATGGACAACAGCGATGGCCTCGCCCTCTCTCTCTACGATCTATCAGATGCCAGTAAAGTCGGATTCGTGGTGGACTACGAAAGCATACCCTTCGCAGCTGAGGTTCATGAGGTGGCTGAGAGCGAAGAGGAGGCGCTTGAGCTCGTATTAAGAGCTGGTGGGGACTTTGAGCTTCTATTTGCTGTGAGAGAAGATATGCTACAGGATGCGAAAAAGGCCTGCGAATTCAAGGAGATAGGCCGTGTCGTGAAAGAGGGCGTATGGCTCCTCAGAGATAAATGCGCTGTGCCCATATCCAGGAGCGGATACGAGCACGGCTCATAGTATTATCTCTATATTCAGCTCCTCAGCCAGCTCCTTGTACCTGTTTCTTATCGTGACCTCTGTCACGCCCGCGACATCTGCCACTTCCCTCTGCGTCCTGCGGTCTCCACAAAGAATGGAGGCTATGTAGATAGCTGCTGCTGCCACACCCGTCGGGCCGCGACCGGATGTGAGCTCCTTCTCAGCCGCCTGCCTCAGTATCTCTATGCCCTTGGCCTGCACATCGCCCTTCAGATTCAGTCCAGAGCAGAAGCGAGGTATGTAATCGATCGGGCTCGTCGGCATCAGCTTCAGCGACAGCTCTCTCGACACGAATCTGTAAGTCCTTCCGATCTCCTTTCTGCTCACCCTCGAGACCTCGGCGATCTCATCGAGCGTTCTCGGCACGTTGCACTGCCTGCATGCGGCATACAGTGCAGCAGCTGCTACACCCTCTATGCTCCTGCCCCTGATCAGGTTCTTCTCGACGGCTCTCCTGTAAACAACTGCGGCCGTCTCTCTCACGTTTCTTGATAGGCCCAGGGCGGATGCCATCCTATCCAGCTCAGATAGAGCGAATGCCAGGTTGCGCTCTGTCGCGTTGCTTACCCGGATCCGCCTCTGCCACTTTCTCAGGCGATAGAGCTGCGCCCTGTTCTTGGATGATATAGTCTTGCCATAGGAGTCGCGATTCCTCCAGTCGATCATTGTAGAGAGCCCTTTATCATGAATCGTGTACGTCATCGGGGCTCCGACCCTCGATCGCTTCATCCTCTGGTCGTGATCGAAGGCTCTCCACTCAGGACCCTGATCGATGAAGTTCTCGTCTATTACAAGGCCACAATCAGAACATACAAGCTCCGCTCTCTCATAATCCCTGACCAGAGCTCGGCTTCCACATTCGGGACATTCTACTGTGTACTTCTCGAGCTCGTCCTCTTTCTCCTTCTCGCGCTGGAGCTTTATACGCTCTTTTATCTTCTCCTGCTCTGTGCGCTCTATCTCTCTAATCCTCTCTATCTCTTCCACTTACCATCCCTCTTGGGAGATTCGTCCACATAGAGCATGCTTCCGACATGAACAGTCGCGTCGACTCCTCTGCTGGGTCTGATGATGATATACGGCCTTTTTAACGGGCCGAAGATATCCGAGACCTTACCGATCTTCGAGCTCTTTCTATCGACAACTACAGAGCCGATCTTTGGAAGATCTGCTCCATCTCTGCGAACAATCAGCTTGTTTTGAACCACATGGAGTGCTGTTCCCAGCCTCTTCAACAGTTCACCTCACCATCAATGTGACACCACCAGTATATAAAGCTTTCGAAAACCATTTATCTTATTAGTTACACCTGGGCTTGGAAATGTTCGAAAGATTGCCGACGGTTCCAACCGCAGACGAACTCATCGATCGGGCCTTCAGGCGCGGCTCGAAGGATATAAGAGCCACTGGAAGCGACGCGGCCTTTGTAGGCACTGCAAGCAGCGTTCTCTCTGCATCTCTATCATCTATCGTCAAGAGGTTTCCAACGTTCGAGAAACTTCCTGAGTTCTACTACGAGCTTGCAGATATCATCGTAGGAGTGGACAGAACCCGCATCTCCCTAGCGAGAGTAAGCTGGGCAGCAAAGCAGATACGCAAGATCGCCAGAGAGTACAGAAGAAAACCAAGGGATGAGAGAGAGAGGAGGTCCGCGCTTGGGCGGATAGCATCTGTGCTCAGATCCGTAAATGAGGACCTGCTCTTTCTAAACGAGGCCGCAGTTAGATTGCGAGCGATTCCGAGCATAGACACAGACCTTCCGACGCTTATAATCGCGGGTTACCCGAATGTGGGAAAGTCCAGTTTTCTTGCAATGGTGACAAGGGCAAAGCCCGAGATAGCAAGCTATCCTTTCACCACACAGGGGCTGGTGGTGGGCCATATCAGCAGGGGCGGTCAGAAGTATCAGATCATAGACACACCCGGTCTCCTTGATAGACCCCTATCAGAGAGGAATGAGACCGAGAGGCAGGCGATAGCAGCCATGCGTCATCTTAAAGGCGTGATACTATTTCTGGTAGATCCAACAGGACACTGCGGTTATCCGCTCGAAGACCAGCTTAAACTTCTGTCAGACATAAAGAGATGGCTCGAGATGCCAGTCGTAGTCGCATACAACAAATCCGATATTCAAAGCTATACAGGTGAGGGTATGAATATCTCCACGCTGACAGGAGATGGCGTCTCGGATGCTCTTGACGCCTGCCTGGCACTGCTCACATAGGCAAGAGTAGAGAGATCTCCTGTTTTGGACTAGGAGCGGAGTCACTGATTCCGTTCTGCTATGAACCTCACGAGGCCAGGCGAGACCTTCAGGTCATCTGAGAGCATCTCTGCGATGTCCTCGGGGCTCATTCCCGAGCTGTTGAGATCCGATATCCTGCGCATGTCTGAATCCTCTATCGTCAGGTACTCGCTCAGATCCTTCCTGTGGCCCCAGACATCGCCCTCGATCAGAGAGATACCATGTATCTGAAGGAACATCCTGCCCGCCTGGGAGATTGTTCTGTAATATGACGCAGGCATCTGTATCGCCTTGAGGTTAGGACATCTCTGAAGAAGTCTGAATATATCTGAATTAGATGCTCTGAAGGCAAAATGGACAAATGTTTCGTCTCTATTTAATCGCTCTATCTCGCTCTTGGAGCTGACCACTCTTATCTTCAATGTGGCTCACCCGAGTTTAATTTGGTAGGTAGAAGATCTTCCGTAGATATAAATTTGGTGTTTCTAAGCAAGATTGCTCTTTTCAAGCAGTGATTTCCTCCCTCGCCTTTACGCATGGCTTTCTTTCTTCTGCGGCCAGAGGCCTTCGACATGCTTCGACGAAGTCGAGAGTGGTTGAAGGTTTTCAGAGCAGGTTATCGGTATCTTCCTCGCCTCTATTCCCTCGCCCTGAGGTTTTGTGTTCATTAAGCGTTACGCTCCTGATTTCCCCGCTTAAGCAGGACTTTAGACGATCGGCTGAGTTGAATAATTAGAGACGTTGATGGGATCGATTCTTATCAAAGTTCAGATATGTATGAATTTGTCATGATATCGAAAAACGGTGGCGTACTCAGATTACTGAATAGCGCTAACCGGTGAACTGATAGTCTTTGGCAGGAAATAAATCCCTTGCATTCGATTCTAGTGAAGATTTTCAGTAGAGCGAGTACACGACCCGAAAAACACCCATGAACGAAGGCACCCATGCGATGAACATGGTCCGGAGGCGTTTTCGTGCCAAGCGCTCGTGACCCGAGGTCAGCCAGGTGGATTAAAAGAGGCCTGAGGGGATCCTCTCTCATCTCACTCGTCTCTAGAAGAGACCGATGAGGGTGAACCCTGGGGCATTCACACCTCATCACCAGAATTCATCAGAGAGGTAGGGGTCGAAACCTTGGGTGGCTACCTCCTGCGGAGCATCTGCTGAACTCCTGCAAGCTTCTCCCGCGCAGCCATTACCTTCTCCTCTGTGGTAACGGGCTTCTGCTCTTCCTCTTTGATCTCTGGAAGTTGTTGTGGTAGTTCTTTTGATACCGCTGCGCTGGTGACGTTCGATTCGTTCAGCTGAGGTGCAGCTGCTGTGGATTCGATCGCTTGCGGTTCTGTCACATATATCTCTACAAGACTCGTGTCCAGAGGTATCTGTATCAGATGGTCCGTGTCGAAATCGTACTCCAGAAGAACAGGTCTGCTCCTGGGGGACATGCTGCTGAATGTGATCTCTGTTCTCATTATGCTCTTCGGCGGAACCACCACGGGGGAGAACGTGACATCCGCGAAATACCTCCAGCCCCACTGATCGACCAGCGTGAAGTTCTCCGGACTCATCAAGATATCTCCCTCTGTTGCGTTATTTGATAGACTGATATCCATCGTTATAGTCTGACTTGTGTTTGAGAGAAGCCAGTCGTTAATGCCATAAAACCTGAAGTTCGCCATGCCATTGGTGTACTTTATGGGTTTATCCCACATTATTGCGAAGGGGTTGCTTCCCTCCGGAATCACATTTAGAGATGCGATAGTCGATGTCCTCGGAACCATAAAGACTAGCGAGAATCTTCCTGGCTGCAGCGCCTTCGATAGCTTGAGATCCACCGGATAGGTGTTGTTATTCTGATCCACAACCTCGAATGTCGCGTTGACACCTCTTGATATTCCTACGTCCAGATAGAGAAGGCTGTTGTTTATATCGTAGAAGCCTTTGTGGCCATCGAATATGACGCAGTTGACAACGCCGTTGCTGCCCTGAAGAGGATAGGCAGAGGAGACGGCGAGGAACAGCAGGAATACAACCGACGGCCATATTACTCTTTTTCCGTTCATAATTCCTCCTATCTTCCAACCCTGACAGATGTTATGTTCTTGCTCCCGAGAGAAGCGCTGCCGCTCGAGGATGCATCTATCCTGTTTAGCGCTTCGTCCACGATGGATCTTATCGTATAGACTCTTGAGAGGCTATCATCGTAATCATTTGAATGCTTGCCATCTCTCACAAGCACGGTGATGTTGTGTTCGCCCGCCTGCACACCTGCAGTGTTCCATTTGAAGCTACTGCCGGCTGACCATTCTCCAGCTGGCGTTCCGTCGATCAGGAATCTGTAGAGAATCTGATCGTTCTCGGTATCGCGGGCGATCGCAGTCCAAACCACAGATATTCCAGCATGCTGCGGGCTGCTCAGATCAGGCGTAAGATCCTCGATGACAGGCGGCATGTTCTTGATCCTCTCATCCTCCACGTTGAATGTGGATGAGATGTTTTTGGTGTGAATCCCATCGCTGACGGATGCCGTGATATTGTGCATGCCCGCCTCTCCCACGTTCAATATCACTTGCGATTTATCAGACCAGTCGCCCAGCGGAACGCCATCTAGGAAGAATCTGTACATCAGCAGATCACCATCCGGGTCGGTGGCTTCTGCCCTCCATCTCACCTCCGATCCGGGTTTGTAGGGGCCAGGGACATCAGGAATGAGGGCTATCCGCTCTGGCGGCTGATTCTTTTGAGTTAAAACGAACCTCGCCGTCTGGCTCGAATCAAAGCCCGTTGGGGCAGCATGATATCCATCCCTGACCCAGACGCCTATTGTATACTCGCCCTTGCTTAAGCCGGATGTGTTCCAGGTCCAGGTGTTTGACAGAGACCAATCGGTCACAGCCCTTCCATTTAAAGTGAATCTGTACAGGATCGTATCGTTATCAGGATCTGTCGCGGAAACGCTCCATCTTATCTCGGATCCAACAGGCTGAGGTCCAGCGATATCTGGGGTGAGGCTTAAGATCTTCGGCGGAGCATTCGCTGCCTTGATCTCGAAGCTCTTCTCCATCGCGCCATCATATCCATCCGCACCCGCATGCATGCCATCCCTGACATGAACTCTCAGGGTGTGGTTGCCCGCGCTCATTCTGGATGCTTTCATCTCAAATACCGCAGATGACGTCCAATCGCTAACAGCGTTTCCATCCACTGAGAACCTGTACAGAATTGGATCGTTATCAGGATCGGAAGCTAGAGCGCTCCATCTCACCGTAGAGCCAGCCGCATACGGTCCTTCGAGATCTGGCAGGAGGCTCAGGACTCTTGGCGGAGAGTTCTCCAGCTTGAGCTCGAAGATACGCTCCATCTCGTCATCGCTCTCTCCATGATGTGCATCTTTTACCCGAACTCTGAACGTGTGATTCCCAGGGGGATAGCCGCTTGTATCCAAGAGATATCTTGGGATGGGCTGCCATTCGCTCACAGCGTTTCCGTCAACTGAGAATCTGTACAGGATCGTATCGTTATCAGGATCTGTCGCGGAAACGTTCCATCTTATCTCGGATCCAACGGGCTGAGGTCCATTGATATTTGGAGAGAGGCTTAAGATCTTCGGCGGAGCATTCGCTGCCTCGATCTCGAAGCTCTTCTCCATCTCGTCATCATATCCATCCGCACCCGCATGCATGCCATCCCTGACATGAACTCTCAGGGTGTGGTTGCCCGCGCTCATTCTGGATGTGTCCATCTCAAATGTTCCAGACGTCGACCAATCCACGATCGCTACACCATCCAAATAGAATTTGTATAGCAGCCTGTCCTTCTCCTCGTCAGAGGCCAGAGCTGACCATCTGACCCTCATCCCTTGAGATAGAACGCCCTCAGCATCCGACTCGATTCCTATCACTTTCGGCGGCAGATTCGACGGGAGAAGCGTGAACAGTGCCCACGCCTTATCATCACAATCGCCATGCATCCCGTCCTTCACGCAGACGCTTATGTTGTAATCCCCCGCGGGTATACCAGAGGTGTACCAGGACCAGTTTCTGCTCGCGGTCCAGCCTGTCACCGGCTTTCCGTTCAAAAAGAATCTATAGAGGATATCATCCTCGGGATCCGATGCTTTGACAGACCATATTATGTTGGTGCCGGTCTTCTGCGGACTCTCTTTATCTGGGCTGATGCTCTCTAGGACAGGTGGCACGTTTTCGCCTGTCTTATTCTCCCGATCATCTGTCTTATTCTCTCGATCGTATCTCCCCGATACATTGAGAAGCCTCAAGCTCTGGTTCGGGCTCAGATTTAAACTCTCGAACACCATACTACTGAGGGCCGCAGATGCGAGTTTAGGATTTGTAGCATTCGTTGAAGCGTTGGTGGATGTATCTTCAGCGGAGACGTTGTGATCCTCCGCTATCTGTCCGGAAACTATCATCTCATCAGATGCTGTTTTGTTACCCTCTTCGCTTCCGGTTTCAGGGATGCTCTCCATCTCCTCTTCCACTGCGCCGGATTTTACAGAGCTCTCCGTCGTAGAGCTCGATGTGCTGCCGCCTCCACCACTTGCAGCGCGCGATGAGGATCTTGAGACATAGGAAGATCTATTCGCGCTTTCACTCTCGTTCCCTGGCGCTTTTAAAGTATCATTTGCTGAGGCGTTAAACCGCATCTCGCTCTCGTTGCTCACGCTCAGGTTATATTCTGGCGAAGCTGCTGCGGTATAATCATTCAGCACGACCATCTTCGAGTACGCTTTATATGGTGTCTTATCATCGCCTCTGTACAGAAGTATTTCCAGGGTGTGGTTCTTGCCGGATCCATCTTCAGATCTGTTAATTTGCCATCTCAGCGTGTCTTCATATGCTGTACAGTCTTCCAGATCCACATTCTTCTGAACCGCAATCCTCTCGTCAACCTTCACCGCTACCGTATAGTTCATCGGCATCTTCTCGTGGTTTATCACGCCCACTGTTGCGGTCGCATTCCCATCGCTCATTACATCAAGACCTGTAACATAGAACTCCGTGTAACCTGAACGTTCCTTTTTAAGTGTCATATAGCCGACAGATATCACCGATAATACCAAAAGCAGAAATACAGCCGCGATGAGCTGTTGCGGGATGCGGTGCTCTCTGGAGCTCTTGAGGCCGTAGCTGTAAAAAGCCGCGAATCTCCTCCTTCTCGGAACAGCTCTCCTTCGAATGTGAGCGAGAAGAGCCAGAACCAATATCAGGGGTGTTGCAATGATCAGCGGTATCTCATCGATGCCGAATGCCATCTCGGCCAGGAAAAATATCAGCGCCAGGATTATGCTGAGTCCAGCTCGCTCTGCTAGTGTGCCCAGAGGCGTGTTTTCTGGAAGGATGGCCGATATTAGGAGATAGAAGATAAGAGGCAGAAGCAGAAAAGTCATGCTATGGTTCCCTGAGATGACAGCTATTACCACTATCATCACTGATATAACCGCCGCTCCGATAAGATCCAAAGGTTTTGCATAGCCTCTCCGGATTATGGTAGCCACCCTCCGAGATGATTGGATCCCTATCTACTCACTTATGTTAAATCTTTTCCCGTAGCCTTCTCAGACCTCTCCGAATAAGCGAGGATCCTAAAACCCAAGAGGGTTCCTAAAAACCCACCTTTTTGATATAAATATTATTAATACAAATATGCTGCAACAGGCGAGAATCTTAAAAGGGAGGTTTATAGGAATCCTCCCACCTTTTTGATATAAATATTATTAATACAAGTATACTGCACACGCCAGCAAAAAGAGGTTTATACGAATCCCCACGCTTCTTATCCAGCATTTGGCGTTCTCAATTATACGAGTACACAAGCCGGGTTGCGGGACTCATAAATTTACAGAAAACGCTCATACCACCAGCTCATCAATTTAATGGTTCAGGAGGAGCAGTTAATACCACTTCAGCATACCACCATCATCGTCGGATCAAAAGGAATAAATGATAAAACCACAATCGACTTCAAAAAGGAGGTTGATAAATGAAATCCACAATATTCTTAGCGATATCTTTGGTGCTTGTCTCTGCTGCTCTCACAGTAACTGCAACCGAGGTGATCTCGCTGAGCACACTCGAAAAGATCGAGCCTGTTTCTCTCCCAAGACTAAGCCCCTATACTTCCGGCATCAGCTATGCTTCCGCTATAGCCAACGCCAGCCCGGCAGGTGCTGTACAGCTGAGCACATTGGGCAGAAAGGCACAGCGAGCTGCGATTGAGCCAAAGGCGATCGCCGCGGCGAAGCCTGTAACAATAACGCCATCATTCGCGATAATGAACGCCAACATAACAGCAGGCACGAACACGGTTGTTACTATGCCTCATGCGCTCTCAGGGTCTCAGATCAACTATCTCAGGCCGAATGTGACAATCTGGACACCACCGATAGCGATCTTCGGCGGAGCCTGATTATGAAGGTTAGCCTGAGGGTAGATGGAATCGAGATACCGCTGAACAACTTCAGCCAGCAGATAATCGGTAATGTATTAGAGGGAATAGCTCGCTCCTTGCGCGGCGTGAGCCAGGAGTGGAAGGATCTCAATATAACCGTAGAGCGGGACTGAGCTTACAGAAAACCTTTACCAATAGCACAACACTAAAATGGTTCGGAGGCATTTTCGTACCAAGCAGGCAGGAGACCCCTCCCCTCCAAGGGAGGGGAATTAATGCCGTACGTTTTTCAGCCCGTATAGCTGTATCTTCTTTGCTGTGTTATAATGTTCAGAAATCCAATAGCAGAGGGCCAATTCACACGAATCAAAATTTTGATAGGAATCGATATCTTGCGACCACATTGTCTCGAATTATTCGACACAGCACTTTGAGGTTGTATAGTCCCGAAAGTCTTGGCCTTATAAACCCCACCATTGGATCTAGGCCTCAAGTCAGTTCACGCTCCATTCTATCCATGAATACTCT
>FWPV01004286.1_pt1 | contig 30716 bp, 30 predicted proteins | sample 2228371 | NCBI WGS metagenome assembly FWPV01 (sample SAMEA103939776, study PRJEB20133) | metagenome | reverse complement strand
TGGGGGGGGGGGGGGGGGGGCGGGGGGTGGGGGGGGGGGCGGGGGGGGGGGCGGGGCCTGCCTCCTGCTCTCGTCTATGGCCACACCGGTCAAGGCCCCGGCCAAGGCCCCTGCCCCTGCCCCTGCGGCGGCCCCGGTGCCTTTTCCGGTGAGGCCGTAACCGAGCAGGGCACCGGCACCGGCGCCGACGGCCGTGCTCGCCGGCACTGCACTGTCATATGTCGTGCATCCAGAGGCCGCCAGGCCAGCGACCAAGCAGATCGCAGTGATGGATGTCCAAGGTTTCATGTCTCTCCTCCTCGGTCGACGGGGGACAAAGAGATTCACCGAACGTCTCTACCATAATACGCGGTCAGCGGATTTTCAAGCCGCCCCGGCGATCCCTCGTCTTCACGTGCCTGCCGTGAGAGGGAGCCATGTCCCCTGGGTGTCGTGGTCCCCCGGTGGTCCATTCCAGCGGTGCCGGGGGATCGCCCTTTGCCGGCCCTTGAGCCACGATTTGGCGGGGTTTCTTGCCCCTGGCGAGCCCCCAGCGACGGACCGGCCGCATCCCGAGGGGTGCGTTTGTCGGTGGTGTGATCTATAATTGCACCAGAATCGTTGCCGCTCGGGGGTCGGGGATGGGGGCGTTCACTGCGGGCTTTTTCTCGAGGAGGGTGTCTTGGCCGGGCCTCGTCAGCATGGCCATCGTGGCGATCCTCTTGCGGGTGCCCCGGATGCCGGAGGCGGCCTCCGGGGGGCCAGCCCACCTGGACATCGTGCATACCAACAACGTAAACGGCCACCTCTTCGGGTGCCCCACATGAGGGAACCGCACGCTGGGCGGTCTGGCCCGGCGAACGGCCCTGGTCAGAGGAATCAGGGGCGAAGGCAAACCGCTGCTGGTCGTGGACTCGGGCGACCTTTTCTTCGACCTCAAGGAGGTCAAGGACCCCAAGGAGGAGCTGGTCAGGGCGCGCCTCATCGCGAGGGCTTACCGGCGTATGGGGGCGGTGGCCATCAACGTAGGGGACCTTGACCTGTCGCAGGGCGTCGATTTCCTCAGGCAGAGCGCGGCACAGGGGATCCCGCTCATCTCGGCCAATCTCCTGGACCGCTCCACCAAAGGCCTCCTGTTCCCGCCCTACGTGATAGAGCAGGCGGGGAAGGTGAGGGTGGCCTTCTTCGGGCTGGCCAACCCGCAGTTGCCCCCTGTCGTGCAGAAGGCGGTGGAGGAGGCGGTCTCGGTCAAGGACCCGATCCAGGCGGCCAAGGAGACCATGGAAAGGCTGCGCGGGAAGGCGGACGTGATAGTCCTTCTTTCGGACCTCGGGCTGGCCAACGATCTTGAGCTGCTCAAGGCCGTTCCGGGCATTCACCTGGTCCTTGGGGGGCATGAAGGTCAGTACCTGGGGACCCCGCGTGAAGAGGGCAAGGGGTTCGTCTTCCAGTCGTACAAGAAGGGGATGTACCTGGGCAGGCTCACCCTCACTGTGGAGGAGCCTGGGGCCCCTTTCCAGGACGGCGGGAGATACCAAAGGATCAAGGAGCAGATCTCGGCCTTTGAGTTAAGGCTCGGCACCCTGCAGGAACAGAGGCAACGCCAGCAGACCCAGGGCACAGAGCGCCTCATAGAGCAATTCCTTCGGCAGAAGGCCCAGTTGGAGGCAGAGCTGAAGCAGGCCGGGGGCCCCGTCTCCTCTGGGAACCGCTTCGTCTGGATCCTTCAGTCCGTTGATCCGGAACTCCCCGAGGACCAGGAGGTCCGAAAGTGGATCCAGGAGGCGGGCATAGAAAGAGACTGAGCGTCATCGAGGTACTGCGCCCGATCTCCCTGGGTCCCCACACCCCAGGTGTGGGGGGATTCCCCAGCGGGGGGACATTCGCCCATCGCGTCCGTGCCTCGGCGCGCACCCGTAAGCGCTGCGGCTGCCCAGTGGGCGGGCCCCGTCGCATGCCTACCAGGCCCCTCACATGAGATTGTGGGGTATCCCCCGGATGCCGGGCCCCTCGGCCTTGGCGCAGCGGGCCTCCCCTGCTAGACTGAGGCACCGACTGTTTTCCCCCGCATCTCCCGGGGAGAGGCGCCTCGATGTTCGGCTTTTACTACGGTTGGTGGATAGTCATGGCCGCCTTCGCGGTGGCCGTGTACATCAGCGGGACCCTGTTCTTCGGTTTCACCGCCTTCTTGGAGCCCATCGTCAAGGAGTTCGGGTGGGGCTATGCGCAGGTGTCCCTGGTGGTCTCGCTGAGAGGCCTGGAGATGGGGATCTTCGCCCCTGTGGCCGGGTTTCTGGCTGACCGCTACGGCTCCAAGAGGCTGGTCTTCTTCGGATCTGCCACCGTGGGCCTGGGATTGATCCTCCTCAGTGCCAGCCGGTCCCTGCTGTCCTTCTACGGGGCCTTTTTCCTCGTCGCCTTTGGGGCCGGGGGGTGCACGAGTGTGGTCCTCATGACCGCTGTGGCCCGGTGGTTCAGAAGGGACATAGGGAAGGCCCTCGGTCTCATGGCCTGCGGGTACGGGGCCGGAGGGGCCATGATCCCCCTGATGGTCTGGCTCATCGACGAGTTCCATTGGAGGACCGCTCTGCTCCTTGTGGGCCTGGGCATGTGGGCCCTGGGGATACCAGTCTCCTTGGTGTTTCGCGATGCCCCGCGCGTCCCTGGGGATGATCGGCAGGAGGGGGACCCTTCAGGGCCCCAGGGCGATATGGAGCGAGGAAACCGGGAGAGGGAGGTCCCGTTTGGCTCCTCGTTTAAGGACAGGGACTTCTGGTACCTGAACGTGGCAGAGGCCCTCAGGATGATCGCCCTCACCGGGGTGGTCACACACGCCATGCCGTATTTCGGGAGCCTGGGCATGTCGAGGGACAAGGCCGGGCTCGTGGCCGCTGCCCTGCCGATAGCGAGCATAGCAGGCAGGTTCGGTTTCGGCTGGCTCTCGGACCACGTGGACAAGCGGTACGTGATGATCCTGTCCTACGGTTTCATGGCAGCAGGACTCCTGGCCCTGACGCAGGCCCATCGGGCGCTTTTCCTGGCGCCCTTTCTGCTGCTCTTCTCCCCAGGCTTCGGGGGGTGCATGATCGTCAGGGGGGCCATGCTTCGAGAGTACTTTGGCGTCGGTTCCTTCGGAAGGCTCCTTGGTATCACCATGGGCACCGCGTCCTTGGGGGGGATCCTGGGCCCGCCGGTGGCAGGCTGGGGTTTCGACCAGTGGGGGAGCTTTCAACCGGTCTGGTTTGCCTTCGCTGGGTTGCTGGGCGTGGGGATGATCGCGCTCTGGATGATGGGTCCTCGGGAGGCCGCACCTCGAGAGACATGACCAATTGGCACTGATGGAGCCGGGAGGAAAGCGCCATGGATTCCCCCCCTCCATAGACACTCCAGGGGCCCGGTGCCGTTTCCGGCAATGCGACGGGATGAGCCTCCCCGCCGCTGGGCCTTGGAGGGGGTATGCGGCTGGGGAGAGGCATGGCCTTGGGCAGACCCCCGTCACACCCGAAAGCGGAAGGTCACGATGTCCCCGTCTCGGATCTCGTAGTCCCTCCCCTCTGATCTGATGAGGCCGGCCTCTCGGGCCGTGGAGAGGGAGCCCGCGCGCAGGAATTCGTCGAAGGAGATCACTTCGGCCCGGATGAAGCCGCGCTCCATGTCCGTGTGGATCTTGCCCGCAGCGCTGGGAGCGGGTGTCCCCCTGGGCACGGTCCACGCCCTGAGCTCGCGGCCCACCACTGTGTAGAAGGTCACCAAGCCCAAAAGGCGGTACCCCACCTCGATGAGACGCTCCAGCCCCGATTTCTGCAAACCGTATGCCTTCAGGTACTCCGCCCTCTCTTCCTCGGGGAGGTCCAGGACCTCTGCCTCCACCTTTCCGCAGATCACCACCAGCTCCGAGGAGGGCCCGTGGAGCCGTCCTTGGAGGGCCAGGAGCCGCGACCCAGGGGCTGTGAGGTCCTCCTCTCCCACATTGGCCACGTAGAAGAGGGGCTTTTGCGTCATGAGCCCCAAGGGTTGGATGAAGGCACCCTCCTCTGGGCCCAATGGGACCGCGGAGGCCCGCTTCCCGGCATCGAAGGCCAGCTCCAGGCGCTCCAGGACCTGCAATTCCTCCATCGCGGACTTGTCATGAGACTTGGCCGCCCTCCTGATCCTCTCCAGCCTCCTCTCCAGTGCCTGCAAGTCCGCGAGGATCAGCTCCGTCTCCAGGACCTCCACATCGCGCACCGGGTCTATGGCCCCGTCGACATGGACCACATTGGGGTCTTCAAAGCAGCGTACCACGTGCGCCAGGACGTCCACGTTCCGGATCTGGTCGAGGAAGCGATTCCCTCGGCCCTTCCCCTGGTGGGCCCCCTCCACCAGTCCCGCGATGTCGCGGAACTCCAGGGTGGTGGCAGTCACCTGCGGGGGGTTCAACATCCTGGCGAGGGTCTGCAGCCTCTGGTCCGGGACCTGGACAACCCCTATGTTGGGATCGATGGTGCAGAACGGATAATTGGACGCGGGGGCATTGGCGGCGGTGAGGGCGTTGAAGATGGTGGACTTGCCCACGTTGGGCAGACCTATGATGCCGCACGAGAAACCCATCGCCTCGGCCTCATGTCCGGACCCGTCCCTAGGGTCGCATCTGCACTTCGTATATCACCTCCCATGGCACGGCACAAGCCCTGAGGGGGTGGCCACGGGGGATGGAATACCTCAGCCCGGCTACCGCGCCGCTTTTCCTGTTGCCAAAAGTTTATGGATTTGGTAAATGATTCTTGATCTCCCCTGGAGGGCGACGAACCTGAGGCGGATGTAAGCCGCGCCATCATGGGTGCGGATATCCGGCCGGAGAGGACTGACGGATCCTGTCCGCGCGGGGGTGTCCATGGAATGGGAGAATATCTCCGGCAATTCCATCCTGGAGCAGTTGGGGGAAGGGGTCATCATCATCAACAGGGATTTCCGGGTGGTCTATTTCAATCGGCGTGCCGAGGAGATCACGCTCCATTCCAGGGGGGAGGCCGTGGGAAGGACCTGCCGGGAGGTCCTGCGCCTGGCCAACTGTGAAGACGGATGCCCGGTCACGAGGTTCCTCGATTCGGCCCAGAACATAGTGGACTACGAGGCCATGCTCACCAGCAGGGCGGGCAAGCGCATCCCCATTCACATCCGGTTCTCCATGATCCGAGACCCGCAAGAGGGGTTTTCGGGTGGGATCATCACCATTCGCGACATGCCGAGCAAGAGGCTTCCCCTTGCGGACGATGACACGGATTACTCGTTTCAGGGGATCCTCAGCAAGAACAAGCGGATCCTGCAGATATTCGAGATCCTCCCCGATGTCAGTCGCACCGACGCCTCGGTCTTGCTCGAGGGAGAGAGCGGCACAGGCAAAGAGCTCTTTGCCACGGCCATACACAACCTGAGCCTGCGGCAAAAGGGGCCGTTCGTGAAGCTCAACTGCAGCGCCCTGCCCGAGACACTGCTGGAGTCGGAGCTTTTCGGATACATGCGAGGTGCCTTCACGGATGCCAAGAGGGACAAGCCGGGGATGTTCCAGTTGGCCCACAGGGGGACCCTGTTTCTGGATGAGATCGGGGAGATAACCCCCTCCCTTCAGGTGAAGCTCCTCAGGGCCGTGGAGGATGGGGAGTTCATCCCCCTGGGTGGGACACACCCTGTGCGCGTGGATGTGAGGATCATATCCGCGACCAACCGGAACCTGGAGGATCTGGTTCAGTCTCAACGTTTCCGTCGGGACCTTTACTATCGTCTGAACGTGGTCAAGATCCAGTTGCCCCCTTTGAGGGAACGACCCGAGGATATCCCCTTGTTGACACGTCACCTGGTCAGGAAGTTCCAGACCAAGACGGGGGCGGCCATTCAGGGGCTCTCCGCCAATGCCATGGAGGCGCTCCAGCGGTACGAGTTCCCGGGCAACGTCAGGGAGCTCGAGAACATCATCGAACATGCCTTCATCATGTGCAAGGAGGGGATGATCCGCAGGCAGCACCTGCCTTCATACATATTCGGGCTGGAGAGGGAACTGGACCAGTTCTCGGAGCGCGAAGGTCGAATGAGGGAGGTGGAGACGAGGACGATCCTGGATGTCCTCAACAAGCACCATGGCAACAAGGTCAGGGCCTCCCGCGAGCTGGGGATTCACAGGACAACCCTCTGGAGGAAGTTGCGTCGGATGAGTGCGTGACGCAACTTGTTCGATGCACGATGCATCACCCTTCGTTTTGAGAAAAACCAAGTCATCCCGGTCACTTGAGTCCTCCCCCGCGGCTCGTGCAACTGCTGCAAGACGTCCTGTGCTGCAGAACGCAACTCGAGCCCTCCCCCCCGCTTTTGCCCCCGGACCGATTATCCGAAGGAATTCAATGAGTTGAATGGTACACCATAGCTGGCTTGCTCCTTGCAGGAAATGGCCATGCCATGAACTCACGGAGGAGAGGAGCAGGCCCGGTGCGTAGGGCAAACAGCCCCTGGTCGCCCCAGGGTGAAAGGGCAACGGTGCCTCCTCGGGCGGTGGCGGCAGAGTTGGCCGAGATAAACCGTCTTGGCCTTCGCTTTCACGAGGAGCAGCGCTTCGACAAGTCCTTGGAGCAGTTCTGGCTGGGCCTCCTCAAGGCACGGGAGACCGGATGCCGAGACTGGGAATGCATCGCCCTCAACAACATCGGTATGGTCTATCAGAGCTGGGGCAAGTTCGATCATGCCCTGAAATTCTATGAGCGGAGTCTCGAGATCTCCCAGAAGGTGGATTTCGCCCAAGGGGCCATTGCCACCCTGAACAACCTGGGCCGTCTCTACGAGTACTGGGGGCGTCTGGAAAAGGCCAAGGACTGCTACAGCAAGGGCCTGGCCATGGCCGAGGCACATGGGGAGATGGCGGCCAAACGGACGACCCTCCTGAATCTGGCGGTGTGTCTGGAGAGAGAGGGGCTGTACTCCCAGTGCCGAGGGCATCTGAGGGAGGTCGTTCGTATCGACGAGATCATGAACCATCCCAACACTGAGGTGGACAAGGCGTATCTGGCCCAGCTCGAGGACCGTCCCTGAACGGGAGGGATATCCGCCTTCGGCAGGGCTCGGATCCCCCGGCAGGGGACCAGGCCCGGCCGAGGGCACGGCAATGCGAAATACGTCAGAGGGAAAAAGGAGGCTTGAACATGGATCACGGAGGTTCTTTGACTTTCCTGATGGAGGAGGTCCAGTACGCGGCACTTGCCTTCATGGGCCTGGTCTACTTGGCCAAGGTCGCCTGGCTCCTGCGCAAGCCCACGGTTTCAGACAAGGCACATCTCAAGGGAAGCCAGACCAGGGGAGCCGTCCTCTCCATGGGGAACATCCTCATGCCCTGGGCCATGGAGAGCACCCGGCTCCACTGGTATTTCTACATGGAGTTCGTGATATTTCACATCGCGGTGGCCCTGACCATCCTCTCCACCTTCCTGCTTCCCATGAAGCTCATGGTCCCTGGGGATCATCTCTCGCAAGGGGTGGCCCTGTTCATGGCGGCTGGGTTCCTCGTCGGCGTGAGGAGACTTTGGCGTCGGTTGTCCAGACCAGAGATGAGGCTCATAAGCTCCAGTGATGACTACTTCGCCATCATCATCCTGGATCTCTTCTTTCTGGCGGGCATCTGGGCCCTGATCATCGGCAGCGCCGAGTCCCTATGGGTATTCTTCCTCATGACCACGTTTTTCCTGATCTATGTCCCGTTCAGCAAGATATCGCATTACATAACCTACCCCTTCGCTCGGTGGTACTACGGCATTCATTTCGGGGGGCGGGGTGTGATCGCCAGATCCGCCAGGTCTTCCGAGTGACCTGGCCCCGAACAGCAAAGGAGGAACGGACCATGCAAGAGAAGCTAGCCGTCGCACATGCAAGCACAGCCCCTCAGGAGGCCCCGGCCCCTGAAAGGGAGAAGAGGATCGGTCCCAAGCCAGCTTTCGAGCAGCAGGACATGCCAAAGATGTTGGAAGTCCTGGACAAACGCATGAATCGCCTCTTGACCTCCTCCCTTGCTGCGTGCGTGCACTGCGGGCTCTGTACCGAGGCCTGTCATTACTATGCATCCACTGGCAACCCCGAGTTCGCCCCTGCGTACAAGGCCGACCTCCTCAGGAAGGTCTACAAGAAACGTTACGACTGGCTGGGCCGACTGTTCCCCAGGTGGGTCGGTGGCAGGGACCTCACACCGGATCTGGCAGAGAAGATGTACGACCTCATCTTCGGCGCCTGCACCGTATGTCGGCGCTGTTCCTTCAATTGCCCCATGGGGGTGGACTACGCATCCATCATGGCCACGGCCAGATACATGATGGCCGCGGTGAACCGTTTGCCCGAGGGGCTGAAGGCCACGATCGACATCCACCTCGAGACCGGCAACAACATGGGCATCAGCGAGGAAGAGCTCATCGAGACCCTGGAGTGGATCCAGGAGGAGCTCCAGGCGGAGCTGGATGACCCCGAGGCCAGGATCCCCTTGAATCAAAAGGGGGCCAAGTACTTCCTCACCATGAACCCCAGGGAGCCCAAGTACTATCCCCTCACGATCCAGGCGGAGGCCAAGATCCTCTACGCGGCCAAGGAGAGCTACACCATCTCCACCAAGTACTGGGATGCCACCAACTACTGCCTGTTCATCGGGGACGCGGCCAACGCCAGGAAGGTGGCCCAGTGGCAGGCCGAGGACGTGGAGGGCCTCGGTTGCGAGTACCTCCTCGCCGCGGAGTGCGGCCATGGGTATCGGTCCATTCGTTGGGAGGCCGCCAACTGGCTGGGACGCCGGCCCAGATTCAAGGTCATCGGGTTCCAGGAGCTCCTCGCCCAGTACATCCAGGAAGGACGGATCAGGCTGGACAAGTCGCGCAATCCCAAGAGGGTCACGTATCACGATCCGTGCAATGCAGCCAAGAGCGGCGGGATCATCGAAGAGCCTCGCACGGTGCTCAGGGCCGCTGTGGAGGACTTCGTCGAGCTGAGACACAACCGCCAGTACTCTTACTGCTGCGGGGGGGGAGGCGGAGCCCTGACCATGACCGAGTTCGCCAAGAGGAGGATGGAGGCGGCCAAGGTCAAGGCGGAGGAGATAGCCGAGACGGGCGCCAAGATCGTTGCCACATCGTGCCACAACTGCCTCGACCAGCTGGCGGAGATAAACAGGCACTACAAGCTTGGCGTGGAGATCAAACTGCTTTGCGAGCTTGTGGCAGACGCCCTGGTGCTTCCGTAGAGGGGTAGGCCTGCGCTCCAAGCCAGGCACGCGAGAAGGGAGTCCCTATGAGCAAGAAGATCCTGATCGTCGACGACGAACCCGCGATCATCACGTACCTGAGCACCCTTTTTCAGGACCACGGGTATGAGGTCCTCACCAGCACCAGCGCAGACGATGCCTTTGAAAAGGCCCGTGTGGAGGGGCCGGACCTCATTACCTTGGACTTGCTCATGCCCGACAAGACCGGCATACGCCTTTACAGGGACCTGAGAAAGGACCCGCGACTCAAAAGGATACCCGTGATCATGGTCACTGGCTTCACCTCGGCGCAGCACCCCATGATAGACTTTCGGAAGTTCATCTCCGAGCGTTCCATCCCGGCCCCGGAGGGATTCATAGAGAAGCCAGTGGATCCTGACGCCCTCCTCGCTGCCGTGTCAGCGGCCCTTGGAGGGAGGGCGGTTTCTTCAACTTGAAGGGAGCTCCAGCGCCCCCATGCCCAGAGGCCTTCCATTTGGGCGCAACCGATCGAGTGCCCGCCCGGTCCCCATGCAGGGGGAGGTCCTTGTGGACCGGTCCGTGACGCCTGGCCGACCGCCCCTGGACCCGGAGGCCCTGTTTGACTCCCTGCCCGGCTATGTCACCGTCCATGATACGGCCCTTCGGATCGTGAGGGCGAACCAGGCGTTTCTCAGGGACTTCGGGGACCTCGTGGGTCGGCCTTGCTATGAGGCGTCCAAGGGCAGGGAGTCCCCATGTCCGGAATGCGCCATGGAAAGGGCCATCAGGGACGGCCGAGGTCGCTCTTGGGAGGAGACGCTCCGGACCTCCCAGATGGGGGCCGTCCACACCGTTTCCCAATGCAACCCCTTGCGGGATACCACCGGGCGGGTTGTCGGGGCCATCAAGGTCTCCACCGACATCAGCGAGTCGCGGCGCCTCCAAAGGCAGCTCGAGCTGAGCCAACAGGAGTACAAGGCCCTCTTTCACGGTGTCCCATGTTACATCACCATACAGGACAGGGACTTCACCATCATCAAGACCAACCGTTCCTTCGAGAAGGACTTCGGCAGGGCGATCGGCCGCAAGTGCTTCGAGACCTACAAAGGCCGGGTCTCCAAGTGCGAGGCCTGCCCGGTGGAGAAGACCTTCGATGACGGCGAGGTACATTTCAGCGAGGAGACCGTTCGTCCAAGAAGCGGCGAGGCCATGGACATGATCGTCTATGCGGCGCCGGTCAGGGACCTTTCCGGCAACGTCTTCGCCGTCATGGAGATGTCCGCCAACATCACCCCTGTCAAGCGGCTCCAAAGAGAGCTCGCCACCCTGGGACAGGCCGTGGCCATCACCGCCCACAGCATCAAGAATATCCTCAACGGTCTCCAGGGGGGGGCCTACGTGGTCCAGTCGGGCCTGAGACGCGGGGACCAAGCCCTGGCCAGGAAGGGATGGGAGATGGTCAAGGAGGGGGTGGACCTGGTGGGGGAATTCGTCAAGGACATCCTCCTGATCTCCAAGCAGAGGATCCCCGAATACGAGGATGTGATGGCCAGTGACCTGGTCAGACAGGTGTGGAATCTCTTCGAGAAGAGATTCAGTGACATGGGCATCGAGTTCATTCTCGAGACGGACGCGGAGTCCCACGAGCCTGTCTCCATGGACCCCAAGGGGATCCACACCGTGCTCACCAATATCGTCGCCAATGCATTGGATGCCTGTCTTGAGGACAAGACGAAATCGAGGCATCGGGTGATCCTCCGGGTGAGGGACCAAGGCACCGACGGGGTCCTCTTCGAGGTCCAGGACGATGGGGGTGGGGTGAGGCCGGAAGTGCGCGGGAGGCTGTTCAAGGAGATGGTCTCAACCAAAGGGAGCCGAGGCACGGGTTTGGGGCTCCTGGTGACGCACAAGATAGTGGAGGAACACCTGGGGACCCTCTCCCTTGAGTCGGAACAGGGCGTGGGGACCATCGTCAGGGTCGCCCTCCCTAGGGGGCACCTGGCATCACGTTCGTGTCGGCAAGGCGTCCATGGAGCCCCGCGGGAGCTCGAAACCACCGTGGCTTGAATTGAGGACGAACCTTTGTGTCAAACCTTGGAACAGGAGGAAAGACCATGGAGAGCGTCAGGAAGGTGCTGATCATAGACGATGAGCCCAAGACCACGACCTATTTTTCGACCCTCCTGCAAGACCACGGGTTTTCCCCTCGCTGTGCCAACAGCGCGGATGAGGGACTCGCGGCCCTCTCGGAAGAGAGGCCAGACGTCATCCTCCTTGACCTGATGATGCCTTACAGGACCGGGGTGAACCTGTTCAACAAGATCAAGAGGGACCCCAGGTACAGCGACATCCCGATCATCATCGTCACCGGGATTCGGCAGCAGTTCTCGGAGGACCACAGGGCCTTCTTCGACGGCCTCAAGAAGGGCAGGCCCTCGGCGTTCCTCGAGAAGCCCGTGGATCCCGAGGAACTCATAGGGACCCTCAGGAGCACCATCGAGGGGAGTAATTGAAGCGGCTGGTCAGTGGGAAAGGGCCTTGCTGGTCAGGCCTGCCACGAAGGCCACGCAAGAGGACTTCAAGGGGGGGAGTCGCGCGATGGACAGGTCTTTCCTGGAGGAGGTCTCTCGCCGCAGCGGTCAGGGATTCGAGGGGTGTTTTCACTGCCTGAGCTGCGCTGGGGGGTGTCCGGTGGTGGAGGCCATGGACTACAACCCCAATCAGCTCATCAGGATGATGCAGTTCGGCCTAAGGGAGAAGGTGTTGGGGAGTCGTGCCATCTGGATCTGCGTGGGGTGTTTCAGTTGCCTGTCCCAGTGTCCGAATCGGGTGCACATCCCCGCGATGATGGACACCCTCAGGGAGATGGCCTTGGAGGACGGGGTACAGGCCGCAGAGCCTGAGATCCGCACCTTCCATGCCAAGTTCCTGGAGGAGGTGAGGCGCCACGGCAGGGTATTCGAGCTAGGCTTCATGATGCGTTACAAACTCGCCACCGGCGCCCTGTTCCAGGACATGAAGGCCGGGATCCGGATGGTCCTCAAGGGGCGCTTTCACCTGCTCCCGAGCCGGGTGAGGGGGATCGAGGAGATCAGGAGGATCATGGAGGGGAGAAATGGTTCGGGACAACGGTAGGACCGCCTACTATCCTGGATGTTCCCTGGATTCCAGCGCCAGGGAGATGGGCGAGTCGTTCCTGGAGCTGGTCAGGGGGTTCGGCCTGGAGATAGGGCCTTTGGAGGACTGGAACTGTTGCGGTTCCTCCCCTGCCCACTCCACACACCATGGCTGGGCACTGAAGCTGGCAGCCAGGAACCTGCTATTGGCCGAGGCCCAGGGGATCGAGGAGCTCATGGTGATGTGCCCCAGCTGTTTCGTGAGGTTGAAGGAGGCGGAACGTCAGATCCTCTCCGAGCCTGCCAGGGCAAGGCAGGTAGAACAAGCCTTCGGTATGCCATACCGCGGTTCCACGAGGCTCCGTTTCTTCCTGGAGGTTATGGGGCGCTGGGGCCTGGGGGCCCTCAAGGAGAGGGTGCGCATCCCCCTCAAGGGCCTGAGGGGGGCGCTTTACTACGGGTGCCTCCTCAGCAGGCCCCAGTGGATCACGGGTTTCGATGTCGGACCGTACGAGGAGTTCTTGGAAGGGCTCTTTCGCGCCCTGGGGGGTGAGCCCGTCAGTTGGGGTCTAGGGAGGCAGTGCTGCGGGGCGCACCTGGCCGTGAGCAAATCCGGGCTTGCCGATGGCCTCGTGGACAGGATCCGGGATCATGCCAGGAGGGCGGGGGCCAACTGCCTGGTGGTCTTCTGTCCCTTGTGCCAGGTGAACCTGGAGCTCCGGGGAAGGGACTCAGGGCCCCTCCCGGTGTTCTACATGACGGAGCTGCTAGGGATCGCCACCCAGTCCACGAAGGCCAGGTCTTGGATGGCGAGACACCTCATCGACCCGAGACCGCTTGTGGCATCCATGCTCGGGATCTGATCGGCTGCCCCCGGCACTTTGTTGCGGCTCAAGCCGTATACAGGGCAGAGGACGGGGGGAAATATGAGCACATCTTCAGGCAGGCGTCCCCCAGGGCGGGATCCGGTGGGGGGAGGGCTCCGGGTGGTCATTATCGACGACAGCCCAGCCACGGTCCCGGGCCTGAGGACCTTCCTGGAGGACCGCGGTTGCGAGGGGTTCTGCGCCTCTAGCGCCAGCGAAGGGCTGGAGCTCATCCGTCGTTTCCACTCCCAGAAGATGCTCGATGCGGCGCGGGGCCAGTCTCTGCCCGAGCCGGAGGGATACATGGAGAAGCCCCCCGAGCCGGACAAACTGCTCGAGGAGATAGGCCGTGTCCTCGGGACCGTCTCTTCGTGAGATGCGACGGGCTCGCTCCTCATCCAAGAGGCCGTGACCCAGGAGAAAATCCCCTGTCCTGCTGCGACTCACCCTAGGCCATCGGGGACCAGTCGCAGGTGAACTGGCAGGTGAAAGTGGGTTGGCGCCCCGCCTGGAGGCCGCGAAGGGGTGAGGGGCAAGGCTCCAAGCAAGGACACGGCGGCTGCCCCTGCATGGTCTTTGGTTGCGGCCACGGGCCGCCTCAGGGGCACACCCCCCTTGGGGCGGCAGCTCCGGCGTCGGGCCCATCTCGCAACCCAGGCCTGTCCTCCACTCCTGACCCATCTCCCCGCATCTCATCCCCTGGACCTTGCGTGAAGTTGCGTGCTATCATTCGTATCGCCTTGGAGGGTGGCGTCCACGTCGAGGCCGGATGACTAGATAACGCCGGGGAGAGGGTCACATGAGTTGGGCCCCCGAGAGGGTCCTCTTCTATTCGGACATGAGCGAGGCCTCGGACAGGGCATTTCCTGTTGCCCTGGCCATGTTGAAAGGCCTCGGGTCGCCCAGCCTTCGCATAGTTCACGTCTTGCACTCCCCGTACCGATTTCATGCGGAGATCATAGCACCGGGCATTGCAATGGACCTGAACCCGGAGATCGTTGCTGTGGCAGAGAGGTCCCTGAGGAATCGCTACGGGCCGATGACAGGGGATTTGGGGTTGGTCACATTCCATGTCCTCACCGGCGTGGAAAGGGTCGAGATCCTCAGGTTCGTCCGCAGGCACAAGATCCAGCTGGTGATCGTGCCGGTATCGGTGGCCCAGCGGGTCCTGCCGGACTCCTCGGTCACCCTCGAAGCCTTTCTGGTGGAGCGATGCCCCTGTCCCGCGCTTTTCGTGACGCCCGGGCGGAGGGCCCCGACCGCGGCCTCCCCTAAGGAGGGCTCGCATCTCGGCGGGTCCAAGGTGTTGTCGCTGCGCGACCGCAGGCCCAAGCGCCAACAGGGGAGCCGGCAGGCAGAGCCGCGGCGGCGTTGACGAAGGGGGTATACGATGGAGAGCTTGATAGGGGGCGTGTTTCCTTACATGGCAGCTGGGGTCTTCTTGGTGGGTGCTGCTTTTCGAGTGATACTGTGGCAGAGGGGCCCGAGGAAGCTCAACTGGAAGCTCTATCCTGCCCCCACTGGGGTGGTGGGGGAGGCAAGGTACATCCTCGAGGAGTGGGTGAGCTTCAAGACCCTGTTCAGACACAACCGGGTTGTGTGGCTGGGTTCTTACGCCTTTCACCTGGCCCTGGTGGCGCTGGCCTTGTGGCTCGTCTTGTTTCTCCTCGGGATCCATGTGGGGTGGCTCCTCCGCGCAGCCCTGTGGGTCATCCTCGGGTCTAGCCTTTACCTCTTCATCGTCAGGTTATGGGTCAAGCAGATGAGGTTCATCTCCTCCGGGCTAGAGTACTTGAACCTGCTGCTCTTCATCTCGATCTCCTGGAGCGGGCTGGTCCTCTTGGGGCAGGGACTGGAGGCCGAGGTGAGGGAGTACCTGTTGGGGCTCTTGAGCCTGAGCCCGATCCCCCCGCCTTCCCAAGGGACCTTCTTGATCCATCTGCTGCTGTGGGAGTTGTTCCTGGTCTACCTCCCCTTCAGCAAGATGTTCCACATGGCCAGCAAGTACTTCGCATATCACAAGAGCCGCTGGCATAATCCTTATGAGGTCGGTCATTAGAGGACGTAGGGCCGCAGGGGTCAGCGGGTGCTGCGGGCTGTGGACCTCCGCGAAAAATCCCTTATGCTAAAAGAAGGCGGATTCGGTAAGGTTGGGCAAAGGAGCAAGAGATGGGAGACAAGGGCGAAGAGACCAGACCAAGGGAGCCTGGGCAGAAAGAGGGACAGAGGGGGCCTAGGAGGCGCATAGACAAGTACCAGCTTTACAGGGCGGCGCACCTGCCCGCGGAGGGGAGGGTGAAGCCTTTCCTTGAGTGCCTCGACAAGATGGTGAAGCATGAGCTCTACAAGTTTCCCCTGCGCCTTTTCCTTGACACCTGCGCAAAATGCAACAACTGCGCCGGGCAGTGCCACATCACATGCGACGATCAGGAAAACATCCATTGGCTCCCTGCCAAGCGTTCGGACCTCCTACGGAAGATCTACAAGAAGCGTTATACCCTCGCCGGCAAGTTGCTGGGGAGGCTAGTGGGTGCTGAGGAGCTCACCGAGGACATGATAGACGAGATGTACGAGAGCTTCTACAGATGCACCATGTGTCGTCGGTGCGCACTGGAATGTCCCATGGGGGTGGACAACAGTCTCATCACGCGTGTCGGTAGGGCGTGTCTCAGCGCGGCCGGCATGGTCCCGAACAATTTTCGCGTGAGCGTTGAGTCTCAACTGAGAGGGCCCACTCGCAACACCTCAGCGATCCCCGAGAAGGCGTTCATCGACACCATCGAGTTCTTGAACGAAGAGATGCAGGAGATGACGGGCCTTCCCATAGAGTTCCCCATGAACAAGAAGGGGGCGGAGATCCTCTTCGTGGCGCCGGTGAGCGATTACATAATGGAGGCGGATACCCTCATGGGGAATGCCATGACCTTCTATGCTGCCGGGGCGGACTGGACCATAGCCACCGGGGCGGGCAGCGATTCCATCAACTACGGGCTCTTTTACGACGACAACTGGCTCAAGGAGATCATCCTGCAGCTCCACGACGTGGTCAAGGAGATAGGCGCCAGGAGCTTGGTGATAGGGGAGTGCGGCCATGCCACCAAGGCCCAGAAGGTGTTCGCCGAGTATTTCGGCGGAAAGCTCCCCTTTGATATCAAGAACGTCGCTGAGGTGACAGCCCAATACATACGCGAGGGAAGGATCCGCCTCGACCCCGGCCGGAACCTGGACTTGGTAACCCTTCACGACCCCTGCAACCAGAGCCGCATGGGGGGGCTGGCCGAGACGTTGCGTTTCGTGCTGAAGAGCGCGGTGACCAATTTCGTGGAGATGGAGCCGCACGGCAACGAGAACTACTGCTGCGGTGGGGGAGGGGGCACCGTGGGCTTTGAGGAGATCTACGACTTCAGGATGGAAGTCGGAGGCCGAAAGAAGGTAGAGCAATTGAAGGCCACTGGCGCGAAGCTGGTGGCGGCCCCCTGCGCCAACTGCAAGAAACAGCTCAGGGAGCTGATAGACTACCACGGGTTGCCCATGGAAGTGGTTGGCATTCACGACCTGGTGGCCAAGGCCCTGGTCCTGGAAGGGGCAAGAGGGGTGCCTGTGGAGGGCAAGGGGTGAGGCCCATGAGCATGGCGTCGCAGTCGCCGAAGGGGGAGGAGATGGTGAGGCTCCTATGCCTCGAAGGGGCCATAGGCCACTGGCGGGGTCGAGAGAGAAGGCCGTTTGGATCGAGGATCGTGTCATGATTCGACCAACGAGACAACAAGAGTGTGCTGTGACCAGTCAGTTTTCGGACTGACAAAGAAGACCTCAGGGATTTTACGACATTCTTTGCCTTCAGATTCGATTTGCACTTTTCCATTGGTTGTTTTTTTTTCGCTTTTTTGCCACCGGTTATGCGTATCCCTATGAGAGCTGCTTCTTAGAACATCGCTCTTGGAAGATTCGGTCTCCGATATGGCCGTCTCCAGGCCTGTTGTGAATTGTCGGGTGCGCAATTGCCTGGGCTTGAGGGGACGCCCTGCACCGCTTTTGCCCCCGAACCCGCCTGGCCCCGAGGGGAAATTTGACAGCACGACGGTATTCTGATATAAAAAACATAACTGATCAAGGGGTCGGGGCGTTTCCCGGGCGGCTTGGCGGAGGCCGATCTCGCGTAAGGGGCGAAGATTCACCGGAGGCCAGTCCTTTGGAGAATCGAGGGCCGGGTGGTCGAAGCGGAGAAGAACGCCGTCTCGGGACCGATTGCAACGGACTCGGACCTCGACCGGGGGAAGGGCGGAGCACAGAGGGACCTGGTCGTTGCACCAACGGGGGTGACGGGCCCTCGGTGTCTCGGGGTTGCCGGATCGCCTGCGCATGTGAAGGTGCATGGGAAGGCCACGAGGGCAGGGACATGGGGTTGCACCCCGATGACTTCCGGTGTGGCCGACGGGCAATACAGGGGGATCCATGAAGCGCACATATCAGCCGAACAATCTCAGGAGAAAGAGGACGCATGGCTTCAGGGTGCGGATGAGGACCAAGGCCGGGCGAGCTGTGCTGCAAAGGAGGAGGGCCAAGGGAAGGAAGAGGCTCGGCGTATGAACGGGAGAGATGTTGCTGCGGCCGCGGAGTCCATCGCCTCAGAGGGTCTTCCCAAGGAGATGCGGCTTCTGAGGCGGAGGGATTTTCAGACGACCCTGAAGCAGGGGAGGATCGTCCGCTGCGGGGGTCTGCTCGTGGCCGCGAAGAGAAACCCCCTTGAGTTCTCGAGGCTCGGAATAGCGGTTGCCAAGGGGGTTGGGAAGGCCGTGGTACGGAACCGGTTCAAGAGGCGCGTGAGGGAGGCCTTCAGGAGGAGGGCCGACATCCGCATGGCCGGGCTTGACGTCGTGGTGGTCCTGAAGAGGGGACAGGCCGACCAAGGCCTCTGCGGCGTCGTCAACGATCTGTTCGGCGCGCTTCTGAGGGTGCCCCGGGTATGATTCGCTGGTTCCTCATCGCCTTGGTGATCGCTTACCAGAGGGCTATATCGCCTCTTCTCCCTCCGAGCTGTCGATACTACCCCACCTGTTCCGAGTATATGGTCGGCAGCATTAGAAAACACGGTGCCCTGACCGGCTTGTGGCTGGGTCTGAAGCGGCTGCTTCGGTGCCATCCATTCTGCCCGGGTGGATATGATCCCGTGCCTTAGGCAGTCGCGTATCTTCCGGACGTGAGAGGGGATATGGAAAAGCGGGCCCTACTCGCCTTTGTCCTATCGATGCTGATCATCACGGCGTGGACCATCCTTTTTTCGCCACCCCCCACGCCTCCGCCCCCCCAGGAGGTCTCGCCCGAGGCGGGGCCGGGGACTGGGGAGGAGCCCAGGGGGGAGCGTATGGCCGCTGAAAGGCTCGTGGTGCCACCTGCGGGAAGCGAGGAGCCAAGGCAAGCGGCCAGGATCATAAAGGTGGAGACGCCGCTCTATGTGGCGGAGGTGGAGTCCAAGGGGGCGGTCCTGGCGAGCTGGAAGCTCAAGAACTACAGGGAATCTCTGTCGGACGACTCGCCCCTCGTGGATCTCGTCCGTTCCCATCAGGGCTCAGTCCCTTTCTTGGGATTGCGCATAGGGGAAAAGATCGACGCGTCGGTGAATTCGGCGCAGTTTGAGTTCGACAGGGAGGAAGTCCTCGTCTCCGGACCCGGCGAGCATGCCACTCTCAAGGCTGTGTGGTCCAGTGGTGCCGGGCTCCTGGTCTCCAAAGAGATGACCTTTTGGGGAGATCGCTATTGTGTGGATCTCTCGGTGAAGGTATGCGATCCGCAGGGGCGCCCCGTGGTGGATCTCCTGGGGATCGCATGGCCTCATTCAGCCAACGCCCTGTCGTCCAGCTCCGCCGGTTTCACTGGGCCGGTGGCCCTGTCCCACAACAAGTATGAAGAGCTGGGCGACATCGACAAGTTCCCGGCCAAGGGGATGGACGTCCAATGGGCCGGATTCGCCTACAAGTATTTTCTGGCTGCCCTTGTGCCGCTGGAGGAGGGAAAGGGGGTGCTTCACCTGAACAAGCACGACGGCCTCGTCCAGATGACGTTGGCCCAGTCACCCCTCGACCGGGAGTCGTGCCAGTACGACTTCAGGCTGTACATGGGACCCAAGAGCGCTAATGATCTGAAAATGGCCGGCCACGATCTGGCCAAGGCCTTGAACTTCGGATTCTTCGACATGGTGGCGCAGCCCCTGTTGACCTTGTTGCAATTTGTCAACGGTTACACACACAATTACGGCATTGCAGTGATAGTCCTGACGATAATCATCAAGCTCCTCTTCTGGCCACTGACCCACAAGAGTTATTCCTCAATGAAGGAATTGCAGAGGGTCCAGCCCCGCATAAAGCAGATTCGGGAGAGATTCAAGGACAATAAAGAGGAACTGAACAGGGAAATGATGCTGCTTTACAGGACGCACAAGGTCAACCCTCTCGGCGGCTGCCTGCCGATGGTTGTGCAGATCCCGGTGTTTTTCGCCCTGTACAAGGCCCTGATGGACTCCATCGAGCTGCGTCACGCGCCCTTCATCCTTTGGGTAAAGGACCTTTCTGCCCCGGACTACCTCCTGAGGCTCCCGCCAGGGGTGAGCCTGTTCGGGATAGAGGGGATCGGGCCGTTGCCGCTGTTGATGGGGGCCACCATGCTCATACAGCAGAAGATGACCCCGACCACCGGGGACCCCACCCAGGCCAAGATCATGATGCTGATGCCTATTTTTTTCACCTTTCTCTTTATCTCGTTTCCTTCAGGGCTCGTGCTGTACTGGCTTTTCAACAACGTCCTTTCCATCGTTCAGCAGATTTACATCAATTCGAGGCTGGAGTGACCTCTGGAGGGACAGATGGAGCAGTTCGAAGGAGAGGGGAGGACCTTGGAGGAGGCCCTCGAGGGCATATGCCAGACGCACGGTGTCGCCCGGGAGGATCTGGATTACGTGGTGGTGGATCAGAAGAGGAGGTTGCTCGGGTTCCTGGGCCGGGACACGATCCAGGTCAGGGCATGGCTCAAGCGCGGTGGGGCTCGGGAGGCATCGGCTGTCTTGGAGAAGATCTGCGAGCTGGCCGGCCTGGACTGCACAGTGCTGGATCACAAAGAGAGTGAGGAGACCGTGCTCCTGGAGATCACGGGACAGGATCTGAGCCTGATCATCGGCAAGAACGGAGAGGTCCTCGATGCCTTGCAACACATCGTCAACAAGGTGGTGAATCGGGGAAAGGCCAACCCGAGGAAGGTGGTGTTGGATGGGGACAGGTACAGGGAGCGGAGGCTGGCAGGTTTGAGGAGGCTGGCTATACGCTCCGCTGAGCAGGTGAAGAGGTCAGGCCACTCTGTGATCCTGGATCCCATGAACGCCCACGACCGGAGGATAATCCATCTGGAGCTGAAAGAGGACAAGGAGGTGACGACCCGGAGCCTAGGGTCGGGTCCTTTCAAGAAGGTGGTCATCGCATCGAGGAGATCCGACCGGGACCAGGTCAGGGCCAGACGTGGTATATGAATGATGCCCATCTTCAAGACACCATCGTTGCCATCGCTACCCCTGCAGGCCAAAGCGGTATCGGTATCGTAAGGCTCAGTGGACCCCTTTGCCAGCGGATAGCCGAGCTTGTCTTCCGCCCTTCGCGCGCCTCCCACCCGCTGGCGTCCCATCGTTTCTATTACGGCGATGTACTGGATCCCTCGTGCGGCAGGGTCATCGACGAGGCCTTGGTCGTGTTCATGCGGGCGCCCAGGACCTACACGAGGCAGGACTGCCTGGAGATACAGGCCCACGGCGGGACACTGGTCCTGCAGGAGATATTGAGGGTCATACTCAGGAACGGGGCCCGCTTGGCCGATCCTGGGGAGTTTACGCTTCGTGCCTTCCTCAACGGAAGGATAGACCTGACGCAGGCAGAGGCGGTGGTGGATGTGATCCAGGCCAGGAGCAATGCGAGCTTGGAACTGGCCCGGCGCCAATTGAGCGGGGGCCTTTCACGGGCGCTTCGGATCATCAGGGAGGACCTCCTGGAGATCCTTTCCCAGGTGGAGGCCGCTATAGACTTCCCGGAGGAAGGCATCCCTGAGCCGGAGGAGAGGGCCTTGCTGGGGGAGATCTCCCGGATCGAGGTCTCGGTGGCAGGGCTCGTCGAATCCTATGCCAAGGGGAGGCTGTGCAAGGAGGGCGCCTCCATCATCCTCCTCGGTCAGCCCAATGCCGGGAAATCCAGCTTGTTGAATGCCATGGTGGGATTCGAGCGGGCCATCGTCACCGACATCCCCGGGACGACCAGGGACCTGGTGGAGGAGACCTTGGAATGGCAGGGGCTCCCGATCCGGGCCATCGACACGGTGGGGCTGCGGGATCCAGCGGATCCCGTGGAGGCCGAAGGCCAGAGGTTCCTTCGAGGGCGGGTTCGCCAGGCTGACCTGATCATCTGGGTGATGGATGCGAGTCGGCCTTTGGAACCGCTCGACACCTGGGTGGAGGAGTTGGCGCTGGCGGCGCCTGGCATCGTGGCCCTGAACAAGATCGACCTGCCCGTGCGCCTATCCGTGGGGGACCTGCCCGGGTTTCTGAGGGCTCTGCCCTCGGTGCGCATATCTGCCAAGGAGGGGATCGGTATAACGGATCTCTTGGATGCGGCAAGGGACATGCTGATGGGAGGGGCCTGGGGTGGCGAGCTCATGTTGACCAACGCCAGGCACAGGGAGAGGCTCGAGATGTGTCTGGGCCATCTCAGGATGGCCAAGGAAAACCTTGAAGGGGCGCGGTTCCTGGAACTCGCCGCCGCGGATCTCCGCGACTCCACGGCCCAACTGGGGGAGCTGCTGGGGGAGGGTGTGGGGGATGAGATCCTGGACAGGATATTCAGCAGGTTTTGCATAGGCAAATAGGCCATGGAGGCAGACGGATCGGATCTGCTCTTGAGATTTCGAGAAGAGGCGAGATCGCTGGGCGTCGATCTGGGGCCTGGGCAGTTGGACAGATTTCGGGTCTATCTCCGGGTCTTGCGGGAGTGGAACAGGGTCTTCAGGCTGGTAGCGGACGACCGTGAGGAGGTCATCGTCTGGGTCCACTTCATGGATTCCCTGTCAGTATGTCCCGATTCTCGGGAGGGAGAGACACTTCTGGATGTGGGCTCAGGGGCCGGGTTCCCGGGTGTGCCACTGAAGATCGCCTGTCCCGCCCTGCGCGTGACACTGGTGGAGTCGAGGGGTCGGAAGGCCAGTTTCCTGAAACAGCTCCTGCGGGAGCTGGACATCAGGGATGTCCCTGTCCATGCGTCTCGCGTACAGCAGGCCGGCCTTTCGGGACGTTTCACGGCCATAGTGTCCAGGGGCCTCGCACCCCCGCGGAGGTGGCTTTCATGGGTGTCCGGGCTCCTTGACGAGGGGGGGCGGATCATCCTGATGCTGGGACCCAGACTGGAGATGGCGGAGTTGCAGAGACAGGTGGAGGGGACAGGACTGCGCATGTGTGGGGCATCGGAGCTGCGGCTCCCGGTGGTGGGACATCGAAGGAGGCTGGTGGTGGTTTGCCGGGGGGGATGTTTCACGTGAAACGAAGGCGTTGCGCTTTGCCCGGATAAGGCTATCATATGTCCGATCAGGCGCGCGGGGCCGTTTGGGGGGCCTTTGAAGGTCATCTGTGTGGCGAACCAGAAAGGTGGCGTGGGGAAGACCACAACGGCTGTGAACCTGGCGGCCTGCCTGGCCGCCAGGGGGATCCCCACCCTGCTCATAGACTGTGACCCCCAGGGCAATGCCTCCTCCGGGTTAGGGGTCTCCGGGGCCTCCCTGGGCAAGGACCTTTATCGCGCCCTGATCGGGAGGAGCTCCCTGGCGGAGAACGTGACGTCCACGGCCATGGGGAATCTGTTCGTTGTCCCTGCTGAGCCCTCGTTGACCGGTGCGGAGATCGAGCTCATCGACATGCCCCAGCGAGAGCGTCTCCTTGCCAAGGCCATCTCCAGTCTGAACCACGCCGCGTACTCGTATGTCCTGTTGGACTGCCCGCCATCGCTGGGGATCCTCACCTTGAACGCCCTCACAGCCAGCGACTCTGTCCTGATCCCGCTCCAGTGCGAGTACTATGCCCTGGAAGGGCTGAGCCGTCTGCTCCACACGGTGCGCTTGGTGAGGGAGAGGTTGAATCCCCTTCTCAAGCTGGAGGGGATCCTGTTGACCATGTTCGACAGCCGCAACAACCTCTCGCACCAAGTGGAGCTGGAGGTCAGGGGCCACTTCTCGGACAAGGTCTTTCGCACCGTGATCCCGAGAAACGTGCGGCTCGGGGAGGCACCGAGTCACGGCAAACCGGTCATTCTCTATGAACTCGCGTGCGCTGGGGCCAAGGCCTATCTGGACTTGGCCCAGGAGCTCCTGGAACGCAGCGGCGGGGGGCGGCCATGAAGAGGAGCAAGGGGTTGGGAAGGGGACTCGATGCCTTGATCCCACCGGTAGAGGCGGAGGGCGAGCGGACCTTCATGTGCCCCGTCTCTGCTATCTCCCCGGCCCCTGGACAGCCGCGCCGGAGGTTCGATCAGGGCAGGCTCGAGGAGCTCATGCAGACCATCAGGGAGAAGGGGGTGCTTTCCCCGGTCCTGGTGCGTCCGTCAGGGGAAGGCTACGAGCTCATATCGGGCGAGCGGCGGTGGAGGGCCGCGAAGCTCGCGGGCCTGGAGAGAATCCCTGTCATAGTCCGCCCGGTGTCCGATCGCGAGGCCCTGGAGATGTCATTGATCGAGAACATACAGAGGGAGGATCTGTCCCCTTTGGAAGAGGCCCATGCCTACCAGGCACTGCTCGATCTCTACGGCGCTACCCATGAACAACTGGCGGCCAGGCTCGGGAGAGATCGGTCCACCATCACCAACTCCCTCAGGCTGCTAAAGCTCTCCCCCCCTGTCCAGCGGGCCCTGGAGGAGGGGGTGATCACAGCGGGTCACGCCCGGTGTTTCCTCTCCGTCCCGGCGGAACTCCAGGGGGCCCTCCTGAGGCAGGTCAGGGCCAAGGGCCTCTCGGTGAGGGCAACGGAGAGACTGGCCGGGGCCCTCGGCCGATCCCCGACGTCGTCTGAACCAAAGAGGGCCTTGGCTTCCACGCATCTGCAGGATGTCCGGGACAGGCTGCGTTCCCACTTGGGGACCCAGGTGAAGATCGTGGAGGGGAGAAAGAAAGGACAGATCATCATCGATTATTACGGAAAGGATGACCTGAACAGGATCCTGGGTATACTGCTCTCCCGGAAGGGCTGACCGTGCGCCTCCCCTGGATCAGGCCACGGCCCTGATGCAGGCGACAGAACCGTACGGTATCCAGATCAGGTGGCCCTCTTTGTCCATGATGGTGATCTGGTACCCTCCGTGAGATCTCGTCATCAGGACGACCCTGCCCACGAAGGCCTCCCCGCCGGTGAGGCATATCTCCACATGAAAGGTGTCCCTGAGGATGTAATGAAGGTCCAGGATCTGGGTCCCGCTGCTCTCGATTCCCCTTATGATCTCCCTCTTGTATTGCTCGTTGGTCACCCTCGCCCTTTCCGAAAGCAGCCTGGCGATGAGGCTGTAAAGATCGAAGGCCACCGAGGGACTGCGCACCTCGAGATCTTCCAAGGCACTCCTGTTGATCTCCAGGACCCTTGTGTCTTCCAGGGCGGCGACCGAAAGGGAGCGGGGCCCGCCGTCGAGGAACTCCAGTTCCCCCACCACCTCCCCGGCGTGGACCACCGCCAGGAACTCCTTGCGATCCGCATCCAGGTCCCTGTAGACGCTGAGGGAGCCGGAGCGCACCAGGAACAGGGAGTTGCCACGCTCCCCCTCCTGGAACAGGACTTCGCCGGCCCTCAAGGCCCGTTCCGTGCCGACTCCCTCCAAGAGCTCCCTGACGGTCCTGGGAAGCTCCCTCCTTCCCGGCTCATCCACGCTGTCTTGGGGATACATCGATGGCCCTCCCAGAGGCGAGGAACTGTGCAAGGCCACGCCTCCATAGAAAAGGGGCGTGGCCCTCCTTCAGGCCTGGACCCGCAGATAGTACAGGGCGTGATAAGGGGTCCAGTGCGTACGACCGTCGTCGCCCTCCCACAGGATGGCAAAGCCCACCGGGTTCTGGGTGACATCCACGATCTTGCCCCTCACCGGCCCCTTGCCCTGGATGGCGATCTCGACCTGGCCGGTCCCCCCCCTTAGCTGGCTCAGGCCCCATTCGGAACGCTGATGGATCTCCTGGACCCATTTGACGGCCTCCGATATCTTGTCGCTGGTGGCCCGGATCCTTGTGGCCATGACCGAGGCGATCCGCTTGATGACCTTGGACGCCAGAGACGGCTGCTTGGAGAGGATGACATCGAAGTCCGATCTGCTGATCTGGATCAGGGCCGATGTGTCGGCCGCCTCTGCGGAGGAGGATCTGGGCACGCGATCTATGAAGGACATCTCACCGAAGACACCTCCCGGTCCTAGCACGGCCAGGGTCTCGCGGTAGGTCTCCGAAAGGACCCTGAAGATCCTGATACTGCCGGATTGGACGAGGAACAGGGCGTCACCATGCTCCCCTTCTTGGAAGAGGGTCTGCCCCTTGGAAATCCTGAGGGTCGTGCAGATCTGCGCCACCCTGCGGATCTCTTCAGGGGGGAACTCCCCGAAAAGAAATGACTCCTGCAAGGTCTTCTCTGTGTTCATCCCCGGGTCTCCTCCTGGAGGGGGGCGCATATCCCCCCATGACGAGGGCTCCAAAAGAAAATCCACATCTTTGATATCGTGAAGGCATGGATTTGTCAATGAGTTTTCTCTACTGCCGGCGTGACCCTCCTTCTGTCACGGGGAAAAGGGGGGCCATCCGAGGGGGTCGGAAGGCCCCATGCCCTGAGCCGGCGCACCTCCATGGCCCGCATCCCGCAGGCGCTTTTCACCTGCGGGGGCCCGGGGCAGTGGACCCTCGGCGCTCCCTGCCCTGACACAGGACCCTTGGGTTGCCAGGAGGGCGGCGCTATTGACAACCTGCGGCACCGTGGCATAAAGAGAGCAGGCGGCCTGCTATGCTCCGAAAGCAGACCGGCCGCCTCCCGGTTTGCCTCCCGACCCAGGGCATGACACGAAGGACGGGAAAGACGCGATGGCCCGGAAAAAGAGAACCCATGGCAGACGCCCGATCGAATCGTACGAACGCCGCGACAAGGAGCGGGTCAACAACCCACCCGTTGGGCTGGTGACGCCGGAGACCGATCCGGATACCGACAAGAAAAAGACCTACGCCTACGATCCCCACCTTGACCGGCAACTGGTCTGGGCGGGCAAAGCGGAGCACACCTCGTTCGAGGTGCCGACCGTCTCGCTGCACGTCCACGAGCGCATTGACCCGCGCACCATTGTCGAGGCGGTGCGAAAGAGCAATGGCCAGTCAGTAGTTCAGCTCTCGCTTTTCGAAGAAGAGCGCAAGGAGCCCCTGCGCACCGCTATCGAGTTCTACCAGCACAAGCACGGCTGGACCAACCGCCTGATCGCCGGCGACTCGCTCTTGGTGATGAACTCACTCCTCGAAAAAGAAGGCATGGCTGGCAAGGTACAAATGATCTACATCGACCCGCCCTACGGCATCAAGTACGGCTCCAACTTCCAACCCTTTGTCAACAAGCGCGACGTGAAGGACGGCAAGGACGAAGACCTGACCGCCGAGCCGGAACAGATCAAAGCCTTCCGCGACACCTGGAAACTGGGCATCCACTCCTACCTCACCTACCTGCGCGACCGGCTGCTGCTCGCAAGAGAACTGCTTACTGAAAGCGGAAGCATCTTCGTGCAGATTGGCGATGAGAATGTGCATCATGTTCGCGAGTTGATGGATGAGGTGTTTGGGGCGGGGAATTTTGTTGGGCAAATTGCGTTTCTAAAAACATCCGCAAAGGCAAGTAGTTATCTTGACTCAGTTTATGACATTCTTCTGTGGTATGGCAAGTCACGCGACCATCTAAAATACCGAAGCCTTTACTTAGACAAGATTCTTGGAGGCGAGGGAACGTCACAATATACCTGGTACGAGTCGCGCGATACAGTAAAGCGGTTCACATCTAGAAATGAGTTGTCTGATTTATCGCATTCCACAGACGGTGAGCGCATTTTTGCAGCTGACAATCTTACATCCCAATCGAGTAGCTCCACTACGCTCATGCCCTTTGGGTATGAAGGCAATGTCTATCTACCGGGTAAGGGTGGCTGGAAATCCAACGAGGAAGGCCTGACGCGGTTAGCAATTGCAAAACGGCTAATGCCTATTGGTAAATCGCTGATGTACAAGAGATATTTTGATGATTTCCCCGTTTATCCTATTAACAATATCTGGCGTGATACCTTAATGACAGGCTTTACTGAAACCAAGACCTATGTAGTGCAAACGTCAGCTAAGACAATCGCCCGTTGTCTCCTCATGACCACGGACCCGGGCGATCTGGTCTTCGACCCCACCTGCGGCAGCGGCACCACCGCCTATGTGGCCGAGCAGTGGGGACGGCGCTGGATCACCTGCGACACCTCGCGCGTGGCGATCACGCTCGCCCGCCAGCGCCTGATGACTGCGGTCTTCGACTACTACGAACTGGCGCACCCGGAACAGGGCGTGGGCTCCGGCTTCAAGTACAAGACCGTGCCGCATGTGACCCTCAAGTCCATCGCCAACAACCCGGAGATAGACGGTATTTACGCCCGCATGCATCCGGCCATCGAAAAGGCGCTTGCTGATCTCAACGCAGCGCTCAAAGGCAACCAGGTGAAATTCAAGGTCGAGCACGGCGGCCGCGAAGGGCAGTTCGTGGATTTCAGCGCGCCGGATTCGGCTACCTTCACCATGCCCAGCGGTCAGGTGGTCAAGGTCAACGAACTGGTGAAATGGGAAGTGCCCTTCGAGTTCCCCGCCGATTGGCCCGATGCGGCCCGCAAGCCGTTCGAGCGCTTCCACGAGGCGCGGCGCGCCATGCAAAAGGCCATGGACAAGGCCATCGCCCGCTCGGGCGAAACCCTGCGCCAGGCCGAATGGCGCGATGAACTGCTCAAGACCGGCATCCGCGGCAAGGCCGGCCAGTACATCCGCTTTGCCAGGCTCGAGCCGCTCCCCGGCTGCCGCTGGCTGCACGCCGACGGCGAGACCAGGCCCAGCGCCGAAGGCGCGGACTCTGTGCGCGAGGATGCGCCTGCCTACAACCCCATGCGCGTGGTGGTCTCGTTCGGCCCCGAACACGGGCCGCTGGAACAGCGCCAGGTGGAACATGCCTGGGAAGAGGCGCGGACGCTCGTGCCCAGGCCCAAACTCCTTGTCTTTGCTGCCTTCCAGTTCGACCCGGAGGCCGCCAAGGACATTGACGAAATGAAGCCAGAATTGGCGGGCATGCAATTCCTGAAAGTCCAGATGAACGCCGATCTCCTGACCGACGACCTCAAGAAGAAGCGCGCCAGCAACGAATCGTTCTGGCTCATCGGTCAGCCGGATGTCGAGGTGAGAAAGCAAGCGGACGGCAAGTATGTCGTGGAAGTGCACGGATTCGACTACTACAACACCAAGACGGGCCAGATCGAATCGGGTGGGAAGGACAAGATCGCCCTCTGGATGCTCGACACCGACTACGACGGCCGCAACCTCTACCCGCGCCAGGTGTTCTTCCCGATGGCCGCGAAGGATGAAGGGTGGGCGAAGCTGGCCAAGAACCTGAAGGCGGAGATTGACGAGGAACGCATCGAAGCCTACCGCGGCACCGTGTCGTTGCCCTTTGAGCCGGGCGAACATAGGCGCCTTGCGGTCAAGATCGTGGACGACCGGGGGATTGAGAGTCTGAAGGTAATGGAGGTTAACATATAATGCGCCTATTGCATTAAAAAGGCTATATCGTATAATAGTTTGGAGGATCCCATGAACAAAAATCAAATTCCTAAAAGGTTAAAAAAAGAACCGCTCATTGAGGTTCTGTGGCAGGCCCAGTTTGACACTGCATTTCCCATTGGCGACGTTTTGGCAGGGATTCTCCTTGCTGAATTGAGAAAAACTTATGCAAACATCCAATTACGTCGTCTGCCCGCTGCAGACATTCCTCCAGTGATAACACAGGTGGATCCGAATCTGCGGTTCGCTGCGAAAATCGCATTAAATGAACCCAAGAGTTCTTTTGTCTGGCAAGTGGGAGACCAGGTGATAACACTCAATTGCCGAAAACCATATGTGGGATGGGATCGTTTCAAAGTGTCTATCCAATCGCTTACAGGAATTGTAGAAGACACCCGACTTATCCCGCTTCCAAAGCGCCATTCATTACGCTATATTGATCTACTCGAAGGTGAGTTGGCTGACGATCTCACAAAGCTAAGGCTTACGCTAAAACTTGGCGATCGAGAAATCAGAAATCGCGTCGCTATGCGATTGGAAATCCCTAATGCGCAGTGTATTCACATACTGCACATTGTCACTGGCGCACAGGTCAGGGTAGGACAGGATAGTTTGATTGGCACAGTCATTGATCTGGAGACACTATCAACGGAAGGGCCCAACAGTTGGGATACCTTGCGAGGACAACTTGATCTGTTGCACGCTTCATCAAACAAGTTGTTTTTCTCTCAGATCCTCACTGAGGAAACGATTAACCAATTAGAGCCGGAGTACTGACCATGTTGACAACCTCTGTCAACGAAAGGATATTGGCACGGGACTTGCTGCCCCTTGCATACCAGGTCGAAGTCTCTAATCCACCACGGGAGCCGTTGGAGAACGAGTATCGCTGGGTGATCTACAATCCGGCGAATTCTTTGACAACCTCACGGGAGTACAGGGAAATGTTATATGACTACCGGCCTCGGACAGAATTGGGTAGAAGACTTTTGGAATTGCGCCGTAAGTATATAGCAGGAGGTGGGCGCCTCTTATCAGAAGATGAGATTGAGATAGAAATAAGGTCGCGCCGTGGCGGGGTGATGGATGAGTAAACGTACCTACATTGACAGCGGGGTATTGATTGCCGCCTTCAGGGGCAATGCTTATATCGCTCGTGCTGCCTTTGATGTCCTGGATGATCCAGAGCGGATTACGGTTGTGAGTGAAGCAGTGCGATTAGAGGTACTACCAAAGGCATATTACGCGCGCCAACAGGAAGAAAGTCATTTTTATGAGGAGTTTTTTCGCAACTCTGAGGTTCTCCCTTGGAACATTGATAGCCTAAGAAAAGCGTATCATCTCGCCCAAAATTATGGAATAGCTGCAATGGATTCAATTCATGTAGCTCATGCGATGGATGGAAACGTAGATGAGTTTATAACAACCGAAAAGTCATCAAAGCCCATTTTTCGAATAAAAGAGATTGCGATTCGTTCTATTGCATGGAAGAATACCACTTGAAGCAAAGTACCATAGACCGCCTCATCATCAACTCGCCTTACGAGGAGCCGCAGCGTCACTGGCGTTACGAGCGCGAAACGCGCACCTTCGACCTGGTCGAGGGCCGCCGGCCGGCGGGTTACGTCGTGGCCACGCCGGGCTCCAGGGCCTTTGACGACCTCGGCATCTTTG
>FWPV01003991.1_pt1 | contig 30717 bp, 26 predicted proteins | sample 2228371 | NCBI WGS metagenome assembly FWPV01 (sample SAMEA103939776, study PRJEB20133) | metagenome | reverse complement strand
CCCGGCAATGTGACAGGTGAGGAGGACCCCGGGGTACAACGGCCACCAGTACTCCCACACGTGGCGGTACCAGTAGTTGAGGAAGCTCTTAAAGGCGCCATCGAGCTTGCCCTCGGGATCGAAGGCATCCAACATGGGCGCGGAGAAATAGGCCCCTCCTGGCATGGGCAGAAGCCCGATAAGGGCCGGGAGGGTGACCATCCCCCAGGGCCCCCCCGAGGTCCGCGCCCTGAACCCCCCCAGGAGCTCCTCCATCTGCCCCAATCGCTCCATGGAAGAACTCAGGATCAAGATCAAGGTGACGACGGACACCAGCACCAGGGTCTTCCCATCGGTCAGGGACATGAAGGCGGCCCGGAGGATATCCGCAGGGGCCATGGAAAAGGCAATGCCCATGACCCCCGCGGCCACTCCCAGGGCGATCCCCACCTGCAGCGACAGGCGCAGGAGGACCAACACCAGCACGAAGACGCCGGCCATCTTCAGGATGGGGACGAGGGCGGGTGTCTCCAAAGGACACCTTCAGGATGGATTCCGGGGTCAAGACGAAGGCGGGGCAGGCCCGAGCAAGGCCCGCACCGCCTCTTTGCCCTGACCAAGGTAAGGCACGTGAAGGAGGCTTGTCAACCCGTCTTGATGCCCATCCCTCGTTGTGCTAGATTCGCCCCACCGAGGCGGGGGCTCCAACCCCACCGGGGCCAGGAGTCCCCCCGCGGGTCTCCACCAGGCCACAGAGGAGGTGCAGTCATGGCTAAGGTCTACTTCATGGATGACCGGTCCCAGTCCATCCAGACGAGCTTGGTGGCCAAGATGCTGACCCTGTTCGATGCCGCCGGTTTCGGGGGGATGGTGCGACCTGGGGACGTGGTGGCCATAAAGCTCCACATGGGGGAGTTCAACAACACGGCCTACCTGAGGCCCGTATATGTGAGGGCCTTGGTGGAGAAGGTGAAATCCCTGGGCGGGGACCCCATGGTGGTGGACACCACGTCGTTGCCTTACTGGCCCTTCGCGTCCAGGGCGACGGGGCTGGACTACCTCAACACAGTTGCGCGCAACGGTTTCACCCACGCCTCGCTCGGCTGTCCGGTGATCATAGCGGACGGGTACATAGGCACCGACGACGTGCGGGTGGATCTCCCAGAGGGCTTCATCCTCAAGGAGCAGTATGTGGCCACGGGCATCGCGCTGGCCGATTGCATGATCGCCCTCACCCACTTCAAGGGGCATCCCATGGGGACCTATGGCGGGGCCATCAAGAACATCGGGGTGGGATGCGCCTCCAAACGGGGCAAACTCAATCTCCACCTGGGGGGGCACCCCAAGTACGGTCTCAACGCCCGCCACTGGATGCCGGAGAGGTGCCTCAAGGAGGAGTGTCCGGACTACCAGGTGTGCCTCAACCTGTGTCCCTCCGGTGCCATCGTGCACACCAAGAGGTCAGTGCAGTTTCGGAGGAAGAAGTGCGTGGGATGCCTGGCGTGTGTGGGTGTGGTGACCATGTGCGGTGTGGGGTTTCTGCCGGACGACTACTTCGACGCCACGGCAGCAGCCATAGCGGACTCGGCCCTGGCCGTGGTCAAGGCCATAGGGGGGCCGGCCAAGGTCGGGTACATAAACCTGGCCCTGGACATCTCCCCTTGGTGCGACTGCGTCAACTTCAGCGACAGGCCCATCATCCCCAACCTCGGCCTCTTCGCCTCCTGGGACCCCGTGGCCGTGGATTCCGCCTGTCTGCAGAGGGCCAAGGACTCGGGAGGGGTCCCAGGGTCTTTGGCCCAGGCCAAGGGGGCGATGGACCCCGGGCTCCCCAAGTTCTCGGCGTGCGGCTCCTTCCTGGGGGTGAGCGAGGAGATACAACCCAACGTGGGGGAGAGGATCGGCCTGGGGACCAGACAGTTCGAGCTGGAGGAGGTGCCTGCCCCCGAAGACCAGACCCCGTTTCTGTGCACCCAGGTGCCTGCCGGGGCCAAGCTGGGCAAGCTCTTCGCCAGGAAAGGGGATGTCTACCCCCCCCGCGGGTTCAAGAGGGAGGGGGAAGTGGACCTGGAGGACATGAGATAGCCACAGGAGGTGGGGTCATGTTCGGATACATGGGGAAGATCCTTCGCGTCGATCTCTCGGAGGGTGTCATCTCCGAGATCTCCATCGAGCCTCAGGTGGCCCAGGCCTACATTGGGGGGGCCGGGTTCATCACCAAGATCCTGTACGAGGAGGTCCCTCCCGGTGCGGACCCCCTGGGGCCGGACAACAGGCTCGTCTTCATGACCGGGCCGGTGACGGGGACCCGCTTCCCCACCTCCGGGCGCTTCGCGGTGGGTGCCAAGTCTCCCCTCACGGGGATCATGGCCACATCCACCTCCTCCGGGTTCTGGGGGCCGGAGCTGAAGAAGGCGGGTTATGACGGGATAGTCTTCTGCGGCAGGGCCTCCGGCCCGGTCTACCTCGAGGTCCTGGAGGGCACCGCAGCCCTGAGGGACGCATCCGACCTCTGGGGGAAGGACGCCTACGAGACCCAGGAGATCCTCAAGGGGAGGGTGGGCAAGAGGAGCGCCAGGGTGGCCTGCATCGGGCAGGCAGGGGAGAGGATGGCCCCCATAGCGTGTGTGATCAACGACGCGGGCCGCGCTGCGGGCAGGGGCGGCATCGGGGCGGTGATGGGCTCCAAGAACCTCAAGGCCGTGGTCTGCTACGGGACCAGCCAGATCAGTGTCGCCGCGGACGCCTTCCTCAGCGAGTTCGCCAAGCAGGTCAACAAGACCGTGGCCGATGACCCGTTCGCAGGGTTCTTCACCAAGTGGGGGACGGCGTTCAGCATGGACATGGGCTGGGCGGTAGGGGATGTGCCGGCCAAGAACTGGCAGATGGGGCTTTGGCAGGGAGGCAAGGGATACGTGAAGATCGGTGGCGCCAGGATGGCTGACACCATCTTGCACCCCCACGCAGGGGCCTGCTACAACTGTCCGATCCACTGCGCGCGGTGGGTCAGGATCCCCAAGGGCAGGTTCGCCTACGAGGGACCAGGGCCGGAGTACGAGACCCTGGGGGCCTTCGGCTCCATGCTGCTCATCGACGACCTAGAGGCCTTGGCGTGGATCGGGGAGATGTGCAACAAGTACGGCCTGGACACCATCTCAGCGGGTTGCACCGTGGCCTGGGCCATGGAGGCCTTCGAGAGGGGGGCCATCACTAGGGAGGACACCGGGGGCATCGACCTCACCTGGGGCAACGTGGACGCCGTCCTGGAGCTGGTGGAGCAGATGGGCAAGATGGAGAAGTTCGGGGCCTTACTCGCCCAAGGCTCGCGCAAGGCCTCCGAGACCGTGGGCAGGGGCTCCCAGGACTACGCCATCCAGGTCAAGGGGATGGAGGTCCCCATGCACGACCCGAGGTGCTATTTCAGCCTCGCCGTCAACTACGCCACTGGGACCCGTGGGGCGTGTCACGTCCAGGGCGGTTCGTACACGGTGGAGATGGCCATCATCTCGCCCGAGGCCGGTCTCAAGTACAAGCAGGGGCGTCACGACAGGAAGAACAAGGGTCTGGCGGCCAAGGTCGCCCAGGACATGAGCGCGCTTTACAATTCCACGGCCCTATGCATGTTCGTGGGCATGGGCCTGCAGCCATCCCACTTCGCCATGCTCCTGGGGGTGACCGCGGCCCAGTTCCACAACGCCCAGAGCGTGCTCCAGGCCGGGGAGCGCATAATCAATCTGCAGCGGGCCTTCGCCTGCAGGGAGGGGATCCGACGCAAGGACGACGTCCTGCCCAGGCGCCTCTTGACCCCCTTGGCCGAAGGGGGCTCCGCGGGCAAGGCCCCTGACCTGGAATATCAGCTCAACGAGTATTACCAGCTCAGGGGATGGGACCCGGACGGGGTGCCGGGCAGGGAGAGGCTCGCTGCCCTGGGGCTCGGGCACGTGGCTGACGAACTGCACCGCTGACGTCCCGCCTGAGGCGCTGGGGACCTCACCATGAGCCCCGGTTGGCGGTGGAGACAGGGGAGACGTCATGACCGGAAAGGATTACGTCACCCAGGCCCGGGAGATGGCCAAGGAGGTCATCTCAGAGATGAGGTCCAGAGGGGACCTCTGTGCACTGGCCCCTGCGATGGAGGCAGTGGAAAAGGCCTGTCTCGACCTGGAGCAGAATCGCAACAAGGCCACCCTGAGGACCAGGGTGGGGACGAACCTGGCCTTCCCGGTTTACGAGGCCGCCCGGGAGATGAAGACCTCCTGGGGGGAGGCGGTCGGTGAAGGGAGGCCAGAGGCAGTCAGGGAGGCCATGGAGGGCTTTTGCTTCGCAGTGGATGCCCTGGTCGCGGCCCTGAAGGAACGCACCGTGATCATGACCTGATGTCGCGGTCGCCCACCGCGGGAGGTCGCGGGATGGATGGCGATGAGGCCCGCTTTGGGCCGGGATAGGGGGCGTTCTACATGGAGGTGGGCGTCAGGTTCTTTGGCCCCTTGGCGGAGTTGGCCGGCCAGGAGACGGTGGATTTCACCCTCCCCGAGGGGGCGACCTACGGTCTGCTCCTGGACGAGATAGACCGCAGGTTGGGCCGTCGCCTCCACGGGCGCCTCTGGGACAGGGAGGCCAGGTCCTTCCGGGCCGGGATACTGGTCGTGGGAGAAGGCAGGGACCTGGATTCACGGGAGACACCCCTTCGCCATGGGGAGGTGATCAAGGTGGTCCCTGTGTTGACAGGGGGATGAGGCTGGCGCATGGCCGAGATCCTGATAACCGGGGGGGCCGGGAGCCTGGGCCGGGGCCTGGCGCAGCTCCTGCACGAGAGGGGACACGCCCTGAGGATCTTCGATTTGCCTTCGTGCGATTTCTCCCCGTTCCAGGGGTGGGACAGGACCACCATAGTGCCAGGTGACATCCTGGATCCGGCCCCGGTGCGGGAGGCGGCGGCCGGGGCGGACTGGGCCTTCCACCTGGCGGCGATCCTGCCCCCTGCCAGCGAAATGGATAGGGAGCGCACGTTTCGCGTCAATGTGGGGGGCACCAGGGGCCTCATCTCCGCCTGCGGGGCCACACGATCCTCCCCCCGGGTGGTCTTGGCCTCCTCGGTTTCGGTGTACGGGGGCAGGAGTGGGAGCTCGGAGCTGGTGGGACCAGCGACCCCCATCCATCCAGACGACTGGTATGGCGAAAGCAAGGCCCAGGCCGAGGAGGTGGTGGCCACCTCTGGCCTGCCCTTCGTGATCCTTCGCATCTCGGGCATCGCGGTGCCTGCCTTCCTGGATCCCCCCGAGCCTTGGCCGTTTACCCCCGAGCAGCGGATCGAGCTCTTGGCCCAGGCGGACCTGGTTGAGGCCATGGCCTGCCTGACCGGGCTGGAGCAGGCCCTGGGGCGCACCCTGCTCATGGCCGGAGGCCCCACTTGGCAGGTGACCGGTAGGGATTATGTGGCCAGGTGGGGGGAGGCCATGGATATCCCCCTGGAGGAAATGCGATTCCAGGAAAGGCCGGGCTGGATACACTGGTACGACACCACGGAGTCCCAGGCCCTTCTCGGGTACCAGAGGACGAGCCTCGATCTCTTCCTGGAGCAGCTACGGGCCGCCGTGGCCGAGGCCATGGCCTGAGCCATGGGAGCTGCCGTGATTGTCGCTCCCAAAGGGCATCTGATTCGCTGTCTTGGCCCGAGGAGGAGGGCGCATTCTCACGCCCCTAGCACGCGCCTGGCCGTGGTGATGAAACCGGTGTGGGCGGTCATGCGGTGAGCTGGGCGGACGCTCAGCCCCTTTACGTGCCACGGCCGCAAGAGGGTCTCGATGGTCTCCCAAAGGGCGAAGCCGCCCGTCTCCTCGAAGCCGTCGTGGAGGCCCTTGACCTGGATGGCGTTGGCCATGAAGCACAAGAGTATCCCCCCGGGCCTCAGGGCCTCCTTCACCTGGGGAAGGAGCCTCCAGGGCTCCGGCACGTCCACCAGGACCCTGTCCACCTCCCGCTCCAGGATCCCCTGGGAGGCATCGCCCAGCCGTATGGTCCACTGGGGGCATCTCCCGACATAGGCCGAGACCGTCCGCTGGGCGGCCAGATAGAAGTCCTCCCGGATCTCGTAGGAGATGAGTCGCCCCTCCCTCCCCACCGCACGCACCAAGGCCATGGTGAGGGCCCCGTATCCAGTGCCCACCTCCACCACCGTGGCCCCGGGAAAGACGTCGGCCCAAAGCAGGATGGTCCCGATGTCCTTGGGATAGATGACCTGGGCCTGCCTGGGCATGTTCATGATGATCTGGGAAAGGGTGGGCCGCAGGACCCAAAGGCGATGCCCCTGGGAGGAGACCACCTGGGACCCCTCGGGGAGCCCTATGATGGCGTCGTGTTCCACGAAGCCGTGGTGGGAATGGAAACGCCCGTGCCCCTTGAGGCGCACCAAGAACTCGCGATGTCTCTGATCGATGAGCAGGACCCACTCATCTTCGTGAAAGGGGTCCATCTCTTTACGCCACAGGTCTCTGGAGCGGTCCACAAACCACAACGCCCAGACCGCTGGGCCCGGGCGTGCGATCGACTGGTGCCGAAGAGGGGACTCGAACCCCTACGGGCGTAGCCCACCACCCCCTCAAGATGGCGTGTCTACCAACTTCCACCACTTCGGCAGCGCCTCAAATATATCGTACTACGGGTCGCGGGGCAAGGAATACGAAATGCCATGAGCGGCCTCAGGGTCTCTGCGGGGCCTGATCCGGTGCCGCCTGTGCTGGCGCCCCCTGCGGGACCTGCGCCGGTGCCTCCTGGGCCGCCTTTACCGGCTGTTCCCCCACCACCGACTTGGGGGCCTTCTTGAATAGCCCACCCGCCATGGCCAAGGATGTGATCATGAAGATGGCCGCCACCACCGCCGTGAGCTTCCCCAGGAAGGTCCCTGGTCCGGCCCCGCCGAACAGGGCCTGGGTCGCCCCCCCGCCGAAGACCGCCCCGATGTCCGAGCCGCGGCCGGTCTGGAGCAGTACCACGAGGATCAGGAAGAGGCACAGAAACACATGCAAGATCGCCAAGACTGTGTACATGAAGAGAGACCTCCCTTGTGCTGCTCTATGTCGTTCGGTGCGTCTGTGTCGCCTTCGTGGTGTCCGTGAATCGCAAGGGGACTTTCTCCAGACCCTGGGCTCCCAGTCCCCATCGTCGGGCTCAGGTGCCTCGCCTGAAGGCCACGATCCTGGCAAAGGATTCTGCCTTCAGACTAGCCCCTCCCACCAGCGCGCCGTCTATGTCCGCTTCTCCCATGAGTTGGTCGATGTTGTCGGCCTTGACGCTCCCGCCGTAGAGGATCCGCGTGGAGACGGCCCTCTCGCCGGAGAAGGCCCCCTCGAGCCACTGGCGTATGGCCCGGTGGACCTCCTCGGCCTGTCCTGGGGTGGCGGTCCTTCCTGTGCCTATGGCCCAGATGGGCTCGTAGGCGATCACGAACTCCGGGGTCTCATGGTCAGGAAGCCCTTGCAAGGCCCCGGCCAATTGCGCCTTGACGATCTCCACGCCCCTGCCTTGCTCCCTCTGCTCCAGGGACTCCCCCACGCACAGTATGGGGATCAACCCGTTCTTCAGGGCGGCCTTGAGCTTCTTGCGCACCAGCTCATCCGTCTCCCCGAGGTACTGCCTCCTCTCGGAATGGCCCAGGATCACGAAGGTGCATCCCACCTCCCGCAGCATCACAGGGGAGACCTCGCCCGTATAGGCCCCCTCTTCCTCCCAGTGCGCGTCCTGTGCGGCGAGGTGCCAGTCGGTACCTTTCAAGGCCTCGGCCACGTCGTTCAGGGAGGTGTAGGGTGGGGCTACGACCACTTGAGCCTCGATCCTTTGTCCGGAAAGGCGTTCCTTGAGCCCGTGGACCAGCTCCCTGGCCTCGGGGCGCGTCATGTACATCTTCCAGTTGCCGACGATCAGTGGGGTTCGCAACCTCAGCGCCTCCTCTTGGCACACCTCGCCAAGGCCCGCACGCCCGGCAGGGACTTGCCCTCGATGAGCTCCACGAAGGCCCCTCCACCCGTGGAGATATAGGAGATCCTGTGTGCCTCCCCCGCCCTGTGCACCGCTGAGTCCAGGTCTCCGCCCCCCAACATGGAGAATGCATTGCTCTGGGCCACCGCCTTCACCAACGCCGAGGTCCCGCGGCTGAAGGCATCGATCTCGTAGACCCCCATGGGGCCGTTCCACACTATGGTGCCGGCATCGGCCAGGGCCTCGGAGAAGAGGGCCACGGATGCGGGTCCGATGTCCAGGCCCATCCACCCATCGGGTATCTCTTGGACCGGCCGTATCATGGTCTGTGCCCCTGCCTCCTTGCGCTGGGCCAGGACACAGTCCACGGGCAGATAGAGCTTGACCCCCTTCCTCCTGGCCCTCTCGAGGATGCGCCTGGCCTGGGGCAACATCTCCTCCTCCACTGCCGAGGCCCCGGTGTCAATGCCTTTGGCCTTGAGGAAGGTGTAGGCGATGGCCCCCCCCAGGATGACCTTGTCCGCGAGGTCAAGGAGGTGGAAGACGGCCCCGAGCTTGTCGGTGACCTTTCCACCCCCTAGGATGGCCACCAATGGCCTGGCCGGGTTCTCCATGGCCTGGGCGAAGGCCTGCAGTTCTTGCTTCATGAGGAGCCCGGCGCAGCACTCCTTGACGAATCTCGTGATAGCCTCCACCGAGGCGTTGGCCCTGTGGGCCACGGCGAAGCCGTCGTTGACATAGACATCGGTCATGGCCGCCAGGGCCTTGGCGAAGGCAGGGTCGTTGTCCTCCTCCCCCTTGTGGAAGCGAAGGTTCTCCAGCATGAGGACATCGCCTTGGCCCATCCCCTCCACCATCCTCTCCACATCCGGCCCTATGCAGTCCGGGGCCAGGCGTACCTCCTTCTCGATCAGGCGGCCGAGGTGGGCGGCGCAAGGGGCCATGGAATACTTGGGCTCCGGTTTGCCCTTGGGGCGCCCCAGATGCGACGCCAATATGACCTTTCCCCCCTTTTCCATGGCCAATTTGATGGTCTGCAACGCGCTTCGGATCCTGGTGTCATCGGCCACATTGCCCTCATCGTCCAGCGGGACGTTGAAGTCCACACGGATGAAGACCCTCTTTGCCCTGAGATCGACCTCGTCGATGCCCCTGATCTTCATGACCCGCCCTCCCGCCTAACAGTAGCCATGGCACGCATGCCTTTGGCCCCCTCTCCGCAAGGATCAAGGGCCCGGGACCGAATCTAAATCGTAATCGCCTTCTTTCCCCCCGTCAAGGACAAACCAGCCGGGCCGCTTGTCACATCTAGTGCCCGATGCTATATTTACGCTGTCAGGGGGCCTCCATGGACCCAGGTCTCCTCGCTGGGACCAATGACCTGAAAGGGAGGGGCGGATGTCCATAAGGGTCGGGATAAACGGATTCGGCAGGATCGGCAGGTCGGTGTTTCGGGCATCCATGGTTTGCCCGGAGTTCTCCGAGGTGGAGATCGTGATGATAAACGATCTCACGGACAACGCGACGTTGGCCCATCTGCTCAAGTACGACTCGGTCATGGGGACCTTGAAGGCCGAGGTGCATGCCACGGATCGAGGCCTGGTGGTGAACGGCAGGATGGTGTACGTCTCCGAGCAGAGGGACCCATCCGCCATCCCTTGGAAGGAGCAAGGGGTCCAGTACGTGGTGGAGTCCACGGGCCGCTTCACCGATGCCCACAAGGCCAGGGCGCACTTGGACGCCGGTGCTGAGAGGGTGGTCATCTCCGCCCCGGCCAAGAACGAGGACGCCACCATAGTCATGGGGGTGAACGAGGACGATTACGACCCAAATGTGCACCGGATCGTCTCCAATGCATCGTGTACCACCAACTGTCTGGCACCCGTGGCCAAGGTCCTCCTGGACCGTTTCGGGATCGTGAGGGGACTCATGACCACGATCCATTCCTACACCAACGACCAGCAACTGCTGGACCTGCCGCACCAGGACCTGCGGAGGGCCAGGGCAGCGGCCCTGTCCATGATCCCCACCAAGACAGGGGCAGCCTCCGCGGTGGCCTTGGTCATCCCAGAGCTCAAGGGGAAGTTCGACGGGCTGGCGGTTCGCGTCCCGACCCCCAATGTCTCCCTGGTGGACCTGGTGGCCGAGCTGGAGCAGGAGGTCACTGCAAAGGATGTCAACGAGGCATTGAAGGCCGCCACCAACAGGTACCTGGGCTACACCGACGAGCCTTTGGTCTCCATCGACTTCCAGGGGGACCCCAGGTCTTCCATTGTGGATGGGCCTTCCACCCGGGCCATGGGCAGGATGGTCAAGGTCATGTCATGGTACGACAACGAGTGGGGGTACTCCAACCGCGTGCTGGACCTCATACTCCACATGCACGCCCAGAGACCGATTTGACGGGCGCGAGACAGTCCTCACGAGGCCCTGTGGGGTTGGGTCTTTCAGCAGGGGAGAGTCATGAGCCCAGAGGCCGAAGATGCCAGGGACCTCTCGAAGGTCCTCCTCGAATCCGAGGCGCTCCGCCGTAACCTGGAGGAGACAGCCGTCCGGGATCTGGTCATAGATCCCAAGTATAGGGTCCTCCAGGAGGTGGTGGAGGATTATCGCGGCCTTCGCAAGACCGTCGACAGCCTGGTCTTCGAGCTCAATCACCCCTTCAGGAACTGGCGCGTGATCCTCCCGGAGCTCCGGGGATTCGCCCTGAAGAACTTCGCCTCCTACGCCTCACACCCGGGTGGCCCAAAGGCCGTGGAGCTCATCATGGGGGTCTTCCTGGAGGCCCTGGCAACGGCCAAGCGGGCAGAGATCCAGCACCAGGCCATGGAGTCCCTGTTGGCCTACTTGGACAAGGTGATCCAGACACCGCTGAACGGCGGCGCCCCGGGACTCCCCCCTGTCCTGGGGAGGTGTTTCGCCAGGCTCACGGGGCTTCCGGACTCCCAGTGTCGGATGCTGGCCAGGAGCCCCCATCCCCTCAAGCGCATCGGCAAGGGGCTGCTGGCGAGGGACATGGATGGGCTGGATTTCGACGAGTTCAACCGGTTGCTCGTTCGTTGTCTGTTCATCACCTACCAGGACTGGCTCCAGGAGCAGGATCCTCTGGAATGGTTCAGGAGGCAGTTCGAGCAGGACCCCCCCTCAAGGGAACTGATGGAGGCCTTCCGGGCCGTGTCCCACTCCAGGTTGCGGGAATGCCTCTCTTCCCTGGAACTCCTGCCACAGGAGCTCGCTGGGAGGCCCCTGACCGAGCGTCTCCTCGTTCTTCCGGGGCATCTGGACATCGTGAGGATGTACAGGGAGTTGCCCGATGGCCTGGCCGCCCTGAAGGGGCCGCAAGAAGAGGGCCCCGGCCAGTCCGCCGACCTCTTGAGGGACGGGAAGATCCTCTTCCTCTTCCGGATCATGGAGACCCAGGCCCTTTCCGAGATCCATGAGCAGACCCTCGGAGAGGTCCAGAGGGCCCTCACCCTCAAGATCAGGAGCGAGCCCATCGAGAGGCTGGAGTCCTTCCTCCTGAGGACCTTCGAGCTACTCAAGGAGAACGTCCACCACTACCCGCGCACGGCCCTTCAATGCATCCACTCCATAGGGCAGGAGGTCTTCAGGAAGGGACACTCGCGTCTCGTGGAGATATTCCTGGAACAGGCAGTGAGGTTCGGCTTCCAGCCCCCTTGCGTAACCGGTGTGGACACGGAGTGGCAGTGGCTTTCCAATCCCGCCCACCTGATGAACATAAGGGTCTGGCTGGACATCATCTGCATGAACCCCAAGTGGTGTACGACCCTGCTGTCCGCCCTCATCATCAACCTGAAGCTGGCTGGTACCTGCATCCGCGACACCGATCTGTTTCAGAAGGACATAACGAAGCTCCTCAACAGCGATGTGGAGCCACTCTACCACCTGGTGAAGCAGTTGGCGAAGCTCCTGCCCACCTTTTTCAACGAGATAGGGGCAGAGGGCCTCTTGAGGGAGATCTCCACGGACGTGGACGAGATCTTGAGGCGCAAGGATCCCCTCATACACTTCCTGCGAAAGCAGAGCCACGTGGAGAGCAGTAACCTCATCGTGGAGTTCGTGGAGGAGATCCTCCGGTACTGGATCACCGGCGACAAGGGCGGTCTGCGGCGTTTCCTCCCAGAGGAGGTCTTCGATCAGGTGGACCCTGAAGGGCCCTTTGCCGAGGGTCCGCGTCGGGTGCTCAAGGGCGTCAGCCTCCATTACCCGCTGGATGAGATCCAAGGCCTCCTGGCCCTTGAGGAAGAGCAGATGGTGCAATGGGTCTCCGGGGTCCAGGATGCCTCTGAAGAGGATAGACAGAGGGTGCTTCTGATCTTCCGGATGTATCGTCTCCTGTTCCAGAAATACTATCTTGGCTTCCAGGAGATCCGGTACCACCTGGCCCAGGCCAAGGCCCATGGTTTTCCCGGCTTGGACCAGCTCCAGGAGGTCCTGGATGGCGGAGAGACAGAGCAGTGCCTCGAGGCCCTCCTCGATTACCTGGATATGCTCAAGGGGATCATCCTCTCCCCCAAGAGCTTCGAGGCCACCGAGGACATCTACCACAAACGCCACATCGCGGCCGACATACCCTCTGTGTACGGACGGTACCACGAGAGAAAGTTCGATGCCCTGGGCCTCTCCTTGAGGCTCGAGAACCTCGCCAATGTCTATTTCGAGCGGCTGATAGACTCGGTGAACCTCTCCTTGATCACACGCTCCACCTTCTTCAGGATCATACGGTGCATAAAGCTCTTCCTTCGGGCCATGCAGGTGGACGGTATATCCTCCCAGAGACTCGACGTCCACATCAAGCTCCTGGAGAAGTCCTTGGAGATCCGTCGGTTCACCTACACCCAGTACCTGGACATCCTGCGTGGGCTATCCGAGGGGGTAAAGGACATCCTCAACGTCTATTACACGGACATGCACAAGGACAACCTGCCCCTGATCATAAGCCAGCTGGGCCGGGAGCACATCCTGCCGACCTACCTCGGACGCGCGGAGGACCAGGAGGACGAAAAGGCCCTCGTGGACAGGGTGTCCGAGCGCTTCCTCAGGGATATCATAGGGTCCACCTTCGGGCTCCAGTACCTGGACAACTTCCTCACCCGGATCCACCAGACCCTGGCGATGCAGAAGCAGACCTTGTCCGAGAAGGAGCTGGATCTGCTGATGACCTATGACCCGGACAAGGTCATGTGCCCCATCCATCGTCCCAACCGCCTGACCAACGACGCCATCCACCTGGGCTCCAAGGGATACAACCTGGTGTGCCTGGCCTCCGAGGGGATACCCGTTCCCCCTGGTTTCATCATCACCACCGAGGTCTTCCGCTGCTACAGTGTGGTGAGCGGTTTCTTCCCTGCCCGCGAGGACCTGTTGGCCCAGCTTCACGATCAGATCACCGAACTGGAGGAGGCCACGGGTCGGGGGTTCGGGGATTTGGCGAACCCCCTGCTGGTGTCGGTGCGCAGCGGGGCCACCATCTCCATGCCCGGGATGATGGACACCATCTTGAACCTGGGGATCAACGAGGAGATCGCAGAGGGGCTGGCGGCTTCGTCCGGGAACGCCTGGTTCGCCTACGACAATTACAGGCGGTTCCTCCAGAGCTGGGGGATGTCCTTCGGGATGGAGAGGGACATCTTCAACGAGATCATGCGCACCTGGAAGGCTCGGTATGGCGTGACCAAGAAGAGGGAGTTCACCGGGGAGCAGATGAAGGAGATGACCCTGGCCTACGCGGCGGCCCTGCAGGAGAGGCGCATCCAGCTCTACGAGGACCCCTGGGAGCAGTTGGAGGTGGCCATCCAGAGGGTGATCTACTCGTGGAACGCCCTCAAGGCACGGGACTATCGGGAGATCATGGGGATATCCGATGACTGGGGCACGGCCGTGATAGTGCAGGCCATGGTCTACGGCAACCTGGGACCTGAATCGGGCAGCGGGGTCCTCTTCACGGCCAATCCACAGAGGCGCATGCGACGGGTGGTCCTCTGGGGGGACTTCAGCCCCATGGTCCAGGGGGAGGACATCGTGGCCGGTCTGGTGAGGACATACCCCATCTCCAACGAGCAGAGGGGGCTGTCGGGCAGGCAAGGAGAGATGACCCTGGAGGATCAATTCCCGGATGTCTACCGCTCCTTGGAGGAGCTGGCCAAGGGACTCGTGTACGAGAAGAAGTGGAACCCCCAGGAGATCGAGTTCACCTTCGAAGGGCCGGACAGAGGATCGCTCTACATCCTCCAGACGCGCGACATGGTGACCATGAGACGCTCGGAGACGGTGCCGGCGTTCGTGCCTTGCGATGAACTCCACGAGAGGTATCTGGGCAATGGCATCGGGGTGAGCGGTGGGGCCTTGTCCGGGATGGCTGTCTTCACCCTGGATGAGATCCACAAGTGGCGGAGAGAGGCACCGGATGTGCCGCTGATCCTCATAAGGTCCGACACAGTCCCCGACGACATCAAGGAGATCTCCCTGACCGACGGGCTCCTCACCGCGCGCGGGGGACAGACCTCCCACGCGGCCATAGTGGCCCTGAGGCTCGGGAAGACCTGCGTGGTGGGGTGCGCTGGGCTGGTCCTGCTGAGCGACAAGGGACCATGCCGGATCTACAGCACCGAGATCCGCCCCGGGGACTTCATCAGCATCGACGGCCAAGAGGGATCCATATACCTGGGACGTCACGCGATCCAGCACAGGACCATCAGGTCCCAGGGTTAGTTCGTGCCTTCGCGAGAGGAGGGTGTGCCCATGAGCCTGAGCGCCAAAGACCATCCGTTCCTTTTCGGCCGCCAGGAGACCCTTCCCGTGAAGCTGGGCATCAACGGGGCCGGCCGCATCGGGAAGCTCTCCCTTTGGCATCACGTGGCCCGCAACTCCTTCCAGGGCATCGTGCTCAACGTGGGCAGGGAGGCGGGAAAGGGGCTCCAGGACATCGCTGACTACCTCGAGAAAGACAGCACTTACGGGCCCCTGGGCCGGTACCTGCACGGGTTCAGGGGGGGGAGGGTGATCGAAGAGATGGATGAGGCGAGGGGAACCTTCAGGATGAACGGGGTCCCTGTCACGGTCCTGAGGGAGAGCCGCAACCCGCTTGAGATCCCGTGGAGGGGCCTGGGCGTCGATCTCGTGGTGGACTGCACCGGGGCCTTCACCGATCCCACTGCCCCTGCCGACGCCCCCAAGGGGAGCCTCAGGGGGCATCTGGAGGCAGGGGCGAGAAAGGTCATCCTGTCGGCCCCGTTCAAGATCAAGGACAAGTCGAGGTCCATGCCCGAGGACGCGGTCACCACCATACAGGGGATCAACGAGGACGACTACGTCCCGTCTCGGCACCATCTCATCTCAGCCGCGTCCTGTACCACCACATGCCTCGCCTTCATGGTCAGGCCCCTCCTGGATCACTTCGGGCCGGAGCCGTTCCTGGGGGCCTCCATGGTCACTGTCCACGCGGCCACTGGCTCCCAGGAGGTCTTGGACCGCCTGCCAGAGGCCGGGGCCAAGGACCTCAGGAAGAACAGGAGCACCTTCAACAACATCATCCTCACCACCACAGGTGCGGCAGACGCCTTGGGCCTGGTGATACCAGAGATGAAGAAGATCGGGTTCATCGCCGAGTCCGTCAGGATCCCCACCAACACGGGATCCCTGGTCATCCTTGTCCTCAACCTCCAGGACGATGACCCGGGGGCCCCCATCAGGAGGGAGCTCATAAACGGGATCTACAGGAAGGCCGCGGAGGGGTACCTGAGCAAGTACTTGAGCTACACCGACTCACAGTGCGTCTCGTCCGACATCATCGGGACCGCGGCAGCGGCCATCATCGAGGGGCGGGAGACCCACACCCGCACGGCCAAGTTGCGCATGAACCTGAACCGCGTCTGTGCCGTCCCGCAGGAGGGCCTCAAGGGCATGGAGGGATCGATCCTCGAGGTCCCGGTCACTCAGGCGGTGGTCTACGGGTGGTACGACAACGAGCTGGGCTCGTACACCCACATGCTGGGAGAGAGGACCGTGGAGGTCGCCCGGACCATGCCCTGAACGCCTCAGGGGCGGACTCGGCAGGCCCGCAGCAGACGCACACAGGCCCCTGCGCAGGGGAGCAGAAGTGTGAGAGGCTTGAATAGCGATCCTGGAGGATCGTCATGCATCATGAAGAGGCATTTTGCTGGAAAGGGCCTTGAGCGTGGCCCTTGAAACGGGGAGGATGCAGTGGGGTTTCTCACAGAGATCGGGTGCGAGGACGGCGAAAAAGGTGTTTTCGCTGTCCCTTGGCGAAGGAATGAGAAAAAGTGCTTGACATTGCTTGGTTCATATGTTAACAATCCCGTTGCCCATGCCCAAAGCGAGTTTTCTTTCGAGGTTGCTTTACCGGGCCCTACATATTGGGTCGGACCAGGTCCCTCAGGGAAGCTGTTGTGGTCTCTGCGCACAGGGGATGCTTCCCGGCGGGGCCTTTTTTGTGACCAGGGTGTCTCCTGCCGCCGCGGAGACCCCTCAGGGAGGTGAGGGGATGAAGGCTCGGGCGACCTTTCTTCTCGGGGCTTTGTTCGTGGCCCTGTGGTGCTGGGCAGGGATCGGCAGCGCCGCCCCTGCCCCGGTGACTCAGGGACAGCTCGCCGGGGAGCTGGGCAAGAGATTGGGGGTGTGCGATGGGGGCGCTGCCTGTGTGGAGGCGCTGAGGGCCATGGGGATAGAGCCCCCAGGAGGCTGGCAGCCAGGCAAGCCTGTGAGCGCCTCGGATTTGGCTGACCTGACAGAGGACGTAATACTGGCTGCGAAGGAAGGCAGGGTACCGTTCACCCCACAGAGGGCCGTGGACCTATTGGCCGCCGCGTGCATCGATCTGGGGCTGATGACCTGGGATGTGTACGTGACGGCCTACGGTGCCTTGGGTTACTATTTTCCACCACAGATTCCCCCTGGGGCAGGCTCCGGAGGGGTGGGCTCCCCGTCCAGGTGAGACGGGGGTATCCAGGCGGCGTGGGAAGCTGCCGGCGCCTTGTGAGAGGACGATGATGCGAAGACCTCTTCTCCATGGATTGATCCCGGTCTTGGCAGGGCTCTGGCTTCTCGCCTCATGGGCCTTGCCGTGCTGGGCGCAACAGACGGCCCAGATGGGAGAGGGGGGGGTCCGTCTGGGTCCCCTCAGGGTCCACGCCGGTGTGACAGTCGCCGAGACCTTCACGGACAATTACTTCCTGGACAAGGACGACAGGCGCTCCGAGTGGATCACCACAGTCTCCCCGAACCTCGTCCTTCATCTCCCCCTTCGTCGCCATTCCGTGGATTTCCAGTACCGCAGCGATTTCAACGAGAACGCGAGGTTTCACCAGTACAACACGGACGATCACATGCTGGCCGGCCGTTTCACCCTGGACTTCCCGGGCGGCCTGGTGATCAAGGCAGGACACCAGTGGCTCTACAACCACAACCCGGCCACGACCTTCGGTGACGAGAACAAGCGTTTCATGGACAATGTCTCCACCGTGGAGGCTGAGTACAGGTTCTCGGATCGTTACAGCGTGGGTGCCAGGTACGGACACACGATCCACCGGTTCGAAAAGGACCGCTTCGACCTGGATGACTCTGACAAGGACGACGTGGCATTGAACCTGAGCTACAGGATCCTCCCCAAGACCACTGTCTTCCTGGAAGGGGGGTGGACGGGGACCGAGTATCCCAACCGCTGGCCCATATCCTTCGACAACGACCTTTATCGCGTCTGGATCGGTGCCCGCACAAAGGCCACCGCGAAGATCGTCGGAGAACTCAAGGGGGGATGGTCCAAGAAGGTCTTCGATGACGACAGGGTGGGGGATGACGTATCCACCTACGGGTTCGAGGGGCGCCTGCATTACGATCCCACGCCTTACACTCGACTGGGGCTGGTCCTCTTCCGTCGCATAGAGGACACCCAGTTCACCACGACCCAGAGCGTGGCCTATGGGTCGAGCTATACGACCACCGGGGGCACCTTCCAGGCCACCCAGCGCTTCACCCCGCGTCTGAGTGCCAGAGGGTCGGTGAGCCTGGTCTACGACCAGTACAACGAGGAGGGCATGACCGGGGAGAAGAGAAAGGATACCCGGTTCCAGGGGGGAATAGGGATCGACTACAAGATCTGGAAGTGGATAACCCTCGGTACGAGCTACCGGTTCACCAGCAACGACTCCAACGTGCCAATGGAGGATTACACGGAGAACAGGTTCATGACCCATGCCTCCTTCGGCTTCTGAGCCCGAGGGGGTGTCTGTCCATCCGTCAGGTCTCAAGCGGCCTTTGTCCTTCAAGCCACCGGGGGACAAAGGCTTGTCTTTTTGACGGGGATGGGGTTATGCTAATGGGCATCCTGCCGCGGAGTACGAAAGGCCGCTGGGGTGTAGAGGGGCGAGAGGATCACCCTTCATGAAATCCTGCATGCGCTTGGCGCTGCTATATGTCTTTCTGGGGTCGGTCGTTCCGGCCTGCACCAGGTATCCTGAAATCCCAGAAAGGGAGGTCATGAGCGTGCCTTCGCCGGCGCCCAGGCTGGCCAGCCTCCCTGCCCACCCCGTGGCCCAGGCCACCCCCTTCGCCCCCAAGGAGGATTACAGGATAGGGCCCGAGGATGTCCTGGACATCCATGTCTGGGGACATGACGACCTGTCGAAGCAGGTCCCTGTCTCCCAGTCGGGGGATTTCAGCTTCCCGCTCATAGGTCAGGTCAGGGCCTCTGGCCGCACCGTGGCCGAGGTCCAGAAGGAGATGATCGGGCGCCTGGCGGATGGGTACCTGGTGAACCCGCAGGTGACGGTGACCGTGAAGGAGTACAAGAGCCAGAAGGTCTTCGTGGTGGGGGAGGTGAAGAATCCAGGGACCTTCCCCCTCACCGGTCCGAGCCTGGTGATGGAGATGCTGGCCAAGGCAGGTGGGCCCACGGAGAAGGCTGGAACAGAAGTCCTGGTCATCAGGCCCAAGGACCCGGGCCGCAAGGGCGGCCCCCTATCCCCGGAGGAGGCCGGGGCCGGGGAGGTCATGCAGCTCGATCTTCGGGCGATCCAGGCGGGCGATGTCTCTCGCAACATAGCTGTGCAACACGGGGACACGGTCTTCGTGCCCAAAGGGGCCTATTTCTACGTATTCGGGGAGGTGAAGAACCCGGGCCAGTTCAAGCACGAGCAAGGGATCACCGTCCTGAAGGCCATCACCATAGCCGGCGGTATCACGGACAAGGCAGCGGCCAGGAGGACCACTGTGGTGCGGGAGAAGGGGGGCGTCAGGGTGGAGCTACCGGTGCGGATGAGTGACTTGGTGGAGCCCAATGACATAGTGATGGTGCCCGAGAGCTTCTTCTGATGCCCCGGGGGGCTGGGAGCCTCAGGATGACCAGAGGGAGAAGGGATAGCGGGGAAACGTCCGGCTCATCGAACCTTGGGCTCTTTTCCCACATGGACCAGGGGCCAGGGGGGAGGACCGGATCGGCCGAAGGCGGCCGAGGGGACATGGCCAGCCCCACCCAGGGAGGCCCTGCCTCCGATGCAAGGGCAAGGGGAAAGAGGGGCCCTCGAACCTCAGGCAGGGGTGCGACACAGGCCCCCGGGCAGGACGAGGAGGGGCTTCCCGTGTTCAGGAGGTCGCGAAGGAACGGCCCTATGGAGGCGGAGTCGGTTGCATCGGATTCACCCCACCGGGGGGCACGGGTGAACCAGGATCCTGAGGGCACGACGGTGGCTGGTGCCATGGAGGGGGAGCCCCTGCACCTTCGCGACTACTGGCAGGTGGTGAGGAAGCGCAGGTGGCTCATCCTGGCCCTCTTCCTGATAGCCGTGGTGACCACCTTGGTGTCTTCCCTGCGCACCAAGCCGGTCTACAGGGCGACCGCCCAGGTGCTGATCGAGAGGGAGAACCCGCAGGTGGTCAAGGTGGATCAGGTCATGGCCGTGGACGCCTCCACCTCCGATTATTACCAGACCCAGTACAAGGTGCTCGAGAGCCGCTCCCTGGCCAAGGAGGTGGTCCAGACCCTTCAGTTGGACCGTCACCCCGAATTCAACCAGCCGAGGGACAGGGGACTTCTGTCCTTCGACCTGGGCGAGGCCCTGGCATCTGTGATCAACGCCGTGATCCCCAGGAAGAAGACCCAGGTCTCCGCCCTGACACAGGAGGAGGCCGACGATCCCCTGGCCCCGTATATAGGCGCGTATTTGGGGCGACTGAGCATCGAGCCGATCCGCAACAGCCGCCTGGTCAACATCTCCCTGGAGGCGCACGACCCGGCCCTGGCCGCCCGCATGGCCAACGCCCACGCCCAGGCATACATCAACAAGGACCTGGAGATGAAGCTCTCCGCATCGCAGGAGGCCGTGGGGTGGCTGAGCGTCCGGCTGGAGGAACTCCAGAAGACCCTGCAGAAGTCGGAGGAGGCCCTTCAGCGTTTCCAGGAGAAAGAGGACATCGTGGCCCTGGAGAGCATCCTCTCCGGCGGTGGGGGGAAGGGCGAGGGGAACATCCTCGCCCAGAGGTTGGGGGAGCTCAACTCCAGTCTCACGGCGGCCAGGACCGAACGCATCGGTCAGGAGATCCTCTATCGCCAGTTGGAGGAGCTCTCCAAGAAGCCGGGGATGATCGAGTCGGTCCCCCCGGTGATGCAGAACCCTTTGATCCAGAACCTCAAGGGCAACTACATAGAGCTCACCCGTCAGCTCTCGGAGCTCCGCGAGAAGTACGGGGAAAAGCACCCCCGCATGATGGCCCTCCAGCAGGAGATCCAGAACATCCAGGCACGCATAGCCACGGAGGTGAGCAAGGTCGCCAAGGGTGTGGAGGTCCAGTACAAGGTGGCCTTGGCCAAGGAGCAGAGCCTGCAGCATGCCTTGGAAAAGGCCAAACAGGAGATCAACGAGCTCAACAAGAAGGCCATCCAGTACGGGGTGCTCAAGAGGGAGGTGGAGTCCAACAGGCAGCTCTATGACATGGTACTCAAGAGGACCAAGGAGACCTCCCTTACCAGCGGGCTGAAGTCCACCAATATCTTCATTGTGGATCGGGCCGAGGTCCCGCGTTCCCCTGTGAGGCCGAAGGTCAGGAGGAACGTCCTCTTGGCAGGCCTCATCGGCCTCTTGCTGGGTGTGGGCCTGGCCTTTTTCCTCGAGTACCTGGACAACACGATCCATGGCCCCGATGAGGTGAGGCAATACCTGGGGGTCCCTTTCCTGGGCCCTGTGGGCATCGCCGAGGTGGAGGGCAAAGCGGTCTCCGGGGAGCTCATGGTCCTGAGGGAGCCCAAGTCCAACTTCGCGGAGTCCCTCAGGAACATACGCACCAACATCGTCTTTTCCTTCACCGAGCCACAGCAGCGTTCCCTGCTGGTCACCTCCCCGGGTCCGCTGGAGGGCAAGACCCTCATCTCGTGCAACCTCGCCGTGATCATGGCCCAGATGGGAAGGCGGGTGCTCCTGGTGGACGGGGACATGAGAAAGCCAAGGGTCCACAAGGTCTTCGGGACCTCTTCGGAGCCGGGCCTGAGCAACCTGATCCTGGGAAAGTGCGATGCACAGGAGGCCACTCGGGAAACCCGCATCAAGCCCCTGAGGGTCATCCCCTCCGGCACCTTGCCCCCAAACCCGTCCGAGCTCCTGTCTTCCAAGAGGATGGGTGAGCTTCTGGGCCAGCTCAAGGATCATTTCGATTTCGTCATCTTCGACTCCCCGCCCGTCTTGTCGGTCACGGACGCGGCGGTCCTGGCCGGGATGGTGGACGGGGTCGCCATGGTGGTGAAGGCCTCTTCCACCACCAGGGACCATGCCGTGCGTGCCCTGGAGCACCTCTGGGACGTTCGGGCTCGGGTCCTGGGGGTGGTGTTGAACCAGGTGGACTTCGAGAAGGAGCGGTATTACTACAGCTACTACCACAAGTACTATTACTACTACTCAGAGGACGGGCAGAGGAAGGAACGCCGCTCTCGCCACCAGGGCAAGATGCCTCACGGCAGCGACCAGAGGGCGGAGCCGAGGGGTTTGGAGACGTGATGGGAAAGGGGGCGCCGTCGCCGCTTCGGACCGCATGGCCGTGTGACCTCGCATGGCCCCGGGGCTCGGTGAGAGACCCATGCTGTCCTGCGCCTGGGGTGTGGACTTGATCGACCTCCACTGCCACATCCTCCCTGGACTGGACGACGGCCCCGGCACCGATGAGGAGGCCTTGGAGATGTGCCGCATAGCCTGGGAGGACGGGATCCGTCAGGTGGTGGCCATGCCCCATACCCTCAACGGGGTCTACTACAACGACGGGCAGACCGTCCTGAAGGCGGTGGAGGCCCTGAACCGGATGCTGCAGGGGCGCTCCTTGGGATTGGAGATCCTGCCAGGGTCCGACGTCCGGGTGGACCCGGGTTTGAAGGCATTGCTCAGGGACGGTCGCGTCATGAGCATAAACAACACGGGCAAGGCCGTGATGCTCGAGCTGCCCGATTACTTCCCCCCGGGACCCATGGCACGTTTCCTCGAAGCCTTGCTCGATGAGGGGATCCTACCGGTCCTGAGCCACCCTGAACGCTGTGCCCAGTTCCGCGATCGAGGTCTGCTCAGGGAGATGGTGGGGCTAGGGGCCGTGACCCAGGTGACGGCCATGAGCCTGACCGGTGAGTTCAGCCGCGAGATCCAGGGCGTGACCCGTTCGTTCCTGGAGGAGGGACTGGTGCACGTGATAGCGAGCGACGCCCATTCCGGGCGCCATCGCCCGCCTGTCCTCTCCAGGGCCGTGGCCGTGGCCTCGGAGGTCCTGGGGGAGGAGGCGGCGAGGGCATTGGTCCTGGACAACCCGAGGGCCATAATACGTGGGCTCAGGCCAGGGGCCCCGGGCCGAGGGGATGGCGCACGGCCGCTGGGGGCTGAGGCCTCGGCCGCGGGATCCGGTGGCGGGCGCACCTGATGGAGCGAGAACGTGGAAGGGACCCGACGGACCAGCCCCGATGGTTCGTGGTCCAGACGAACCCGAGGGAGGAGGAGCGCGCCTTTCACCACCTGTGCGAGAAGGGCTTCGAGACCCTCTTCCCCAAGATCCAGGTGGTGCGATACCGCGAGGCCAAGGTGGGCCTGGTGGTAAAGCCCATGTTTCCATCTTACCTCTTCGCCCGTTTCCGCGCCCCCGAGGAGGCCCCGTTCGTCCACTGGACCCGTGGGGTCAAGAGGATCCTGGGGGCAGAGGGGGAGCCGCTGCCGGTGCCAGATGAGGCGGTGGGGCTCATAAGGGGGCAGATGGACGAAAGGGGGGTGGTAAGGGTCGGACGGAGGCTCAGGCCCAAGGACCGTGTGCGCATAAGGTCCGGCCCTTTCAAGGACCTCCTGGGTATATTCGAGCGGGAGATAGACGATCAGGGGCGGGTGGAGATACTGCTCAATCTCATAGGCTATCAGGCCAGGGTCCACCTGCACGAGTCCCTCTTGGAGAGGGTGCCTTGAGGGGTACCAGGCAACGAAGGTTTGGAGTGGGGTGTTGGCCATGGTGCTGAGATCGTGTCTGATGTGCGATCATCACGAGATCCGTCTGGAGGAAGAGGTCCGCAAGAGTTTCTGTCACAAGGAGAACTGCTGGTCCCGTTACTCCAAGTGCGTTGTCCAGCGGGCATTGGAGCGGTTTCTTGAACAGGACAGGGCGGATGCCCCAAGCCAGTTCTCCGCCATAGCCCATGTCTACGGCGAGCAGTGAACGGGCCGGAGGCGAGGGGATGGTCGGGGTGAGGGCGGCGGATCTCCACTGAGGAAAAAGGCCCCGGGGGTGCCATGAAGGCGCTCATCACCGGCATTACAGGACAGGACGGGTCCTATCTGGCAGAGCTGCTCCTGGGGAAGGGATACGAGGTCCATGGCCTGATACGTCGCGCCAGCACCTTCAACACCGACCGCATAGAGCACATCTACCAGGACCCTCACGACCCCGAGGCGAGGCTTTTCCTCCATTACGGGGACCTCTCCGATTCAGGCCAACTGACCCACATCATCTACAACATAAGGCCGGACGAGATCTATCACCTGGCTGCCCAGAGCCACGTTCGGGTGAGCTTCGACATGCCGGAGTACACCGGAGACGTGGCCGGCCTGGGGACCACCAGGATACTGGAGGCCCTGAGGAGGAGCGGGGTGCAGGCCCGTTTCTACCAGGCCTCCTCTTCTGAGATGTTCGGCAGCTCCCCACCGCCGCAGAACGAGGAGACCCCCTTCAGGCCCAGGAGCCCGTATGCCGCCGCCAAGCTCTACGCCTATCATATGGTCAGGAACTACCGGGATGCCTACGGCATATTCGCCTGCAACGGGATCCTCTTCAACCACGAATCCCCCAGGAGGGGGGAGACCTTCGTCACCCGCAAGATCTCTCGCGCGGTCCCGAGGATCCTGTACGGTCTGGAGGATTGCCTGTACCTTGGCAACCTGGAGGCTCGCAGGGACTGGGGCTATGCCCCGGACTACGTGGAGGCCATGTGGAGGATCCTCAGGCACGATACACCGGATGACTTCGTCGTGGCCACCGGGGAGAGCCACTCGGTCAGGGAGTTCTGCGAGGCCGCCTTTCGGGAGGCCGGGATGGAGATCGAGTGGAGGGGCAGGGGGGTCGAGGAGATGGGGATCCTGGCCTCGGTGGCCAGGCGGGAAGAAGGGGATGCCGATCTGGGCTCGGGCCTGGCCTCGAGGGCCCGGGAGGGATCGGTGGTGGTGCGCATAGACCCTCGTTACTTCAGGCCCACGGAGGTGGAATCTCTGTGTGGCGATGCATCCAAGGCCAGGAAGGTCCTGGGCTGGAGCCCATCGGTGACATTCCGCGAACTGGTGGGCATCATGGTACGGGCGGACACCGAGGCCTTGGCGGAGCTCCATCGCTGTCAGGACGTGATGAGGAGGATCCTCAGGCAAAGACGCGCCCCGGATGCCGACCGTTGAGGCAGGGCGGGGGCGTGCGGGTTTGAGACCCGCCTTTACCGTGGTGCAGGCAGTGGACCTTGACTCCAGGATCTACATCGCTGGCCACAGGGGCCTTGTGGGCTCCGCCATCCTGAGGCGCCTTGGGCGAGAGGGGTACAGGCGCCTCCTGGTGCGCACCCACGGGGAGCTGGACCTGGAGAGCCAGTCCGCGGTGGAGTCCTTCTTCCAGCAGGAGCGGCCGCAGTACGTCTTTCTGGCGGCCGCCAAGGTCGGGGGGATCCTGGCCAACGCCACCTATCCCGCCGAGTTCATATACCGCAACATCATGATAGGGGCCCACGTGATCCACGCATCCTGGAGGGCCGGGGTGAAGCGCCTCCTCTTCCTCGGTTCGTCCTGCATCTATCCCAGGGAGTGTCCCCAGCCCATGCGGGAGGGCTATCTCCTCACGGGCCCCCTGGAGCCCACGAATCAGCCTTACGCCGTGGCCAAGATCGCCGGCATCGTCCAGTGTGAGGCCTACAATCGGCAGTACGGGACGCGGTTCCTGGCCGTCATGCCCACCAATGTCTACGGCCCAGGGGACAACTTCCATCTGGAGACCGGCCACGTCGCCGCTGCCCTCGTGAGGAAGTTCCACCTGGCCAAGCTGGCCTCCAGTGGTGACTGGGAAGGGATAGGGAGAGACGAGGGGCGCTTCGGTCCCGTCCCCGCTGATTTCATGGCCTCCCTGGTCTCCATATCGCGGGCCAGTGGGCACGGCTCGCGGGTCCCTTCGTCCCAGGCCGGGTGCGACACCGGCGGGGTCCCCCCTGCCGTGCCGCTTTGGGGAAGCGGTCTGGCACGTCGGGAGTTCCTGCACGTGGACGACTTGGCCTCGGCCTGCGTCTTCCTCATGGGACTGCCCGACCAGGCCTTCGACTCCCTGGTCTTCCCCGCTGGGGGCCTTTCGATGCCCCTCGTGAACGTCGGTTCAGGGGAGGACCTGACGGTCCGGGAGTTCGCGGCCCTGGTGATGGATGTGGTGGGGTACAGGGGCGAGATCCGGTTTGATCCTACCAGGCCCGATGGTACGCCCAGGAAGCTCCTGGACGTATCCAAGATCAGGGATATGGGTTGGCGGCCCCAGATACCACTGAGGGATGGGATCGAGCTCACCTACAGGTGGTACCTGGGGGAGGAAGTGAGCAGGGGCCCATGAAGGAGACGACTCAGAGGCGCGTCTTGGTAACAGGGGGGTCCGGTTTTCTGGGCTCGCACCTTTGCGAGCGTCTCCTAGGGGCTGGCCATGACGTCCTGTGCGTGGACAACTTCTATACCGGCACCAAGAGGAACATCGCCCACCTCCTGGCGGACCCCTATTTCGAGCTGCTGAGGCACGACATCACGTTTCCCCTGTACGTGGAGGTGGACGAGATATACAATCTGGCCTGTCCTGCCTCCCCCATCCACTACCAGAACGACCCGGTGCAGACCACCAAGGTCAACGTCCACGGTGCCATAAACATGCTGGGCCTGGCCAAACGCCTGAAGGCGAGGATACTCCAGGCCTCCACGTCGGAGGTCTACGGGGACCCGACGGTCCATCCGCAACCGGAGTCCTACCTGGGCAATGTCAACCCCATAGGCCCCAGGTCCTGCTATGATGAGGGGAAGCGCTGCGCCGAGACCCTCTTCTTCGACTACCACCGCCAGCACGGGCTCAGGATAAAGGTGGCGCGCATCTTCAACACCTATGGTCCGCGCATGCACCCCAACGACGGGAGGGTGATGTCCAACTTCATACTCCAGGCCCTGAGGGGGAAGCCCATCACGGTCTATGGGGATGGCCGCCAGACCCGCTCCTTCTGTTACGTGGACGACATGGTGGAGGGCCTGGTGAGGCTCATGGGGACCCCGGAGCACGTGACAGGCCCGGTGAACCTGGGCAACCCCCAGGAGTCCTCCATCCTGGATCTGGCCGAGCTGGTCGTCAGGCTCACCGGGTCGAGGTCGGAGATCATCTTCATGCCCCTGCCGAGGGACGACCCGAGGCACAGGAGGCCGGACATCACCCTGGCCAGGCAACTCCTGGACTGGGGGCCGGTGGTCACGTTGGAGGAGGGGGTCCGGAGGACCATCGATTATTTCGATGGACTCTTGACCAAGGGCATTTGCTGAACGCGAGGGGCAGGCCCGGAGGGGGTGTGCGGGTCGGACACCCGGATGAGCTCGGCAAAGGGGGGCGCCGATGTCCTGCAAGGCATTTCTCGTGGGGATAAACAGATACAGGATCCCTGGATCGGACCTCAAAGGCTGCGTCAACGACGTGACCAATGTCAGGGATTGTCTCCTCAAGTTCTTCGGGTACCGCATCGAGGACATACGGGTATTGGTAAACGAGCGGGCCACCAAGAGGGCCTTGATGGAAAGACTCCGGTGGCTGGTCAAGGGGGCGAAGGGGGGAGACAGGCTACTGTTTCACTTCTCTGGGCATGGATCCCAGGTCCGCGACCGGGATGGAGACGAGCTCAGGGATCACCTGGACGAGATCCTCTGCCCCCATGACATGGATTGGGACGGGACCTACATAACGGACGATGAGCTGCGAGGGGTGTTTTCGGGTCTGCCCCAGGGGACGATCCTGGAGGTCTGGCTCGATTGCTGCCATGCGGGGACAGGGACCAGGGAGGCCCTCGCCCTGGGGAGGCTGCCCGAGGAGCTCTCCTTGATGCCGCGCTTCCTCGTCCCCCCAGCGGATGTCCAGGCCAGGGTGGACGACGACCTGGAGGTCAGGAGGATCATGCGCGGGCCCAACCCATTGAACCACGTCCTGTTCGCCGGCTGCAGGGAGAACCAGACGAGCGCCGATGCCTTCATCGGGGGGCACTTCAACGGTGCCTTCACCTACTATCTCTGCAAGAACCTGAGGGATGCGGGGGGCGCCCTGCCGAGGTACGACCTCCTCAGGAGGGTGAGGGCCTCTTTGAGGTTCAACGGCTTCTCGCAGGTCCCGCAGATGGAGGCCCCGCCGGGGATGAAGTCCAAAGCCGTCCTGGAACCCCCGGCCGTCTGAGGTCGAGTCCGAGATGATCGGGAGGGGCGTTCCACGGGGGCGTCTCGCTTTGGCCTTGACGCGCCAGTCACCTCGTGGTAAAAAATCGGGGAATTTTTTTGAACGCTTTGCGGCGCCTTGAAAGACAGGAGTTTCAAAGACCTGTTTGCCGTTTCCTAGAGACGGCCTCACGGGCGGAGCCTACCCAGTAGGACACATCTCCAAAGGATTTTGAGCAAATAATTTGTGCACTGCCCCCAGGGGCCGGTCCCGGCCACGGTTGGGCACTGGGTCTTTGGGGGGCGCAGGGGAAGCGGCTCGTCCCTGAGCACACCCAGCCGGAGAGAGACGATGATGCTCGATGCCCTCATCACCGGGAAGACGCGCATAAGACTGATCCTGAGGTTTTTCCTGAACCCCTCGGCCTCCTCCTATCTGCGGGAGATCGCCGCGGAGTTCAGAGAGAGCACCAACGCCATAAGGATCGAGCTCAAGCGGTTCGTGGAGGCGGGTCTGCTCGTGGAGCGCAGGAGGGGGGGGAAGGTGTTCTATTCGGCCAACGAGGCGCACCCCCTGTTCGCGGAGATCCACTCCATAGTGCAGAAGACCCTGGGTATAGACAAGCTCCTCGACGAGCTGATCAAGAAGGTGGGTGCGGTGAAACGGGCCTTCATCGTGGGGGACTATGCCAAGGGGGTGGATTCAGGGATCGTCGATTTGATCCTGGTGGGGCAGGAGATCGACATGGCCTTCCTCCACGGCCTGGCCACGAGGGTGGAGGGGCTCATCGGCCGGAAGATCAGGTACCTGGTGATCGGCGAGGGGGAGCAAGGTGCGGTGATGGGCATGTTCGGGGCATCGCCTGCGCTGTTGCTGTGGAGCGAGGACGGGGGCCGGGATGTCGGGTCCTTGTTCCAGGTCGGCTCAGCCCGGCCCGTCGTGCAGGGGTTGGGCCTGTCCACAGGGAGGGCCTAGTGAGGTTCGTTGACCTGGGGGCGCAGCAGGCGCGTATCAGGGGGGAGATCCTCGGGCGGATCCACCGCGTCCTGGACCACGGTCAGTATGTCCTGGGCCCGGAGGTCCGGGAGCTGGAGGAAAGCCTCTCGGCCTATGTGGGGGTCAGGCACGCCGTTGGGTGCTCCTCCGGGACCGACGCCCTGCTCATGGCCCTGATGGCCCTCGGGGTGGGACCTGGGGATGCGGTCCTCACCACGCCGTTCACCTTCGTGGCCACGGCCCAGGTGGTCGCCATGCTCGGGGCCACCCCTGTGTTCGTCGATATCGACCCCCGCACATTCACCATGTCGCCGGACCGGCTCGAGCTGGCGACGAGGGCCCTGCTGGAAGGGGACCCTGGTATCCACCCCCTGCCGCGCGGCATTGCCACGGGGCAACGGCCCACGGTCAAGGTGGTGATACCGGTGAACCTCTTCGGTCTCCCTGCGGACTACGATGGCATCCGTGCCGTGGCCAAGGCCTATGGGCTGTTGGTGGTCGAGGACGCGGCCCAGTCACTGGGGGCGGAGTATTTCGGAGAGAAGAGCGGTTCCCTCGGGGACTTGGCGTGCACCTCTTTCTACCCCAGCAAGCCCCTGGGGTGTTACGGCGACGGGGGGATGTGCTTCACCGATGACGACGAGCTGGCAGCGGTCCTGCGTTCCTTGCGGGACCATGGGAACGATGGCCGCAGCAGGTACGAGAGCGTCCGCATCGGGATCAATGGCCGTCTCGACACCATCCAGGCCGCGGTCCTCCTGGCCAAGCTGGAGATATTTCCGGAGGAACTGGAGCTCCGCCAGGAGGTCGCGTCTCGGTACACGGCCTTTATCTCGTGCCTGGATCCTGGCCTCTCCCTCATTGCCCCTTACGTCCCGTTGGGGCACAGGAGCGCCTGGTCCCTGTACAGCGTCCTGGCCAGGGACGAGGATCACCGCGCGCTCCTCCAGGGAGGGCTGCAAAGGGAGGGGATCCCTTGTGCCGTCTACTATCCCAACCCGTTGCACCTGCAGCCTGCTTTCGCCTACCTTGGGTACGGGGAAGGGGATTTCCCGGTGAGCGAGGAGGTGTCCAGGCGGATCTTCAGCCTCCCCATGCATCCCTATCTGAAGGCGGAGGAGCAGGAGAGGGTCGCTTCGGCCCTCTCGGCCGTGTGCGGCAGGGGGGTGGCGAGGGGCGCCATGGAGGGTCCCCCTTGAGGAGCGATGACCCCGTCATCACTGTCGTCTCCGGGCTTCCGCGTTCCGGGACCTCCATGATGATGAGGATGATCGAGGCAGGGGGGATGGAGGTGGTAACGGACGGGATCAGGGGCCCGGATGAGGACAACCCCCTGGGGTATTACGAGCTGGAGAGGGTCAAGAGGCTGAAGGAGGACTCCTCCTGGTTGAGGGAGGCCCGTGGCAAGGCCGTGAAGGTCATATCCAGGTTGCTCTGTGAGCTTCCGCCGGGTGAGACGTACAGGGTCGTCTTCATGAGGAGGCCTCTGCAGGAGATCCTCGCATCCCAGAGGAGGATGCTGGAGAGGTTGGGAAGGGCGGGGGATGCGGCCTTGGACGAGAGGGCCGCCAGTGCCTTCGAGAGGCACCTGGCCCAGGTGGGGCAGTGGCTGGAGGGGCAGAGGAACATGGAGGTCCTGTACGTGAGGTACAACGACGTGGTCGCCAGTCCGACGGAGTGGTCCCGGGTCGTCAACCGGTTCCTGGGCGGCTCCCTGGACGAGGGACGCATGGCCGCCGCGGTGGTGGCCTCCCTGTATCGTCAAAGGCACGCGGCCCCCTGACCCGCCCCTTGGCCTTTCCGGTTTCAAGGTTTTCCTCGCTTTTC
>FWPV01004282.1_pt1 | contig 30740 bp, 24 predicted proteins | sample 2228371 | NCBI WGS metagenome assembly FWPV01 (sample SAMEA103939776, study PRJEB20133) | metagenome | reverse complement strand
CAGGTTCAGGCTGCTGATACACAGGTTCAGGCTGCTGATACACAGGTTCAGGCTGCTGATACACAGGTTCAGGCTGCTGATACACAGGTTCAGGCTGCTGATACACAGGTTCAGGCTGCTGATACACAGGTTCTGGTTGCTGGTACACAGGTTCAGGCTGCTGATATACAGGCTCAGGTTGCTGATACACAGGTTCAGGCTGCTGATATACAGGCTCAGGTTGCTGTTCTATTGGCCTGGGTTGTTCAACCACAGGCTCAACTTGTCTGAACATATCTCTGTTGTGAGTACGTTCGAGTTCGGCCGGCACCTCTGCAGTCGGCAACTGCTGATCTGCCGGTACACCCGAGTTTGTCTGGTCGGTGATATCAGGCACAGGCTGAGGTCTGATCTCCTGTTCCAGTCCTGAGTCTTTCAGACTGTACTCTTTTCTGTCACCAGAAACATTCAAGGACGGGTTCAGTTTGTCCTCTGTGCGTTGATCCGTGTGTTGGTCCGGTTGAGTCTGATTTGGTTGCACTGCCTCGTGCTGTTGCCCAATCTCAAGGGGGTTACCGTCGTTATCCCGCACTATATCCCTGTCGCGTTGCCGGCGTTCGATATCACGTGCCGGATCTGAACGCATCACCGGCTCCTGCGCCGGATACTGGCGCTGAATATCCTGATCACCAGGCAAGGCGACATTCTGTTGCTGGCGCTGTTCAGCTGCCCAGCGCCGTCTTTCGCCAACATCGTCCTGCCGGTAATCAGCGCCACTGAATTCGCGGTTTGGCTGGTAACTGGTGTGATACACCACACCATGGCGGTGCTGCGGGTTGTGGCGCCAATGCCGGCGTTCTTCATGACGGATAATATCGTCATAACGATAATACTTTGTTGGTCTGTGGTAATGGTTGATCACCACCACTTCACGTCTTGGCCAGTAGAAAGTGGAAAAATAAAAGCTGGTGGAAACTCTTGCACCTGTCCCCCAATACACCACAGACGCATGATTACCATAGACTGGATGTGGCCAGTGAATGGGCGGGTATTCGCGCCACCACCAGTCACCATAAACCACGCGGGTGTCATACACAGGCACATACACCACTTCACGCTGACGGGGTTCGATGATAATGACTTTTTCTTTTTCACGGCGCTGAACCGTGATGTGTTCCTGATCTTTCAGATTGCCTGCTGCGTAAGCTTTTTCCCGCAGGCTTTGCACTGTGGCCATCACCTGTTGCTGCTGAATTAAAAAGGCATCACCGAGCTTTTGGGTCCATTCCAGCTCATTATTCATCTTGGTGAGCAAGGGTGCAAAAGCGACCAGCGCGCGTACGCTTGGATCCCAGGGTTCATTTTCGGCGGCTTTTAAGGCTTGTTCGGATGTCATGCCTTTTTGTGTGCTGAGCCAGCGGGTGGCTTTTACAATTTCCAGCGGATAAGTGGCGGCAATTAGCACATGGGAAAGCACCGTATCCGGATATAGCGCAACAGGGGCCAACATTTGATCAAGCTCGGCCTGGCTGAATAGCTTCTGGCCGGCACTGGCTTGTTGCTGCTGTGGATTTGGCGATGTTGCCTGCTTACTGGTGCCGGCAGAAATGGTTTTGGTCTGACGTTTTGTCGCGTCTGCCGCCGGTTCTGCCGCCATAGCCAGAGGGAAATGTAACGCCAGCGCAAGACTTAACGTCATGGTTGACAACCGTAACACTGAGCTTTTCATCAACAAACTCCTGCTGCCTGGGCAGCTTCTTGCTAAAACGACAGAAACAGGCATGGATGCACCGGTTATACGACATCCAATTATCAAAGGTTATGACACAGCGGATCTGAACTGGTTCTGAATTATCCGCCGGCATTTATTTTTTAATTTTTAACAGGACTTACGCCATAATTGCTGCGGGCGAAACCCCGTCACCAGCGCTGTGCCTGTTAACACAGTCAAAGCCCCCACTGCGGTGTGCCAACCCACTTGTTCATGCAAAAATAACGCGCCCCATAACACACCAAACACCGGGATCAAAAAAGTCACGGTCAGTGCAGGTGTGGCACCAACTTCCTGCACCAGCTTAAAATACAACAGATAAGCAACGCCGGTACAAACCACGCCAAGAACCAGGACTGCAAGTGCAACCTGCATGCTCAGCTCGATGGCTGGCCCTGGCAGCAGGGTCAAAGGCAACAATACCAGCACAGCACCCCACATACTTCCCTGCGCATTGGCAAAAGGTTCAACGGCTTTGGCTCTTCGGGTGTAATGGGTGGCAATGCCGTAACAGCAGGCTGCAATTGCCGCCGCGGCTACGGCCAGCAAGGCACCGCTTTTAAGCAGTACAGGGTCAAAGCCAACCAGAATGGCAACACCACAGACACCAAGTATCAAACCTGCAACCACGGCAAATGACAACGGCTGGCGGAACAATAAAATACCAATCAGCGCGCCCCAGATAGGTGCTGTTGCGTTTAACACTGATAATAATGACGCTGTGAGCACTGTTGCAGCATAAGCAAAGAGTAGAAATGGCAAGGCCGAGTTAATAAAACCGAGCTTCAGGTAATGCAACCAGTTTTGCCGCCAATGCAGTTCTTTATGCAACAGCAGGGCAATCACCGACAAAAAGAGTGCAGCAAATAACACACGGCCAGACATCAGCAGTGAAGGCCCCAGCGATGGCACCGCAATGCGGATAAATAAAAACGAAGCGCCCCAGATAGCCGCCAGCAGCAACAAACGTCCGACATTCATTAACGACATCCGTCAACTCCGTGACAAGCGGCATCTGGGTGATCAGACGCTGCTCTGTTTGTGGTAAATATGCAGTAAAACTGCAATCTTCTGCAAAAACCTGCTTGCATGACTTCGCAGTTTTATTGCATAATCACCGCGCTTCATTTTTGCTTTATTGCTTCCGCCCATGCATTTTTGCATGGGCTTTTTCATTTGGGGCACAGGTCAACTCAGCGGCTGCTTTTGTCGTCCTGATTAATGCGACTGGCCACAGCGCCGGTTTGTTGCTGATACTTGGCATCTGTTCTTTTGTTGTAAGGCCGATCGGCCGGACCTGTCATCAGCTCAAAATTCAGTGCACCAATTTTCATACCAGGGCGCAGCGCCAGCGGTAAACGGCCGCTGTTATAAAACTCCAGCACTATATTGCCAGACCAGCCCGGATCAATACGATGTGCTGTCACATGCACCATTAAACCAAGCCGTGCCAGGCTGGAACGACCATCCAGCCAGCCCACGATGTCAGCTGGTAAAGTGACAGACTCCAGCGTGACAGCCAACGCCAGTTCGCCAGGGTGCAGATAAAATGCTTCATCGTCAGCAAGTACCAGCTCTTCACTCATCACTGAATCCAGCGCTTGTTGTACTTCTTCCCGCGGGCCGCTTAAATCAATAAAAGGTGCGGCGTAAGCGGTAAAACTTCTGAACTTATGTCCCAGGCGGATATCCACGCTCACCCCACTGATCATGTCGCGGGACGGCATAGGTTCAATACAAATTCTGCCTTCAGCCAGGTAGCGTTCAATGTCGCGGTCACACAGTCTCATGTTAATCGTCCGTTATAATAATTTGCGGTTGTTGGGCAATTTTGTGCTGGGCTTGCCAGTATAAAGCGAAGATCAGTTGCCTGGCTATTTTCTGATAAATTTCAGCACATTGTTCACTTTCATTCAGCACTATTGGCACACCTTCGTCACTGTGCTGCCGGATTTGTTTTTGCAGTGGCAACTGGCCAAGCACAGCCACCTGATAACGTTCTGCTAACGCAACACCACCTTGTGAGCCAAAAATATCGTCGATATGACCGCAGCTGCTGCATTGGTAATAACTCATATTTTCAACAAGGCCCAGTAACGGAATATTCACCTGACGGAACATCGCAATGCCTTTTTGTGCATCGGCCAAAGCCACATCCTGCGGTGTTGTCACTATCACGGCGCCGGCCACAGGCAACTTTTGTGACAAAGTCAGCTGAATATCGCCGGTGCCCGGCGGCATGTCGACTACCAGATAATCAAGCTCAGGCCAGAGTGTTTCATTCAGAAGTTGCAACAGCGCCTGGCTGGCCATAGGGCCACGCCATACTGACGCAGCCTGTGGGTCAACCAGAAAGCCGATAGATTGCATAAAAATGCCAAATTTATGCACAGGAGCTAAGTGTTTGTCATCCGGTGAGGTGGCTTTAGTGCCAACCAGCCCCAGCATGGTCGGAATCGAAGGCCCGTAAATATCGGCATCCAACAGCCCTACTTTGGCGCCTTGTTGTGCCAGCGCTATGGCGAGGTTCACAGCAGTGGTGGATTTGCCTACACCGCCTTTGCCTGACGCAATTAAGATGACCTGTCGGATGTTGCCAAGGCTTGGCGGTACTGGATTCTGATACCTGAGTTCTACTTCACCGTTAAAACCCGCCGCAGCCATGGCCTGTTGTAATGACGGCAACATAGCATCAGCAGCAAAAGGTAGTTGAATTAAAAGACGGTTATCAGAAAACTCTATATCAGTGGCAAGCTGTGATAAGGCCACCGGCATTTCATCAGTCTGAAACTGATCCAGCACCTGTTGTTGGGCGCTGCTGAGCTTTGTTGTGTTTTTATTTTTCCACCAACCAAACATTGGATACCTGCGTTTAAAAACCAGTTTATGTTCTGGAGTTTTTGCCTGTGCCACAGCAGTGACAGATAAAAACTAATAATACGATGTGCTGCAAGCAGAAAAGCGGGCTGAACTGCCGCAGCGGGAGTGCGCTTTAACGGCCGTTATTGTATCATGTTGTCATCTCTTTTCAGTTATTTATGCATTCAGAGTTTGATTTGATGACACAACGTAAAATTTTGATCACAAGCGCCCTGCCATACGCCAACGGTCCTATCCATTTAGGCCACTTATTGGAATATATTCAGACCGACATCTGGTCGCGTTTTCAAAAAGCGCGCGGTCATCAATGTTATTACGTCTGTGCTGATGACGCCCATGGCACTCCAATTATGCTTAAAGCGCAGCAACTGGGTTTAACGCCGGAGCAAATGATTGCGCAAACTTCAGTAGAACATCAGGCCGATTTTAAAGATTTCCTGATTGGTTTTGATAACTACCACAGCACCCACAGTGACGAAAACCGCGCTTTTGCCAGTGAAATTTACCAAAAGCTGGACGCCGGTGGTTATATCAAACGTAAAACCATCAGCCAGCTGTTTGACCCGGAAAAACAGATGTTCCTGCCGGATCGTTTTGTCAAAGGCGATTGTCCTAAATGTGGTGCCGTGGATCAAAACGGCGACAGCTGTGACGCCTGTGGTGCGACCTACAGCCCGACTGAGCTGAAAAACCCACGTTCTGTGGTATCAGGTGCCACACCGGTATTAAAAGATTCAGAACATTATTTCTTTGATTTACCCGCTTTTGAGCAAATGTTGCAGGACTGGACCCGCGGTGGCTCTTTGCAAAGTGAAATGGCCAATAAACTGCAGGAATGGTTTAAAGAAGGTTTACAGCAGTGGGATATCAGCCGCGACGCGCCTTATTTTGGTTTTGAAATTCCAGGTGCACCGGGCAAGTTTTTTTACGTTTGGTTAGACGCACCTATCGGCTATCTGGCCAGCTTTAAAAACCTCTGTGATAAAACCGGTATTAACTTTGACGACTTCTGGAAACTGGATTCTGACGCTGAGGTGTATCACTTTATCGGCAAAGACATTATTTATTTTCACAGTTTGTTCTGGCCTGCCATGTTAGATGGTGCCGGTTACCGTAAACCAAGCAGCGTGTTTGCCCATGGTTTTGTCACAGTGAATGGCGCCAAAATGTCCAAATCACGTGGCACCTTTATCAAGGCCCGTACTTATCTGGATAACTTAAACCCTGAGTATCTGCGTTATTATTTTGCGTCAAAACTCACTTCCGGCATTGTGGATCTGGATTTAAACCTCGATGACTTCTCGCAAAAAGTGAACGCCGATTTAGTGGGTAAAGTGGTTAATATCGCGAGCCGCTGCGCCAGCTTTATCAGCAAAAAATTCGACAGCACTTTATCTGCCGACATTGCCGAGCCTGAATTACTGGCAGACTTTGTGGCGCAGGGAGAAAGTATCGCTGCAGCATTTGAGCAACGTGAATATGCCCGCGCAATCCGCGACATTATGGCGCTGGCAGACAAAGCAAATCAGTATATCGACGCCAAAGCGCCCTGGGTGTTGGCCAAAGATGAAAGCAAACAGCTGGAAACCCATCAGGTCTGTTCTATGGGCATCAACCTGTTCCGCGTATTGATGCATTATTTAAAACCCGTGCTGCCGGCCATGGCCGCTGAAGTAGAGGCCTTTTTAAATATTGAACTGCGTTGGGATAATTACCAGACAGCGCTGAAAAGTCACAAAATCAATACTTTTAAACCGCTGATGCAGCGGGTTGATCCGGTTAAAGTGCAAGCCATGGTTGATGCATCCAAAGAAAATCTACAGGCCGCTGAGCCTGCAAAAACCACAAGCAAAACTGCGGCAAAATCCGATGCAGCAGTAACAACGGCAGATGCAGCAGCTTATGAACCTTTAGCACCGATGATTCAGTTTGATGATTTTGCCAAACTCGACTTAAGGGTTGCCCGAATTGTCAGCGCCGAACATGTCGAAGGCGCCGACAAACTGGTGAAACTGCAACTGGATTTAGGTTTTGAAAACCGCCAGGTGTTTGCCGGTATTAAGTCAGCTTATGATCCAGCCGACTTAGTAGGCCGGTTAACTGTGATGGTGGCCAACCTGGCCCCCCGTAAAATGCGGTTTGGTATGTCAGAAGGCATGGTGATGGCGGCTGGCCCTGGTGGCAGTGATATTTTCCTGCTGACGCCGGATGATGGTGCAACCCCTGGTATGCAGGTGAAATAAACCCAATCAGGGCGCTGCCAAATACAGCGCCCTGTTTTTATCAGCTTATTATTGATTTTATTGATGTAAATTCAGTTCCCCAAATTTGTTTTTGTTAGAATAAGCAAATCCCGACAGGCTTAAGGACAGCAGATGTCTGCCACTATCCGCTCATTTTCTTCGTTATACCTCGCCACTTTACTGATGGTACTGGCGGCGGGTTTGTTAACCACTTATCTGGGTTTGCGCCTGGCCGCTATTGATGTGTCCAAAATCTGGATAGGCGCCATGATGTCGGCTTATTACCTTGGCCTGGTGGCTGGTTCCAAAATTGGCCACCGCCTGATTGCCAGAGTGGGCCATATCCGCGCTTTTGTCGCAACCGCAGGCATAGTGACGGCGTCGGCGCTCGGTCATGCGCTGATTGACGATTTAAATGTCTGGTTACTGCTTCGGCTGATGGTCGGTATTTGTATGATGTGCCAATACATGGTGCTGGAAAGCTGGCTGAATGAACAAGCAGACAGCAAAAACCGCGGCACTGTGTTCGCAAGTTATATGATTGTGTCTTATCTGGGCCTGGTGCTGGGTCAGGGCGCCATGAGTTTAAACCCGGAACTGACCATCAAACCATTGTTGCTGGTCGCAATTTGTTTTGCGCTTTGTATAGTGCCTTTGGCGCTGACCCGCCGTATTCACCCACAGCCTATGCGCCCTGCACCGTTAAAAATTAAGACGTTCTGGCTGAAAGTGCCGCAGTCACTGACCACTATTGCGCTGGCCGGCATGATAGTGGGTTCTTTTTATGGTCTGGCGCCGGCTTTTGCCGCAGCCCAGGGCATGAATACCGAGCAGGTTGCCGCTTATATGGCAACTACAGTCATTGCAGGTTTACTGGCGCAGTGGCCAATGGGTAAATTATCAGACAGAATTCGCCGCTCCAGGCTTATTCGCACCAATACTGTGCTGCTGGGCACTTTGGTGCTGGCAATGGCAGTGTTGCCACTGTCAGGCTATCTGCAGCTGGTGTTTACCTTTTGTTTTGGCGTGCTGGCTTTTACCCTTTATCCGCTGGCGACTGCCCTTGCCAATCAGAATATTGAACAGGATGAACGGGTGGCGCTGTCGGCGACTATTTTGCTGACCTTTGGCCTTGGCGCCAGCACAGGCCCGCTGATTGCGTCCGCTTTTATGCAATTTGGCGGCAGCCGTATGTTATACGCTTTTATGGCATTGGTGGCGGCCTTGTTGTTCCTACGCTTAACCCAGGTCAATTATCAGCAAAAACAGCAGGAAAAATCGCAGCCCAAAGATTATGTGATGGCATCGGGCGACTTAGTGTCATCGCCGCTGGCTGCCGCTTTAGATCCAAGGGTTGATCAGGCCACAGCACAACAACAACTGATGGCTGAGCCGGAAGTGGTTGTTGCTGAACCCGGTCAGGGTGTGCAGCAGGAGCTGGTATTTGAAACAGAACCCGTCGCCAGCAGCGAAACCGCTGAACCCGTGCAGCCATTGACTGAGCAGGTTACAACAGCGCCTGATGACCCTACCCCAGTCGCAACAAAAGATAATAAAACGTCCTGAACCAACGGCGCCAGAAAAGCTAACCTTTAAGAAAAGCTAAGCTTTAGCCAACCTTCAGCCTTTCTTCCCCCTTGTTTGGAGGGCTGAGGGTTAACACCAGTTTGCCTACCATCGCATTACTGGCAAGTAACTGATGCGCCTGCTCTGCCTGTTGCCAGTCAAATACCTGAGCTATCACCGGCTTTATCGCGCCTGTTGCCAAAGCGTCAGCAAACTTCTGGTAAAAAGCCGCACAAAGTGCCGTTTTATAAGCGTCGCTGCGGTTTCTAAGCGTTGAACACAAAAGCTGACCACGTTTTTTAAACATTGGCGCCAAATCAAAAGCCGGTACCTGCCGACCGCCCATCATCGCCAGCACCACAATACGGCCATCCTGTGCCAACAGCTGCAGATCTTTGGCAATATAATCACCGGCGACCGGGTCTACAATCACATGAAACCCCTGAGGCACAGCCGCTTGAAGCGCGCTGACAAAATCAGCTTTTTTATAATTAATACAAAAATCTGCCCCCAGGTCACGACAGGCGTCTGCTTTATCATCCGAGCCAACAGTCACGGCCACAGTCGCCTGTTGCAGCTTAGCCAGCTGAATGGCAGCAGTACCAACACCGCTGGCTCCGGCATGTAAAAGCACTGCACCGCGTGCAGTTAATCCGCCCAGTTCAAACATCGCCTGATAAGCGGTTAAAAACACTTCTGCTGTTGCCGCCGCCTCAACTGCGCTCACATTGGCCGGACGTTTCAGTAAATGACCACTGTGAAGCAGCGCATATTCGGCATAACCACCGCCGGGTACCAGGCCAAACACCTCCTGCCCCAGCCAAGGTTCTAAACTAACATCTCCCACAGCCACCACAGTGCCGGCTACTTCCAGCCCCAAAATCGGACTTTCCCCCGGCGGCGGCGGATAAATGCCAGCGCGCTGGGCGAGATCGGCCCTGTTCACCCCTGCTGCAGCCACTTTCACCAGCACCTGACTGGCATTGGGCACAGGGACGGGCAACTCGGTAACCACCAGTTTGCTGTCAGGGCCCGGGTTGAGCACGTTGATGGCACGCATTGTGGTATTGACTGAACTTAACGCAGATTTTGTATCAGTGCTTAACATTGACATCAGAACTCCTTGAATAGGCGTGATTTTTTGCGCCCGACTCAGGCGGTTATTCACTATAACTCACATCTCTTTGTGGTGGTATCCGGCCTGAGGGCAGGCCAGAGCGGCAAAACACAAGACAACATCAGCACAACAACATAAGTTTTACTTTAGCTTTGCGCTTTTCGTGCTTAAAATGCGCGTCTTTTCTTTTTAGCCGGAAGCCCCTTTTATGACCGCCAGCATCATTTTACAAAACGATCGTGACAAATCGTTAAAACGCCGCCATCCCTGGGTGTTTTCACAAGCCGTCAAACAGGTGCATGGCACACCAAATTCCGGCGACACTGTCGATATCCTGAGCGCGGATGGCAAGTTTGTAGCCCGTGGTGCTTATTCGCCCAATTCACAAATTCGGGCCCGGGTCTGGACCTTCGACCAAAACGAGCAGATAGATGCAGAGTTTTTCCTGCGCCGTATTGCTCAGGCCTGGGCTGTACGTCAGCAACTGTTTGACTTAAGCCAAACCAATGGCATCCGGGTGGTGGCGGCTGAGTCGGACTCATTACCAGGTGTGACCATTGATTTATATGCTGATGTGCTGGTCTGTCAGCTGTTAAGCGCAGGTGCTGAACGGCAGCGCAAACATATTGTGGCCGCATTAAAACAACTGTTTGACGGTTACAGCATTTATGAACGCTCAGACGTGGATGTGCGTAAAAAAGAAGGGTTAGAACCGCGCACCGGTTGGTTACATTTACCGCGCGATAGTGGCGAAGTGACGATAAAAGAAAATGGTCTGAATATTCTGGTTGATGTGGTCAATGGCCACAAAACCGGTTTTTATCTGGACCAACGTGACAGCCGTGCTGCCGCTGGCCGTTATGCCAAAGGCAAAACTGTGCTGAACTGTTTTAGCTACACCGGCACCTTTGGCCTCGCCGCTTTAACCGGTGGTGCCACTCATGTGACCAATGCCGATTTGTCGGATTTAGCGCTCGCCACAGCACAGCGCAATATGGAACTGAATCAGCTGGACTTGTCCAAAGCGACCATGACCAAAGCTGACGTGTTTAAATTACTGCGCCAATATAAAGACGAAGGCAAACAGTTTGATATGGTGATTTTAGATCCACCTAAATTTGCCGAAAACAAAAGTCAGCTGGTTGGCGCCTGCCGTGGTTATAAAGACATCAACAGGGTGGCGATGCAAATTGTCAAACCAGGTGGTTTGTTATTAACCTTCTCCTGCTCAGGTTTAATGGAAGAAAGTTTATTCCAGAAAGTGGTGGCGGACGCTGCCCTTGATGCCAATCGTGGCTGTTTGTTTATTGAAAGGTTAAGTCAGGCCAAAGATCATCCTATCGCCAGCTTCTACCCGGAAGGCCATTATTTAAAAGGTCTGGTCTGTATTATTCAATAAGCCGCCATTGGCAGTATGAAACATCCAGCCGGAGTGGCCAAAAGGTCGCTTCGGCTTTTTTGTACACAAGCTTTGCTGAAAAGTTATTGAGTGCTGCCAGCCAAACCACTACATCCACCGCAGCAAATGGTATAAAACGGCAATTTTACTGGTTGTTGGCGCCCGACTTGGTTACCATCAGCCGGCGTTTGTTTCATTCTTGCCCACAGCGGCAATTTATTATCTGACAGGAGTTGTTATGCGTTTATTATTGGCCGCATTGGCCCTTTCCACGACTTTTGCAAGCCAGGCAGCCTGGCAGCTGGAACCCGCTCAATCACAACTGCGTTTTGTCTCTGTTAAAAACGGCACCGTGGCTGAAGTACATAAATTCAGTCAGCTGTCTGGCAACTGGGCTGATGATGGCAAGGTTTTGGTGCAAATTCCGGTAACAACTATAGATACACTGATCCCTATCCGTAACGAGCGGATGCTGGAACATGTGTTTAATGCCAAAAATTTCCCAACCATCAGCGCCAGTGCACAAATTGAACCTAAATTGCTGTCTGATTTAACTGTAGGCGCCAGCATGCAACATCAGACTGAGCTGAGCTTAACACTGCTGGATAAAACTCAGTCTTTACCAGTGCAGCTGACGCTGACTAAACTCAGCAACACTAAAATTCAGGCAAGCACTACTGCACCTGTACTGGTTAATAGTGCGGCTTTCCAGCTGGACGCTGGTGTGCGTAAATTGCAGGACATCGCCAAATTAAACGATATCAGCCTGCTGGTGCCTGTTACCTTTAACGTTGAATTTAACCGCAAATAAAGCTGCTGTAGCGCGACCAGGTGCATAAAAAAAGACAAGCCAGGCTTGTCTTTTTTATCTGTACTTTTTAAGCAACTTAAGCAACAAAGTCAAAACAGTAAGTGCGCCATACCGGCAATCACCGGCAAAGTCACCAGCGTACGCAGCAGGAAAATCAGCAATAAATCCAATAAAGTGACCGGAATTTTACTGCCAAGTAATAAAGCGCCCACTTCCGACATATAAATCAGCTGGGTCACCGACAAAGCCGCTATAACAAAACGGGTCATGTCACTGGGCACTTCGGCAATCAGGATCGAAGGCACAAACATATCAGCAAAACCCACCATCACAGCTTTGGATGCATCCACGGCAAAAGGAATTTGCAACAGTTCAAATAAGGGCACAAAAGGCGCCCCCAGCCAGCTGAAAATGGACGTGTATTCGGCAATGATTAAAGCACAGGTGCCCACCGCCATAATCACCGGCAATACGCCAAACAACATATCCAGCACAGTTTCCACCCCTTCTTTGGCGGTGGCTTTTACACCGGGCGCCATACTGGCACGGTGTAAACCATGGGAAAAGGCACGGCTCCAGACTGAAGTACGGCTAAAATGGCCACCTTCAGCTTTCATATGGTCAAATCCGTCAATAAAGGTATCGGGTTTATTTCGAAGTGGTGGCAGATATGGCAGCACTATAGCGGCGACCACACCGGCCAGACAAATGGTGCCGTAAAACTGCACAAACATATGCTCAAGTTTTACCTGCCCAAGGACCACTAAACAAAAGGTCACAGAAACTGCGGAAAATGTCGTGCCAATGACCGCTGCTTCGCGTGCTGTATAAAAACCGGCTTCATATTGTTTACTGGTCAGCAGAATACCGACACTGCCATCGCCGAGCCAGGAGGCCATACAGTCAACCGCCGAGCGGCCTGGCAGTCGAAATACCGGCCGCATAATTTTGGTCATCAGGGTGCCTATCATTTCCAGCAGACCAAAGTTCAGAAGTAATGGTAAAAACAAACCGGCAAACACAAAAACACACAGAAGCACCGGCAATAAATCATGAAATACCAAACCGCCGGTGGCGCTGCTGTGAATCGCCGCTGGCCCTATGGCAAAAAGCGCCAGCACAATAAACACCGCCCCTGTTAAACGTACCCAAAGCCAGACAGGCGCAGGTTTAAACAGTTTTTGCCACAGCACATGCTGCATAAATGCCGCAGGTTTAATCTGTGTCCAGAGTGTCAATAAAGCAGAGCTGGTCACTATCAAAGTCAAAATCCAGGGCATGGCACTACCCAACGTGGTTTTTAACCAGTTGGCCAGCACAGCAACCGGAATGGTTAAACCCTTTTCCGCCGGAATAGGGGTCATAAATAAAAAAAGTCCAAGCGCAGAAGGGAGAGTAAGAATGGCGAGATGACGCCAGCTGAAATAATTGATGGCTTTAGACTCTGACATAAGGGATCTGGTTAACTCGATTAAAATTGCGGCAAGGGTAAAGGCTTTCGCGTTGGCTGTCATCCATAAAACACGCTATTCACGTACAACTGCCGATTTTTTAACAGCCTCGGGTCAGCGGTTTCGGTACAGATGGGCGGCATATATGTGAGTCGTTCCCGCACAGACCGCCAATATCATCACTAATTCAGTTCAATAAACAATAAACCCAACAGGTATAAATCTTCGCCTTCCTGGGCACAACGCACCACTTTGGCATGGGCGTCCAGCGGCGCCACACTGGGGTTATTCGAATCAAGCCGTACATGCAGCATCATGCCCATTTCCAGCGGCTCGTCCACTTCAACCGACATGCCGGTGGCACTTAAATCACGGCAGATGCCGTCAAGCTCTCGGCCTGATTCCGGATCATTGATCAGGATCTGCACATCACAATTAATCATCATCCTAAAATAATTGCGTTTGTCGTTTCTGCTCAGCATACAATCCTCAGGCTTTGCGTGGGCTCTGCATTGTTATAATGCCAATAGCCGATGCTGTAAAGGCAATATTCCGCCACCGTCCCAGCCACAGATCCTTCACCTGCTTATTTCAGCTCGTGCACTGCCAGCAGTACCCTTTTGCCGGAAATGGGATAAGGTGTGCCCAGTTGCTGCGCAAATAACGACACTTTGAGCTCTTCCAGCATCCAGCGAATGGCTTCAACTTCGGCGGGTATTGGCTTACCGGAAAATTTGCCCAGCAGATTTTTATAGGCGTCTTCGGCTTTTTGATACTCGTGCATCATTAACCGGTCGCGTTGTGGGTCTACCGGTAATTTTTCCAGCCGTTTTTGCAGCGCCTGCAAATAACGGCGTACATCATCCAGTTTGGCGGCACCATGGGCCGAAACAAAACCTTTAAATAGCAGGGTATCAAGCTGCTGTTTAATATCGGCATTGGCATAAGCCAGGGCTAAATCCAGCCGGCCCCGAAGTTTTTTCGAAATTTCATGACCTATGGTCAGAATTTGCTCAACTTTCAGCGCTATTTGCAGCACTGTATCGCCAATTTCGGCACGCACTTTATCGCGCAGCTGTAAAAACTGTTCGTTGTTTTCCGGCCAGGGGTTCGAGGCAATTAATAAATCCACACCGGCAGCAATACAATCATCAATCAGCTCCAGCACCTTGCCAAAAGGATTAAAGTACAATCCCAGTTTGGCTTTGTTGGGCAGCGAATCCTGCAGGTATTTTACCGGAGATGGGATATTCAGCAGCAACAAACGCCGAAGCCCGAGTTTTGACAACGCCTGTGCCTGCTCCGAGTTATCCAGCAGTTTAATCGCCACACTGTCTTTTTCATCAACCAGCGCCGGAAAAGCTTTGATCTGATAACCGCTTTGTACCTTGATATATTCGCGTGGCAGCTCGCCAAAACTCCATTCGGTCAGCTTGTCCTGCTCTATACCCTGCTCTGCCACCGCACTTAGCGTTTGTTGTACCTTGCCCTGCAGCTGTTGTTTTAACAGCGCCAGCGAACGACCTTGTTTAAGCGTATTGCCTTTGTCATCCACCACTTTAAAGTTAAATTTTAAATGTGGTTCCAGCTGACTCAGCTCCCAGTTTTCTTCAGCAATAGTGACACCGCTCATTCGCTTTAAGCGCTGTGATACCGCAGAAAGTAAAGGACCATCCTCCGGCTTGATACTTTGCAGCAAAGCGTCAGCATAATTGGGTGCCGGCACAAAGTTACGGCGCAGACTTTTGGGCAGAGATTTAATCAGTGCCACCAAAAGTTCGTGCCGAAGGCCCGGGATCAACCAGTCAAAACCTTCATCTTTAAGCTGATTGAGTAAAGTCAGCGGAACTATCAGGCTGACACCATCGTCCGGCGCACCAGGGGAAAAATGATATTCCAGTGGCAGGGTTAAATTGTCCTGACGCCAGAATTCCGGATAACTGTCTTCGGTGATGCTGTCTGCATTGTGTTTACGCAGTTTATCCGGGTCAAAATTAAGATAGGCCGGATCTTTTTGTTTTTGCGTACGCCACCATTTTTGAAAATCTACCCTGTTATTGGCCCAGAGTGGCACCTTGTCGGCATAAAAACCGGCCAGGGTTTCTTCGTCCACCAGAATGTCACGCCGGCGCGATTTATCTTCAAGTTCAGTGACTTCATCAATTAACCGGGCGTTATAAGCTAAAAATGCTTCATTAAGGCCAAGCTCCTGATTCACCAGCGCTTCACGGATAAACAACTGATGACACAAAGCCTCATCAATTTTGCTGTACAGCACCGGCCTTTTGGCAACGATGACCAGGCCATACAAAGTGACCTGTTCGTAGGCGATAACAGCACCGCGTTTTTTCTCCCAGTGCGGTTCAGCATAACTGCGGTTTACCAGATGCTGCGCCAATGGTTCTATCCATTCAGGTTCAATTTTGGCCAAAGTTCTGGCGTAAAGACGGCTGGTTTCAACAAGCTCGGCGCTCATCACCCATTTAGGTTTTTTCTTAAATAACCCACTGCCAGGAAAGACATAAAACCGGCTTTGTCTTGGCCCCAGATAATCCGCTTCAGTGTCACGTTGGCCAATCTGCCCTAATAAACCAGTCAGAATAGCGCTGTGAATGCTGTGATAATCGGCATTCTGGCTATTGAGTTTAAACTGCAGCTCCTGACACACCTGTGATAACTGGCCAAATAAATCCTGCCACTCGCGCACCCGCAGGTAATTCAGCAGCTCCATTTTGCACATGCGGCGGAACTGGTTGTTGCTGAGCGCCTCTTGCTGCGCCTGCAGGTAATCCCAGAGTTTCAGCATCGAGGCAAAATCAGAATCCGGCTCGGTAAAACGGCCGTGTAATTCATCGGCTTTTTGCTGTTTATCCAAAGGCCTTTCGCGTGGGTCCTGAATAGACAACGCAGCGGTGATCACCAGAACTTCGCGCAAAGCACCATTGCCGGCTGCTGCCAGCACCATACGCGCCAGTTTAGGATCGACCGGCAGCCGGCTCAGCTGCTGGCCAAGCGGCGATAACGCCAGTTTGCCCTGTTGTGCAGTTTTCAGAGCACCCAGCTCTTCCAGTAAACGAATACCATCATTGATAAAACGGCTGTCAGGCTTTTGTAAAAACGGAAATTGCTGAATATCACCAAGCCCCAGCGCCAGCATTTGCAAAATAACGGACGCAAGGTTGGTGCGTAAAATTTCCGGATCGGTAAATTCCGGCCGGCCTAAAAAATCTTCTTCGCTATACAGCCTGATACAAATACCGGCTGCCACCCGGCCACAACGGCCTTTGCGCTGATTAGCACTGGCCTGACTGATGGCTTCAATAGGCAGTTGCTGCACTTTGGAGCGGTAACTGTAGCGTGACAACCTGGCTGTGCCCGGATCTATCACATAACGAATGCCAGGCACAGTCAGCGAGGTTTCCGCCACGTTGGTGGCCAGCACAATACGACGGCCGGCATGGCTTTGGAAAATACGGTTTTGCTCAGTGGCACTTAACCTTGCGTATAATGGCAAAATTTCGGTGTGTGGCAGTTTGAGTTTTTCCAGTGCATCGGCTGTGTCACGGATTTCGCGTTCACCGTTTAAAAAAATCAGAATATCACCGGGCGGTTCACGGTACAGCTCTTCTACCGCATCAAAAATGGCCTGCAGCTGATCAGCGTCTTTATCATCGTTATCCACCGGCGCTCTGTATCTGACTTCCACCGGATAGGTGCGGCCCGACACTTCAATCACAGGGGCGTTGTCAAAATGTTTGGAAAACCGCTGTGGATCGATAGTGGCCGAGGTAATGATCAGTTTTAAATCAGGACGGCGCGGCAGCAGCTGTTTCAGATAACCAAGTAAAAAGTCGATATTCAGGCTGCGTTCGTGTGCTTCGTCGATGATGATGGTGTCGTACTGATTTAAAAATCTGTCCTGCTGAATTTCCGCCAGCAAAATACCATCTGTCATCAGTTTGATATGCGACAAAGGCGAACTGTGATCGCCAAAACGCACTTTATAACCCACCTGATCACCCAGCTGGCATTGCAGCTCGTCGGCAAGTCGCTGCGCCACACTGCGCGCTGCCAGCCTTCGTGGCTGGGTATGGCCTATAAAGCCTTCCACACCACGGCCAAGCTCCAGGCAAATTTTTGGCAACTGCGTGGTTTTTCCCGAGCCTGTTTCGCCCGCGATAATCACCACCTGATGTGCAGCTATCGCTGCTTTAATATCTTCCCTTTTACCAACCACCGGCAGCTCGGCTGGATAACTGATGCCCGGCACTGTGGCAAGGCGCTTTAATTTGAGCGCAGCAGAGTGGTCTATGTCAGCGGCAATTTTTTCCAGCACTTTTGGCAAAGCATCGGCGCCTAGTTTTTCAGCACCATGCAAACGCTTTTTCAGACCAAAACGGTCTTTTGGCATACAAGCGGCTAATTGGGAAAATAAAGCAGATACAGTTACAGCAGCAGTCAAAACAACGCCCTCATCACAAAGAGGGCGTTATGCTAACAAGTTTCGTGAAGGCAAATCCAGCAAACTCAGCCCTACACAGCAAGATAAGCGTTCATCCAAAGCCAGAGCGCGGAAAAAGCAAACAACAAAGCTTAACTCACAGCTCGATAATGTGAATGTAATTCTTGATCTATGGCCCTTAATACGTCGGTACGGCTGATCACACCAAGCAATACACCATTGTCGTCCACCACCGGATAAATTTTTGGTTTAGCGCCCAGCATCTGCTGAGCCAAATCAATAATGCCGGTATAAGGTTTCACCGTCAGCACTTCAGTACGCATGACGTCGCTGACATGGGCACTGACCTGATCGTGATAAGACGACAATAACATCCGCGCCAGACAATCCTGCTCCGATAAAAAACCAACCACTTTATGATTTTTATCGATGACTGGTCCGCCTAACTGGCCGGACGCGGCCAGCCGGTCTACTGCAGTTTCTAGCGTCATGTCGGCCGCGAAAGTGACGGGATGGTGATTCATCTGGTCTGCCACTTTTAATAAGTTCATGCTTCCCCCTCAATAACAACACCACTGGCGTTTTCAAAGCAGCAATTATTGTGCTGCTGTTTCAAGCGTAGTGCATAATCGAAAGTTCAGCCTTGCTATTGTGACTTTTTCGCAAGGTCCTGAAAAATAGCTACTTCTATTGGCTGACCTTCAGTTCGTTTTGCCCGGTACATGCCTTCGGTATTAAAAGGCCAGCTGATATTGCCTTTGTTATCCATTACTATGACACCACCTGTGCCACCGGCTTTGACCAGCTCCTGATGGATCACCTGGTTGGCCGCCTCTGCCGCACTGACGCCTGCATATTTCACTCTGGCACAAATATCTGCCGCAACACGGTAACGGATAAAAAACTCACCATGGCCGGTGGCAGAGACAGCGCAGCTTTGGTTATCAGCAAAATTACCGGCGCCAATAATAGGCGCATCACCAATACGGCCGTATCTTTTGGCGGTCATGCCGCCTGTTGAGGTCGCAGCGGCCAGGTTACCGCTTTTATCAAGCGCCACAGCGCCCACTGTGCCCATATTCCAGGCTGGGCTCCAATCGGGCGACAGGCGAATTGAGGCCTGATGCGGGGTTTTGGCCTGGGCTTTTTCCATTGCAGCTTTGGCTTTGAGCAGTGCTTCATATCTGAATTCTGTATCAAAATGACGGTTATCCACCAGCGTTAAGCCCTGCAGTTTGGCAAATTCTTCAGCGCCTTTACCTGATAGCATCACATGATCCGACTTTTCCATCACAGCCCGTGCCAATAACACCGGATTTTTCACTGTGGTGACACCGGCCACAGCCCCTGCCGCAAGATTGTCACCACGCATGATAGACGCATCAAGGTCATGGCCACCTTCATAGGTATACACAGCCCCTTTGCCGGCATTAAACAGTGGCGAGTCTTCCATCACCAACACGGCTTTTGTGACCGCGTCAAGGCTGCTACCGCCCTGTTCCAGCACCTGATAACCGGCATTAACAGCTTCGGTGAGCGCAGCCTCATAAGCTTGTTGCTGGGAAGGTGTCAGCGCTGCTTTGTTAATAGTGCCGGCACCGCCGTGGATCACAATGGCGTAAGTTGGATTTGCCATGGCTGAGGTACTGACAGCCACAGCTGCCAACGACAACATCAAAGTACAAAAACGCATAATTTCACCCGGGAATTGGTTTTCAATGCAGCAGTGATACCCCGAACCCGTCCACAATTGCAATGCAGGGACAAGCTGTTGCGGTCAATCAGCAAAAGATTGCGTTAAATCAAAACAGTACCAAACCAGGTTGTTAGCATGATGTCAGTACAACATCAACAGGCTGCAAGCCTGAATCAAGGGGTAAACACATGACATTAGAAAAACATAGTCTGGTGCAGGAATTTCCGGAATATCGTGAACGTATTCATCAGCTCAAAACCACAGACCATCATTTTGCGCGCTTATTTGCCGAGTACCACGATGTTGATCACGAAGTATTTCGAATTGAGCAAGGCACTGAAGTGAGCTCAGATGACTATCTGGAAGAGCGCAAAAAGCTGCGGCTGAAATTAAAAGATGATTTATTCAGCGCTATTCAGGGCTAAAAACCGGCGTTGTCAGCGAGTGCAGACATCCCTTCGACAACCTACATAGTAAAAGGCGTTTTTATACGCCTTTTACTATTGTTTTTTGTGCAATATAAACCAATCAATTAGGTTCTTGCAGACTGACTTTCGTTAGTCACAATTTTTTGCTTTACGAAAGCCTGCAGCAAGTGCTTGTTGTTCGTCGCTAAACCACCGCTGATTTTTGGCGCTGACCTTGCTAAAACCAGGGCAAGTGGACAAGTGGTAAATTTTACTGTTCTGATTACCAAGGACCTGACGCTGAATATCCTGATTGCCCGACAAGCTATCTTGAGCAACTTGTTGTGTTCGCGCTGAGCCCGTTGTTTTAGTCTGATGCGCAGTCGAGAGCGCTGGCGGCAAACCATAACCTGTTGGCTGATAACCCGGCAGCCAGTTGCGGGCGCCGGTCACAAAATAATTCGGATGCCCCATCTGCTGGGCAATTCGGCGGTTGATCAGCAGCTCTCTATCATCCACAGGATCTTCTTGATGCCAGCTGATAAATAACTGCTGCTGGGCTTTTGACAGATTAAGCCTGTATTTATCCGCCATATAAAAATATATCCGCGCTATATCACCGCGTACTTCCGCACGAGGCTCGGCCAGCTGGCGCTGAAAATCGACCTTAAATGGACAAGCGCCGTACTGTGGCGCTTGCGACGGCAATTCTGCAAAAGCAAAATTGGCCCTGTCGCCATTTATTTCACCAATGGCCGGTTTTAAGTTAAATAAATCCGCTTCCATCAGGCGGAACTGCTGATCTGACTGTTGGCATTGATCGCGTCCGCCTTGCTGCCAGCAGCTCAGGCTTTTACCAAAATGATGGGCAGGCACCACGTGCTCCCATTCAACCCGACTGGCCCTTGGTCCGTTTTTCCTCACCTCGTAACCACAGGCTTTTAAATCCGGTATACCTTTACCGCCTTGCCAGCGCAGCGGACAAGCACAATAAAAGGTTTCTGTTTCATCGGCATAAATGCGCTGGGCTATTTTTTTAGCTTCGCTAAAATCATCTGGGGCGGCCATTAAGGGGGCACAGAGCATCAGGCCAAATACAACTAAGCACAACCGCAACAACATAATACCCACTCTTGTTCAATCACAGACGACAGTGTCTTGTTAAAAAAGCCCGCATTATGCCACAGCAGTACCGGGTCAACAAAATCAAGGCATTGCATTTGCGCCTGCGGTTCTTTGCCTTATACTGCCGCCAGTTTTGCCTGTTACCGGGGTGTATTTTGCCAGCTACTTTTTATTTTCACGATTATGAAACCTGGGGCGCGGATCCAAAAAAAGACCGGCCGGCGCAGTTTGCCGGTATTCGTACCGATCTGGAGCTAAACCCCTGTGCAGAACCACAAATGTGGTATTGCCAGCTGGCACCCGACTATTTACCCCATCCGGTTGCCACCCTTATTACCGGTATCAGTCCGCAGCTCTGTCAGAAAAAAGGCGTGCCGGAAGTCCGCTTTATGCAGCACATTCTCAGTGAATTCAGTACGGCTGAAACCTGTGTGGTGGGTTATAACAATCTGCGCTTTGATGATGAAGTCACGCGTTACAGTTTATGGCGTAACTTTTATGACCCCTACGGCCGTGAATGGCAACAGGGAAACAGCCGCTGGGATTTGATTGATGTGGTGCGCGCCTGTTATGCGTTGCGACCAGACGGCATCAACTGGCCAATGCACGACAACGGCAGCCCGAGTTTCCGGCTCGAGGATTTAACCAAAGCCAATGGTCTGGCGCACGAACAAGCTCACGATGCGCTAAGTGACGTGTACGCCACTATTGCCATCGCAAAGCTGATTAAAGAAAAACAGCCAAAACTGTTCCAGTATTTGTATGAACTTCGCAAAAAAACACAGGTACAGTCGCTGATTGATGTCGCGGCCATGATGCCACTGGTGCACGTTTCGTCCAAGTTTCCAGCCTTGCAGGGCTGCTGCAGCTGGATAGTGCCGCTGGCTTATCATCCAACCAATAAAAACGCCGTGATTTGTTTTAATCTGCAGGCAGACCCAAGAGCGCTGCTGGAACTGCCCGTAGCCGAGTTACATCAGCTGCTGTACCGCAAAACGGCTGATCTGGCCCCAGACGAGCAGCGCCTTGGGTTAAAACTGGTGCATCTGAATAAATGCCCTGTGCTTGCCAACGCCAAAACCTTATCTGAGCAAAGAGCCGCTGAACTTGGTATCGACCGCGCTGCTTGTCTTACCCATCTGGAGTGGTTGCGCCAGCACCGGCAACTGCAACAAAAAGTGGTGGAAGTTTATCAGCTCGAAGGCGACTTTAAAGCTGAAACCAACCCCGATTACGCGCTCTATCAGGGTTTTTGCAGTGATCAGGACAAACAATTGATGCAATACCTGCATCAGCTGAGCCCGGAGCAGCTTGCAGCCACCCCACTGTTGTTTCAGGACGACAGGCTTAATCAGTTATTGTTCAGATTCCGGGCAAGGAATTACCCGCACAGCCTGAACTATGACGAACTGCAAAAATGGCAGCGTTATTGTCATGACAAGTTAACTTTGGGTCTGGATAATCCGTCATTAACGCTGGAAGAATTTACCATAGCGCTGGAAAATGCAGTTGAACAACATCAGGGCAACGAGAAAAAACTGCAACTGCTGCAGTCGCTGTATCGTTTTGTTGCTGGCGGCTAGGCAATCTAACAGCGTTCAACTGGACTCAGGCGCAGATCAGGCGTACGATAACTGTCAATTCAGTTTACAAAGTTAATATCTTTTTTGCCGGAGTTGGCAAAAAAACCATATGCGACAACAGCATAATATGATGGCATGAATTATGCTTAATTCAGTGCTGTTGTATCAGGAGGAAGTTATGCAAGAGCAACCCGAAAACAAGTCTATCGAATCAACCGTTTCTCCGGTCTCTGCGCATGCCACAGGATCTGGCAAGTCGCGTCGCCAGTTTTTGACTAAAGCAACTGCAGGTTTAGTGATTGCAAGTCTGCCGGCGCGCTCAGTCTGGGCCAGTGGCGGCGGTGTTGCTCAGTCTATTGTTGCATCAGGCCATGGTTCTGACTTTGCAGGTGGTGATTCTATTGAATTGCGTTCACCTGGTTATTGGATGAATCACGAGTTGAAGTACCATAAACTCGTATTCAGTAACGTCTTCGGAGGACGTGCCTTTACGAAAAGTGGTGCACCTTCTTTACCCCTTACGATTACATTTGGTCAAATCCTGATGTCTTCAGGTAAAACAAACTATAAAGGTGCTGGCAACTGTAACTTCCATATGGTTGGTATGTATCTGAATGCAATCAACCACGGTAGCTTTGATATTAACTATCCGATCATTGGTCTTGGCCAGCCTTTTGCTACTGCAGGCGATTTTGCTAAATACCTTTACAACAAAGCACTGATAAACCCAAGCGGATTGGGCAGCGAACTGAGCTCTATTATTGACAATTACCACACCTAAACCCTAGTTATCTGCAATGTCAGAGTGGTTTGGGTCAGCAGTCGTTGTTCATCATTTTGCCGATAAATCCGGCACTGTTTTTTTCCATCTATACAGCGGCGAAACTTTAGCTTTAAGTTTGCCGCTTGCTGTTATTGCCCGGCAATTGCCTGATGCCAACTCTGAATTAAGACAAAATCCACTGGTTATGCAGCGCCTGAAGCTGTTTCTGTCAGAAACGGCGTTGAATTCCATGAGTACTGCCGATGACATTTGACGTCAGATATCTGCATCTAGCACCTTTTTGCTTTGAAATCCGCACCGATATCAACAAAGTTGCCACGAATTTGCAGCAGATTTATGGTGATTTGTTTTCCACAACCCCAGGGATCCCCGATTATTATCTGACCTTGCGTTCAGGCAGCGGACTGCGTAAATATTTACGGCCGCAAGCGCGTTTTCTCGCCGATCAGCAGGAGCCCTTTAAGCCAATTGACATCAATAATGGTTTTGCGTTGCTGGAATGGGGCATGAATTGGTGTATTGCCACTTCGGAAATGCGTTTTGTGATAGTGCATGCAGCTGTGTTGGCCAAAGATGGCAAAGCAGTGTTGTTTCCGGCGCCTCCAGGCTCAGGTAAAAGCACGCTCACCGCCTGGCTTGCTTTTAACGGCTGGCGTTTATTGTCGGATGAAATGGCGTTACTTATTCCCGGCACCAATCAGGTGATCCCTTTTGTGCGCCCTATTTGCCTGAAAAATCAGTCGATTGATCTTGCCCGAAATTGGTTTCCACAAGCGCGGTTTTCGACAGTGGCTAAAAACACCCATAAAGGTGATGTGGTGCATTTATCCCCGCCGGCACAAAGTTGGCAGCAAAATACTGAGCCTGCAAAAGTGGTTGCTATTGTTTTTCCCAAATACCAAAAAGCTCAGCCACTGGAAGTGACAGCCTTAAACCAAGCCCAGGCCTTTATGGCGCTGGCTGAAAATGCCTTTAATTTTAGTCTTGCCGGAAGCGAAGGTTTTCACACCATAGTGCAGCTGGTAGAAAATTGTCAGAACTACGAAGTCACTTACGCTGATGTGGCAGAACTGGCGGATTTTTTAGAGCAGGATGTATTGCCTTATGCACATCCATAATCTGATTATTCAGCTGTTTTTGGGCAAAGTCTCTGGCCCAATCCCCCTTGAGGATTGGGCGGACATTGTGCGCATCCTGCGTGACCAACAATGTCTGGCCCGTGTCGGCTGGCGTCTGCAACGATATGGGCTTGGCTCAACACTGCCCACTTTTGTGCAACATCATTTAAAAAATGCTGAGCTGATTGCGCAAAAACAATACCATCAGGTGCAATACGAAGCCAAATTGCTGCAATCTTTGTTGCAACCTTTGACCACTCACCTGCTGTTTTTAAAAGGCGCCGCTTATTCATTACAGGACAATGCAGATGTCGGCCGTGGCCGCACTTACAGTGACATCGACCTGTTGGTAGACAAACAAAGTTTGCCCCAGATCGAGCGCGAACTGTGTTTGCATGGCTTTTTCGCCGAAGATCTCGATGAATATGACCAGAAATACTACCGTGAATGGTCACATGAAATTCCGCCACTTCGTCATGGCAGTCGCGGAACTTTGCTGGATGTGCACCATAACTTATTGCCACCTATGACAGGCAGAGCGCCGGATATTCAGCTGTTTTTTAGTCATACCCAACAAAACAGTGCCGGTTATACCGTATTCAGCCCGGCAGCCATGTTGTTACACAGCGCTATTCACTTAATGCTCAGTGAAGAGATTAAACATGGGTTTCGCGATCTGACCGACTTGTATTTGATTATTGAGCAATATCAAAACCCTGACTTCTGGCAAGAGTTAACCGCGCTTGCAATCCAGACGGGGTTTGCCACTGAGTTGTTACTGGCACTGCGTTATAACCAGAAAATTCTGTTTTTGCCAGTGCCGGAACATGTGATAGAGACACTGCAGCCTTATAAGCCAGGCAGTTTGAGCATGCGTCTGCTCGATTTTATTTTTATGCACAAATTGATGCCGCAACATCCGGCTTTTGCCAGTAGCGGCGATTCTCTGGCAGATTTTTTGTTATTACTGCGCGGCCATTACCTGAAGATGCCGTTCTGGTTGTTGTTAAAACATCTTGGCCGGAAAGCTTACAGACGAATACTCAGCGCCTTTTTTGGCAGCAGTGTCCTTGATAAGAACGCCGACCAGCACAACAAGAAGTAAATGTAGCTTGAATTTAACGTAACCAAATCATTATACTCAGCCCCACTTGTCGGAGTGCCCATTTGGGCTGAGACCGCGTTATGCGGGATCCGTTGAACCTGATCAGGCTAGAACCTGCGAAGGGAACAAGGGTAATGTGCATCCACCTCACCGTTGCCTTGGCTTTTTGCACAAAGTTATTGGCAACCAATTATGCAGCGGCAAAGTTGTAGCTTAAGCCGTCATTACTCCAACTCACTCCAGATAAGCAATTTAATTTAACCCTTTGGTTTATTAAGGATTGCTATGTCTAAACCACAAAACCGCCGCGCCGCCCGTGAGCAGGCACAACTTAATATTCACGCTTTAACCCCGCATTTATTCTCTGGTTCCAGCCGGGTTTACCTCGATGCAGGTGACAATATTCAGGTGCCCTGCCGTGCTGTTACGCTTACCGATAAAGCAAAAAGCCAGGTGCTGCTGTACGATTGCAGTGGTGCTTTTGGTGATCCTGCGCAAAGCCCGGATGTCCGCCGTGGTTTGCCACAACTTAGAAAAGCCTGGCTGGAAGAACGCGCCGATACTGAGTTGGTTGAACGCAGTTATCAGGACGACAGTATTGAACTGGATACCTGGCCCACCGAATTTGATGTGCCATGCCGGGTGGCCAAAGCTGGTCGCAGGGTCACTCAGCTGCATTATGCCCGCGCTGGCATTATCACCGCTGAAATGAAGTTTATTGCCTGTCGCGAAAATATGGCTCTTGCCGATTTAGCCAGGCAGCAGGACGAACGTTTAACCCCGCAACATCGAGGCGAAAGTTTTGGTGCTGCTATTCCCAAACAAATTACCGCTGAATTTGTCCGCGCTGAAGTGGCGGCTGGCCGCGCCATTATTCCACTGAATATCAATCACCCTGAAGCTGAGCCGATGATCATTGGCCGTAACTTTCTGGTGAAGGTAAACGCCAATATCGGCAACTCGGCGGTGAGTTCCAGCATTGAAGAAGAAGTAGAAAAGCTGATTTGGTCAGTGCGCTGGGGCGCTGACACTATGATGGATCTATCCACAGGCCGGCGTATTCATCAAACCCGCGAGTGGATCATCCGTAACAGCCCGGTGCCAGTGGGTACTGTACCCATTTACCAGTGTCTGGAAAAAGTGGGTGGCCGGGTCAATGAGCTGAGTTGGGAGTTATTTAAAGAAACCCTGATAGAACAAGCCGAACAAGGGGTGGATTATTTTACTATTCACGCCGGTGTACTCCGGGCGTTTTTACCCCTTACCGCCAAAAGATTAACCGGCATAGTCTCACGCGGCGGCGCTATTATGGCGCAGTGGTGCGAACTGCATCAGCAGGAAAACTTCGCTTATAGCCATTTTGAAGAAATTTGTCAGCTTTGTGCCAAATACGATATTTCCTTGTCTTTGGGCGATGGCCTGCGCCCTGGCTCCATTGCCGACGCCAACGACGAAGCACAATTTGCAGAACTACGCACTTTAGGAGAGCTGACTAAAATTGCCTGGGCTTATGATGTGCAGGTGATGATTGAAGGCCCTGGCCATGTGCCTTTGCATCTTATTCAGGCCAATATGACAGAGCAGTTAAAACATTGTCATGAAGCACCTTTTTACACCTTAGGCCCTTTAACCACCGACATAGCACCTGGTTATGATCACATTACTTCCGGCATTGGCGCTGCGCTGATTGGCTGGTTTGGCTGCGCCATGCTTTGTTATGTGACCCCGAAAGAGCACCTGGGTTTACCTGATAAAGAAGATGTAAAACAAGGGCTTATTACCTACAAAATTGCCGCCCATGCCGCGGATTTAGCCAAAGGCCATCCGGCGGCACAACTGCGCGACAACGCTTTATCAGCGGCCCGTTATGATTTTCGCTGGCAGGATCAGTTTAATCTGGCGCTCGACCCCGACACAGCACGCAGTTATTACCAGCAAAGCAGCCCGCAGGCCGATGAACACGCCGAATTTTGTTCGATGTGCGGGCCAAAATTCTGTTCGATGAAACTTAATCAACAACTGCGTGAGCTGTCGGTGCCGGTGGATGCGGTGCGGCCGGATAATTTAACTTCAGCTCTTAGGACAACTGCGAAAGCGGAGCCTTTATGAGCAATAAAGTTATTGTCTGGTGTATTGGCGGCAGTGACAGCGGTGGCGGTGCCGGCATTCAGGCCGATTTATTAACTGTGACTGATTTAACAGGCCATGGCTGCACAGTGATCACAGCGGTGACCGCACAAAACAGTGTGGCGGTGACAGATGTATTCGCACTGTCTGCCGGGGTTTTATGCAGCCAGCTTCATGCCTTGTGGCAGGACTTACCGCCGGCCGCTATTAAAATTGGTATGCTGGCTGATGATGCACAGCTTGAAGCTTTAGCTTTGTGGCTGGCCACCCATCAACCTCAGTGCCCGGTGATCTGGGACCCGGTGTTGGTGGCTAGCACTGGCCGCTGTTTATCTGATATCAGCGCTCAGGCGTGCCTGGCGCTGCTGAAACAAGTGCAGCTGTTTACGCCAAACCTGCCGGAACTTGCGTATTTCGCCCGGAGAAACCAACAAGCCAGTGCTACTGATACTGAGGAAGCTAATGCGCAGCTTAAAGCGCTCAGGGAAATTTATCAGGGGGCCATTTTATTAAAAGGTGGCCATAGCGCAGCGAATGAATACAACAAAATCGTCGACCTGTTTGTACCGGCTACAGAGCAAGACAAGGCAGTTCAGGGGGCAGTAAAACTTTATAGCGACCGGCTTGATAACCCGCATCAACACGGCACAGGCTGCACTCTGGCATCAGCCATCGCTGCGTTATGGGCACAAAACTATGACCTGACGGATGCAATCGTATTAGGCCGGGCATATTTACAACAAAGCCTGCGAGCCGGTTATACCACCGGTCAGGGCGCTGGTTCTCTGGCGCGATTGGGTTGGCCACTACACCAACAGGATTTTCCGGCAATTTATACTGCGCCTGTCACTACAACACCCGGTACCACAACCAATGCCACAACAGTGCTGCCGCAGTCTAAAACGCACCCATTTGCGCGCTTAAGCCAAAGTATTGGCCTATACCCTGTGCTGGACGATATCAGCTGGCTCAAACGGTTATTACCCTTGGGTTTACAGACAGTGCAATTACGGCTGAAAAATAGAACCGAACAAGAACTCAGGGCGCAAATTTCAGCCGCTGTGGAGTTTTGCCGTGATTATCAAATTCAGCTTTTTATCAATGATCATTGGCAACTGGCGATTGAATATCAGGCTTATGGCGTGCATCTGGGGCAAGAAGATTTACAGCAAGCCGATTTAGCCGCTATTGCCGGCGCGGGTCTGCGTTTGGGTGTGTCAACCCACGGTTATGCAGAGCTTGCCGCTGTGTTACCGCTAAAACCTTCTTATATTGCACTTGGCCATATTTTCCCAACCCAAACCAAACAAATGCCGTCCAAACCCCAGGGGTTAAAACGTCTGGCTGATTACGTCTGGCTTTGTGACGATATTCCAACTGTGGCTATTGGCGGCATTACAGAGCACAACATCAGTGCTGTGCTGCAAACCGGTGTGCGGGGCGTGGCTGTGGTGTCAGCTATTACACAGGCGGCGCAACCTGAGCTGGCGCTCAAACAGTTGCAGTCATACTGCCAGAACTTGTATCAGCCTTTTTCCGATGTACGTCAGGGTGTTACAGCTCATTCAGGGAGCACCTTATGTCGCTGAACAAACACAAAGCTGCCACTTCGTCGTCGCATGCAGCTGAAACTTTGCAGGATCAGGAGTTTTTATATTACAGCCGTCAGCTGCTGCTGCCGGATTGGAGTGAAACGCAGCAGCTGTTATTAAAACAAAAAAAACTGCTGTTGATTGGTTTGGGTGGTTTAGGCTGCCCTGCCGCTACGTATCTCGCAGGTGCCGGAGTTGGCCAGTTATGGCTTTGTGACGGCGATAAAGTAGAGCTCAGCAACCTGCCGCGCCAGCCATTGTATCGCCCCTCTGATGTGGGTCTGAATAAAGCAGATGCCGCCAAAGCGGCTCTTCAATCCTATAACCCATATATACGGCTGACGGCACTTGCTCAGTATGCTGACGAAGCCTTATTACATCTGCTGATACCCAAAGTGGACTTTGTGCTGGATTGCTCCGACAGTCAGGCAACAAAGTTACTGCTGAACCAGTTGTGCCGGCAATATCAGAAAGCCTGGGCCGGGGCCTCGGTGGTGGCTTATCAGGGATATAGTTGGTTTATGCCAGATACGGCGATAGAAGGGTCACAACAGACAGCTCACAATGCTGAATACAGCACTGAGCACTACACAGAACACAAAAAGCCGCTTCAAACACAAAGTCGGCAGATTGCGCCTGTGATGGGTTGTCTGCTGTGTCTGGGTCAGGATCTACCTTTGACGCCTGGCGGCTGCGCCAGTCAGGGTGTTTTTGCGCCCCTGGTGGCAACGTTGGCAATGCAGCTAAGCAGTGTCGCTCTGCATTATTTACGTGGTGCACCACAAAAAGGCTGGTTTTTACTGTATCAGCATCAGCAACAAAACTTTGTGCCTTTAACCATAGCGGCAGATGAAGACTGTACTGTTTGTAAGGGCGGCGCCCTGCCAGCTTTGGCCCCTTGCAGCGCTGCCGCTCAACCAAAAGCACCGCAACCACCGCAAGCTTTCAGCGCAGAGTTTCAAAACGCTGCCCAGATCACAAGGAGCTTCTGATGCACGGACATCAAATAATTGAACTCACCGTGAACCAACAACCTTTTGTGATTGAAGCAAAAGCAACTGTCGCGGCGTTGTTAACTGCATGGAGCGGCGAGCCTGACGGGCAGCTTAAAGTCGCGGTAGCCCTCAATCAGCAGGTGTTACCACGTAAAAAGTGGTCAACACAACAACTTCAGCACCAGGACGAGCTGCTGATATTTAATCTGGTGGCAGGAGGTTAAGATGTTTGAAATCGCCCAACATCAATTTTCCAGCCGCTTATTGCTTGGCAGCGGCAAGTTTGCCAGTGCACGACAAATGCTGGATGCAGTTAATGCCAGTGGTACAGAGATGGTAACACTGGCATTAAAAAGGGTAAAACCAGGCCAGCCTTCTGCTGATTTAGTGACGCCACTGCAGCAGGCCGGAGTGCGGTTATTACCCAATACTTCAGGCGCAGTGAATGCAAAAGAAGCGATTTTTGCAGCCGAACTTGCCCGTGAGTTGCTGCAAACCAACTGGCTGAAACTGGAAATTCACCCTGATC
>FWPV01004279.1_pt1 | contig 30745 bp, 30 predicted proteins | sample 2228371 | NCBI WGS metagenome assembly FWPV01 (sample SAMEA103939776, study PRJEB20133) | metagenome | reverse complement strand
CAACTTTTAACTTTAAAACTTTATAACTGAAAAGTATGATTTTTTCAGTGAGTTAGAATCAAAATCCAACGGTGGAGGAATTTTGGTAAACAAAAAGCTCTATAGTTAAAAAGTTAGGTTTAAGGACCTACATTAGCAGGAGAATTAGTATCCATCTCTGTACCCCATATTATAACATTAAAATTATCAAATACACTATTATTCGTATAAATCCCATAGCCGGTGTTACCCCTATTGGTGTGGTCAACAAAGAAAATTACCGATTGTTTTAAATAAAGCCCTCCACCGTATCCCCCAGAGTGTACTTTGTTATGATACACGTCGGCTGACAGCGTGTTAGTTGGAGAGCTGTCGAAATAAATCCCGGCACCAGTATTTGCGGTGTTGCTATAAACCTCTCCGCTTATGATGTTGGAAAGGGAGTCCTTCAAATGTATACCACCACCAATTCCCGCATTTGTGTTTCCCCAAACAGTTAAAACGTTACTGTTCCAATGAGACTGCGAGAAATTTTTATGTTAAAATTTTTTATAACAATCATCATCTCCCATATATTCCAGCCATTCATATATACCAGAGTTTTTAGATTCATTTTTTATAGATAGAGCATACATTCCATAAACATTTCCAGTGAATCCCCATGCTCTTCTAATACTTAAGAATGTAGCATCAATTTTATCTTTAAATAGAGTAAGACTACTTTCATCATATCCATATGAAAAAGAGAAAAATTTTCCATTGAAATCAAGTCTTAAGATTAATGGTTTATCTTCTATGTTAATTGAATCAATTAATTCCATATATAATGGTGCTTTGTCTTTTGAAATATATAATTCTAAAGTTGTCTTATTATCCTTTTTTGATTTACAGAAGTAATAAAAGTGCTCTTCATCCTGAAAGATTATTAAACCAGCCTTTTCGTTTTCATTCTGGGGAGTAAAGATAAGCTTTGTCATTATATATCCTTTTGAGTGTTGTAGTCTTCTTGCTATGAATGAAGGGTTTCCGTACTGGGCACAGTTATCTCTCCTTAATCTTATAGAAAGGCCATTTTTATCAAATTCAAACCATTTTTCTTTTGGAGTTCTTAAGAAGATAAAAGAGGGATGTAATTGTTTTTTCTGTTTAAAATCAAATTTTAACTTGAAGTTTCCACTATACGGAATATCATTTGAGGGAACTGTAAAACCAAGTGGCAAGTCTTCAAAATATTTTACTTCTTCATTGCCTTCGGTAATTATAGGCCAGTCGTCTTTCCAGTTGATTTTCGCAAGGAATGTTTCTCTACCTGTATTATAGAAGTTTTCGTGAGTAGGTTCATAAGGTCTACACCCCAAAAATACTGCCCACCATTCCCCTTTTTTGGCTTCTACAAAGTCTGCATGCCCTGTGCATGTTACCGGGAATTTTCTAAAGGGACTTAAGTGTCTCTGTGTTAATATCGGTTTTTTGTATGCTTCATAAGGACCTGTTACATTTTTACTCCTGAATATTACCTGTCTATGATCTTCTGCTGTGCCTCCCTCTGCACATGTTAAGTAATACCAGCCATTTATTTTGTATATATGTGGTCCTTCTATCCATATGGGTTTTTGAGATATATCTACACCCCCGTTTACAAGTATTTTAGGAGTTCCGATAACCTTTAAATTTTTGTAGTCGAACTCTACTATTTTTACAGTTCTATGTCCTTCATATAATGGTTTATTGTCAGGTGCATCACTGTTGTAGGTTATATAAGCCTTATCTTCATCAAAGAACAGAGATGGGTCTATTCCTTTTACCTCTGGTAACCATGTAAGTTCACTCCATGGACCTGCCGGGTTTTTGGCAGTGATTACAAAATTTCCGCCACCATCAACCACAGTGCAGGTTATATAGAAAGTTCCTTCATGGTATCTAATAGTTGGGGCAAATATTGCTCTTGAAACACCATAGCCAGTCAAATCAAGTTGTTCTCTTCTATCAATTGCATGTCCTATAAGTTTCCAGTTTACAAGATCTTTTGAATGAAAAATAGGTAGTGCTGGAAAATATGCAAATGTTGAACAAACAAGATAGAAATCCTCTCCAACTTTACAAATACTTGGATCTGGATAAAAACCAGCAAGTATTGGATTAACAAAATTCTTTGCCATAGCAATATCTCCTATTAATAACAGGATTAAAAAAAGAAATTTTTTCATTGTTTACTCTCCTCTAAAGTGGCTTAATAAACCAAGCCATTCTTTGATAATTTCTTCTTCAGGAATAAATTTTTCATATTCTCTTTGTATGGCTAAGGGAGTTATTAAGTTAAGTTTATCAAATTCTGAATTTTCTTTTTCATTTATTTCTTCTAAAATTTCTATCCTATTAATTATAGGGTGATTAATTTTATCTATCAATATTTTTAAGGGCAGTAAATAAAAATTATCTTCCTTTAGATATTGTTCAATAAGTTGCTCAAGGATTTCATTCGGTAGAGGTGAAATATTTATAACTTCACTTCTTCCATCGGCGTATCCTATAATTAATAAATTAGATTGAACGATGTTTTTATCGAGTTTGTTTAATATTGAAAGAAATAATTTTAGATTTAGATAATGTTTTATATATTTCTTTAAATTAAGATTTTTAATTTCTTTCTGAAATTTTATCATCAGAATAGTTGTGTCATTTACGAAAACATCTTCAAAAATTCCTGTTATCTTTCTCCCTTTTATTTCATAAGGTTTATAAATTTTAATTTTTTCATTTTCATAACCTTCTCCGATAATTATTCTCTCGTAGTAATTAAAATTTTTTGTGGTCTCTTTAATGATAGTTTCAATATTTTCTATTTTTATTGAGGTTAATTCTATTTGTTTAAAAATCTCTGATTCTGGTGTTTTTCCCATAAGTTTATAGTGGTTATAAAGGTTGTTTATTGCACTTTTAAAGTTTATATCATTTTCAAATGAGATTCTGGCAGCCTTAGATAGTAAGATATGTTTTAAATATTCATCTAAGGAGTCTTTTCTTGAGATTGTTAGTTCAATTTCATCATCAAATTCGTAAATTCCGTCTTTCTTTTTTATCATTTCCTCAACTGGATTTAAAATAAATCTTCCAAGACTTGAGATTGAAATCTCTCTTTCGGAGTAAGGTATGGGAATAGTTTGTGTTTTTTTAATTTCTTCTTTACTTCTTAATAACATTCTATAAGGAGTAAAATAGAAATTAGTTATTATATCTCTTTTGGGGATTAATTTTTTACTTAATGGGGAAAAGGGTAATTCTTTTATTTCAAGTCTGGTATCTAAAATATTATTATTTAATATATCTAATAAATAGTAAATGACACTTGAAGGATAAAGTTTTACATCATCTTCCTGATTATAGCCAAGATAGGAAATGTATAATTTTTTTTCTGCAGTGAGAATAGCTTCTATAAACATAAAGATGTCGAGTTCCCTTTTTGAAATGTCATTTGGTAGTTTTTTCAGGTTTCTAAGGTTTAAAGTGCTTTTATCCAATCTTGCAGGAAATTCACCTTCATTCATTCCAGCTATGTATATTAGCTTAAAAGGAACTGCTCTTACTGGTAAGAATGAAGAAACAGAAACACCACTAAAAATTGGTTCTTTTTTTATAAATTCAGAGGAAGTTAGTAGATTAATGAAATGCACTTTTGCTTCACAAAGAGAAAATTCTCTATTAATTACAGAAGATAATTCTCTTATGATTTTTAAGTTTCTGAGGAAAAATAAGTGTATTTGATTTTCTTCTGTATCTTCACTATCGACAAATTCATCAATGAAGCTTTTTACATAGCTTATCCAATCTTCGAGTTTTTTATTAGTCTTTCCCTCGTTAAAGTAGAATGAAAGTTTTTCAATTATTACTATAAAGTTATCAAGAGATTCAAGGGATGAGATATTCTCTTCATAAGGAATTATTTCTTTATAAGCTGAAAAATTTTCATCTTTTTCCATTATAATGCCAAATTTTATTCTTTTTAATGCATGAGAAGTTTTAGTAATTTTAAAAAATTCATCCTCATCAAACATTCCAGTGGATTCAATCCATTTGCGATAGAATATTAAATCCTCTTTTGTTAACTTGAATTTTTTCATTAATAAAGGGTTTTCTAATAGTTTAACAAGAGAAAAGTTAGAAAAATTATTCTCCATTAGCTCAAAAAAGGTGGTTAAAATCCCTGAGAAATGGCTTTTTTCTGCGGATGTTTTTTCATAAATATAGAAAGGGATTTTTGCTTCTTTTTTAATTTCTGGATGGCATTGATATGGATTCTTGTTAAAAATATCGTTTAGAATGTTCTTATATAGTTCTATGTTTGGAAGAATTATTAAAATATCATCGAAGGTTAATTCTTTATCATTTTCTAAATTATAAAGTATGCTATTATATATTGCCATTATTTCATTTTCTCTTGAAGTTGCCGAAAATATTTGTAAGCTATCATCCTCTTTTAATTTTTTATCTAATTTATTACGACTTAGAAGATATTTTTTTGTTGAATTTAATACGTTAATCTCTTTGGGTTCATTCCAGTCGAATATTAGGTTATTATTTATCTTATCTTTAATTAAAAAGTTCATCTTTATAACTGGTGAAAATACTTCATCAAGGAAATGAAAAGGTTTATTTTCTGGATAGAATTTTTCTTCTAATTCATTCCACTTGTATGGAAATTTATTATAATCTAATCTTAGATAATTTTGTGAGAATAGATATATATCAGTATAATTTTTTAGAAAGTCAAGCATCTTTAGATGAAGTTCGGAAATTTGAGCGAATCCAAAAAGATATAATTTTTCGTATGGGATATTAATAGTTCCTCTTTCTTTAACCTCTTCAAATAGTTGTGTGATTGTATAAAATTTTCCTTTTTCTTTAAAGAATTCCTTTTTTATAAATATTCTATCGTATATTTCTTTCTGAAATAATTCTAATTCTTTAGCATTGGACGAAAGTTCATTCTTTTTCCACTTTCTTATTATCTCATCATATCTATGATATTCATATTCTCTAAATAAGTCTGTAAGTACTTCTGAAAGTTTCCATAGTAGGTTTATTTCGTAAAATTTATTTTTAATGTTCTGGAGAATTGAGTTTAATATTGTCTGATGACTTTCTCTAAATTTTTTTTCGTTTAAGATTTGAAAAATTAGTGAGGTTGTAATTACCTTATTTCTTTCAAGAGATAAAATAATTATTTCATTTTTGTTTAAGTTAAGTGAATTAATAAAAATCTCTCCCAGAAATGGTTCCAGAAAATCAAAAGAAAGATTGAGACAAACATTTTCCTGAATTAAAAAGTTTTCCTCTATACATCTCTTATAATGCGAACTTGAGATAATTATTTTAGTTTCTGTGAAAAAGTTTTTTCGTTGATTTTTTATCAAATTATATAAAGAAGTTAAGTTATTAGTAAGTTTATTTGAAAAATTAAAGTATATCATTCTTCCTCTTCAAATACATCTTTAATAGTTAAATGTGCTTTTGTATCTTTGTATGCTATCATCATTTTTTCATATTCCTCTTTTGTTAATAATTTTGTTTCTTTATGTTTGTATTTTTTGTTGAATTCAGATATGGGTAAAATTCTTATAGTATATTTTTTGTTTGGATTTATTTTCCATTTTACCCATGTTGGAATATAAGATGTTTTCTTTAAATATGTTTTGTTATCCTTTTTTTCTATTATAAAGTTGGCAATTACTCCAGCATCAGTGTATCTTTTCCTCTGAGATGATAAGAAATTCCCGAATGAATAAATTATAAATTTGCCATCTATAATTTCTGCTGGTTGTATAACATGAGGATGTGAACCAAGTATCATATCCGCACCATATGAAAAGATTTTTTTCGCAAGCTCCTTTTGGGATTTAGAAGGAAACCTTTCATACTCATTCCCCCAGTGCAGTCCAACAATTATAAAGTCTGCTCCTTCCTTTCTGGCTTGAAATATATCATTACTTATCTTTATAGGGTCTATGAAATTTATTCTCCATTTTTCTACCTTCACATTTGCGTTTGCTCCATATAGATAGCTAAGGAGAGCTAATTTAATACCATTTTTTTCAAAATAATATATCTTTTTACTCTCCTCTTCGTCTAAATAAGTACCAAGATAGGTTGAATTATTTTTCTTGAAAAATTCTATTGTTCTTATTAATCCTTTTAAACCTCTGTCAAGTAAGTGATTTGTATGAAAGAAAATATCAAAACCAGCATCTATAGCTGCAGTTATAAATTCTGGGGGGTTATTGTAAACAGGGTAGCCTGAAAATTCTTCATTTTTTCCTGCAACAGGTCCTCCAAACCATGCTATAGCAAGGTCTGAACTTTGAATAATATTTGTGACATATTCATAATATGGTAGATAGTTTCTACCTTCTTTTGTGATACCACTTTCTATGAGGCTTGGACTTGGGAAAATATCTCCAGTAACTGAAAGTTTAATTGTTTTTATTTGAGGATAAAGTGGTAATGTTAGCATAAGTAAAGCTAAAATTTTTTTCATAATTTTCCTCCAGTTAATTTATAAAAAACTGTCATGAAGATTAAAAATCTTTAAACCTCTTTTTAATTCATCAAAAGTTATATTATCATTTTTTTTAATTATTGAAATTATTTTTTCTTCATTATGTGGTAAATCGAAGTAATTATCACTTAGTATTACATCAGAATTATCAAACTCTATTTCTATGTTCTTTGCAAAGTTTTGGGTGTGAATCTTAATCTGGTTTTCTGATATAAAATTAATACTCAATACAGGTACTTCCCATATAACATGTTTTGGTTTAACTAAAAAGGTAAAATCTCTATATATCTCTTCATTTTTGTTGTAAATGGCAAAATCTATATAAATTTCTCTTTTATTTAAAATTTCTTCTTTTTTAAATGAGTATGTAAAGATTTCCTTTGAACCAAAATTTAGAGTTTTTACCTCTTTTTCTTCTTTAAAGAGTATTTCTCCTTTAAATGTAGATATTTTAAATTTGAAAAGTAGTTCTTTTTCTTTATAATCATCATTAATTAGATATATTTTTATTTTGTCATTTTCCATGTCTTCTGCAAGTATTGTAGAGGAAAAGAATTTTTTTGCATAATAATGTAGTACTTTCCATCTTCCATAGTAGTCAATTGATGACCACGAAGCAACAGGCCATGAATCATTGAGTTGCCAGTAGATCGCTCCTCTACATATATCAGATTTGATTCTAAAGTACTTTACTCCATATTTTATAGCTTCAGCCTGAAGAAGTTGTGAAAGATAGATAAGTGAGCGAAAGTCTTTTGGAAATAAATAATTTTCAGATAAATAATAAATGATTTTACCATTTGCCGAGCTGTTTTTTTGATGTTTTTCCATAACATATGAAAATATATTTCTATCTTCTGGTATAGTAAATGTGTTTATCGTTTTTATAGAAGGAAATGATTGAAAGCCAAATTCTGAAACAAATCTGAAGTTATGAAACTTATAATCTTCAAATGGTTTTAGTCCGTGCCACACAGCCCAATAATGACTATCTCCAACTTCTTCTTTTCTTGGTGAGTAAAAATGTCCTTTTGCTGAAGGTGAAGATGGCCAGTAAGGTCTATCAGGGTCAAGTTTTTTTACTAATGATGGAATTATCTTCTCAAAAATTTTTATATATGTTTTTTTTAAGGTTTTATGTTGGGGGATTCCCCAGTAAACCCAGGCCTCTTCTACTTCGTTATTTCCACACCACAGCATTATTGAGGGATGTAGTTTAAGCTTTTCTATATTATATTCAACTTCACACTTAACTTCTTCTATAAAATTTCTGTCAGGAGGATATTGACTGCATGCAAACATGAAATCCTGCCAAACTAATATCCCAAACTCATCACAGAGTTCATAAAAATAATCTTCAGGATAATACCCTCCTCCCCATACTCTTATCGCATTAAAATTAGCTTCTATACAATCTTTAAGTAGAGATTTTATTCTTTCTTTAGTGATAAATGGAATTATGTGGTCAGGAGGTATGAAATTGGCACCCTTTATGAATATATCCTTATCATTTACTTTGAAATAAAAACTTTCTCCAATCTTATCTTTTTCTCTTATGAGTTCAATCTTTCTTAAACCTATTTTTTTTCTTTTAATGTCTAAGATTTTTTCACCATCTTTTATCAAAAGTTCGAGTTCATATAGATTTTGTTCTCCATAACCGTTGGGCCACCATAAGAATGGGTTATTTATTTCTATTTCCCAGCTTAAATTATTTTTTATGTTGCCTTCATAATAAAATTCTGCCTTTGAAGGGGATATTATTCTTGCAGATAATGTTAAATCCTTGTTTAAGTTATTTGTTATAGAAATATTAAACTCAAGAATAACTCTTTTTTTAAAATGTTTCTGTGAGAGATTTAATCTATCAATTCTTGCAATAAGTGGGTTGATTTCGGGTATATGATATATCCCTATGTCTGGAAGTTTTGCTCCCCAATCCCATCCGAACATATAGTGAGCTTTTCTTATATATGGATAGCCAGCGATTGCTTCTTTTACTCCATAAAGTGGAAATGAATTCTGAAATCTTTCGATGTAATTTAATGGTGAATAGAGTATTATTTTAATTAGATTATTACCAATTTTCAGGAATTTTTTTACCTCTATTTCATAAGGATGATGCATATTTTTTAAGCTAGCAATTTCTATATTATTGAGAAAAACTCTGGCAAGAGTATCTACCTGTAAAGTAAGATATATTTTCTCTTCTTTTAGAACTTCTTCAGAAATATAGAATTCGTTATAAATTTCATAATCTTCATTTAAATAGCTTAATGCTAAATCTTCATTGTCCCTGAAATAGAGATCAATCTTTTCATTGAATACTGAAAGAACACTAAAAGGAATTTTTACATCAAAAATTTCATTGGTAAAAATTCTCTTTAACTTCCACCCATCATTGAGAACTAATTTCATCAATAAACTCTATTTAAAATTTTGGAAGCTTTAAATCCTTCGTTTGTTCTTTTAATTTGTTTTCTGCTTCTTTTTTAACTTTATCTTCAGCTTCCTTTTTTATTTTTTCTATTTGTGCATCTACTTCTTTCTTTTTCCTGTCCAGTTCTTCTTTGAGTTTATCTACATTCTTCAAATCTTCAATAGATTTATCTTTTAGTCCTGCATAGATTAAGGAAAGTTCTTTATTCTTTTTTAGCTCTGGTTCAAGCTTTTTCATCAGCTCTTTTTTGAGTTCTTCTTCTGCCTGTTTCACAAAACTATCTATAATCTTTCCTAAAGCTTTTGATAATACTTCATCAAGGTTACTTTTTGCCACAAGATTCATTCCTTTGTCTTTTGAGATTGTGTAATCAACTTCAATATTTACAATAGGGGTAGATTTTATAGCCTCAAGAAATGTTTTAGAAATCAGGTCATCCTGAGCTAATGTGACATTAAGTTGAGAGAGCTTTAAGAATAATTTTCCTACAACAGAACTATCCTTCATAAGCTCAAGACTGTTTTGCAATTTATATATTCCTGCTATAGACTTTGCTTTTACCATTTCAAGCCCTTCTTCTACATTAAAAGGATAGTTATTCATTTCAAAAACAAGACCTAAAGCTTTATTTTCATTAGTTCTTGCATCAAAGAAACCATTTACTATAATCCCTTTTTCTTCTTCTCTCTGTGAATAGAAGAATGTGGCTGGTTTTCCCCATAAATCTGCATCACTTGATATATTGCTAATCCATCCAGTATAAGATATTTTTGATTGAACGGATGTAGTCATACTTTCAAGTAAAAATTTAGGATAAACAGTTGTTGGGAATGGGACATTGTAGCCTGTTCTTTTTATTTCTCTTTTCACTTTCTTTGGTTTTTCATCTTTTTTCATATCTTTTGAGATGGCAAGTGCTTTTAGTCCATAATAATATAGTTTGCCTAATTTCTGTGAGAGATATTTATTTGCTATACTGCTAACAATACCTTTTGCCCCACCTTCTGGCAACTTCATAAAAGATTTAAGATAAGCCATATCTTTATCCACCAATGACTGTGCTTCTTTTAGTTTTTTATCGATTGATGCAGTATCAGTAGAAAAGTCTTTTGAAATTTTTTCTGTTTTTGTTTTTAAATCGTTTACAAGTGGATAAGTGTCGTTTAGTTTTTTTAGAACTTCCTGTCCATCCTGAATTGTTTTTATCTTGTTTACATTAATAGACTTAAGTTCGTTGACCTTTTTTGTAGTTTCATCTATATTTTTTCTACTTTCATTTAAGTTCGTTTCCCATTTAGTTTTTGTTTCTGCTATTTCAATATTTAAATTACTATAGAATGATATACTTTTTAGATTTGTAAGCTGATCGTTTACGATTTTGGCTGTATCTATTTTTGAAAAATCGAAGGAAGCAGCCTTTCCCTCTTCTTTTTTAATTTCTGTTTTAGTTTCTTTTTCTTCTTTTTTATTTTTAACAAGTCTTCCATCTGTTTTTCTATCTGTATTCCATCTTATATCCTGACACTCTACGTTTTTAATTACAAATTTTCCCCTGAAAAGCTCTGGAGTAAGAAAAGAAATTTCTGTTTTACCGAGTTCAAATAGATTTTTATAAGGTTCTGTATCGCTTGCCACTGTTAAGCTTTTTAATCTTATTCCAGCTTTAATGAAATTTAGTTTTACCCCTTTTGCTTCAACCTTTGCATTAAATACTGATTCAAGTCCTTTTTCTATTGCCATTTTTGCAAGCATATCTTTGAAGAGTATGTTAAAAATTACAACTCCTCCAATTATTGTGGCTACGAGAGTAGGCTTTACTGGGTCTATTATACCTCTGTTTTTCTTAATTGCGTCTGCGATCTTTTTAAGTCTATCTGCTTCTTCTTTTGTAATTTCTTCTTTTAGTTTATAAATATCATTTTGTTTTACAAAAACCTGTTTTATAAATTCATGATCATTTGTGATGTATATCTTTTTTAGTATCTTTTTTTCAAATTGTTTTTCTTTAAAATTCTTCTTGAATAAAGACGGTATTTTGACTTTTTTTCTCATTTAGTGCCTCCTTATTTGTTTATTATTGACATTGTTGATTTTGCTGTACCAGCCATTTTAACTATTGAAGATATAATTGGTAGTTTTATAAAAGCCTTATAAGCTTTGCTATTCAATATTGCAGTCATTATTTTGTCTCTATATTGCTTAACAAGGTATGTGAAAATTATGAATAGTGGGATCCATAATATTAAACCAACAATAAGCCCACCCATTACAAGAGAGTTATTAAATTTTGTTAGAAAAACAAAAGGGATATTATATAATTTTGTGAAGAAACTGTATAAAGCCTGTTGAGTAAGAATAGTATAACCAACATTGTGTAATAACGGATCAAGAAGAAATACAAATGGCTTTAAGATGGCGATGAAAATAAACATAATCCCACTATTTACCCTTAAAAGGAGAATTATTATTAATAAAAGTAACCACAAAAGATTATTTGATGGAATCAAAGCAAGCAAAAATCCAAATGCAACTCCTGCAGCTATTTCCTTTGGATTTTGATTTGAGTTTAATGCTTTAAATATGTTAACTATCCATTTTATAAACATATTGCCTCCCTTATTTATTTAGATTAAATATTCTACAAAAACCATCATTTTCTAAATCTTCTCTGTCAATTATTTCTTTGTACTTTTCGTAGTTTTTTCTATAAAAATAAACAGCATATGAACATGTGGGTTTTATTTTTATTTTATTTTTAAGAGCATAGTCTGAAATCGCTTCTGTTAAAATTGAAGCTATACCTTTTCCTCTTAATTTTTCTGGTACGAATGTATGAAATATGTTTATTTTGCCTTCGATTATTTCATAGTCTAATTCACATCTTAAACCTTCAACTATTGTGTGAAAAATTTTCTTTTCTTTATCGTGTAAAACTTCCATAAAAAATACCTTTATTTTATAATAACTATAAAAATAATTTTTATCAATTTTTTTTAGTTTTTTAATATAAAATGGGTGTAATATGATAATCGAAAATACTTTAATAAAGATACTTGATAAATTAAACGAGGGAATTTATATTTTAAACAAAGAGAGAAGAATTGTCTACTGGAATAGGGCAGCTGAAAGCATAACTGGTTTTAAAGTGGAGGAGGTCATAGGGAAGAGCTGTAGTGAAAATATATTAAGGCATATTGATGAGAATGGAAATGAACTTTGTAGGGGCGATTGTCCTATGTCAAAAATTTTAAACGGACAAAATAGAATTGAAGCGGTTGTTTTTCTTCATCACAAAATGGGATATAGACTTCCTGTTAAGATTATTGGTGTAAATATGGTTGATAAAAAGGGGAAAGTTTTTGGAATAGAGATTTTTTATCCTTTTATCGAAGGTAGTTTGATTGAAAAAAGCAACATTGTAAAAGCAGCCTTATTTGATGAACTTACTTTAGCACTAAATAGATATGGGCTTGAAACATTTTTTCATCTTCGATTAGAAGAATCTCTAATTTTAGATAAAAAAGCAGCTATAGTTTTTATTGATGTTGATGATTTTAAGAAAATCAATGATAAATATGGGCATGATATGGGTGATAAGGTTTTATATAACTTTTCAATGACGATAAAAAGCACTTTAAGAGATAAAGATCTCTTTTGTAGATGGGGAGGAGAAGAGTTTGTTTTAATTTTATTTCTGGAAAAAGTAGAAAATCTTTTAAGAATTAGCGAAAGAATAAGGATGTTGATTAATAACAGTTTTATTTCTACTGGCAAAGATATTATAAAATACACAGCTTCTTTTGGAGTTACTTTGTTTAAAAAAGAAGAATCACTTATAGAAGCTATAAATAGAGCTGATAGATTAATGTATATTTCAAAAACAAATGGAAAGAATCTTATCACTCATGATTTAAACTTATAAACTTTATGGTAATTTTATCAAATCAAGAGAAGTATTTGTATAGTTTTTTACAAGTTTTCTATTTTCAGGGGTATTTAATACCAGAGGTGGCATTGTATATATAGCTTTTGCGTTTAATACATTCTTTACAAAAGAGTTGTTGTTTACTTCTATTCTTCTTACTTGAAAAGGATTAAAGTCTTTTGAGTTTGGATTTAATGCTAATGGTCCTTCTGCATCTATTCCCATTATAAAATTGTATTCTTTTCCGTTGTATGTTATGGTTTGAATGAATTCTTCAAGTTCTAAAGAATTATCGCCGTATGGGTAACAAATTTTATTTATTGAGCGAGCTCTATATCCAAGATGAGCTTCAAACATTTCCATAGCTTTTCCAATTTCTTCTACAACCTTTTCTTTGTCTTTTTTGTAAAGTTTTGCCAATCGAGAATGAGAGTATGTGTGGTTCACAATCTCAAACCCAACGTCAAGAAGCATATTTAATTTTTTTGTAACAAATTCTTTTTGCTGAAATGGGGTGTTCTCAAAATCTATCGAGAAAGCAGCATTTAATTTAAAATCAGGATGTTTTTTTGCAAAATCTAACATTATGCCAACAGCACAATTGGGGTCAATTATTATTTCGTTTTTTTCATTTGTAATAAAGTCAAATTGACCAAATGTAGCATCATCAAATGTCAATACATATAGTTTTGCACAAGGTGGAATTCTTTTTAAATCTTTTGGTTGACCTTTCATAATAGAATAGTACTCATCAAGAGAAATGTTTCTAAAACCTTTGCTGTAAAGTAGTTCAAGATGTTTTCTAAAATCTTCAGAAGACACAAAAAACCTTTCAATCTTCGGGTTTTTCTTTATCTTTTTAGTAAGAATATAATTTGAATAAAAATTAGGAGTTTCTATAATGTGATATTCTAATATGGGTATTCCGCCAGGGATATACTCATATATCTCTTCGTATTTATTAAAAGAAAATTGGTCTAAAAATCGTTTTTCTTCAACTACTTCCAGACTTTCTTTATCTTTAAAGAATATTTTATCTATTTTTTCATTAATGTAATCTTCAAACATTATATACTGGGAAAATAATAGTAATACAAGTAACAAGAAAAGAAAAATGAAAGAAAGATTCCTTTTTAAAAATGATTTCTTTTTCACTTTTTACTCCGTATTGTTTATAAATATCGGAAAATCTATTGAAAATACTTAAATGTGAGATTTCTAAAGATTTTTTGACCTTGAAAATAAAATAGTTTTAAAAGCAAATCCATGGAATTTTTATGATAAAATCATACCTTGAGTATGATAAAAATCATACCGAAAGTCCATATTAATTTTTAAAACTTAATATATAATTTAAACATAATAAAAATAAAGAGGAGGTTAAGATGAAAAGATTTTTATTGGTAGTTAGTTCACTTCTTATTTTGGCTCTTGTGTCCTGCGGTGGAAGTGGTAAAGCTGATGTAAAAGCTGGTGCTGGACCAAAACTTGGGGAAGAAATGATTAAAGATGGAAATTTCCCTGATGGGTCAGTAAAAAATTATTCAGTTTACAATGGATTAACTGATGCTATTAAAGCAGAAGTTGGTGGAAAGTGGACATTTCATGTTACAATGCCGGCTAATGGTACAGGTGAAGTAAAGAATGGAGAATTTATACTTAAGGTTCAATCCCCAGGAAATGATAACTGGCAATTACAGCTTGTTCAGTTCCCAGTTCCTATGAAATTTGGAAAGAAGTATTTCTTTAGCTTTGAGGCAAAAGCTGATAAGCCAAGAGCAATTGCTGTGAAAGTTGGAAGAATTGGTGGAGACTGGCTTGCATATTCTGGTATGATGAGATTTGATCTTACCACAGAGTGGCAAAAATTTACAAAGGAATTTAAGTCAGTAGGTGGCGATGAATTTGCCAGACTCGAATTCTTGCTCTCTGGTGATCCAAATGGTGTAGCTATAAGAAACGTAAGTATTAAACCTATTTTAGATTAATTAATAAACTTCATCGAATAGGGAAAGTAAATTTTTATTCTGAGGTTGTCATATGACAACCTCAGAAATTTTTCTTCTCTTTTTTTATTTTTATTTTGTTGCATTTTTGTTTTTTTTGTATCATAATATTTTCAATTCTTTAGAAGAGTATTTTTCATGCCTCAATTTAAAAGGTTATCTTTTGGAGTTTTGTCAGATTGGATTGGGTCTCCTTATCATATTGGTATTTTATCTGGAATTTCGGAATTTTCTATTAATAATGAAATTGAAACATTTTGTTTTATAACTGGAAGAATAAATTCTCCCAATGATTGGGAAAAAAATAAAAATTTACTGTTTAATTTTCCTTCTAAGGATAGGCTTGATGGGCTTATTATTATGTGTCCATCTATTTCTAATATATTGAATGAAAATGAATTAAATGATTTTCTCAGATTATACGATGATCTTCCAATTGTTACAATTGGAATGAGTCTAAAAAAATACCCTTCTGTAGAAATAGATAACAAGTCTGGATTTAAGGATCTACTTGAACATTTAAAAGAAAAACATAATATAAAAAAGATTGCTTTTATTGAAGGTCCTGAAGGGAACCCAGAAGCAAGGGTTAGAAAAGAGGTTTTTATAGATTTTTTGAAGAAATATAAAATTGATTTAAATAATGTTTTGTTTGTAAAAGGGGATTTTTCTGTCTTATCAGGCAGAAATCTAACTAAGTTTATTTTTGATAATGAAGGTTTTTTCCCTGAGGTTATAATTTCTTCAAATGATCAGATGGCTTTAGGGGTACTTGAAGAGCTTGAATATAGAGGTATAAAAGTTCCAGAAGATATAATAGTTACTGGCTTTGACAATATTGATTTAAGTTTTGATGAAAAGTTAACAACGGTTCATCAACCTATAAAAGAATTGGGTTATAAAGCTAGTGAACTTCTCTTTAAGACTTTAAAAGGAGATTTTATTGAAAGAAACATAATTTTACCAACTCATTTAGTAGTTAGAAATTCTTGTGGATGTAGGGAAAGTAATATTTCTAATGAATACTCTATGAAGTTACAGGCAATAATTCATGAAACTTTGCAGGAAAAAATAAATGATATGGGAGAACAACTTGTTACAGAATTTGATGTAAAGAAACAGGTTAATATTTTTGAAGAAAGTATGAAATTTATTGGTATCAATACATTTTTCTTATCTCTTTATGAAAATAAAGAAAAGCCATTTGAAAAATCAATAAATATAAGTTCTGTTTTAGAAAATAAAAAAATAGCTATTAGAAATAATGTTTTTCAAACTAAACTTTTATTCCCAGAAGAATTAAATAATTATAAAAGGAGTGCTAAAACTTATATAGTTCAAAGTTTATTTCATAAAAATGAACAAATAGGATTTTTAATAACTGATTTTTCGATAAAAGAAGGGATGATTTATGAGATAATAAGACAGAAATTAAGTATAGCTTTAAAAATTTCAAATTTAATCCTTGAATTGAAAAATTATTCACAAAATCTTGAAAAATTAATAGAAGAAAAAACAAATGATTTAAAGAAAATAAATTTAAAACTAAAAGAAGAAATAGAGATAAGAAAAAAAATAGAAGAGAGATTAAAGAAAAGTGAAGAAAAGTTTAAAGATATAGTTAACTTTTTGCCAACGATTGTATTTGAAACAGATCTAAACTATAAGATTAGTTTTATTAACCAGATGGGGAAAGATTTTTTTGAAATTAATGATAAGGAAAACGAAAAAGAAATAAATTTATTGGATTTTTTAAATGAAGAGGACAAGAAGAAAATAAGGTTATATGGAGAAAGTGTTATATCGGGAAAAAATTCTAATTTTAAAGAATTTAAGGTAATTACAAAAAGTGGTAAAAAATTTACTCTTTTATCTAAAGCCCTTCCAGTAATTAAAAATAAGAAGATAATTGGCTTAAGATGGAGTTGTATGGATCTTAAGTCTTTTACAAATTCATTTCTTATACCAGAAGAGGCTTTTTTCAATAAATACAATTTTACAAAAAGGCAGAAGGATGTATTTTTGCTTTTACTTGAGGGTTATAGAATAAAAGATATAGCAGAAAAACTTTTTATTACCGAAAGCACAGTAAAAAATCATATTACTGCTATATATGAAACTATGGGAGTAAAGAACAAGAAAGATTTTTATAATGTATTGAAAGATTATCAATTAAAACAGTTTGGTTATGAATCTTTTATTTTTTCGGTTCTTTCATATCTAATAAGGGATGAAAATTAATTGTTACCTGAAATTGCCTGTTCAATGCTATTCCAGAAAGTTACTATTTCAACAAGTTTGGTCTTTTTGAAAAGCTCAATTACGTTTTTCTCAGGATTGACTATACTGACATTAGAATTAAGGAGTATAGCATTTTTTACGACCCAGGCTATAAATCCCATTCCAAAAGAGTCTATCCATTTTGTATTGGAAAGATCAAAAATGAAAATCTTTTTATTCTTGAAATATTGTAGAAAGTTCTTTTTTAGTTCAACTACCTGCGGTATAGAAAAATTCCCTGCTACAGATATTATTAGAGCTTCATTTGCTTCAAGAATTTTCACATCAACCATTCAAAAACCCTTCACTTTAGATTAGCATATTCTAAGAAAAAATTCAAGAAGATTTAATTTTTGTCTCAAATATTTCTTTTTTATAATCGTAATCTTTGCTCCAATACTTAAAGTAAACATCTGAAAAAACAGTTGGAGCACTTTGATAAAGAAGTTTCCATATGTTAGTACACAACTCTCTTATTTCCCACTGGGCGTGTTTACTAACTCGAAGGTCAATAATATGCAACCATTCTCTAAAATTAGCAGTCATTGTGATTGTAGTGGTTGCAGCATTTGGAAGTAAAAATCTTGCGTCTTCTTTTTTTATTCCCTTTTCTATTAATTTATTGTATGCGTTCTGGATATTCTTTATTGTCTGGATGTATATATCAAAAGCTTCTTTGTTTGTTTGTATTTCTGACGGAATAACAAATGAAAAATTATTTTCGTTAACATATCTTTGAGATCTTTGTGAAAAACTTGCAAGACGTTGTCTTACAAGTTGGTGGGAACATGCTCTTGAAATTTCATCGATTAAAAATGAAGCATAAGAATGTTCAAGAACAGATAAATGTCCGTTTTTTATCAAGTTTGATATAAAAATTTCATGGGAATTTTCTGTCATTTTATCTAAGGAATTGTAACAAGTCCTTGCACATAACTCAATGTGTTTTTCACTGTTGTTTGTGATTGAAATTAATTCTACTTTCATTTTTTTCTCCAGATTAATGAGGTAAATCTATAAAGTTTAAGTAAACATGATTTTTAAACTCTTTTTCCATCATTTCTTTTAAAGCAAGTAAGCCAAAAACTTCTGTATGATAATGTCCTGCAAGGATTAAATTCATTTCGTATTCTTTTAAGATATAGAAAAATGTGCTTTCTGAAGAAGCCTCCCCTGTTAATATGTTACATATTCCCATTTCTGCAAGCTTTTCTAACATTCCCCTTGATATTGCACCACTACACACAAAGAGATGATCAATGTCTTTTGTGTTAAAGTTATAAATTCTTGAAAGTGGGTTGATTTTTTCCTTTACCAATTCAAATAATTTTGATAGACTAAATATGTTATAAAAATTAACAATAACTCCAAGATTTTCAATGAAATTATAAGTGAAATCAACTCCGATACTTTTAAAGTTTAACTGTTTAATAAGAGAGATATTATTTCCAATTTCTTCATTAAAATCTAATGGCATATGAGAAACATAAAGATTTATATCTTTATTAAACAGAATAGAAAATCGTTTTTTATAAAAATTATTAATATTTTTTATTCCATTCCATATTAAACCATGATGAACGATTAGAAAATCGCTTGCTAATTCAAAAGTAGAAAGAGAAGAATCAACAGAAAAATATATATTTTCTATTACCTCTTTTCCTTCCACCTGTAAACCATTAAGAGTTGAATCGACATATTGATTGGGTTTTAGAAGATTGTCTAAAAATTCAACAACCTCTTTTCTACTTAACATTATTTTAACCTTTGTTTTCTTCTTTCGATAGCGGGAATAATTTGATATTGATGTACTGCTCTATTATGTTCTTCTAAATTTTTTGAAAAATGATGGCTTCCATCAGGTTTTGCTACAAAGTATAAATAATCAACCTTCGCTGGATATATTGCCGCTAATATTGCAGTTTTACCAGAGTTACATATTGGTCCAGGAGGCATTCCATAGTATTTGTATGTATTATATTTTGAGTCATAATCGAAGTGTGATTTTCTTATATTTCCATCGTACTTTCCGTCAAGGATTAATGCATATATAAGTGTAGGATCTGCTTGAAGTTTATATCTTTTTTCAATCCTGTTGTAATAAACACCAGAAATTATCGGCATTTCATGTTCAAGTCTTGCCTCTTTTTGAATTATTGATGCCATTGTTAATACAAAATTTAGTGAAAGATTTTTCTTTCGTATAGCTCTCAAAACTTCTTCGTTAACAACTTCTTTAAAACGAGTTATCATCATCCTTACTATTTGTTTTGCATTGTAGTTTAAAGGTATGCTGTATGTATCGGGGAAGAGGTAACCTTCTAGCGAATCTCCCTTCTTTAACCCAGCATATTCAAGTATACTTTCATCTTTTAACGCATTTAAAAATTCTTCTTTTTTGACAAGACCTTTTTGTTCAAGAAAAGTGGCAATGTCAAATATATTATATCCTTCAGGTATAGTTATATTTACCGAGTAACTTTTACCACTAAAGAATTTTTTTAGAATAGAATCATAAGATTCTTGAGGTTTTATTTGATAAATGCCATATTTTAGATTCTTAAAATTTCCAGAAAATTTTGATTTAAACTTAAAAATTTTAGGATGAGAAATTATCTTTTCTTTGACAAGGCGATCTACTACTGAGGAAAGGTTTTCTCCCTTTTTTATTTCAAATAGGATTTCTTCTTTATTTTCAGATTTATATACCGAACAAGAAAAAAAAACTAAAAAAACAAGCACCAATCTAAGCTTCATTTTTTAATTCTCCACACGATAATTGCAAAACAAATAACATTATAAAAATGGGGTAAAAGCTAAAAACTTCTACCCCAAAAAATCTCGCTATAAGAAAAAATTAATATTCTCTTCTTGAAAAACGAGGACTTCTTTTTCTTTCTCTTGGCTTAGCTTCGTCAATTTTCAAAGTTCTTCCTGCAAATTCCTGCCCATTAAGAGCTTTCATTGCACTTTCAGCTTCAGAGCTGGTTCCCATTTCAACAAAACCAAACCCTTTGCCTTCGATTACCTTAGCATACTTAACTTCACCATAACCAGAAAAAAGTTCTGATAACTGTTCTGAAGTAACACCGTACTTCAAATTGCCGACATAAAGTCTGCTGCTCTCCATATATCACTCCTTAAAAAAGTTTCTAACGCCCCATATGCTTTTTACATTTGTCTGCATAGGGTATTGCTTCCAGTCTTTCTTCTTCTATCTCAGAGCCGCAGACCTGACACACACCAAACGTACCGTCTTTAATCCTCTGCAACGCACGACGTATCTCTTCAAGCATCTTCTTCTGAGAAGCGGAAAGACCTTCAGTTAATGAGGCTGAACTTAAAACATCCGCTTTATCAATAAGATCCCCATCAACATCAAACGGATTTTCATCTTCATAGCTTTCTGACTGGATGTTTTCAAGTATTTCCTTTTCCATTTCCAAAAGTCTTTCTTTGAAATAAGCTATTTTTTTTTCTTCCATTATATCCCCATAATTTATTAAATTACATCAATATAAAACTTGCCTTTTCTTTCAGTAAACTGAACTACACCATCTTTTAAAGCATAAATAGTATAATCTCTACCTAGTCCTACATTTTTACCTGGTCGAAACTTTGTTCCTCTTTGTCTGATAATTATATTACCACTTTTTACAGTTTGTCCACCGTAAACCTTAACACCAAGTCTTTTTGAATGGCTATCTCTACCATTTTTACCTGAACCACCTGCTGCCATCCTTTTCCTCCACAACAATTTTTATATTTTCTTTATACTGCTTTTCAATAGCCTTTAAGCCTAAAAACATATTCTGGCTCAACAACTTTACAGAGTCATTTAACTCCATCACTTCAACTTTTAAAAAACCTTCATTTTTTTGAGTTGAAGTGCCAACTTTACATAGTTCAACAATACCTAACAACCAATTTTGAAGAATAGTTGATATTGCTGCACAGACTATATCTTTGCCTTTTCTGTCAAAAAGAGAATGCCCTTTTGCCTCAACAAGCAAAGTGCTCGCTTTAACTATTCTTACTTCAACCATTAATTTGCTTTCTTAATATCAGTAACCTCAATTTCAGTATATAGTTGCCTATGACCTTTTTTCCTTCTATAGTTAGACTTTGATTTATACTTATAGACAATCAACTTTTCACCTTTAACCATAGGATTTAACACTTTAGCTTTCACACTTACATTAGAAAGATAAGGAGTTCCAATTTCAACATTTTCGCCATCGGATAACAAAGTTACACTCTTAAACTCTATTTTATCTTTATCAGTATTCAAAAGATCTACAGTGAGTTTTGTCCCTTTTTCAACCTTATATTGTTTTCCACCTATTTCCAAAATTGCATACATTTCCCTACTCCTTTAAAAAATCGAAACTTTTTAAGGCTTAATATAATAAAGATAAAAAAATTTTTTGTCAACTTTTAGTCATTTATATTTTAAAAAGGTGAATCATTTATATCAGAAAAATGTTCGGGTTTAGTTCTTTCCCATCTGTGATGAAAGAAAGAAAACCATTGATCAGGATAGGATAAGATAACCTTTTCATATTCTCTGTTGATCCACGACATTATTTTTTTACAATCTTCTTCAAAATTTTCACTTTTTTCAAAATAAACATGAGGGTGATAAATCAACTTATATCTATTATCTTTTTGTCTTATTGCAAAAGCAAGCATTATTGGTGCTCCATATTTAAGGTGAAGCTTTGCAGGTCCATCAGCGGTAGCTGCGTCAACGCCAAAAAATGGAACAAATATAGGATTAAAGTAGTAGGTTTGATCAACTAAAGTACCTATAATTCCACCATTTTTTAGATGCCTTACAATTTTAGTTAAATCGCTAACTTCATTATAAAAACATTTTATTCCACCGAATTTTTCTCTGATAAATTTAAGCCACCAGTCTGTATAAGGATTAAATTGTCTATTTATTATAACTGCAAGGTTCTTGCCAAGTTTTGCCGGTATTCCTCCCAGATATTCCCAGTTACCTATATGAGCTGTTACAACTATAAGTCCCTTTCCATCTTTTAAGGCATTATCAACATTTTCATATCCTTCAAAATCAACATATTTTTTGTAATTTTTTGTAGTTATGCTTCCCAGTTTTATATATTCTATTGCGTATAAAGCGATATTATAGTATAATTTTTTCAATAATTCTTTTTTTTCTTTCTCTGAGATGTTTTTATCTTTAAATACTATTTTAAAGTTGTATAATGCTATTTTTTTATTTTTTCTATCTATTAAGTAAAACAACCAGCTTAATGGAAGAGCAAATTTTTTCAAAAATGCGAGTGGAAAAATAGAAATAATTAACGTAACTGGAACTACAATAATGAATTCAATAATATAAAGAACATAATTTATTATACTGATCTTTCTCTTAGCCAATTTTACTTTCCACCTTTCTTTTTAAGCATTCTTTCGACCCTTTCAGTCATCTGAAGAGCAAGAATTATTGGTGCAGGATTCTGGGTTTTTACTTCTATGGTTTTCTTGAAGTATGCTAATGCTTCCTGTAGTTTGCCTTCCTGATATTTTATGAATCCTATTTCATAATGTGCCCATGCTACATTTTCAAGGTCATCAGGAAAAGTCTTTATAACATAATTATAATAGTAAGTGGCATTTTTATACTCATTTGCTTGATATTGTTCGGCAGCAAGTTCCATAATCTTTGTTACTGAGAGCGTAGAAAGTTTATCTTCTGGAAGGACATTATTAAACTTAAAACAGGCAGTGAATAAAAGGATAAAAACAAACATAAATCTTTTCATAATCTTCTCCATAAAAATTAACTTATAAATTTTAAGATATAATTATAATTTTATCAAAATTTTACTTAAAAATTTTTGCAATAATGTTAAGGATAATAGTAAGAATGATGCTCAAAATTATACTTGAAACTATCGGAAAATAAAAACTAAATCCTTCTTTTTTTATCACAATATCTCCTGGCAATCTAAAAAGTGGCAAAAACTTTGATATAAAACCAAAAACAATTATCATTAATCCGATAAAAATAACAAATATTCCAATGAGAAATATAGTTTTCTGTTCCATATTATAAATATAACAAGGAAAGTTATAATTTTCAAGTATTATTTCTTTTTTTTATCCCTGTGCTTCCAAAACCACCGGAGCCTCTTTCTGTAGCGGAAAGCTCTTCTACCTCTTCAAACTCAATTTTTTCATATTTTGCTAATACCATCTGAGCAATTCTATCATGAGGATGTATAATGAAAGGCTCTTTTCCTAAATTCATAAGTATTACTTTTATTTCTCCTCTATAGTCGGAGTCAATTGTACCAGGTGAATTTGGAAGAATTATTCCCTTTGTTGCAAGGCCACTCCTTGGTCTAATTTGAACTTCGTATCCAGAAGGTATCTCAATAGCTATTCCTGTAGGAATTAATGCTATTTCAAGAGGTTGAATTACTATTTCTTTTTCCAGACAGGCATATATATCAGCACCACTTGCACTTTTAGAGTGATATTCTGGTATTATGGCAGTTTCTTTTAATTTTTTAATCATTACTTTCATTGGTAATTTGCTCCATAAAAGGTTTTAATATTTCAACAAACATTTCATAACTTCTCATTCCTACTATTTTTCCTTCAAGTTCACCTTTATGATTTATAACAAAAGATGTAGGGATAGCTGAAATACCACCATAGTTTTTTAAAATTTCTTCTGTAAACATTACTACAGGATAGTTTATTTTATATTTTTTGTAGAATTCTCTTACCACTTTTGGATCATCCTGATCTAAAGATACTGAAAATATTGCAAGCTTATCCTTATAATTCTCCTGTAGTTTTATTAAATCTGGTATTTCAGCTTTACAGGGTGGACACCATGTTGCCCAGAAGTTTAATAGAACAACTTTTCCTTTATAAGAAGATAGACTTACGTTGTTACCAAAAATATCATTTTCTTCTATATTGTAAGCAATCGGTTTTTCTTTTTGCTCACTCTGTTTTTCACTTGAAGTTTTGTTTTTTGTGCATGACACAAGCAAAGTTATAGTCACAAAAAGAAAAAATATCTTTTTTAGATTCAACATAAAAATTTTCCTCCATTATCTTAGAATTACATTGAATTAAAGATTTTTTAATTATAAAAATCTTATTATGATATTATAATATATTAATCTAATAAAAGTCAAGTAAGATTTTGTTTATTGTTTTATTACTAGATTTCAAAACGTCGAAACAATTTTTGTAAATAATAAAAATATTATAAATGGAATTAAAAATAGTTAAGAATTAAAGTTAAGAAAATAAGATTAAAAAAAATAAACTATTGATTTTTTGTTTCTTTTAATTATAATTAATTGTAACTATTATAAAAAATTGTTTTAAATTTTTAGAGGAGGAAAAAATGGCATTTAAAATTTTAAAAGAATTGAAAATTAGTTCAGAAGAAAAGAGAAAAATAGATGAGATTATTGAAAAGAATAGGGGTAGGGAAGGTTTTTTGCTTACAATTCTTGAGGAGATTCAAGAAATAAATAAACATAAATATTTGCCTTCAGATGTACTGGAATATATTTCGATGAGGACAAATATACCTTTATCAAGAATCTATAATGTTGTGACTTTTTATTCTTTTTTTAATCTTAAACCTCAAGGGGAACATTTGATAACTGTATGTCGTGGGACTGCCTGTCATACAAAGGGATCAAAGTCTTTACTATTGGAGCTTGCAGGAAAGATGAATTTTTTAAAAGAGTTGGAAAGTGGAGAAAATTCATTTACTACTAAAGACAATAAATTTACAATTCAGACGGTTGCATGTTTTGGACAATGTGCACTTGCTCCGGTTGTTGCAATAGATGGAGTTATTTATAGTAATATGACATCTTCAAAACTTAATAAACTGATTTCTAGTTTAATGAATTCAGAAAGAAGGAGAAAGAAATGATAATTGATAGTCTTAAAAGATTAAATGAAATAAAAGAAAGTTCGCTTAAAAGGTTGTTTCCTGATCACCCTGTTATATTTGTTGGTAGTGGCACATGTGGAATCGGAAATGGTGCTGATAACTTATTTAAAGCGTTTAAAAAGGGTTTAAAATCAAAAAATATTGAAATAAGAAAGACGGGGTGTTTTGGTTTCTGTGCTGAAGAACCTCTTGTTAATATATATATTCCAGAAAAACCACTTGTAATTTTAAGTAAAGTTCAAATAGAAGATGCTGGTAAGATATTAAAATTAGTGGAAAAAGGAGAAATTTTAACTTCAAAAGCTTTATGTAGAATAGAAGAATGGGATTTTATAACAACAAAATATAAATTTGGTAGTGGTTTTAATGATATTCCTCTCTGGAATGAAGTTCCTTTCTTTAAGGGACAGAAGAAGATAGTATTACGTGATGCTGGAATTATTGATCCGGAAAATATTGAAGATTATATTGCTGTCGGAGGCTATCAATCTTTAGCTAAAGCATTGAAAGAAATGACACAGGATAGTGTGCTTGAAGAGGTAAAAAAATCAAAGTTAAGAGGGAGAGGTGGAGCTGGTTTCCCCACAGGTATAAAGTGGGAGATTATGAAAAATATAAAATCAGATAAGAAATATGTTATCTGTAATGCCGATGAAGGGGATCCCGGAGCCTATATGAATAGAAATGAGATAGAAAGCGATCCACATGCTTTAATTGAAGGCATGGCTATAGGTGCATATGTAATGGGAGCAGATGAAGGAATAATTTATTGTAGAGCAGAATATCCTCTTGCTGTAAAGAGGCTTGAAAAAGCAATTTTAGAAGCAAAAGAAAGAGGATTATTGGGAAAGAATATTCTTGGTTCTAACTTTAATTTTGATATTTCTATAGTTGAAGGAGCAGGTGCTTTTGTTTGTGGAGAAGAAACAGCTCTTATTTCATCAGTAGAAGGGAAAGCAGGTAGACCTTTGCCCAGACCACCTTTTCCAGCTCAAAGAGGACTGAATGGTAAACCTACAAATATAAATAATGTCGAAACATGGATAAATATTCCCGCTATTATTCATATGGGCGGTGAAAATTTTTCTAAAATAGGGACGGAAAAGTCAGCTGGCACAAAAGTTTTTTCTTTGGTTGGAAAGGTTAAAAATACAGGTTTAGTGGAATTACCACTGGGTACTAAATTACTTGATATAGTTTATTCTATGGGAGGTGGCACTGGTAGTAGAAAGAAGATAAAGGCAGTACAGACAGGAGGACCATCAGGTGGGTGTATACCTGTTGATAAGTTTGACACTCAGGTTGATTATGAATCGCTTTCTTCTCTTGGAGCAATAATGGGTTCTGGTGGAATGGTTGTAATGGATCAGGATAACTGTATGGTCGATGTGGCACGTTATTTTACAGAGTTTACCTATTCTGAATCTTGTGGTAAATGTACTCCATGTAGAGAAGGTTTAAGTCAGATGAGAGATATATTAACAAGAATAACAAAAGGAAAAGGAGAGATAAAAGATTTAACTATTCTTGAAAATCTTGCTTATGTGATAAAGGATTCATCTCTTTGTGGACTTGGGCAGACAAGTGCCAACCCAGTTTTAACTACATTGAAATATTTTAGAAATGAATATGAAACTCATATTAATGAAAAAAGATGTGACTCTGGAGTTTGTGAAAGTCTTTTTGTAGCCCAATGTGAGAATAGTTGTCCACTACATATGAATATTCCTGGATATTTGCAATTACTTAAAGAGGGAAGAATAGAAGAGGCTTTTGAATTAACATTGCGTGACAATCCTTTACCCGGCACGGTGGGAAGAATATGTTATTTTCACTGTAGAATGCGTTGTAGAAGGGAAAGCATAGACGAACCAGTTTCACAAGGCGAGATACATCGTTATTTAGCTGATACAATGTATAAAATTGGAAAGGAAAAGGAAATATATAAAAAATTGATAAAAGAGAAATTGCCAGCAACCGGTAAAAAGATAGGTATAATAGGTTCTGGACCTTCAGGACTTGCAGCTGCTTTTTATCTTGTAAGACTTGGGCATGATGTGATTGTCTATGATAAAAATGAAAAGGCTGGTGGTATATTACGATACGGTATTCCAGAATATAGACTACCAAAAGATGTGCTTGACAAAGAACTTTCAGTTTTTAAACAACTTGGTGTGAAATTTGTAATGAATACAACTGTTGGTAAGGATATTAAGATATCGAAGTTTTTAAAGGATCATGATGTGGTCTTAATTGCAATTGGTGCTCAAAAGGATAGTTCCCTGGGTATAGAAGGGGAGAATTTAAAAGGAGTATATCCGGGTTATGAATTTCTTGAATCCTTTGCTAAGGGAGAGATCAAGAATGTTGGCAAAAGGGTTCTGGTAGTTGGTGGTGGAAATGTAGCTATAGATGCTGCAAGAACTTTGTTAAGGTTAGGGGCAGATGTTTCTATCGTATATAGAAGGGACAGGGACGAAATGCCAGCAAATGAGCATGAAATAAAGGAAGCTATGGCAGAGAAAATAAGATTTATGTTTATGAGAGCACCATTAAAAATTATGGGGGATTCAAAAGGAAATGTAAAAGGACTTGAAGTAGCAAAAATGGTTTTTGAAGGATTTGATAAAAACGGAAGAAAGAAAGTGTCAATGACAGGTGAAAAAGAAGTTTTAGATTGTGATATGATAATAATTGCCACCGGGGAAAAGGTTGAATTTAAATATTATAAGGAGCTTGGTGTAGAATTGAACAAGGATGGAACAATAAAAGTAGATTCACATACTTTTAAAACGACAAATTCAAAAGTTTATGCTGTTGGTGATTGTGTTACTGGTCCAGCAACTGTTTCAGAAGCAATGGGTATAGCCATAAGAGCTTCTAAAGAGATTGATTATGAATTAACCGGAGAAAGAAGGTTTGATAAACTTTACCGAAAGTTTGAATATAAAAATGAAGTACCTTTAAAACCTTTCGGTGGTAAACAAACAAAACCAAAATCTCTTCCAGTAAAAGAAAGGATTAATAATTTTCAGGAAGTAGTTTTAGGCTATACTGGTGAACAGGCTTTAGAAGAGGCTATGAGATGTTTAAGATGTGATGTTAGAGAAACAGATTAAGGTTAAAAGGAGTGAGAAATGATAAATATTAAAATTGATGGAAAAAATTATTCTGTAAGAGAGAATATTTCTATACTTGATGCCTGTAAAGAAGCGGGTATTGAGATACCTACTTTGTGCTATTTGAAAGATGTTTCTAAGAATGCTTCGTGTGGCGTGTGTATCGTAGAGGTAAAAAATGCAAAATCTCTTATTCGTTCATGTGTAACAAATGTGACAGAAAATATGGAGATCATCACTAATTCTAAAAGGGTTAGAAATGCAAGGAAAACTAATGTAGAATTATTACTTGCAAATCATCCAAAAGATTGTCTTAGTTGTTTAAGAAACCAGAATTGTGAGTTGCAAAAGATAGCAGCTGATTTAGGAATAAGAGAAATTCCATTTGTAAAAACTAATAAGGACTTTGCAATAGATACATCATCACCTTCAATTATTCGCGATCCAAATAAATGTATACTCTGTGGAAGGTGTGTTCAAGTTTGTTCAGAAGTGCAAACAGTTTATGCGATTAATCTTTCTGGTAGAGGAGTTCATACAAAGGTTTCAACATTTATGGATAGAGGGCTTGGTAATGTTGCCTGTACAAATTGTGGGCAATGTGCACTTGTATGTCCGACTGCGGCTATTATTGAGAGAGATGATAGTGATGCTGTAATGAAGGAAATTTTAGATCCAGAAAAATTTGTTATAGTTCAAACAGCCCCAGCTGTTAGAGTAGGATTAGGAGAAGCACTCGGAATGGAACCTGGGGCTTTGGTTACTGGTAAGATGGTTGCTGGACTTAGAAGGCTTGGTTTTGATAGAATTTTTGACACTGATTTTGCAGCAGACCTCACAATTATGGAAGAAGGACACGAATTGATTAAAAGAATAAAAGAAAATGGCAAACTTCCGATGATTACTTCTTGCTCACCTGGGTGGATTAAATTTGCAGAGCATTTTTTCCCTGATTTACTTGATCATCTTTCTACATGTAAATCACCTCAGCAAATGTTTGGAGCTATTGCAAAAACTTATTATGCTGAAAAAGCAAATATCGATCCAAGAAAAATTGTAGTTGTATCAATAATGCCTTGTACGGCAAAGAAATATGAAGCGAAGAGAGGAGAAATGCTGGGGGCGTTTGAGTATTGGAAAGGAAAATTAAATTTGACAAAAAAGGATCTTTTTTATGATGTTGATTATGCTCTGACAACAAGGGAACTGGGAAGATTATTTAAAGAAAGCGGAATAAAATTTGAAAATTTACCAGAAGAAAGTTTTGATAATCCTCTTGGGGTTTCAACAGGGGCAGCAGTAATATTTGGTGCAACAGGAGGAGTAATGGAAGCAGCTTTGAGAACTGCTTATGAAGTGCTTACTGGTAAGCCTTTAAAAGAAATTGACTTAAAAATGGTCAGAGGATTTGATGGAATAAGGGAAGCAGAAGTAGATATCAATGGTAAGAGTATAAAAGTAGCTGTTGCTCATACTCTATCAAATGCTAGAAAGTTACTTGAGCAAATTGAACGGGGTGAATCTCCATATACATTTATCGAGATAATGACATGCCCTGGAGGATGTCTTGGTGGAGGTGGTCAACCCATACCTACGACATGGGAAATTAGACAAAAAAGAGCAGAGGCTATTTATTTAGCTGATAAAAAATTGCCATTACGCAAATCTCATGAAAATCCAGAAATACTGCAGTTGTATAAAGAATTTTTAAAAGAACCCTTAGGTCATCTGTCACATCAACTTTTACATACACATTATACCAAAAGAGGAGTGTATGTTTAAATTCAAAGTTATAAAGTTTGGTTTAAGGGGAAGTTTTTTTGTTAGTTTTGTTAATGTCTTAAATTAGGGTAAATGAATTAAACTTCTAGGGTAGAGCTTTTTTATTTAACCAAAATTTTTTTTATTTTATTTTTTTACTTTAATCTCTCTGGTGTATTTCATTGTAAGCAAGAATTTTTGATAAAATCTGGCAAATGCCTTACTAAGAGGCACAAAACATGCCTCGCTAAAGGCAACCTGTTGCTATAACTATGAGTGAGGATGGATTTTATCAATTGGGTTTCCAAAAATTATACTATACACTTTACCCATAAGCTGGGCTGATAAAATCCAGCCGAACCATTTTGACTTCTGAATCCCTCGTCTTTTTGTTAGCTCCACGGAAGTAGCTTTACAAAAAGGTGTGGGATCTGTTATAGCAAAACAATGTTCTGCCATAACAATGCCTTCACGAGATTTGACCAAAATTCTTGATTTACCTACCAGAGGTACGATTAGCGTAGTAAAGAGGCTAACAGGCAAGTCTGCCTACTTTTTTCACTTTTTTACAAAAAGTTATAACTTTTAGATAAAATTTGAGATTTCTATTTTATTGCTACAATTCTTGCAAATTACTTGACGGTTATTTAGATAGCTGTTATAATATATAGAAATTTTTCTGGGTGGTTTAATATGAAGACTGTTGTTTTAAGTAA
>FWPV01004276.1_pt1 | contig 30795 bp, 30 predicted proteins | sample 2228371 | NCBI WGS metagenome assembly FWPV01 (sample SAMEA103939776, study PRJEB20133) | metagenome | reverse complement strand
TTCTCGCGGTCACCGGTGGCGCGAGTCTTGAGCTCGACGAGGCCTTGGGCGACGCCCCTCTTGCCGACGATCACCTGCAGCGGCCACCCGATCAGGTCCGCATCAGCGAACTTGACGCCGGCTCGCTCATCGCGGTCGTCGATGATGACTTCGACACCCGCGCGGGCGAGGTGGTGGCATATCCGTTCGGCAGCCTCGATCACGTCGGTGTCGGTCGACAGCGGGAGCACGGCTACTTCGAGTGGGGCCACCGACATGGGCCAGATGATCCCCGCTTCGTCGTGGTGCTGTTCGATCACTGCGGCCAGGGACCGGCTTACGCCCACTCCGTAGCAACCCATCACGAAGGGGCGCTCCTCACCGTTCTCATCGGTGAACGTGGCGGCCATCGCCTCGGAGTACTTCGTGCCGAGCTGGAAGACTTGGCCCACCTCGATACCGCGGGCCCCGGAGAGCTCGCCCGTGCAGACGGGGCACCGGTCGCCAGGAGCGGCGACCACGAGGTCGGTCCAAAGGTCGACGGTGAAGTCACGGCCCGGCATCGCGCCGAACAGATGGAATCCATCCTCGTTCGCGCCGACACCCCAGGACGTACGGTCATGGAGTGACGCGTCCGCGACGATGAGCGTGTCAGCGGGCGGGTCGACAGGGCCGAGCGAGCCCCGCGGTATCCCGTAGCGTACGAAGTCGCTTTCGTCGAGCAGCTCGATGTCTCCGACGGCCCGGCGTGCTTTGAGAGGGTTGAGGTCCCTATGACCCGGGATGCAGAGGAAGACCAGGCGGCCCCCTGGAGTCTTGCCCGCCATCGTCTTGACGGTGTCGGATTCCGCGATACCGAAGGCCTGCGCGAGGTCTGCGATGGTCTTGATGCCGGGCGTGGCCCGTTTCGTCATCTCCACGTCCTCGCCGATCGAGGACGTGTCGACGACGATGGTCTGTGCGGCTTCGACGTTCGCAGCCCATCCGCACTCGCAGAAGACGAGCTCCGCTTCGCCTGCGTCGGCGAGCGCCATGAACTCGGTGGTCACGCTGCCGCCTATCTGTCCGGAGTCGGCGACGACGAGGTGGTAGTCAAGGCCGAGTCGCTCGCAGATGCGTCCGTAGGCGCGTGCTTGTGCCGCGTAGTGCTCTTCAAGGGATTCCTGAGAATCGTGGAACGAGTAGGCGTCCTTCATGATGAACTCACGGCCGCGCAACAGACCGAAGCGAGGGCGGACCTCGTCGCGGAACTTGATGTTTATCTGGTATAGCGACACTGGGAGGTCCCTGTACGAGCGCAGCTCGTTTCGGACGAGAGCGGTGATGATCTCTTCGTGTGTCGGACCCAGGCAGAAGTCGCGTCCGTGGCGGTCCTTGAGGCGGGCGAGCTCAGGGCCGTATACGTTCCAACGGCCGGATTCGAGCCACAGCTCGGCAGGTTGCACGACCGGCAGGAGGAGTTCCTGCGAACCGATGGCGTCCATCTCTTCGCGCACGATGCGTTCGATCTTCGCGATGGAACGCCATCCCAGCGGAAGGAAGGAGTAGATACCGCTCGCAGCCTTGCGGATCATGCCTGCGCGAAGCAGAAGACGATGGGAGGCGAGCTCTGCTTCGACGGGGTCCTCTTTGAGGGTCGGCGCATAGAGGGTCGACATGCGGAATACGGCTGACATGGGTCCGGCAGGCTCCGTTCAGGTACGGGCCGCGTGTGGCGGCGGGTCACGGCAGACGTCGTGCAGGATAGCAGCTAACTACTCCCCCGGCAGCACCGATGAAGACTCGCCGAACGAAGCGATCTCCTCCATGAGAGCGTCCACGATCTGTTCCTCGGGAACCTTCTTCACCGGCCGCCCTCTCACGAAGATGACGCCGAGGCCCTTACCTGCCGCGACACCGATGTCGGCCTCGGATGCTTCTCCGGGTCCGTTCACGACGCAGCCCATGACCGCGACTTTGAGGGGGCTCGTCGAGTCGGTGAGGCGGCGCTGCACCGCGGTGGCGATCGAGAAGAGGTCGACTTCGCAGCGACCGCATGTGGGACAACTGATCAGCTCGGGGCCACGGCGTCTCAGGTCGAGGGCGGCGAGGATCTCCCATGCGACCCGGACTTCTTCGACCGGGTCAGCCGTGAGGGAGACGCGCACAGTATCACCGATGCCGTCTGCGAGCAGCACGCCAAGCCCGATGGAGGACTTCACGGTGCCGGACAAGGTGGTACCAGCTTCGGTCACGCCCACGTGCAGCGGAAACTCGAGCTCATCGGCGAGCATGCGGTACGCGTCGATGGTGGGGCGAACGCTAGACGCCTTGGCGGACACGACGATGTCTTCGAAGCCCCGTGAGACGAAGTGCTCACAGAAAGCTCGCGCGCTCATGGCGAGCTTGACGGCGAGCGGCTCGTCGAGGTCACGGTATTCCGGGGCGAGGGAACCCGCATTCACGCCGATTCGGATAGGGATCCCCGCTTCACCTGCGGCGTCGATGACGGCATCGACGCGAGACAGGTCGCCGATGTTGCCCGGGTTGATGCGGATCTTGGCAGCGCCTCGGCGTGCCGCCGCGATCGCGAGCCGGTGGTCGAAGTGGACATCAGCGACCACAGGGATAGGGCTTGCCTCGGCCACAGCGGCGAAGCCATCGAGCGCATCAGCGTGCGGGATGGCGACGCGGACTATCTCACAACCAGCCGCGACGAGGCTCTCGATCTGGTCGAGCGTGGCGGATGGGTCGCGGGTGTCGATGTTCGTCATCGACTGAACGACGACAGGAGCGCCTGCTCCCAGCGGGATGCCGCCAACGAAGACACGGCGTGTCTGACGGCGCATGCGTTCCCCTCTCGTCGTTCAGCTGCTGATGATGCGCGCGACGTCCTGGAACATAAGATATCCGATGAGCGCGAAGAGCAGCACAGCTCCAGAGAGGGACAGGCCGACCGATAGATTCCTCGGCAGTGGTCGGCCCCGCAGGCGCTCGATGATCTCGATGGCGACTTTTCCGCCGTCGAGGGGCGGGATCGGAAGGATGTTTATCACGCCGAGCGAGAGTGAGAGCGCTGCGATGATGCCTGCGTAGTCGAGGGGTCCGGAGCGCGCAGCTTCAGCCGCGTAGTACGCGGCGCCTATGACACTGGACGACTGTGCGACCGACGCTTCGAAGGTCTGGGGGTTGAAGAAGCCTGCGATGGCGACGAAGGTCATGAGGATGTAGGAGAACGAAAGCGCGAAGGCTTCGAACACCGAGGGCCTGACTTCGACGACCTCAGGCGTGACTCCCAAGAGCGCTCTACCGGTCTTGGGATTCTCGCCGAGAGCGACCGACACTCGGAGGCGTAGCGTGTCGCGACCGACCTCGATCGTGACGGTTTCGCCAGGGCTGAAGCGGGCAACAGCGTTCACGAGCGCGCTGAAGTCGGGCGTCTTGATGCCGTCGACTGCGAGGATCCTGTCTCCGGGACGAAGACCCGCTCGCTCTGCGGCAGACCCGGGGCTGACCGCGCCGATGGCACCGGAGTCCTTCAGGTACCCGAATGCGGTCAGGGTGAACGTGAAGACCGCCACGGCTGTGAGCAGATTGAGAGCTACGCCCATCGAGAGGACGACGATGCGCCTGCCTGTCGTCAGTCCCCGGAAGGTGACCGATCGGGCACGGTCGAGCAGCAAGGCCTCGTCGCCGGCGTCTTCGGGCGCGAAGCGGCTGCGGTAGGTATGGTCGTCGTCCGGGTCGGCTGTGACTGCGTCCCAGTCCGCAAGCGTGAGAAGGAGCCTGTCGGCGGACGACTCGTCGACGCCGAGTTCTTGCGCGACGGTGAACGCCGTGGCGGTACCGTGGCGCGTGACGCACGCGAGAGCGGGTCCGAGCAACGGGTCCTCGGGCCCAGGCTCCATACCGGCGATGCGTACGTAGCCGCCGAGCGGGACCGCGGTCACCCCGTAGGTCGTCTTCCTGCCACGGAATCGCAGAGCAGGCCCGGGAAGACCGATCATGAACTCGTGGACCTTGACTCCGAAGGCGCGCGCAGCGACGAAGTGCCCGCCCTCGTGGACGACGACGAGAAGGCTGAACGTGACGATGCCCCAGAACAGGGCTGACAGACCGTCTGTCATGCAGTCTCCCTCAAGGAAGGTGGTGCGACCTCTTCACCGGCCGGATCGGCGGCGTGCGTGCGGGTCGTCATGCGTCCGGCACTGCAAACCACAGGCCATGGTCGAACACACACCGATGCGAAGTCACTCACCCATGCCAAGGTGTGCGCGTGCGCGAGTGCGGGCCCACGCGTCCACCATCTCGACCTGGTCTATCGAGGAGAGTGGCTCGACTTCATGTTCACCCATGACCGCGTCGATGATGCGCTCGATGTCAAGGAACCCGCAGCGTCCCTCGAGGAACGCAGCGACGGCGACCTCATTGGCCGCGTTCATCGCAGCGGGCATCGTGCCGCCGACGTGCCCCGCTTCGTAGGCAAGGACCAGGCAGCGAAATACGTTGAGGTCTGGTGGTCCGAAGTCGAGTCTGCCGAGGGCCTGGAAGTCGATAGGGTCGGCCGGTGCCGGCCAGCGGCGCGGACTGGAGAACGCATACTGTATGGGGATGCGCATGTCTGTCACACCAAGGTGGGCCTTCACGCTGCCGTCGGTGTACTCGACCATCGAGTGGACACAGCTTTGTGGATGGACCACGACGGAGATGTCCCGATATGCGATACCGAAGAGATGGTGGGCTTCGATGACTTCGAGCCCCTTGTTCATGAGGGTCGCTGAGTCGATCGTGATCTTGGGGCCCATCTCCCAGGTCGGGTGAGCAAGTGCTTGCGCCGGGGTCACAGACGCGAGCTGGTCACGGCTCATGCCTCGAAACGGCCCCCCGCTTGCGGTGAGCCAGATCCTCGAGACGTCGCGCTCGTCCTCGCCGGTGAGGCACTGCATGATGGCGGAGTGCTCGCTGTCGACCGGTATGAGCCTGTCGCCGTCTGCGAGTGCAGTGACAAGCGCACCACCGACCACCAGGGACTCCTTGTTCGCCAGAGCGAGGGTGCGCCCGGACTTGAGGGCAGCCACCGTGGCGCGGAGCCCCGCGGAACCGACCAGCGCATTCAGCACGAGGTCGACGTCGTCACGCTGCGCGAGTTCTATGACCGCCGTGTCCCCGCCGTCGACGTGCGCCCCCGGGAGCGTCTCGCGTGCACGCTGAGCAGAGGCTTCGTCGGCAAGCGCGATCGCCGTGACACCGAGCTCCCTTGCCTGCTCGACGACGAGCTCATCACTCGTCCGGGCAGCAAGCGCGACGACTTCGACGCGACTGGAGTTCCGTGCGGCGACCTCGACGGCCTGCCGGCCGATCGAGCCAGTGGAACCGAGGATGGCGACGCGTAGTCTGTCACTCACGAGACACCACTCCATCTCAATAGCCAGTACGCGACCAGGCACGCGAGGATGAGCGAATCCAAGCGGTCGAGGAAACCGCCGTGGCCAGGAAGTGTGGCGCCGGAGTCTTTCACGCCGGCCTCGCGCTTCATGCGCGACTCAGCCAAGTCGCCGATGACCGACGAGATCGCGACAGCGAGACCGATGGCCGCCGAGCGCGGGAGCGACACTCCGGTTTCGAAGAGAGCGGGAACAGCCAGCCAGATCATCAGGCACGCGAGCACGCCGGCGAGGACTCCTTCCCATGACTTCTTGGGCGAGATGTGGGGGGCGAGCTTGTGCCGGCCGAACGTGGAGCCGATGAGGTAGGCCGCGACGTCGCTCACCCAGACGCTGACGACAAGAGCGAGCGAAAGCACGAGACCGCTGGTAAGGTCACGGATGAGCACGAGGTAGCTGAGGAGGAATCCTGTGTAGAGGGAACCGAAGATGGTCTGAGCCGTGTCGGCGGTCGACACCCGCCGGATGAGGGTGTGCCACAACATCGCGATCGCGACGAGGCCGGTCACGACCGACATGGTCCCAGGGAGTCCTCTGAGAGCGGCCGCCAGGGGCATCGCAGCCGCTGCGGCGCTACCGATGAACTCGTTCGGCAGCCGGGCCTCTCTTCGCTGTAACGAATAGAACTCGGATGCAGAGAGGGCGGCCATGGCGCCGAAGAGGATGGCGGTAGGCAGCGTGCCAGCAAGGAGGGCCAGGACGACGGCGATCCCGTACAGAGCAGCCGTGCCGGTACGCACCCCGAGCGCAGCTGGGCGGATGCCTTGTGGTTCCTGGAGCACGGGCTCTGCGGGTGAGCCGGTCACGAGCTGCCCCCGAAGCGCCGCTCACGGGACTGGAAGTCGACGACGGCTTTGAGCAGATCGACCCTGTCGAAGTCTGGCCAGAGTGTCGAAGTGACCCACAGCTCGGTGTAGGCGATCTCCCAGAGCAGGAAGTTCGAGACACGCATCTCGCCACTGGTGCGGATGAGCAGATCCGGGTCGGGAAGTCCCGAAGTGGAGAGTCGCGAGGCCATGAGCGTCTCATCGATCGATCGCGGTTCGAGTGTGCCTCGTGCGGCTTCGTCAGCGAGCGACCTCACCGCGCCTACGATGTCCTGGCGGGCACCGTAGTTCAGTGCGACGACGAGTGTCAGTCCTGAGTTGCTTCTCGTCCTCGAGGTGCACCGTTCGAACGCATCACGGGTCTTGCTCGGAAGCTCGGCGAGGTCGCCTATGACCCGGACGCGTACGTCCAGACGTTCAAGCTCAGACAGCTCACGCTCCAGGACCTCGACGAACAGGCTCATGAGGCCTGCGACTTCGTCTCTGGGTCGCGTCCAGTTCTCTGCAGAGAATGAGTAGATGGTCAGGTAGTCGATGCCGAGCTCGATAGCAGCAGCGATGACCTCACGGACAGCTTTCGCTCCAGCCTGGTGACCAGCCAGTCTCGGGAGCCCGCGCCGGGCAGCCCATCGACCGTTGCCGTCCATGATGACGGCGACGTGACGGGGAACGGCGCCGGTGTCGAGCCGCTGCAAGAGAGCTGTCGCCCTCTTGCCCTTGAAGAAGGGTTGTTTCGAAACTGCCCGGCTCAAGACGCCGCTAGACCTCCATGATCTCGGCTTCTTTGCGCTTCAACGCCTCGTCGATCTCTTTGATGTGCGCATCGGTTGCTTTCTGCACTTCAGCTTCGGCGCGCCGCCGCTCATCTTCAGAGAGATCGCCGTCCTTCTCGAGTCTCTCGAGGCGATGGTTCGCGTCACGGCGGATGTTGCGTATGCCGACGCGCGCCTCTTCCGCGTACCCTTTGCAGAGCTTGACGAGCTCCTTGCGGCGTTCCTCGGTGAGTGGAGGGAAGGGTACCCGGATGACGATACCGTCGTTGCTCGGGTTCAGTCCGAGGTCCGACGCCTGGATGGCCTTTTCAATCGCGTGGAGGACCGACTTGTCCCAGGGCTCGATGACGACGAGCTGCGGCTCGGGAGACTTGATGCCGGCTACTTGGTTGAGCGGCATCGTGCTGCCGTACGCCTCCACCGTGATCCTGTCGAAGAGCGCGGCAGAGGCCCTGCCGGTGCGTACTGTCGCGAACTCGTGGAGAAGCGCCTTGTACGTCTTGTCCATGTGGTCGGACGCGTCCTTGATGATCTCGTTCGTCATCGGCCCTCACCCTTCACGATCGTTCCGACGGAGTCGCCGAGCAAAGCGCGCTCGATGTTGCCGTCGACTTCCATATTGAACACCAGGATCGGCAGGTCGTTATCCATGCATAGCGAGATGGCCGTGCTGTCCATGACCTGGAGTCCCCGGTTGAGCACATCGATGTACGTAAGCTGTTCGAACCGGGTCGCTGTAGGGTTCTTCTTCGGGTCCGAGTCGTAGACACCGTCCACCTTGGTGGCCTTCATGACGCATTGAGCGCCGATCTCCAGGGCCCTTAGGGCCGCAGTGGTGTCGGTCGTGAAGTACGGATTGCCGGTTCCGGCTGCGAAGATGACGACGCGGCCCTTCTCCATGTGGCGCACAGCGCGTCGACGAATGTAGGGCTCTGCGACGGCTTGCATCTCGATCGCGCTCATGACGCGTGTGAACACGCCATGGCGTTCAAGGGAGTCCTGGAGCGCTAGGGCGTTCATCACGGTCGCGAGCATCCCCATGTAGTCTGCTTGGGCCCTGTCCATTCCGGAGGACGAGGCCGCCAATCCGCGGAAGATGTTGCCGCCTCCGACGACGATGGCGATCTCGACACCGAGCCGACAGACGTGCTGGATCTGGCGGGCGAGCGATTCGAGGACGTCAGGGTCTATTCCGTATCCTGCTTCGCCCATGAGAGCTTCGCCGGACAGTTTGAGCAGCACGCGTCGAAACCGTGGGGTCGTTCCCACTGTCTCTCCCCTCACCTCGGAATCCTGTCAGGTCGTCCCGGGACCCAGAATACCGCGAAACGGGCCGACGCGTGATGCGCCGGCCCGTTTGTCGGAGCGCCGACCGCCAGCCGCCTCGGGCTACTGCGATGCAGTCTCTCCGAGCGTCCAGCGGGTGAAGTCCACGATGGATATCTCGTCGTCGACCTCTTTTGAGACTGTGGCGAGGTACTGCGCGACCGTCGAGTCCTGGTCCTTGACGAACACCTGTTCAGGTAGGACGACTTCTTTGAAATACTTCTCGAGGCGCCCTTGAGCCATCTTCTCCTGGATCGGTTCGGGCTTGCCGGACTCCGCAGCTTGGGCCCTGTAGATCGAGAGTTCGTGCTCGATCACATCTGCGGGCACGGCCTCGCGCGACGCGAACAACGGCATCGCAGCCGCGACTTGCATCGCGACATCGCGAGACGCTGTCTTGAAGACGGGATTGCTCGCCGTCCCGGGGTTCATGAACGCGAACTCGACCACGACGCCGATCTTGCCGCCTCCATGGATGTAGGTGGACACGGCGCCGGTCCCGTCGACGGTGACGCGCTTGAACCGTGCGACACCCATGTTCTCGCCGAGCTTGCCGACCGCCTCACCGAGCACCTCTTCGACGGTCAGACCGCGATCCGCGTAGGGCGACGCCATGAGCGCCGCGACGTCAGCGGGGTCGGTGGTCAACACGGTGTCGGTCAAGGTCTGCACGAAGTCCATGAACTCGGCGTTGCGTGCGACGAAGTCGGTCTCACAGTTGACTTCGAGGAGAGCAGCTGCCGAGGCGTCTTCATTGACGGATGCAGCGATCGCACCCTCATTCGTGGCGCGTCCTGCCTTCTTGGCGAGCGCAGCCAAGCCACGCGTACGCAAGATGTCGACGGCCTTGTCCATGTCGCCTTCGGCCTCGACGAGCGCCTTCTTGCACTCCATCATGCCTGCGCCGGTGCACTCGCGCAGGTCCTTGACCATCTTCGCGGTTACTTCAGCCATGACAGCGGGGCTCCTTCATGAATCGAGACGGGTCGTGACGGCATACGGTTGGCGTGCGTGCAGCTCCGGGAGTCACTCGGACGTGATGGCATCCTCGACAGTCGCGCCCTGCTCTTCGTCGGCGGGCTCGGGAGCCGAAGTGGGAGCCTCGTCAGCGGACGACTCCACGATGGGCGCGGTAGAGGCATCGTCGTCGCGGTCGTCCACGACGGCCGGGACCTCAAGGTCGTGCGGCTCGACGTCCGGCACGTCTGCAAGACCGCCTCTGCCTTCGATGATGGCATCGGCGATGACGCGGCACATCAGCGCGACGGAGCGGATGGCGTCGTCGTTGCCGGGGATGACGTAATCGACCTCGTCAGGGTCAGCGTTCGTGTCGACGAGTCCTATGATCGGGATCCGCAAACGCCGCGCCTCCCTGATGGCGATGTCCTCGCGCTTCGTGTCGACCACGAAGACCGCCGACGGCAGGTCACGCATCTCGCGAACTCCATCGAGGTTCGCACGCAGCTTCTCGAGTTCCTTGCGGAGCTTGATCTGCTCCTTCTTCGGCAAGGTGGCCATGCGGCCGTCGCTCTCCATCGCTTCAAGCTCCTCCATGCGCTGCACGCGCGTACGCATGGTGACGAAGTTGGTGAGCATGCCGCCGAGCCAACGGTTCGTGACATAGGGCATGCCGGCGCGGGTGGCCTCGGTCTTCATGGGCTCTTGCGCCTGCTTCTTCGTTCCGACGAAGAGTATCTGCCCGCCGCGCTGGCCCACAGAGCGCGAGAACTGATAGGCGCGCTCGAGCTCACGCAACGTGCGCTGGAGGTCGAAGATGTAGATGCCGGAACGTTCGGTGAAGATGTAGGGCTTCATCTTCGGGTTCCAGCGTCGGGTCTGGTGGCCGAAGTGGACGCCGGCCTCCAGAAGGCTGCGCATGGTCACAACAGGCATACGTGTCCTACCTTTCTGGTTGGTCCTCCGCTCGACTCATCCCCCGACCACTACCGCGCGTCATCGCGCGGCACCCAGCAGACGAGGTCCTCGAGCGTGTGATATGAAGAGCCTGAGCACTATAGCAGAAACAGGGGCCCAAGACGCAAGGCGTCCCAGACCGGTCGTCGCTGGATCGAGACGCCGGAGTGTCAGATAGCTCAGGCGCACCTGTACACCGCGCACACCGGCCGCCGCGTGATGCTGTATGCCTCAGTACTCCCGGTTACAGAGGGGGCACAGGAAGTGCGCCTCGTACCATCCGGGACGTTTCTCGTTCGGCAACAGCTCGAGGTGTAGCTCGACTTCGCACGCCGGACACCAGAAGCGGCGGATGAGCGCAGCGTCGGCAATCAACTCGTCGGCGTCGGCCTCGTGGTCGCGGAGCAGCACGCGGTAGCGGGTCCCCGCGCCGTCCTGGGCCCCCCGGATCTTCAGAATCGCGTTCACACGTTCGGCGATGTCGATGGGACGGACGTCGTTCTTGATCATGTAGTCGACGGCGCCCAAGGACAGGGCGGTCTGGATATCCGAATCCTGTCCGAGGTTTGACAAGATGACGATCGGAATCGCCGAGAGGCGAGGGTCTTTTCGCAGGAGTTCCATGACCTCGAGTCCACCCATCTTCGGCATGATGAGGTCGAGGATGATGAGATCAGGGGTGTCCGTCCGCAGGACCGAAAGCGCTTCGAGCCCGTCGGCGGCAGACAGCACACGATACCCCTGTTGACTGAGGCTGTCGCAATACATCCGACGCAAGAGCTCGGTGTCTTCAACGACCAGGACGGTCATCGCCATGCCCCGCACCCCTCGCAGATTCCCCGCTCCACGCTACGTGGAGACGCGTCCGAACCATCGTTGCCCGCCCGAGCGATTCTACGGCATCGTTTGAGCAGCGTGAAGTCGAGCCCTGAGGCGCAGTACCGCTTTCGTATGCAGCTGGCTGACGCGAGACTCCGTCACACCGAGGACCTGCCCTATCTCCCTGAGTGTGAGACCTTCATAGTAGTAGAGCGCGATGACGGTCTTCTCGCGTTCGGGCAGGCGCTCGATCGCATCGGCGAGTATCTCCTTGAGTTCGGCGTTTTCGAACGCTTTGACCGGGTCGTCAGCGCGTTCGTCCCGGATGGCGCCGATGGCACTCTGACCGTCCTCGCGGTCTCCACCGATCCAGAGCTCCTCGAAGCTCACGACCGATGTGTAGCTGAGTTTCGCGAGGATGTCGTTGTACTCACTCAGTGACACACCAAGACGTTGGGCGACTTCAGCGTCGGTCGGGACGCGTTTGAGGGAGTTCTCGAGCTCGACGTAGACCTGCTCGATCTCCCGAGCGCGCGATCGCACGGAGCGCGGCACCCAATCCATCGCACGGAGCTCATCGATGATCGCGCCCTTGATGCGAGCGATCGCATACGTCTCGAACTTTATCGCGCGTGAGGGGTCGTACTTCTCGATCGCATCGATGAGGCCGAAGATGCCGTAGCTGATCAAGTCGGAGGTCTCGACCGTCTGGGGAAGACTCGCGGCTAACCGGCCGGCTACGTACTTGACGAGCGGCGAGAAGTTGAGGATGAGCGCATCACGTGCCGAAGGGTCACTGTGGTCCTTGTAGCGTGCCCAAAGGACAGCGACATCCGTCGCCTGGTCCGACCTCATTCGCTGGCCCCTAACAGCAGGTATACGATGAATTCAGGCGCGTGGATGAGACGTCGCATGGACGTTCTGCAAACGTCTCGTGCTCACGTGAGTATAAATCTGCGTCGTGGACAGGGCAACATGGCCCAAGAGCTCTTGGATCGTCCGGAGGTCGGCGCCGGCATCGAGCAGGTGGGTTGCGAAGGTGTGACGAAGTGCGTGCGGCGACAGGCCCAACGATGCACCTGCGGCGTCGAGATGGCGCCTGAATACCCTGCGTATGGCGTCAGGTGAGAGAGGGCGTCCGCGGGAGGACACGAACACGGCATCGGTCGATCGGCCGGCGGGGTCTTCGCGGAGCAGGAGTGGTCGAGCCGACGTCAGGTAGTCGCGAAGGGCGCGGACGGCAAACGGGTGCAGCGGCACGACCCGCTGCTTGGAACCCTTCCCCATCACCGTGAGCTGACCCTGAGCGAGGTCCACGCGAGCGAGGGTCAGCGTCGCGAGCTCGCTCACTCGAGCGCCTGTAGCGTAGAGCACCTCCAGCACGGCCCGGTCACGCGACCCTGTCGGGGTCGAAGGGTCAGGAGACTCCAGGAGACGAGCGAGTACGTCATTCGGGGCGATGCGCGGCAGGCGTTTCGGGGCTTTCGGAGACTGCAGGACCGTGGACGGGTCGGAGTCGATCGCCCCGTGCTCGGCCAGGAACCCGAAGAACGCGCGTACAGCCGAGAGACGGCGAGCGATCGTCGTGCGTGCATACCGCGCCGAATCCAGATCCGCAAGGTACGCACGCAGGCGTCGATGGTCGGCAGTCAGAGGGTCTACGCCTGCGCGGGCGCACCAGTCAAGGAACCTCCGCATGTCAGTCGCGTAGGCGCGGACGGTATGCGGGGACAGACCGCGTTCGACTTCGAGCTGCATAAGGAACCTGTCGACGAGTTCCGCGGAGTGTCCGAGAGGCGATGAGGTATCAGATGAGCTCACGAGGCGTCACCACCGAAGAGGTCGGGTCTGGCGTTGCGCGCGCGGTGAGCGGCTTCGAGGCACCTCGCGGCATATGCTTCGTAGCGCGCGCGCTTTCCGCGGATGGGCGTCGAGAGCGGCGGCAGCAGGCCGAAGTTCACGTGCATAGGCTGGTAGTCGATGGTCTGCGCATCGGTCGCGTAGGCGATGAGTGCGCCTAGCACCGTGTCCTTCGGCGGAATGAATGGGGGCGCGCCGTGCAGTGAAGCGTAGGTGTTCAGCGCTGCGATCAGGCCGCCCGCTATCGCCTCGAGGTAGCCTTCGGTTCCTGTGATCTGGCCAGCGAGGCGGACTCGGGGGTTCATCTTCGCCGCGAAGGTCGGATCGAGAACACGAGGAGCGTCCACGAACGTGTTGCGGTGCATGACGCCGAACCGATGGAATTCGGCGCGCTGGAGTCCCGGGATCAGCCGGAAGACACGCTCCTGTTCCGGCCATGTGAGGTTCGTCTGGAAGCCGACAAGGTTGTACGCCGTGCCGTAACGGTTCTCGGGTCTTAGCTGTACGACCGCCCACGGACGCTGCCCGGTTCGGGGATCGACGATGCCGACGGGCTTGAGGGCTCCGAACCTCAGCGCGTCGACGCCGCTGCGGGCGACCTCTTCGACCGGTTGGCAGGCCGCGAAAAGCTCCCGGCGGTCGAAGTCCTTCGAAATGGAACGGCGAGCGGTCGTGAGGGCTGTGACCAGGCGTTCGTATTCCGCACGTGTCATCGGAGCGTTCAGGTAGTCGGCGCCGCCCCCTTTGTCGTAGCGCGACGCAGCGAAGATCACGCTCCGGTCGAGCGAGAGAGCGTCGACTATCGGCGCGGCGGCATCGAAGAAGGCCAGGCGTGTCGGACCGACCAGCTCCGTGAGTGCGGACTCGAATGATGGGCTCGTCAGCGGCCCGGTCGCTATGATCGTGTGGCCGTCTGGCAGACATGTCGCCTCACGGCGTTCGAGACGGATCTTCGGATGGCTCTCGACGAGACGCGTCACTGCCCGGGAGAACCGTTCACGGTCGACGGCGAGGGCGGCACCTGCAGGCACAGAGGTCTGGCGGGCGACTTCGAGGAGGCGCGAGCCGTAGAGATGGAGTTCGCGCTTGAGTGTACCGGAAGCGGTTGAAGGTTCATCGCTCTTGAACGAATTGGAGCACACGAGCTCGGCGAGAGCCTCCGTCTGGTGCGCAGGACCGAAGGAGACGGGACGCATCTCGATGAGCTGCACGTCGACGCCACGGTCGGCGAGTTGCAGCGCGGCCTCAGAGCCGGCAAGGCCGCCGCCGATCACTGTCACGCGGTCCGAAGGCACGCACACCCTTTCAGGTCCAAAGAACAGGGGTCCGTGTGATTGTAGCGTCAGCGGCTCGGGCCGGGTCCGTAACGTCCGTCAGGATAGCGTGTCACCACCCCCTTGGCTTCAAGCACGCCAAGACGACGTGTTACAGCCACGACATCCAGCCCGAGCGCAGATGCAGCGTCGTCGGGTCTCATCGGGTCAGCGAGAAGTGCAGCGACGAGGCTGTCTCTCAGATCGTCCTCGTCTACGCCGACCCACGCCCGGTCGGAGGCAGGTGGTCCGAGCAGGCTGACGAGTGAGTCTCGAAGGTCGCTGGAGTCCGTGACAGGGTGGGCGCCTTGGAGTATCAGACGGTTACAGCCTCTGGAAGTCGGCGAGAAGATAGACCCAGGAACTGCGAGCACCTCCCGTCCCGAGGCGAGTGCATAGTCCGCTGTCGAGAGTGTACCGCTTGGCAATCCGGCCTCGACGACAAGCACAGCTGCGCTCAATCCTGCGATGATGCGATTCCTGCGTCGGAACATCCATGGGAGTGGCCGTGTCCCCCATGGGTGTTCGCTCACCAGTGCGCCATATCTCAGGACGTTGCGGAAGAGGGGGCCTGCGGCTCTCGGATACGCGACGTCGGCCCCGCCAGCCATGACCGCGACCGTCACGCCGTCGTTGTCCAGGACCGCGGCGTGCGCGGCCTGGTCGCAACCTATCGCCCCGCCGGACACGACCGGATACCCTGCATGGGCCGCCCAGCCTGCGAAGAATCGAGCTGCGTTGATGCCGTACGGCGTTGCGCGTCTGGCACCGACGATCGCGAGCGCGGGCGTGAGCGCTTCGGGTCTGCCGAGCACGTAGAGGTTGGACGGTGGGTCAGGAGTGTGGCGCAGAAGGTCTGGATAGCCTGCGTCGTCGATGTGGAGCACGATACGGTGTGCGTCATCGAACGTCATGCGTCATCGTGCCCTCTGTAGGCGACCGCCTCGCTCAGGTCTTCCACCTGGATCCGGACACGCCCGTCAAGCGCGGCGATGGTCCGGGCGGTGCGAAGCAGGCGACGTACGGCGCGTCCCGACAAGCGGTTCACCCGGGCGGATTCTTCGACGAAGTGAACGGCGTTCTCGTCGAGACCGAACCAGCGCGCCAGACCGGCCCCGCCAGGTTCCGGACGAGCTGGATCGTGACACGACGAGAGCAATGTCCGCGCTTCGGCGACACGCGTGCGCAAGGCATCGGAGGTTTCGGTGCCTCTATTGGACAGGATGGCGCTGGGGCTGGGACGCGACACATGGCAAACGATGTCAATTCGGTCCAGAAGAGGCCCTCCGACCCGGTTCCTGTAGCGTGCGACCGCCGCAGGGGTGCACGTACACGGTCTATCAGCGTCGCCAAGGAATCCGCACGGGCACGGATTCGCTGCCGCTACAAGCGTGAACCGGGCGGGGAACGTGACGCGACCGTCGCTGCGGACAAGCGTGACGACCCCGTCTTCAAGGGGTTGCCGCAACGATTGCAGGGCGGCTGGCCCGAACTCCGGGAACTCATCGAGGAACAGGACGCCGTTGTGTGCCAGTGAGACCTCACCTGGGCGCGGTGGGCTTCCTCCGCCGATGAGGCCAGCGGAGCTGGCGGCGTGGTGTGGCGCACGGAAGGGCCTGGAACTGATGAGAGTCTCATCATCTGCGAGAAGCCCGGCTACTGAGTAGACGAGTGCGGTCTCAAGCGCCTGATCCCCCTCGAGCGGCGGCATGATCGTCGGGAGGCGCCGTGCAAGCATTGTCTTTCCAGTGCCCGGTGGGCCTACCAGCAGTACGTTATGGTTGCCAGCAGCACAGATCGTCAGCGCCCGGACGGCAAGGGGCTGGTCCACGACGTCAGAGAAGTCCAAGTGCGATACCTTTCGTGCGCGGAACGGAGCAGCCGGCAGGTGATCGACCAAGGGCGCAGTAAGGTCTGACAGGGATCTGACATGGACCTGTCGCAAACGGTCTAGAGGCGGAAGACACGCTGGAGACAGGGGCCCGACGAGGCGAAGCCTAGCCTCACGTGCGGCGAGAGCGTGGGCGAGCATGCCAGGAACCGCCCTCAGGCTACCGTCGAGCGAGAGCTCACCTACCGCGTAGAGCGTCTCGATCTCGGGCATGCGCAGCTGTCCGGTGGCTGCGAGTATGCCGATCGCTATCGGCAGGTCGAAGCCGGTACCGTGTTTGCGAAGCGGTCCGGGCGCGAGATTCACCACCACTCGCTTGTTCGGCCAGTCGAAACCACACGCCCGGACTGCGCAACGAACTCGTTCCCGGGCTTCTTGAACGGCGGCATCGGGTAGCCCGACGATCGTGAAGGCCGGAAGCCCTGGGCCGACTTCGACCTCGACGCTCACGGGCAGAGCGGTGACACCGAGTATGGAGCCCGTGCGTACGTTGCACCGTGAGATCATGACGAAGCGGTGTCGATCACGAACGCGTTCCGGTGGTGCCTCAGCAAGGCTCGGTCATCTGCGATCACCAACAGTGAGATGACGTCGAACCGCACTGTGAGATCAGGGTTCCCTGCGTGGGCCAAGTACGACGCAGCGATGCGTGCGTACCTTCTTTGCTTAGCAGGTGTCACCGCCTCATCAGGCGATCCCTTCGATATGCTCTTCCTGGTCTTGACCTCGCACATGACCAGGGTGGTGCCGTCCAAGGCGACGATGTCGACCTCACCGGCCGGACATCGCCAATTGCGCTCGACGATCTGCAGTCCGTTGCGCTCGAGATACGCCGCAGCCGCGTCTTCTCCCCGCTGGCCAAGGCTACGATTCTCTCCGGCCACGAAAACCACCTCCGCGCACACAGTCGCAAAGGTGTCTGTCCAGACTCTTACGGCACACTTACCGCGCCCGTGGTCCACGGTGGCGCAGGAACCGGTCGATGGTGATCAGAAGAGCCGTCCAGTTCCGCCGCCGATACAAAACGACTGACGATGCTCCGGCGACGGCCCTAGCGCACGGATGGCAGCCATGTGGCTCGCCGTGCCGTAACCCTTGTGAGTTTCGAAGCCGTATCCGGGATGCAGATCGGCGAGCCGGCACATGAGCGCGTCGCGCTCGACCTTAGCGAGCACCGATGCGGCAGCGACGGCCGCAACGAGGCTGTCACCGCCGACGAGGGCAGTCTCTGGCGTGAACACACGTAGCGGAGTGCCATCGATGACGACGTGATCGACCTCGACCGCGAGAGCTCGTACCGCTTGGTTCATCGCCGACTGCAGCGCGGCTGTGATGCCGATCGCGTCGATCGTCGGGGCTGGAACGTGCACGACGGCATAGGTGATCGCGTCCTGGCGGATCCTGGCGGCGACTTCTTCGCGGCGCCGGGGGTTAAGCCGCTTGCTGTCGTCGAGGCCCTCTATCCTCGGGAGCGGGGGAAGCACACAAGCCCCCACTGTAAGCGGGCCAGCGATCGCCCCCCGGCCCACCTCATCGAGGCCGGCGACAGCCACGCATCCGCTCGCATGGAGGCGCTCTTCGAACTCGTAGAGCCTGTCGAGACGCTCGATCTCCTCTCGGATCGCTGTCAGCCTGCGGCGGGCTCGCGCGACGGCGCCGATCACGCCTGGACGTGGATCGTCGGCGTAGGCATCGATGAGCTCAGCCAAGCGGTCAGGAGGGGCCCCCTCGAAGAGCCTCTTGACACGAGCTACGCTCAGGTCGGAGATATCCCGCACCGGCGCACCTTCACCTCGCCCAGACGCGACGACGGGACCCGGTGTCGGTGTCCGGGCCCCGTCGAGTGAGGATCATCACAGAAACGCAGCGGCTGCCGTGTGGCCTAGAAGCCCTTCTCTTTCAAGCGTGCGGCCTTTCCGACCTTGTCACGCAGGAAGTACAGCTTGGAGCGGCGAACCTTGCCGTGCGAGACGATCTCGACCTTCTCGATCTTCGGCGAGTGCACGGGGAACGTCCGCTCGACTCCGACTCCGAAGCTCATCTTGCGGACGGTGAACGTCTCACGGTTCGACGCGCCATGACGGCGCGTGACGACCCCCTGGAAGACCTGCGTCCGTTCGCGGTTCCCTTCGATGATCTTGTAGTGCACCTTGACGGTGTCACCGACTTGGAAGCGGGGCAGGTCCTCCCGGATCTGCTGCTGCTCGATAGCCCGGATGATGTCCATCGGTTCGGTTCCTGTTCTGCCGTGTCGTCTTCTATGGTCCGCCCGCCTGCGGGCGCGAATCGCGAGTATAGCCCAGCTGTCACTGCCTGAGCAACGGGGTATGCTGCTTCACCTCAGCGCACCGAAACGTGATGGCGGCCAGTATGTCCAGAAGGCTCGCCCTCGGACCGATGCGACTGGTCTTGGGCCGAAGAAGCGGCTATCACCGCTGTTGGGACGGTTGTCCCCCATCAACCACACCTGCCCTTCAGGCACGGTGACGGGCATTGTGACCGTGCCAGGGAGGGTGGGCTTGCCGTGCACGTATGGCTCGTCGACCGGCTCTCCGTCGACATAGACCATGTCGTTCTTGATGTCGACTGTCTGACCGGCTACCGCGATGACACGCTTGATGAGCTGGGGGTGCTGGGCGAGCGGGTCGTCGAAGACGACGATGTCTCCAGGACGAGGCGCCCTCGCGAACCGGTACGTGATCTTCTCGGCCAAGACGCGGTCGTTCTCCATGATCGTCGGTCTCATCGACCCGGTAGGGATCACGAACGGCTGGATGAGGAAGGCCTTGATGCCTTGCGCGAGGGCGAACGCCAGCAGGACGAGGAGGGCCGTCTCCAAGAGCCATCTGCCGAACGACGTGTCGGACGTGTCCGCGACCGGACCGGAGTCGCGTACGTCATCGACAGCCTCCAAGACCGCCGACTCAGGAGCGGGGGCGCCATGGGTCTCTTCCTGGCGGAAACTGTCATGCGAGCGGAACTCAGTCATGGGGTCCCCCTGGTCGAGTGTCGGAATCGGGGTCGAGTATATCGGCGTAGCGACGCCGCTCCGCTTCGGTCAGTGATGCGTGCTCGAGCAGATCGGGCCGTCTCGCTGCAGTTCGTTCGAGGGCTGCGGCTCGACGCCATGCCGCGATACGGGCATGGTCACCGCTTCGCAGCACCTCTGGGACATCAAGGCCCCGGTACGACGCGGGCCGCGTGTAGTGAGGGTACTCGAGAAGACCGCCGGTGAACGACTCCTCCACGGAACTCCCATCATCTCCGAGGACTCCGGGCAAGAGGCGGGTGACCGCGTCGATGACGACCATCGCGGGCAGTTCACCGCCGGTCAACACGTAGTCTCCGATGGACAGCGTCATGTCGGCAAGGGAGAACACGCGCTCGTCGATCCCCTCGTAGCGCCCACAAACCAGGATCAGACGCTCGTGTAGGGCCATCTCGCGAGCGATCGCTTGCGTGAAGGGGGTACCGGCGGGGGCGAAGATGACCACTGTTCCGCGAGGGCCTGGAATCTCCTGCACGGCTTCGATCGCCTCGAAGAGAGGCTCGGGTTTCATCACCATGCCTGGTCCGCCGCCGTAAGGAGCGTCATCGACGGAACGATGGCTGTCATGGGTCCAGTCACGGAGATCGTGAGGCCTGAAATGAAGAATGCCCTTCTCCTGCGCGATCCTCAGAAGCGAAGCGTTCAAAGGGCCCGCGAACATGTCGGGGAAAACAGTGATCACATCGACGATCATCTGCTGCCCCGTTCCGGAAGCAGACCGTCGAGGAGGTGCACCGTGATGTGACGCTTCGCCACATCGATCACGTCGACGACGTCATCGATGACGGGGATGAGCACCTCACCGAAGGGGCCCTGGACGACCCAGACATCGTTGGCTCCGGTGACGATGGTCTCTGTGACGGCCCCCAAAGTTCCGTGATCGGGGTCGGTCACATCGAACCCGGTGACGTCAGGCGGTGAAGATATGGGCTGGACGCACGGAATGACGGAAGCATCCGCGAGCAGCTCGCAGCCAGCCAGACGCTTGGCTGCGTCGATGCCTTGGACCTCGCTGAACGTGACGAGGGTGGCCTTGGGGTTGTGACGGACTCGCTGCACCGTGACATGACGGACGTCATAGGGGGGCGGAACGACCCAGAGGCGGTGACCCACGAGCCAAGAGAGTGAGGTGGCGGTCAGATCGGTGACCACCACCTCACCCTTGAGTCCGTGTGTCCTGAGAATGCGCGCGACTGGTACGTACCCCTGGGTAGACATCCTGTCACCCGAGTATGTCGACCTCGACGTGGTGTCCGTGTGAACTTCCGGCGGCGCGAGCCAGCGTCCGGATGGCTTTGATGATCCGGCCGTTGCGACCGATGATCTTGCCTACATCCTCAGAGTCGGTCGAGATCTCGATGCGAAGCGTGCCGCCGTCTTCCAGCGATGTGATGGAGACGAGCTCAGGCGCGTCAACGAGAGACTCCACCAAGTAACGCACGAGCCCCTCGACGTCCGTGCAGGGCTGGGCCATCGGTGATCCTCTACGACTCGACGGCGTCCGACGCCTCTGACTCCGAGGCGTCGCCGGCGGATTCCTCGGAGGTGTCGGTCGCCTCGTCAGCGGCTGTGTCATCAGCGGCCCCAGAGGCCGCTTCCTCAGCAGCCTTGGCAGCCGCTTCGGCCTCGGCGGCTGCTTTCTCAGCAGCCTTTTTCGACATCTTAGGGGCTGCTTGAGCGGGCTGCTTCTCACCCTTAGCGATGGCGAGCAGCTTCGTCACAGCCTCGGTGGGTTGCGCCCCTTTGGCGATCCACGCCTCGACCTTCTCGACGTCCAGTTCGACGAAAGACGGTTCGGTACGCGGGTTGTAACGGCCAACGACCTCTATGAAGCGGCCATCGCGGCGCGCTCGGCCGTCAGCGACGACGACTCGGTAGAACGGGGCCTTCTTGGCACCGTGACGCGCCAGGCGGATCTTGACTGCCAACGATTTCACCTCCGGACAGGGCGGCCGTGCTGGCCGCTCGTTTCGAGCACAGCGGTTGAGTATGTTACTTCATGCTTGCGAGGGCGGTCAAAGAATGCGATGCCGGCCGAAGATGAGGACTGCGGGATCCAAGGGCAGGGCTCATGGGACGTCCGACCCGGCTGGGGTGCCTCGAAGGCGCGCGGCGGTCACAGACCGCCGAACCCCCCTGGGAGCCCTGGCATCCGCATCCGACGGCGTCCCTTCCCTTGTGCTCCAGCGAACTGCTTCATGAGCTTCCTGGTCTCAGCGAACTGCTTGAGGAGCCGGTTGACGTCAGCCACGTGAACACCTGCCCCACGCGCGATCCGCGCCCGCCTCGAGCCGTTGATGACCTTCGGCATGGCGCGTTCCTGCGGCGTCATGGAGCGGATGATCGCCTCGATCCGATCGAGTTCACGCTCGTCCACGGTTCCGTCGAGTTCTTTGAGTCGTCCGGCGCCAGGCAGGGACTTGAGGATGTTGCCGAGGCCGCCCATCTTCCTCACGCTCGATATCTGCGCAAGGAAGTCGTCTAACGTGAATTCGCCGGAAGCAAGTCTCGTCGCAGCGTCGGGGGCGACCCCTTCGGAGTCTGCGATCATCTGCGCTTTCTCGATGAGCGACACGACGTCGCCCATCCCGAGGATGCGCTTCGCCATCCGGTCCGGATGGAAGACGGACAGCGTATCGAGCCTCTCCCCTTCCGAAACGAATTTGATCGGCTTCCCGGTCACCTGACGTATCGACAGTGCCGCTCCACCTCGAGCATCACCATCGAGCTTGCTCATGATGATGCCATCGAAATCCACGCGCTCGGCGAAGGCGCTCGCGACGTTCACGGCATCCTGACCCGTCATCGCATCCACGACCATGAGTACCTGGTCAGGTCTCACTGCGGACTTGAGCGCCTCGGCTTCAGTCATCATCTCGTCATCGACGTGAAGACGTCCCGCCGTGTCTACGATCACGAGGTCTCGCAGAGTGTCTATGGCGTGCCTGACCCCTGCCTTCGCGATGGCGACTGGATCTGTGCCGGAACCGCGGAACACAGGGACGCCGACATCCGTGCCTAGGGCTTCAAGCTGCTCGATCGCGGCAGGCCGGTAGACGTCACATGCGACGAGGAGGGGACGGCGGCCCTGGCTGCCGAGCAGGCGCGCGAGTTTCGCGGCAGCTGTGGTCTTGCCGGAACCCTGAAGCCCGACGAGCATGATCACGTTCGGCATCCGCCCGGAGAAGGCCAAGCGGCTCTCGGTGTCACCAAGAAGGTGAGTGAGTTCATCGAGGACGATCTTCACGACGTGCTGTCCCGGCGTCAGTGAGCCGAGAACGTCCTGGCCTACCGAACGCTCGCGCACCCGCCCCATGAACTCTTTGACGACCTTGAAATGAACGTCGGCTTCAAGGAGCGCCATCCTGATCTCACGCATGGCTGCGTCGACGTCGGCCTCGGAGAGGCGACCTTTGCGCGTCAGACTTGCGAATACGTGTTGGAGACGGTCTGACAGGTTCTGGAACACGATCGGCATCGCCCTTCGCTTCTTCGTGGTGGGCACAGGCTACGCGGCAGCATCGGTGTGGTCAACGCGTGTCAGCGCACTCGTCCGGCACGGTGGATCGGCGCCCAGACCCAGGTGACCTCCCCTTCGATCGCGCGCAGGCGGATGGGACCGAGTTGCCGTGAATCGAGGGAGACCGGCCGGTTGTCGCCAAGGACGAACACGGTGCCCGGTGGGACCACGTATGCGCCCCTGATGCCGACGTCGCGTGGATCGGTGATGCGATGCGTGACGTCTTCAGTGACCCCGTTGACCGAAGCGATGCCCTGTTCGACGGCGATCGTGTCTCCGGGGAGTGCGATGACTCGCTTGATGAGACGTTCCGTCTCGCCCGTGCGCGAATCCAGCAGGTCGAAGATCACGACCTGACCGCGTCTTGGAGCGTCGAAGCGGCGTGTGCACAAGACCCGGTCTTGGTCACGCAGTGTAGGATACATCGAGTCACCCTCGACGACGCTCGACTCGAACCACACGTAGAAGACCAGGACGACAGCAAGAGAGAGCAGCGCAAGCGGCCCGACGAGGATACGACCCAAGAACTCTCCGCGCCCCAGAGCGCGCCGGCTCCCGGCGGCAGGACCTGGCGAGACGACGTCACTCACCGCTGACCAAGGCTCGAGCGAAAGCCATCGCGTCGAAGGGCCGGAAGTCATCGACACCTTCACCGACCCCGATCCTGACGATCGGTATCGCGAGTTCGCGTGAGACGGCGACGGCCACCCCGCCCTTCGCTGTGCCGTCGAGCTTGGTCAAGATGATCGCGTCGACACCCAGGGAGGCGTGGAACTCTCTCGCTTGTGCGAGTCCGTTCTGACGTGGTTGCGTCCATGACAAGAACGGTTCTCACTGGCGCGACAGACTTCTCGGAGGTCACACGTTTGACCTTCTGAAGCTCGCGCATGAGGTCAGCTGATGTGTGGAGCCTGCCTGCGGTGTCGATGAGGGCGACGTCGGCACCGGTCTTCTGGGCGTACTCGACCGTGTCGTACGCCACGGCGGCAGGGTCTGCGCCCCTGTCCCTGCGTACGACCGGTACGCCGGCCCTTCCCGCCCAGACGTCGAGCTGTTCGGCGGCCGCGGCGCGGTACGTGTCAGCGCTTCCGAGGACGACCGTACGACCTCGTGCGACGAGCTCGCGCGCGATCTTGCCGGCCGAAGTCGTCTTCCCAGTGCCGTTGACGCCGACCATCAGGATCGTCACAGGCCGGATCGAGAACGGGTCCTCTCCCACGGGAAACTCTTCAGCGATCCGGGTCACGAGACGTTCGACGACCGCGCTCGCGTCTGGGATCGCGCGGCGTGTGGCCTCGTCCCGCAGAGTGTGCACGATCTCCGTCGTCGCGGTCACGCCGACGTCGCCGGAGAGCAGGGCGTCCTCGAGACCCTCCCAGAACGCGGAGTCGAGATCGGGACCTCTGCGCAGAAGCACGTTCAGCTGCTCGCCGAGGAGCTCCCGGCTGCGAGACAGTCCGTCAGCAAGACGAGTGAACCAAGACGTGGTCACGTCGTCACCTGAGCTTGCGCGATGGCGCGGTCGAGACGTTGGCTCACGACCTTGCTGACCCCGTCGGCCTGCATAGACACGCCATAGAGCACGTCCGCCATCTCCATCGTACGGCGCTGGTGGGTGACGATGATGAACTGGGTGTGGTTGCGCATCGTGTCGACGAACCCGACGAACCGGCGCAGATTGGTGTCGTCGAGCGCGGCCTCCACTTCATCCAAGATGTAGAACGGGCATGGGCGGGTACGGTACACGGCGAAGAGCAGGGCAAGCGCCGTCAGCGACTTCTCGCCGCCTGACATCAAGGACATCTTGGCGAGTCTCTTGCCGCGAGGCTGTGCGGTGACCTCGACGCCGGTCGTCTCAGGGTCATCTGGGTCGGTGAGGACCAACTGTGCGACACCCCCGGGGAAGAGGATGCCGAATATCTCCTGGAAGTGTGCGTCGACGGCCTCGAAGGTCTCCAAGAACCGGTCCTTCATCTTCCGGTCGATCGCGGCGACGATCTTGCCGAGCGCGCGCCGCGAGGTTTCGAGGTCCTCGATCTGAGACCCCATGAAGTCACGCCGCGCTCGCAGGGCTTCGAACTCTTCTGCGGCCACCGGATTCACTGGCCCGAGGTTCGCGAGCCGCTTGCGGAGGGCGTGCAGCTGGTCTTCGACCGCGCGACGGTCCTCGACAGGTTCAGAGTCCAGCGCCGTCTCGGGAGGGACACCGAGCTCTTCGACGATGCGCCTGACCGCTTGGTTGACTTGGATCTCGAGCTGGCCTTTCGTGATGCGCACGTCCGAGACGGCCTCCGTCTTCTCGGAGATCTCGGCTTGTGCTGCCCGCACCGCTTCCTGTGCATCGTGGATGGTCCTGCGCAGGGACTCGGAGTCGGCCTGCTCGAATCGCGCGCGGTCACGAAGCTTGATCGCCCAGGACTCAGCGTGCTCCTGGAGCACCAGATAGCTGTCGTGGAGTGGCTGTATGCGAATGCGGAGCAGTTCCAAGGCCTGTTCCGTCTCCCTAGACTTGGCCATGGTCTCCCGGAGCTCTTCGACTTCTGCTGTGATGGTCTTCAGTTGCCGCTTGAGGTGCACCTCGCGCTCTGAGACGGTTGCGATCTCGACCTGACAAGCACTCAACCGCTCAGCGAATGCGCTCTCTTCGCGGAACCTTGAGTCACGGTGCTCGCGGGCGGCAGCGGACTCCTCTTCAAGCCGTTCGATGCTCTGCTCGCCAGCGGAAATGGCGTTCATGAGCTCATCGAGCGCAGGACGGTCTCTGGCGGTGCGTTCCTCGATCTCTTTCACCCGGCGGCTGAGGGTGGCGGCCTCGTTGTCCAGACCCGTCAGCTGCTCTTCGAGGCGACCGACCTCTTCGAGCAGTGAGTCATGTTCGCCGGTCAAGGCTGCGAGCTTCTGTGAGAGCTCGAGGGCGTCTTGCTGAGCGAGCGCCAGCGCCTCTTCGGCCTCTGCGAGAGCGGCCTCGGCCTCGCCGACCTGTGCGGTGAGGGACTCCACCTCATCGTGCAAGGCGTTGATGCGGCGCTTTCGGGCGAGCACACCCTCGGTGTCGGCCACTTGGGTGCCGAGGGTGAGCTTGCCCGACGGCCAGACGACCGCACCGTCAAGCGTCGCGAAGCGTGCGCCGGAGACATCGGCGGCATGAGCGGTGAGAGCGTCGGCCACCGAGTCGACGAGATACACGTCACCGAGAAGAGCCTCCAGGGCGGGACGCACACGGGCTTCGCATTCGACGTGGTCGAAGAGACGCGTGCCCAGAGCAACGCGATCCGTCGCCACCGGACGCATGTCCGCAACCGGCATCAGCGCGATCTCGCCCACAGAGTCCTCGCTGATGGCTGCGGCGATCGCGCCCGCTGAGTCCGCATCCTCGACGAGAAGGCCGAAAAGGTCAGCGCCGAGCAACCTCTCGACGAGCCCCTCGAAGCGCGGGGCCGTCTTCACGGTCTCGGCGACCGGCCCGATGAATCCCGGAAGGCGCTCTCGATGCGATATCGCCCACGCGAGGGCAGGAGATGCCGAGGCGAAGGCCCGGTCAACCTCCTCGAGCCCACGCGCTTCGGCACGAGCCGCGGTCAATGCGTCTCTGCGGGCATCGAGCTCCCGGCGGCGGCTGTCGAGTACGCGTACCCGCTTGTCGACATCGGAATCAGCCAGTGCGAGGTCACGGCGGGCGCGAGCGATCTGTGCATCCAGGTTCTTGAGCCGGGAACGGCGTGCAGCAAGCGTGCTTTGAGCGGACTGTCGAACCTCACGGAGTTGGGCCTGACGCTCCTCGAGCAACTCGAGCTCGAGGTTTCCCGCTGCAAGCTCATGCTCAACGGCCGCCAAAGCGGCTCGATCCTCCTCGAGCTTCTTGCGGGTCCGCCGCATCTCGCCGGACAGACGCGCGAGCTCATCGTCTGCCGCCAGTCGAGTCTTGCGAACCACTTCGGCCTCTTTGCGCATCTCGTTGAGCTGCGCGTAGAGCGCCCGGAGCCGGGCGTCCGTTTCCGCGCGTTCTGCGCTCAGCGCTTCAAGCTCGCCGCCGCGAGACGCTGCACGCGTCTCGGCCTGGTGGAGTTTGGCTCTGAGGTCCGACAAGCGGGCGATCAGGTTCTTGCCCTTCTCCTCCAAGAGGAGCAAGCCGGAATCGAGGCGTTCGAGAATCGATTCCATGCGGCGGCGTTGCTCGGACAAGTCGCCGACGAACAGCCCCTTCTCTTCAAGGAGGGACTGGAACTTCTCGAGTTCATGCTCTTTCTCTGCGAGGCGGTAGCGTGCGAGCTCTATATCGGCATCAGCCTCTTTCTCGCGCTTCGAGATGTCGTCCCAAGCGGCTTGGAGGACACGGAGGTCTTCTACGGCGAGCGTGACATCGAGCTCGCGGATCCGTTCGACGAGCTCGGCGTGTTGTGAAGCCTTCGAAGCCTGTCGCTCAAGCGGCCTGAGTTGACGGTCGATCTCGCCGGCGATATCACGCGCTCGCTCGAGATGCGCCTCAAGCCCAGCGAGTTTACGGACGGCGCGCTCTTTTCGCTTCTTGTGCTTGAGGACCCCAGCGGCTTCCTCTATCAGCGTGCGACGGTCTTCCGGGCGGGAGTTGAGGACCTCGTCTAGGCGCCCCTGGCTGATGATGGAGTGCGTGTCCCGGCCCAAGCCGGAGTCGTGCATGAGGTCCTGGACGTCCATGAGCCTGGCGGGGGCGTGATTGATGAGGTACTCGCTCTCCCCCGACCGGTACATGCGGCGCGTGATCGTGACCTCGGTGAACTCGAGAGGGAGCGTGCCGTCGGAGTTGTCCAAGACGAGGTCGACCTCCGCCACACCCACAGCCTGACGCGCAGAGGAGCCTGCGAAGATGACGTCTTCCATCGCCTGTCCGCGGAGGGTCTTCGCGCTCTGCTCGCCGAGGACCCACAGGACGGCATCGGAGATGTTCGACTTGCCGGATCCATTGGGCCCGACGATGACTGTCACGCCTGGCTCGAGGCTCAAGACGCTGCGATCAGCGAAGGACTTGAACCCTTTCAGTGTGAGCGACTTGAGATGCACGGTCTCCCTCGACCACGAGCGGGACATATGCGCGCGCCAGCACGAGCGTACGGCGGCGCAAAGTGTAGCACAGGGGTTGCTCGGTCAGAGGCTCACTCGCTCTGGCTCAGGCGTGCAAGGGCCGCGGTAGCCGCCTCTGTCTCAGCCTCTTTTTTCGAGCGCCCGAAGCCGCGTCCCCACTCCTCGCCAGACACCTCGACGACCGCCTCGAAGAAGCGGTCGTGCGGAGGTCCGGTATGCCCGACGATACGGTACACGGGCGCGACTCCATCAGCTTGGAGGAGCTCTTGGAGCAGCGACTTAGGGTTCTCGGGTGACCGGGCGGCCTGGGCGTTGATGCGCGGACCGAGAGTCTTGAGCACCCACTCTCGGGCGACATCGAGACCGGCGTCGAGGTACAGCGCAGCAGTGACCGCCTCGAACATGTTCTCCAGTGCCGAGTTCAGACCGCGGCCAGAGGTCCCAAGCTCGCTCTGGCCGAGTATCAGGGCGTCGGCGAGACCCAAGCTGGACGCGACTTCAGCCAAGACGCTGCCCGCTACGACGGAGACGCGGATCCTCGTCATGCCGCCCTCGTCCAATTCGGGGAAGCGGCGGTATACCTCTTCGGCTATGACCAGTCCGACGACTGCGTCTCCGAGGAACTCCAGCCGCTCGTAGTATGCGGACGGATCCCGCTCCTCACATGCGGAGGGATGCGTGATGGCACGACGGAGCAGGTCGCGGTCTTCGAAACGGTGGCCGACGATGCGCTCGGCTACCGACAGCCGGGCATCCGCATCGGCATGAACGCTCGAGTGCGTCATGAATCGTGGGACCTAACCGCGACTGAAGACCAGCGTCGCATTGTGTCCGCCGAACCCGAACGAGTTGCTCATGCAGACCGAGATGTCGGCTTCGCGAGCCACCAGCGGCACGTAATCGAGGTCACACTCGGGATCGGGATCGGTCAAGTTGATGGTCGGGGGAACCAGTCCTCGCTCCATCGCGAGCACACAGATGGCAGCCTCGGCAGCCCCTGCGCCTCCGAGCATGTGACCGGTCATGGATTTCGTGGATGAGATGAGCGGTGCGTCATCACCGAAGACACCTTTGATCGCCTTCGTCTCCGCGAGGTCGCCGACGGGGGTCGAGGTGCCGTGAGCGTTGATGTAGTCGACGTCGGAGGGCGACAATCCGGCCTTTTCAAGCGCTGTGGTCATCGCGCGCATGGCGCCCGAACCGTCTGGCGCAGGGGCCGTGATGTGGTACGCATCCGCGGTCGCACCGTAACCGACGAGCTCTGCGCGGATGCGTGCGCCGCGCGCACAGGCGTGCTCCCACTCTTCGAGCACGAGGAGAGCGCCGCCTTCGGAGATGACGAACCCGTCGCGAGTGGCGCTCCACGGACGCGATGCGCCCTGCGGGTCATCGTTGCGGGTCGACAGGGCACGTGCGGCGCAGAAGCCCGCTACTCCGAGCGGCGTGACGCCAGCATCGAATCCGCCGGCGATGATCACGTCGACATCTCCCCTGCGGATGGCCTCGAACGCTTCGCCGAGCGCGTGATTGCCTGTGGCACACGCTGACACCGGCGCATAGTTGATCCCCTTCAGGCCGTACTTGATGGAGATGTGTCCGCAAGCGAGGTCGACGATCATCATAGGGACGAGGAAGGGACTGATCCGACCGGGGCCTCGTTCGGCCAAGACCGCGCACTGCTCCTCCATCGTGTACAACCCGCCGATACCGGATCCGACGATGACCCCGGCGCGAGGAGCCAGTTCGTCGGGGATCGTCTCGAGACCCGCGTCCCGCATTGCCTCATCGGCTGCGACCATGGCGAACTGCTGGAAGCGCGACATGCGTCTCGCTTCCTTCGGGTCGATGACCGTCGATGCGTCGAAATCGTGCACGTAACCGGCGAAGCGAGTAGGGTATCCGCTCGCGTCGAAGTGCGTGATGGGCGTGATGCCGCTCGTACCGCTCGCCAGCGATTCCCACATCGCCTCTACGCCGACGCCCGTGCAGGTGACGACGCCGAGTCCAGTGACAGCGACACGCCTCATGGCGCTCCTCCTTCTTCGGCCGCCCGCCACTCGTCGACAAGGCGAGACATGAGGTCGGCCACTGTCGGGACGTCAGTGATGCGAGCAGCGACAGACCCAGCGAAGACGAGTCCGTTCTCGACATCCCCGCGTTGAGCCATCTCCAGTTCGGTGATGATGCAGTACTCCTTGTGACACTCTTTGAGGCACGAGCGGCACCGCTCGATAGGCGGGTAGTCGCCCCGTCTCGTGCGCGCCCAGAACGGGTTGCGAAGGGCGCGACCAGGCAGACCGACAGGGCTCTTGACCAGCACGACATCTTCTTCGCGCGCATTCACATACATCTGCTTGAACGCGTCGGGCGCAGAGGACTCGACCGTTGCAGCGAATCGCGAGCCCATCTGCACGCCAGCTGCGCCCATGTCGAGCACGCGCTTGATGTCGGCCCCCGTAGCGACACCGCCCGCCCCGATCACGGGGATGTCGACCGACTCCACGATCTCGGGCAGGAGGTCGAGCAGGGGGCGGTCGGTACCAAGATGCCCGCCGGCCTCGAAACCTTCGACGACCACGGCAGCCGCGCCGAACTTCTCCGCGAGCCGTGCGACACGGGAGCTTCCGACGATCGGGACGACTGGGACACCGAACTCGCGCCCCCAACTGAAGACGTCGCGAGAGAATCCAGCACCAGCGACGACGAGGTCGACCCCTTCTGCCATGGCAGCGCGGACGAGGTCCTTGAACTTGGCGACCGCGACCATGACGTTCACGCCGATGACGCCACCGCGGGTCGACTCTCGAGCGCGGCGGATCTCGCTGACGAGCTCTTCGACCGTAAGGCCGCTACCGGCGATGAGTCCGATCCCGCCTGCCGATGCGACAGCGGCAGCGAGGGGCGCCATCGATATGCGGACCGCCATCCCGCCTTGGACGATGGGCAGTCGCGCGGTAGCCGGCCCTATGGTCAGAGAAGGCATGTCCACGGACATCTCGCAATCCGATTGTGACGGCGTGGCTCGGCGACAACGCGCCGCCGA
>FWPV01004275.1_pt1 | contig 30815 bp, 27 predicted proteins | sample 2228371 | NCBI WGS metagenome assembly FWPV01 (sample SAMEA103939776, study PRJEB20133) | metagenome | reverse complement strand
CGAGGACCTGATCGCCCAGATCCAAGGCGGCTGGCGCGACTTCGACGTGATCCTCGCCACCGAGGAGATGGCCCCGCAGATCGGCAAGATCGGGCGCATGCTCGGCCCGCGCACGCCCAACAAGCGCAACGGCACCGTGACCAACAACATCGGGCAGGCCGTGCGCGAGATCAAGGGTGCCACGCGCGTGGAGTACCGCGCGGAGAGGGGAGGCATCGTCCACCTGGGCATCGGCAAGGTGAACTTCACCGAGGAGCAGCTGCTGGAGAACTTCCTGGCCGCGGTGTCGGCGCTGCTGAAGGCGAAGCCCTCCACCGCCAAGGGCAAGTACCTGGTGTCGATCGCCCTGAGCAGCACGATGGGACCGAGCGTGAAGGTCGACACCAACTCCGCGCAGAAGGCGGCGTCGGCCGTCAAGTAGGCCCGGGCGCGGCCGTCGCGGGACCCGCGGGGGTAAGGTTCTCCCGCGGGTCTTGCTTTTGCGGGCGACCCTGGGGACGAGCGATGAGAAGAGGCTTCACGCTGATCGAGCTGCTGGTGGTGATCGCCATCGTCGCCGTGCTCGCGGCGATCCTGTTCCCGGTGTTCTCGCAGGCGAAGGCCGCCGCCAAGTCCGCCCAGTGCCTGTCGCAGCTCCGCCAGGTGGGCACCTCGCTGCAGCTGTACGTGGCGGACCACGACGACACCTATCCTGTGGCGTTCTTCTGGTCGCAGACGGGCGGGCAGCCCTGCATCCAGACGTCGTTCCAGTCGATGCAGCCCTACCAGAAGAGCGCGCTGATCCTGGTCTGCCCCACCGACCAGCGCGTGCTGGACTACGTGGCCGGCACACAGGTGATGCGCTTTCCCCCGCCGTGCCCGTCGGCTCCGGACGTGCGGCGCATGAGCTACCAGCCAAATCTGCGGCTGATCGACGTGGGGGATCCGAACTACCTGGTGAACCCCTACACGGGGCAGACCGGCCGACCGGTGCGGCGAGGCTCCGAGCTGGAGTTCCCGGCCGACACCGCGGCGTTCGCAGACTCCACGATCGCCCTGCAGGGCGGCACCGCCAACTACACCACCTACGACCTTCCGGTGCAGCCGCGGCACAGCGACCTGGCGCACGTCGTCTGGGCCGACGGACACGCCAAGCCGGTGCGCACCCGGCCCGAGCTGGATTCCGACGGCAGCCAGCTCGGTGGGTTGCAGCTCGACCTCCAGCCGATCGCCTCTTGGGTGATCGCAGGCGATGGTCCGTACGCCGGCGGGCGCCAGCTCGTAGGGATTCCCGCGCGCGATTCGGCCGGGAACTGGATTCTGCGCTGAGCCGCAACGGCATACGATCCGTTCGATGCGGTAGCCCCTCAAGCCTTTTGAGTGGCTGATTTCGGCCCTTGCGGAGCGATCCTTTCGCTTGGCCTTGGCATGAGCATGCAGGATGTTGTATGCTGATAGCGAAACATGGCGAGGAGGACGCTGAAGACGCTGTCGCTGGCATCGGCCGACGCGCTGGAGACCTTCAAGGCGCTGGCCTCCGACGTGCGCATCCAGATCCTGAGGGAGCTGGTCGACACCGACCTGAACATCGCCGAGCTGGGAGCCCGGCTGGGCATGTCCCAGCCCACGGTGACCCGCCACGTTCAGGCTCTGGAGGCCGCCGGATTGGTGTCCAGCGAGTACCTGCCGGGACAGCAGGGCCTGCAGAAGCGGTGCCGCCTCGCCGTGTCGCACCTGCACCTGATGCTGGAGGGCGACGAGCAGACCTCCCGGCCCGTCGAGACGGTGTCGATGCCGATCGGCCTGTACACGCTGGCGGTGCCGGGGGGCACGTGCGGCCTGGCCAGCCGGACCAAGTTCATCGGCTTCCTGGACAAGCCGCTGTCGTTCTTCGACCCCGAGCGGGCTTCGGCGCAGATCCTCTGGATGGGCAGCGGCTTCGTGGAGTACACGTTCCCGAACGACCTTCCGACCGGCTGCACCGTCGAGCGCCTCGAGGTGCAGATGGAGGCGTGCAGCGAGGCGCCCGACTACAACCTGGACTGGCCGTCCGACATCACCGTGTGGGTCAACGGCGTCGAGGTGGCCACGTGGACCTGCCCCTCCGACTTCGGCGGCGTGCGGGGCCTGCTGAACCCCGACTGGTGGCCCGAGCACATGACCCAGCACGGCGCGCTCAAGGTGTTCTCGACGGACGCCAACGGCTCCGCCGTGGACGGCAGTCCGGCGTCGGCCGTCACCATCGACCAGCTGATGGTCGTCCCCCAACAGCCGATCGTCGTGCGCATCGGCGTCAAACCGGACGCCGCGCACCAGGGCGGCTTCAACCTGTTCGGCAGCGGGTTCGGCAACTACCCGCAGGATCTGGTCCTGCGCCTGCACTTCCGCAAGCTGGACGGCTCGCGCCGGCAAGCGGCCTTGGAGGGCAGGGCCGAATCGGCTGAATGAGCGTTTTCCCCCGATCGACGAGAGATCCCATCCAATGGAGGAAATCATGAGCAAGCAACGAGCGTTCACCCTCATCGAGCTTCTGGTCGTGATCGCGATCATCGCGATCCTGGCCGCGATTCTGTTCCCGGTCTTCGCCCAGGCCAAGAAGGCCGCCAAGAAGACCTCCTGCCTTTCGAACGTCAAGCAGCACGCCTTGGCGATCCTGATGTACTCGGGGGACAACGACGACACGCTTCCCGCCAACGGCGAGGGCATGGCGGTGTACCCCGCGCCGGACGGTTGGTGTCCCCTGCAGCCCTGGACCGGTTTGAACGGCAGCTTCTGCGGCACCGACTGGGGCTTCGGCTACGGAGCCAACGCGCCGCTCGGTTTCATGGATCCCGGCGCCATCCAGAACTGGGCCAGGTCCACGATGCCGTACGTGAAGAACCTGGAGATGTACCTCTGCCAGTCGGCCGTCACGCCGTCCGCCGGGAACATCGCCCCCAGCTCCACCGCGGGAGCCGGCAACACCAGCTATACGTTCAACGGCTGCGCGAGCAACAAGCCCACCACGGCCCCGACGAGCCCGGCCCAGCTGATCCTGCTGAGCGAGCGCGTGAACAAGGCCCGCGAGGCGATCGTGAACCCGCGCATGAGCCACTTCCCGGACAACACCACGAAGGCCAACGACATCGACACCTCGTGGATCGGCTTCACACACGACATGGGCGCCAACTACGCTTGGGCCGACGGTCACGCGAGCTTTCGCAAGCGCAACACGGTGAAGTTCAAGGAGTACGGCTACTGGGAGTGGGTGTTCGCCTGGAACCCGGCCGAGGGCTGGGGATGGAAGAGCCCGCAGAGCGAGCCCACCATGCAGTCCGACCCGACGCAGAACCGCGACCTGTGGGGAGCGTGGGGCAACTGCGACCCGGCTCAGGTGCAGTGGTGATCTTTTCGTGAACTCCGTTGCGGGCCGCGGCTCCGTGCCGCGGCCCGCAACCCCGAATCCCCAAGGAGCAAGGATGAAACGACTCGCCCCTCTCTTCGTCGCCCTCGCGCTGGCCGGCTGCGGAGCGATGAACGACAACCCCGTCAGCCAGCAGAAGTTCGACGAAATGTACGAAAAGCGCCAGCAGGAGATGCGCAGCTTCGATCCCTCGAAGCAGGTCGCGCCCGGCATCGACCAGCAGGCGGCTCCGGCCGCCAATCCTCCCAGCGGGAAGTGAGCGTCAGGGGGACTCGGCCTCGTGCCGAGACCCCTCGCCCCGCCCCGCCACCGCGAGGCCGCACACGATCATCGCGAACGGGCCGACCATGTACCCGTCCAGCGTGTTGCCCGTGTAGCTCTGCAGCGCGATGAACCCCGCCGCGGCCAGGCCGATCAGGCCTGCGGCCCGCCGCTCGCGCGGCAGACGGCGGTTGAGAACCATGGCTCCCGCCACGCCGATCGATCCCGCATAGGCCGCGATCAGCATCAGCAGGCCGGGCAGGCCGTACATCGCCAAGAAGGCCAGGTACGCGCTCTCCATCACCTTGCCGAGTGGAACATACTTGTCTTCCGGCCCTGTGCCGAGCCAAAGCCCCGCGCTCGGGCCGATGCCCGTCAGCGCGTGCTCCGGGTAGATCGGGTCCAGTTGCGCCCAGATGACGTCGCGGCGATAGGTGAAGCTCGGGTCCTCCTGGAGCGAGGAGCTCTGCAGCGCGTACCCCAGACGCCTCTGGGCGAACAGGCCGGCCGCCGTGAGGAACACCACGCCGAAGGCGACCAGCCTACCGGCGAGCTTGGGTTCGCTGCGCATCAGGAACCACAGGAACACCGGCCACACGATGGCCAGAACGAGGTAGGCGGCCCTCGCCTGCGAGAACACCAGCCCTCCCGAGAAGAAGAACAGCGCCAGCACGTGCCGGGCGCGGATCTTCTCGACGAAGACCCGGGAAGCCACCATCCCCAGCCCGAAGCCGCACTGCGCCGCCAGGATGCCGGGGTGCCAAGCCAGTCCGGTGGCCCTCAGGCCGGACGTGAAGTCCCAGTAGTCGATGTCCTTGAAGGTGTAGTACTTGGCCAAGGCCATGGCGGGCGGAACCTTGAAGAACTGGAGCCACCCCACCAGGCACGAGAGCCCGAACGCGATCCCGAAAATCCAGAGGATCCTGCCGCGCAGGCGCGGACGGTCCATCACGAGCGCGGCGGTCACGAAGAACGGCACCGCATGCTCGGCCAGGTAGAAGTCCGCCCGCCCAAGGCCGAGCCCGCGCCCGAGGGCGTAGGTCGCGTGGATGGCGGTGACGATGCTCCACGTCTGCAGGGCGAGCAGCGCGACAAGCGGGAAGGCGATCGGAACCCGGCCCACCTTGGGATACGCCAGCACGCTCCACAGCGCCGCAGCGATCAGATACGCCGGCCGCAGGTACCCCGCGTACAGCGAGGGAAGGATGAACGTGACCGCATAGAGGGCCAAGATGCCGAGGCCCCACTGGACCTGCACCTCGGACAGCGCGAAAGGCCCGGCCTCGGTCGCCGGTTTGGTCCTGGCCCGGGCGGAGGGCCAACGGTGGGCGGGGTTGCGAACCATCCGAACCAGGCCGCCCCTACAGCACGGGCGGGCTGAGCCTCCTTTCTGCGGGCACGACGCCCGCCAGAGCCAGATCGGCCTTCCGAGCCAGCCACGCGCGGGCGAGGAACACCGGGTTCCCGATCACGTACCGCCGGAACATCCGTCGCGGCTCCACGACCAGGCGGAACGCCCACTCCAGCCCGTGGCGGCGGATCGGTCGCGGCGCGCGCGGCTTGGTGCCGCTCAGGAAGTCGAACAGCCCGCCGCACCCGATCTGGACCTTGACGTTCAGCCGGTCACGGTTCTGGATCATGAAGCGCTCCTGCCTCGGGTTGCCCAGCGCCACCAGCAGGATGTCGGCGCCCGAGGCGGCGATCCGCTCGACCGCCTCTTCCGGGTCGACGAACCCGTTGCAGCGCCCGACGATCTCGACGGCCGGGAAGCGCTCGGCGACCTTCCTGGCCGCAAGGGCGTTGACGTTCTCCCGGGCTCCGTACAGAAAAACGCGCGCGGGCCTGTCCAGCCGCTCGAACAGCAGCGGCACGAGGTCGGTGCCGTTGAAGTTGTGCCGGACGTCCACGCTCCTCATCCCGCTGGCGAAACGGAACCCTACGCCATCGTTGAGCCGCACTTCGGCGGACCTCAGCACTTCGGCGTACTCGGGGTCCTCGTAGGCGAGATTCAGCGTGTGGGCGTTGGCCAGCACCACGCACCGGCTCGACCGACTGTCGCTCGTCAGCGCCGCCCGCCACCACTCCAGGAACTGTGCCAGCGTCGGGTTCCAGAACGGAATGCCGAACACGAACACGTCGCTCCGGGGGCCGGCGATCGGCTCCGACAGAACGGGCTCCAAGGTGGCCAAGCCACCTCCCGGCGGACCGTACAGGCCCGCGGCTTTCCATGCTCCTTTCCTATGCATCACAGACTCCTTGCGAGACGCGCAAGATCCAAAAAACCGTCGATGCTCCGCCATAGCTCGATGGCGGCCCGGGTGGCCGCCTCCGAGTCGCCGGAGGACGACGGAAGGCAAACGATGCGGACGGCGATCCCGTTGGTGGGCTGGCCGAGCAAAGCCCGGCGGATGCCCTCCCACTTCAGGCCGACGGACATGTCCGCTACCGTGTTGGTGGCCGTCTGCATCCACGAAAACAGTTCGATTCGTTGGTCGCCGTTCGAGAACTCCGCGACGTTCACGGCGGCCGGCTTGCCGGTGCGGTTCGCCCAGTCGACGCGACGGTCGTAGCTCCGCACCAGCCGGTAGCCCGAGCCCCTCATGCAGATCTTGGGGTCGTGGGCGTTCTGGGTGTTCCCGACCTGGAGGAGCAGCACCTGCACCCTCGAGCCGGTGCGCGGGTCGGTGTAGATCCTCTGGCAGGCGGCGGGAGACTGCAGCATCGAGAGCTCCTCCGCGGTGAGAGGGACCTCCTCGCTGGTCCAGGCTCCCACAGTCTCGGGAAGCGTGTTCGGTCGGACCACCACGCGGCCCGGGCCCCTCGACCGGCTGCCTTGCAGGGCGACGGCGGGAAGAAGGAGCGCGGCGACGATCAGGGCCCGCACGGCGACGGCGTTCATCGCGCTCCCTCCTCCGCTGGCGAGGAGCCGCCCGGCAGGTACTCCGGCAGGTACTGGAGCATGCCCAGCCGGCCTTGGATCAGCGTCAGCAGCAGGATCGCCACGACGACGCCCACCAGGCCGCTGCTGTCGTGGAGCCGGTTGGCCAGGTCGGCGCCGCCCTGCTCACCGATCCACCCGATCAGCGCGATGCGGAAGCTGTTGGCCAGCACGCTCAGGGGCAGCGCGAGCGCCACGAGGGCGGCCTTCTTCCAGGCCGGAGCCTGGACGATCATCGCGTTCAGGATGGCGATCGCGACGACCGGGAACAGGATCGTCAGGCCGCTGCAAGCCCGGGCGACCTCGAACTGGTAGTTCGGGGTGTACACGCTCGTCGACTGGACGTAGCTCTGGATTCCGACGAGGTCCAGCATGCGCACCGCGAGGGCCGTGCTGACCTCCTGCGACGGCAGGAGCAGCCTCGAGGTGATCTGGTCCGGCCAAGGCACCATCGTGGCCGTGTACGCCAGCGGCGCCCACAGGTGCCGGAACACCCTCGGTCCCCAGATCGCCGCCGGAATCAGCAGCACTAAGGCGACGAACGCCAGGCTCTGCAGCGCGGTGACGGCGCTCAACACGCCCACGGCGTGCACCATGAGCGCCAGAACGATGCCGGCCCATAAGGGCCAGCGGCCGGCCTCGACCGGTTCGTTCCGGGCCACGAGCCATCGGCGCCAGACGAGGAACGCCACCGTCGGCGGGACCAGATACCCGTAACCGAACGGCGAGTGCTCCATCGTCCAGCGGGACCAGAACTCGCCGAGAAGACCCCAGAAGGCCAGAAGGAACAGAAGAGCCGCGAACGCGACGGAGAGCGGACCCGCAACGGGCCTGGAGGCACGGTATCGCGCAACGACTGTCTCTCCTTCCATCCAACGATCCTCTCGCCGACAAGGCCGGCCGGATCAGAAGCCCCAGAGGGGCAACCAACACAGTCATGATGCACCATTCCCGAGGGGCTGGCTCGGGCCTCTTCAGGGGATGGGCCTTCCGGCCCATGCTCGCTTCGGCGCGGTTCAGCGGTCGGTGCGGTACCGCTCGATCAGCTCGATCGCCTTCTCGCGGTCGTCCCAGCCCAGAACCTCGACGAACTTGTCCTCGAGCTGCTTGTAGACCTCGAAGAAGTGCACGATCTCCTTCCGGGTGTGGTCGTTCAGTTGGGCCATGGACCGCCGGTAGCCGAACCGCGGATCGCGCACCGCGACGGCGAGGATCTTCTCGTCCGGTCCCTTCTCGTCGCGCATGTTCAGCACCCCCACGGGCGTGGCCTCGACCACGACGCCCGGGTACGTGGGGTGCGAGACCATCACCAGGATGTCGATCGGGTCGCCGTCCAGATACTGGGTCTGGGGTACGAACCCGTAGTCGAACGGATAGAACAGCGGCGAGTACAGCACGCGGTCCAGGCGCATCACCCCGGACTCCATGTCCAGCTCGTATTTGTTCGAGCTGCCCCGGGGGATCTCGATCACCGCGTTGACGAACTCGGGAGCCTTCGGACCGATCTTGACGTCGAGGAGACCCATGGTGAGCAAGGCCGGCCCGATGGCTGTCCGCGGGCCGGCCGGCTGATTCTAGCCAACCGACGCGGGGCGCGGCCGGGTCCGGGTGGGACGGCTCGTTGCCGATCGCGCCGTCCAGAACGTATGATGAGCCGATGGCTACCCGGGAATTCGACTTTCTCGTGCTCGGTTCTGGTCTGGCCGGCCTCTCGTTCGCCTTGGAGGCGGCCCGCTACGGCACCGTCGGCGTGCTGACCAAAGCCCAGGCCGAGGAGTCGAACACCGGCTACGCGCAGGGCGGCATCGCGGCCGCGGTCGGCGAGGCCGACTCCTGGGAGCTCCACGAGCGCGACACGCTGATCGCCGGAGCGGGTCTGAACGACGTGGACGCCGTGCGGTTTCTGGTCAGACAGGCTCCCGAGGCGATCGAATGGCTGCGCAGTCTCGGGGCTCGGTTCGACGTTCGGCCCGAGGACAACCGCCTGGCGCTGGGGCGGGAGGGCGGGCACAGCCGCAGCCGCATCGTCCATCACGCCGACAACACCGGGTGGGAGATCGAGAGGGCCGTCGTGGAGGCGGTCCGGAAGACGCCGAACATCACCGTCTACGAGCACACGTTCGTCACCGAGCTGCTGGTGGCCGACGGCCGCTGCGTGGGCGCGGCCGGAATGGTGGAGGGCGTCGGGTTGCGCACGTTCCTAGGTCGCCGAGCTGTGATGCTGGCCACAGGCGGTTGCGGCAAGATCTACTCCCACACCACCAACCCGAGGGTGGCGACCGGAGACGGCTACGCCTTGGCCAAGCGGATCGGCGCGGAGCTGCGGAACATGGAGTTCATGCAGTTCCACCCCACGACGCTGTACCACCCCCAGATGCGCAGCTTTCTGATCAGCGAGGCGGTGCGCGGCGCCGGGGCAACGCTGCGCAACCACCACGGACGACGGTTCATGTACGACTACGACGACCGGCTGGAGCTGGCCCCGAGGGACGTGGTTGCGCGCGCCATCGACTCCGAGATGAAGCGCCTGCAAACCTGGTGCGTGTACCTGGACACCACGCACCTGAAGAAGGAGCTGCTGGAGGAGCGGTTCCCGATGATCTACAACGCGCTCAAGAAGGTCGACCTGGAGATCCACAAGGATTGGATCCCGGTGGTCCCCGCCCAGCACTACTCCTGCGGCGGCGTGGTGACCGACCTCCGGGCGCGCACGAACGTTCCCGGGCTGTACGCCGCGGGTGAAGTCGCCTGCACGGGGGTGCACGGCGGGAACCGCTTGGCCAGCAACAGCCTCTTGGAGGCGCTGGTGTTCGGCAGGGCGGGAGCCGCCGCCGCCAAGGACGAGCCGGCCTACGACGGACCTGCGCCCGAGCCGTCGCCCGTGCGGTGCGTGCCCGAGGCGCAGGCGGTGCGCATCCGCCACGGGGTTCAGCGCACCATGACCGACCACGTGGGGATCGTTCGGACCAACGCGGGCTTGGCCCAAGCCCTGCAGCGACTGGAGGAGCTGCGAGCGGACTACGAGCGCCAGCCCTCGGCCGAGTTCTCGGTGTACGCCGCCGAGACGCCGAACATCTTGGAGACCGCTCTGGAGGTCGTCCGCGCGGCGATCGCCCGCAAGGAGAACGTCGGGCTGCACTTTAACCGCGATCTCGTCAGCGTACAAGCGAGCTGAAGGAGGGTGGCGGGGCCACTGCGGGCAAGGGCCTGGCGTACTCCGGCAGCTTGAGCCTCACGGTGCAAAGCCCGGCGTCGGTCGGCGTGTAGCGGAGGACGGCGAAGCCGAGCGCGGGGTCTGCGCGGAAATCCGAGAGGTTTGCCAGAGCCCTGGCCTCGATCGGCGTGGACGCCGCGAGCACCAAGGTTCCCGGGCGGGCATCCAACGCGATCCAGCTGAGCCGGAAGGTCCCCTCCGGTTCCGGCTCCAGCCAAACCCGCTGCGACCCGTAGACGCGGATCGGGCTCTGCAGGTACTCGACGTACCGCGCCTCGGGGGTTCCCGCGGCGCCCAGCGGGTCGTACAGCGCCCGGCGCAGACCCTCCAGAGGCTCCTCCAGCGCGGGGGTCTGATGCCGCGGATCGCGGCGGCGCAGCCAGACGTGCAGTCCGCGCTCGGCGGCGAGTCCAGCCTCGAACATCGCTCCTTCCAAGCGTCGTTCCGCCTCAGGACACAGTGCGCCGGCGATCGCCGCGAGCGCGCCTACCCGACGGGCCAGCGGGCCCGGCACACCCCAGAAGCGCCAGGTCGCCGCGTCCCGCCTCCAAGAGACCGACGTGAGGAGGGAGTTGCCGCCGCTGGACGCCTGCTGGTTGCCGAACAGCGCCTGCATCAGGAGGGCATGGGCCGCGGCGAGCTCGGCCTGCAGTCCGTTCTGGCGAAACGGCATCGGGGCCTCGGTGTGGGGCTCCGGCTCGAAGACGGCCTCCGACAGGAATGCGCCGAGCGCCTCCTCGCCGCTGGCCTGGGCGGGCCGGTCGCTCCAAGAGGAGAACAGTCCCAAGGCCAGCTCCACGATCGAGGGCCCGTCGATCGCCGAAACGGTGGCGGGCGGCTCCCACGCGGGCTTTCCGACTCCCAGCGCGCGACCGGCAGGAATCCGCCTGCAGGGAAAGCGCAGCAGCAGCTCGGTCCCCTGCAGCGCGTGCACGGGCCCCTCGTCGTTGAGAGCCGGCCGGCGAACGAGCTCGCCCGTGATCTTCGGTCCGTAGCCGCCGAGGCCGCTCAGGACCGCAGCCGGCGGCACCACGGCGCCCGGACGGTCGAAGCGGTAGCGCACTTCGACCGCGGTGGGGCTGTCGGAGATCTCTGTGCTCACCAGCGCAGGCGTCGGCCGCCTCCAGGCCTCAGCGTGCGGGCGGATCTGCAGGGCCAACTCGCCGAGCGCCCGCGCGGAGTTGGCGGCGTGCGGCTGCACGCCGAGGGGGGCTACCACGCGCACCCAGCCTTGATAGGTCCCGTCCGTACGCAGGATCCAGTCGCCGGACTTTCCCTCGAGCACCAACCCGGCCTCCCCGCCCTGGAAGGCGAACAGAAGCGGAGGCTGGGCGTCTCGGAAGGAGAGCGCGCACCACCCGGCCTTCGGGGTCGGAACTCCGGGCCCGACGCTCCCGTCGGGCCAGGTGAGGTAGGGGGGCGAGATCGAGGAGAGTCGGAGCCGGATGCCGGATCGGAAGTAGAGCTCCAGCCCCTCGTCCCAGAGGTTTGCCCGGACCTTGGCAGGGGAGCCGGCGGCCCCGGTGAGCGTCACCGTCTGGCCGTATTCCGTGGTCTGCTGGGCCACCCAGATCAGGGAGCGGTGCTCGAAGCGCAGGCGGTCGGCGGCAGGGTGCGTGGAGCCGAAGCCCTCCGCGTCCAGATAGAGGCCGGGAACCACCAAGCGCGAAGCGTAGCCGAACCGTCCGAACGGTTCGGCCCTCATGGAAGCCGCGGCGAACAGCAGCGCGCTAGTCGAAAGCAGCGCCCAGAACCTGAATGCCGAACCGTTTCGTGGAGCCGGAATAGACCAAGCCAAAGTCGCGCAGGCCCAGCCGGTAGCTGAGCACGAGGTTGAAGTCGGAGTAGGAGGCCCCGAGGTAGCTGTCCTCGGTGAAGTAGCTGGAAAGCCTCCACAGCGGGCTGAACCGGTACGAAGCGTCCACCAGATAGCTCGTCCGCTCGATGTCCAAACTCCGAGCCAGGTAGCCGCTGAACCGCAACCGACCCGCGAGATAGGACCCTTGGGCCGCCAGTCGGTGCTTGCCCAGCACGCGGCTGCTGAACGGGTCGTCGTTGAAGTTGTACGTCACGAGCAGAGAGGCCGCGCTGCCCAGCTGGCGGGTGAGGGCCGCCGTAGCCTCCAAACCGATCGGGTCGCCGTTGCGGCGTCCGGAAACGGCGGAGACGGCCATACCCATCGCCAAGGTCGATTGGGAGTCGAGCCTTTGCGGACTGGCCTGCAGCCTAGCCCTGACGCCGGCGCTGGATTGGGAGTAGGAGCCCGACGGGGTGAGAGCCTCCGACTCGGTGGCGGTCAGGCCGAGGTACAGCTTGACCGGGATGCCCTTGAACGCGATCGGGTCGCGCTCCGCGGTGAACGTGACGAACCGGTTGGTGTAGGAGGTGCCGCGCACCGCGGTGGTGGCGTTGGCCGACAGCCCGGCCTGGAAGCCCCGGAACTGCCGCGAGACGCTCAGGCTGCCGAAGAGCGAACGCCCCTCGGTGAAGTCCGCGTTGAGGAACAGCTGGGTCAGGTCGTCGGGCCTGTAGTTCTGCCGCAGCTGGAGGGAGTAGTCGCTCCGCCCGATGCCGGAGTAGGTGAACCCGCCCTCCATTCGGTCTCCCCTCGACCAGTTCAGCTCATAGTCGAGGAACATGCCGCTGTTCGCGTGGAAGCCACGGCCGTAGGTTTCGCCCGTGCGGAACCGGAACAGGCTGGACGACCCGGGTCGCAACGAAAGGTAGTACGGGTAATTGATCGCGACCTGGTTGTTGTTGATGCTGAAGAAGTCCTCGGTGACCAGCACCGGGCTGTACACGCTCAGCTGATAGAGCGGGACCTTCATGACGCGGGTGTCGGCCACGAACACCTCGGCCCGCTGGAACTGCAGCTCCTTCTTGGGGAACACGACCACGCTTTCGGCGCGCACCGCGCTGGTCGCCACGCTGAGGTCCTGGAAGGCGAACGCCTCGGGGCTGATGCGCTCGGTCGGCTCGCCGATGCCCGTGGAACGAAGCTCCGCGATGCCGTATCGGGTGCGCGTGCGGGGCTCGAAGGTGAACGCCAAGCCGCGCGGGGCGAGGGCCTGCTCCTGCACCGGGTACTCGGCCGTGAGGAACGCCTTCCGCGAGAGAAGCCGCACGACGACCTCGTCGGCTTGGGCGGACGCCTTCCCGATGCGCACCAGAGCCTTGCGCGCGCGGACGGCGTACTCTCCGACGTCGTACTGGATGTCGTCGGCCTCGATGCGGATGTCCAGGAACTGGAAGGTCGCCCCGTGGTTCGGCGCGGCGGCGGCCAGAGTGCGCAGGTCCACGTTGTACAGCACGCCGTTCGGCGACGACAGCTGGGCGTACTCGGAAGCCGCGGCGAGCATGCTGCGGTCCGCCACGAACTCGAGCTCCATCGTGCTGACCGCGCCGACGGACACGGCGCTCGCCGTGATCTTGGCCACGCCGGGGATGCTGCTGGCGACCAGAACCGCGCGGGCCTTCCCGCCGTAAACCAGCACGGTGTCCTCGCGGAACGTCCCGAGACTGGTGGAGAAGGCCACCGGAACCCCGTCCCGGACGAACTCTCCCGACGAGTCGCGCACCTCCGCGGTGATCGTGACGGTGCTGCGCCCGTCCGCCACCGAGAGCGCCGGGCTGGCGGTCAGGCGCAGGTTGCCGCTCTGACCGAGGGCCAGCAGGGGAAGGCCCAGGGCGATCCCGGCACCGATCGCGCGGAGCGTGGCACGCATGCTGACCCGCATTTTACGCCATGCGCGGCCCCAAGTACGAGGAAAGGGCGGGCCATGGAGGTGGCCCGCCCGCGCAGAGGTCTGACCTTTCCTTGGTCGACGCGAGCTACGGAACGAGGAACTCCGATCCGAAGCTGAAGATGTAGCGCTCTCCGGTGTACTGGTCCGGCTTGGGGCCGGGCTTGTCGGCGATGTTCCGAACGCCGACGCGCCAGTACAGCTTGGAGGCTCCGGCGAACAGTCCGGTGACGGGCACTCCGTCCACCGTCAGCGTCGCGGGAGACAGCTTGTTGTCCAGGAACTTCGCGACCGTGACCGTGCGGTTCTTCGGGAACAGCACGGAGTCGCTGATCTGCACCACGTACTCGCAGGTTACGCCGGCGAACGTGGGGGCCGCCTGGAAGGTGAACGTCACCGAGGCGGGGTTGTTCACGGTGCTGCCGGACGCGGGCGAGATGGTCGTCGGGACGGCGAACGGCGTCGCGGTTCCCTTGGTGCCGACCCGCGAGGAGCCGAAGTAGCAGTAGGTCGAGTCGGTGTCCGCCCCGGGCACGTCGATCGACAGGAGCTTGTAGATCAGCTTGACCTGGTAGCGGTACGGACGGCCGGAAACCAGCCCGGCAACGTCCTCGGCGTCCGTCGTCTCCCGGTCCGTGACGTCGCAGGAGCGACCGCCGACGGTCTGGATGTCCTGGTAGGTGACGGTGCGAACGTCGGCGGTGTCTACCGCCCAGATCTGGTTGCCCGGAACTACGAGCACCGGCGACGTCGTGACGTCGTCGCGCCAGATCTGCCACTCGTCGCGAACCTCGTTGCCCTTGGTCAGCAGGTCCGGGGTCCAGCTCAGCCGAACGGCGGGAAGACCGCCGACGCCCTCGTTGGTTGCCTCAGCGACGAACTCGGACACCAGCGCGCTGTTGCTGGCGCGGCCCTGACCCAGCAGAACCAGAGCCAGACCGAGCACGGCGGCCACCGTCAGCAGCCCGCTGTTGGGGCTGCGCGGACCGGCCTTCTTGACCTGCACGCCGCCGCTGGCCGAGAACTTGTCGCTAACCTGCTTGGGCGTGAAGATCACGCGGACCTTGTCGCCCGGCTGAAGGCCGCGGGTCGTGCGGACCAGCTTGATGGTGGAGCTGTCCGGCTCGACCTCGGTAACCAGACCGACGCCGACCTGCTCGCGGCCGCGCAGAACGATGACCTCCTGACCGACGGCGAACCCGCTCCGCGAGCCCTGGTTGACCAACGCCTGATCGGTGGTGGTGTTGAGGATCGTGCCCCGCGGGAGGTCCTTCGAGATGATCTCCGTGACGCCCTGGGTGGCGCCGATCGCCAGAGCGTCGGCGAGCAGCGTCTCCTCGGAGGTGTCGGGCGGACGGACCGTCGAGCTGGCCACGAACGACGCGCCGTTCACGGCCAAGCCGGACGCCACGTCGGTCACCACCACGCGCAGGATGATGTCCGCACGCTTGCCCCTGCCCTCGTTCACCACGCGCCAGTTCAGGATGTCGCCCGTCACCAGGTTGGACGCCCCGATCTCCTGGCCGAGGCGGATCAGGCTGATCCGCTGCGTGACCGGCGGCTGAAGGTTGAGCGTGATGAGCGCCCGGTTGACGGTCTCCGCGGGGATGATCTCGTAGCGGCCGGTCTTGCCCAGCTCGCTGCGGAACGCCTCCGCGGCCGTCGCGCCGAGCGTCTCGGGACCCTTGCCGCTGGCGTTGTTGAACTCGAGCACCGCCCAAGTGGGGTTGCTCTGAATCTGGGCCTCCGCCCGCTGAGTCGCGAGCACCGACAGGGCCGGGATGAGAAGTGCGGCCAGCGCCGTCCGGCCGATGCGCCCGCCGATCGAAAGTTGATTGAACCGCCTCACAATGACGCGTCCTCCTTAGTCAGTCCTCTGCTTCGCCTGGTTTCCGTCCAAGCGTCCCCAAGCCGAGGCCGCGCGGAACAGCTCCCCGCAACGACTTCCCCTCGTCCCAAGGTGCTTGCACAATACCCGATTTCGCCGAGCGCAACGGAATTCGAAGCACAAAGGCCGAGAAATCCCGCCCGACGAGCCTCCGCAGTATAGCACCTGACCTCAGGCTCACAAGCCCTTGGCGAACTCCCGCGAGGCCAGCTCGGCTACGAAACTTTGGACGTCCTCCTCCGGCCGGTTCGTTCGCACCACCGCGTCCGCGAACGGGATCTTCGCGCGCGTGGGCAGCTGAGCCGCCATCATCCGCCGTGCCTTCTCCTTGGATCCAAGGCGCTCGGCGAGCCTCCGGGCCTGCTCCTCCGGGCCGCACGTCACCACCCACACGCGGTCGAACCGACCCTGGAGACAGGCCTCGATGAGCAGCGGAACCTCCACGAACTGCGCCTCGAGCCGGTCCAGGCTCTCGAGGATGCGGGGGTGGGTGATGCGGTTGAGGGTCCGCCGGAACTCCGGATCGATCGTCAGCCGGTCGCGGACCTGCCGCCGCGTCACCGGGACTTCGCAACCGAGCGCGAGCGCCAGGGCCCGCTGGACCGCCTGCTCCTCGAACACCTCCCTGGCGGCGTCGTCGGCGCTGGCTACCGTGTAACCGAGCGCCCGAAGGTAGCCGCAGACGGTGGACTTGCCCTCGCAGACGCCCCCGGTGATCGCGATCCTTCTTCGGGTAGGTTGGCTCGCCATCGCTCAGGTTGCCAAGAGGAGGACGGCGGAGTCCGGGCCTCGGTTCTCCGCCGTCCGTGGACAGGCCGCTGAAGGGCCGATCAGACCTCGTCGTCGGACGTCTCGTCGGTCGGGGCCGGTGCGGACTCGGCCTCGGCCTCCTCGTCCTCCGTGTCGTCGGCCACGGGCCTCAGCGAGACCTTCAGGCCGCGCAGGCGCTCGGCGATCGTCGCGCCGGTGCCGGAGAACGTCCGCCGGCTGGCCAGCTCCTCGTCGATCTCGTCCTCTTCGGACCGTCGGCCGCGGCCCTTCGCTCCGGGGCGACGCTTGCCGCGCTTCCGCTCGTCGTCGTCGAATCCGCCGCCGCCCTCCGATCCGGAGCGCTGGACGCCGCCCTCGCCGGCCGCGTGCCGGACGCTGAGCACCATGCGCCGCTCGTCCGGCCGGAGGTCGATGACGACCACCTCGACGGTGTCGCCCTCGCTCACCACGTCCTCGGGCTTGCGCACGCGCCGCGCCGACAGCTCCGAGACCGGAATGAACGCCTCGGCTCCCTCCGGCAACCGCACGAAGGACCCGTTCGGCACGTTGCGACCGATGGTGCAGGTGAACTTCTGGCCGATGCGGTAGTTCTCCCTCACCAGCTTCCACGGATCGGGCAGCACGTCGCGGTAGCTGAGGCTGATCTTGTTGGTGTCCGGATCCAGCCGCAGCACCTTGACCTCGATCTCCTGGCCCTCCTTCAGCACGTCCCGCGGATGGTTGATGCGCATCCAGCTCATCTCGCTGATGTGGAGCAGGCCGTCCACGCCGCCCAGGTCCACGAACGCGCCGTAGTCGGTGAGCCGCCGCACGACGCCCTTCAGCACCGCGCCAACGTGCACGTCCTGGAACAGGCGGTCTCGCGCCGCGTTCCGCTTCTCCTCCTCGGCCAGGCGGTTGGAGAGAACCACCTTGCGGCGGTCCCGGTCGATCTCCAGAATCTTGAAATCCAGCGACTCGCCCACGAACCGGTCGATGTTGCGCAGGCGGCCGTTGCCCACGTGCGAGCCGGGCACGAAACCGCGCACGCCCACGTCCACCACCAAGCCGCCCTTCACGCGGTCGACCACCAGGGCCTTCACCGTGCGGTTTTCGCGGTGGGCGCGCTCGATCTCGTCCCAAACGAGCTCGAAGTCCGCCATCTTCTTCGAGACGACGGCTCCCTCGGAGGCTCCCTCGGGCTTCACCACGACGACCTTGATCACGTCGCCCACCTGGACCTGCTCGAGCGCCGCCTGCGGGTCGCCCTGCGCCAGCTCGCTCAGCGGCACCACGCCCTCCAGCTTGGTGCCGAGGTCCACGAACACGCGGTCGGACTCGACTTGGACCACGCGGGCTTCCACGGTGTCGCCCTTCGAGAGCCTGCGCATGCCCTCGCCCGGATCCTGCTGCTCGAGCTTGCGCATCTCCTCCTCGAAGAGCGCCTTGCCCTCCTCGGGGGTCTCCTCGACGGTCGTCTCGACGGCGGCTTCGGTCGATGGGAGGTCGGCCGGCTCTACCGGCGCCTCGGACTGGTTGACGCCCGTCGCCGGGGCCTCTTCGGGCTCGGGGATGGGCGGGATCTTGTCGTCGTTCATCATGATGAGTGCTCGCAACGGGGCGCTTCAGCGCCCATTCGAAACGACTTTACCCGATTTCGACGCGTGCAAGGTCTGCTCGGGGAGTCCTTCGAAAGGTCCTAGATCGAGTGCATCCAAGAGGCCGTCTCAGCGTAGAGCGATCGGTACCTTTCGTAGGCACGGGAATATTCCTGGCCGCTCGGCTCCACCCGCCCCCTGAGCCGCACCACCTGGGCGCAGGCCTCCTGCACGCTGGGCCACAGGCCGACCGCCACGCCGCCCAGAATCGCGGCGCCATAGGCGGGTCCCTCGTCGTGCTCCAAGGTCACGCACGGTTTGCCGAACAGGTCCGCCAGCAGGCCCAGCCAGAACGGGCTCTTGGCGCCTCCTCCCGTCACCCGCACCTCCTCGGCCTCGGCCCCAAGCCGCTTCAGAAGGCCCATGCAGTCGAGCAAGGCGAAGCTGATGCCCTCGAACACCGCTCGGCTCATCTCCTTGCGGGAGTGCGCCAAGGTCAGCCCTGCGAACGCAGCCCGCGCGTACGGGTCGTTGTAAGGGCACCGCTCGCCGGTCAGATACGGCAGAAACGTCACGCCGCCGGCTCCAGGCTCCGCCTCGGCGGCCTCCCTCGCCAGCTGGTCGTAGTCGGCTCCGGCCCCCAGCGTGTCGCGGTACCAGCGGAGCGCCCCGCCGCAGCTCAGCACGACTCCCATCGCGTGCCAGGCGCCGTTCGCGTGGCAGAACATCTGCGCCACGCCCTCCGGATCGCGGTTCGGCTGCGACAGAGCGGAGAACACCACGCCAGAAGTGCCTAGGCTGGCGCTGATCACACCCGGCACGACGGCGCCCGTGCCTACGGCTCCCGCCGCCTGGTCGCCTCCTCCGCCGGCCACGGGCACGCCGGCCTTCAGGAAGCCGCCGGCCGACGTCTTGGACGGAGCCTCGTAGCTCTCGACAGTCGGAGGAAACAGCGACGGGTCCAGATCCAGAGCCGCCAGCATCTCCTCGGACCACCGTCGGCGCGCCACGTCGAACAGGCCCACGCCGCTGGCGTCGCTGACCTCGGTGAACTTCTCGCCGGTCAGGCGGAAGCGGATGTAGTCCTTCGGCAGCAGCACGCTGCGCACGCGGGCGAAAGCCTCCGGCTCGTTCTTGCGCAGCCAAAGGATCTTCGGCGCTTGGAAGCGAACTTCCGGCGGGTTGCCCGTGATCTCGCGCACGCGTTGGGCACCGACGAGCCGGTCGATGTCCGCGCACTCCTCGGCCGTGCGCTGGTCGTTCCACAGGATCGCGGGGCGGATCACGCGGTCGTGCTCGTCCAGGAACACGGAACCGTGCATCTGGCCGGACAGGCCGACCGCGTCCACGTCGGTGGCCCCGATCTGGCGGAGACAGCTCTGCACGCCCTCCCACCAGTGCTCGGGGTCCTGCTCGGACCACATCGGCCTGGGCGTCGAGATGGGGTACTCCGCCGAACCTTGGGCGAGCACCGCGCCCGTCTCGTCGATCAGCACCGCCTTGGTGCCGGAAGTTCCAACGTCGATGCCAAGCAACCTCGCCATGCGGCGAGTATGGCACGGGCACTCCGGGCCGCTCAGTGCTCCTGGGTGAGCAGCGTGCGGGATGCGTGCAGGGCGGTCGCGTTGGGCGGCGGCGGGATCGGCGGCCCCTCGCGCACAGCCTGGCCCAGCTCCTTCAGCGGTACCTCGGCGAGGCCCATCCGCTCCACGGTCCGGCCGACGCTCCAGTAGTCCGTCGAGGTCATGGTGCCGGCCAGGTGGATGATCGCCTCGATCGTCGGACAGACCAGCCCGTAGTGCCGCCCCAGCGAGGCCATCGGCACCAGGGTCGTCGGCACCTCCTCCACCAGGTACGGGTGCGACAGCCGGTGCGGCGCCTTGATGCCGTAGTAACCCTCGTTGGCGCGCATCGCCTCGAACAGATCGCTCCCGACCGCCCCGTACGCCACCGCGAGCCACTCGCGAGCCGATCGGGTGCCGAACCCCAAGTGCCGCGCCAGCTCGGTGCGCTCGCGGTCGATCCGCTCCAGCACGTTGGCCACCGACTTCGACACGCCCTCGATGTAGAACTCGAACTCGCCCCGGGTGGCCTCGATGTGCGCGGCGTTCAGCACCATGATCGCCGGGTGGAACACGCTGCCGGTGTTGCCCAGGCTGGTGTGCATCACGGTCTCCGCCGGCAGGAACTCGGGGTAGGCCTGCGAGAGCGACGCCGTGAGCTCGGTGGTCCTGGCCGCGGGGATCGCCGCCACCGGCACCCCGTTCTTGACCCGGCTGATGCGGACCTGGCCGGGGTTGGTCACCTGCGAGGCGTACAGCACCGTCTGGGCCTCGGCGACGATCGGCGTGCCGCCGCAGCCGGCGGACATGGCGGCGTGCCAGAACGCCAGCGCTCCGCCGGTCTTGCCCGGACTGAGCAGCACCCGGTGGTGGTCGCGCAGATATGGGCCGCAGTGCCTGCCGAAGTCCTCGTGCGCCGAGCAGGGCACGCACACGATGGCGAAGTTCGCGAAGTCCAGCGCCTCGCCGAGGTGCGTCGTGGCCAGGGCGATGCGGCCCCGGCCCTGGGGCAGGTCCGGGCGGTCCGAGACGACCTGCACCGCCTGCGCGGCTTCCACCGGCTGGATCCGGGCGGGGTCCCGGTCGTACAGCGCGACCTGGTAGCCCTTCAGCGCCAGATGGCCCGCGAACGCCATGCCGACGTTGCCGGCCCCCAGCACGGCGAACCTCGGTTGGTCGCTCGTTCTCGCCGCCTTCCGCGTCATCGTTGCACCTCCTTGGCTGGTCGCCAGGTTCATTGTAGCCCCTTCAGGCCTCCGGTCCGGCAGTACAATGCTGCCCATGCGCAGAGCCGTGGTCGACGTGGGCTCGAATTCGGTGCTGCTCGTGGTCGCCGAGCGCCAGGACGGGCGCTGGCACACCGTGTACGAGTCCAGCGAGGTCACCGGCCTGGGGGAGGGAACGAAGGCCACGGGCCTGCTCGGGGAGCAGGGCATGGCGCGCACCCTGGCGGCCCTCCGCTCGTGCTTCGCCATGGCGGCGGAACTCGGTTCGGAGCCGCCCCTGGCCGCGGCCACCATGGCGGCGCGCATCGCCACGAACGCCGAGGAGTTCCTCCGGCGGGCGAGGGAGCAGGGAACGCCCGTCGTCGTGCTGTCCGGCGAGGAGGAGGCGGAGCTCGGCTTCCGGGCGGTCGCCGAGGACCCGCTGTTCGATGGGGAGCGCCGCCTTTCGATCGTGGACCCCGGCGGCCAGAGCACGGAGATCGTGGTCGCGGAGCGGAACGGAGACGGGTATCGGCCCGTGTATCGCCGCAGCTTTCCGATCGGCACCCTCGGCCTGCGCTCCGGCCCGATTCCCAGCCCGGCGCCGCCGATCCCCGAGCGGCTGGCCGCCATGGAGGAGATCGACCGGGCGTTCGAGGAGGGGAGCGTCCCGCCGGCCGAGGGGCTCTGCGTGGTGCTCGGCGCGACCGGCACGAACCTGATCACGATGCGCGAGCGGATCGACGTCTGGCAGCCTGACCGTGTGCACGGCGCCTGGCTGGAGTACGAGGAGGTCAGCCGCTGGTTCGAGCGCCTGTGCGACCTGGACGACGAGGGCCGCGCGGCGCTGCCGGGACTAGAGCGCGGCCGGGAGCGGTCGATCCACCTCGGGGCGCTGATCCTGGAGAGGGCAATGTTCACGTTGCGCGTCGCGCGCTGCAGGGTCAGCGTCAGGGGGTGGCGCCACGCGCTTCTGGAGCGCACGTTAACGGATTGACCGGACCGAGGCCCGCGGGTATAGTCCGCGCATGGCCCAGTACCCGTTCCAGAACCCGGACCTGCCTGTGAAGGACCGAGTCGCCGACCTGCTCTCCCGCCTTACGCTCGAGGAGAAGGTGGGGCAGATGATCGACGACTCCAGGCCGGTCGAGCGGCTCGGCATCCCGAGCTACCATTGGTGGAACGAGGCGCTGCACGGAGTGGGCCGGGCCGGACGCGCGACCGTGTTTCCGCAGGCCATCACCATGGCGGCCTCGTGGAACCCCGCCCTCATCGGCCGGGTCGCCACCGCCATCTCCGACGAGGCCCGCGCCAAGCACCACGCCGCCGTCCGGCAGGGCAACCGGCAGATCTACACGGGGCTCACCTACTGGTCGCCGAACATCAACATCTTCCGAGACCCCCGGTGGGGGCGCGGGCAGGAGACCTACGGGGAGGACCCCGTGCTGACCGCGGAATGCGGCAAGGCGTTCGTGCGGGGCCTGCAGGGGGACGACCCGAAGTACCTGAAGCTCGTCGCCACCCCGAAGCATTTCGCCGTGCACAGCGGCCCGGAAGTCGGCCGCTCGTCGTTCGACGTGCATCCCTCTGCCAAGGACTTCTGGGAGACGTATCTGCCCGCCTTCGAGGCGTGCGTGCGCGAGGCCGGGGCCAAGAGCGTGATGGGCGCCTACAACCGTCTGTACGGCGAGCCCTGCAACGCGAACCGCCGCCTGCTCACGGAGATCCTGCGCGAGACGTGGGGCTTCGACGGCTACGTCGTCTCCGACTGCTGGGCCATCGAGAACATCGTCAAGCACCACAAGACCGCGGCGACGCTCGCCGAGGCCGCGGCGCAGTCGGTGAAGGCCGGCTGCGACCTCTCCTGCGGGTGCGCGTTCACCGCCCTCAAGGATGCGGTGGAGCATGGCCTGATCACCGAGGAGGAGGTTGACAGAGCCCTCTCCCGACTTCTCGAAGCCCGGTTCCGGCTCGGATTGTTCGATCCGGAAGACCGGGTGCCGTTCGCTTCGATCCCGGAGAGCGTCGTGGAGTGCGAGGTGCACCGGGGTCTGGCCCGACGCGCGGCCGCCGAGGGCGTTGTGCTGCTGAAGAACGACGGCCTGCTGCCCCTGCCCAAGAAGCTGAGGAAGATCGTCGTCACCGGCCCGACGGCGGATCGGCTCGACGTGCTGTGGGGTAACTACCACGGATACAGCGCGTCGCTGGTGTCGCTGCTCGAGGGCGTGGTGGGCAAGGTGTCGGTGGGCACGAAGGTGAACCACGTGCCGGGTTGCCCGCTGTTCGGCCCGGCCTCGCCGGAGCCGCTCGCGGGGGTCTCGTACGAGCTCCAGGACGCCGACGTGGTGATCGCCTGCATGGGCCTGTCCCCGGCGATGGAGGGCGAGGAGGGCGACGCGATGCTGGCGGCGACCAGCGGCGACCGGCCTCAGCTCGAGCTGCCGGAGTGCCAGCGGGCGTTCATGAGGGCGCTGCCCTCCCAAGGCGTGCCGATCGTGCTCGTGCTCACCGGCGGCAGCCCGATCGCGGTGGCCGAGGAGCTGCAGGGCGTGAGCGCCGCGCTGCTGGTCGGCTACCCCGGTTGCGAGGGCGGCAACGGAGTGGCGGACGTGCTGTTCGGCGACTTCAACCCGGCTGGGCGGCTGCCGTTCACCGTCCCCGCCTCCACCGACGACCTCCCGCCGTTCGAGGACTACTCGATGGAGGGCCGCACCTACCGCTACTTCCGCAAGAAGCCGCTCTTCCCGTTCGGCTTCGGACTCAGCTACTCGGCCTTCCGCTATTCGAATCTGAGGGTCGAGCCTGCGGAGATCACGGCGGGCGGTTCCGTCACCGTTCGGGTGGACGTCACCAACGAGGGACCCTACGACGGCGGCGAGGTGGTGCAGGCCTACCTGCGGGACGTCGAGGCGTCGGTGCGCGTTCCGGTGCACTCGCTGGCGGCGTTCCAAAGGGTGGAGATCGCCAAGGGCGAAACCCACACCGTCGAGCTGGTTCTTCCGGCGCGCCGGTTCGAGCTGGTGGACGAAGACGGGAAGCGGCGTCTGGAGCCGGGCGAGTTCCACCTGTTCGTGGGCGGAGGTCAGCCGTTCGACGAGGACGTGGCCGCTGGGCGGGTGCTGCAGGCCACCGTCACAGCGCGATAGGCGCGACGATCCGCATCGGCTTGCCGGTCTCGTCCAGCGGTGGCGCTTCGGGCAGCGTGCGCGCCCGGCCCTGCGCCCATGCGCTCGCGACCAGGTGCAGCGCCATGGCGTCCAGGTCATCGTCGCTGAGGAGCCGGCCATCCTCGAGCCGCTCCACGCCGAGCAGACGCCGACGCTGCGCCAATCCCTCGGCTGTGTGCTTGCTGGGCAAGGGGCCACCCGCCAGGGCCAGGAAGGCCAGCTCCGGATGGGCCTCGAACACCCTGCGGTGGTGCGCGGGCTTAAGCGCCTCGTCGACCTCACGGATCTGAGGAACGATCCGCCAAACGGGAACGCCCGATCCCTTGCCCGTCAGCCGGCGGTGCGTCTCCTGGAACTTCAGCGGGGTCTTCGCTGCGAGGCACGGGCGGGGCGGAGCAAGGAAGACCCGGCCGCCGTGCGGCCCGAGCAGGCGCCGGGCTTCCAGATCGCAAGCCCGCCAACCCTCTGAGTGTAGATCGATCGGCATGTCGACCGCAAGCACCGCGGGATCGGGGAAGGCTTCCAGCGCCGCTCGGAACGACGGAAATCTCAGCAGCCGCCACGTCCCGCTCTCCCGCCAGGCGCAGACCCAGCCGCCTCGGCAACGGTCCACGCCCACGAACGGTCCGGTCAGCGCCGCGCCGCCACCAGGATCTTCCGCCACTTCGGATCGCCGAGATAGTCGGTGGCGACGCCCTTGTTGGACGACGAGCTGTGCACGAAGTAGCCCATGCCGATGTATAGGCCGGTGTGCCCGATCTTGCCGCGCTTGGCGTCCCAGAAGTACAGCCGGTCGCCGGGTTGGAGGTCCTCCAGCCGGGTGATGGGCGTACCCACCATGGCCTGTTCGGCCGCCGTGCGCGGCAGCTTCAGCCCGATGGCGCCGTACAGCTTCTGAACGAAGCCGGAGCAGTCGATCCCCCTCTGCAGGTCGTTGCCGCCCCACTTGTAGGGCGTTCCCACGAAGCGGAGTCCCCACTGCGCGGCCAGCGAGCGCGATCCAGCCATGGCGCCAGCGCGGCTCGCGACGGCACGCGATGGGTCGTAGGTGACCTGGTACGGCAGGCGCGCGAGCACGTCGGCGCGGACGTAGCCGTCCCTGCCGTTGGACATCAGCACCCTCTGCCAGCCGTTCTTCGGCTCGCCCCGCAGCACCAGGTACAGGTATTGGGGCGCCCGGTAGTACACCCGAGACTTGGCGGACGGCGAGGCGTGGATGGTCGTCGCCTTCACCGTCTGGCCGAGCTTGCCCAGCACCTTGGTCGAAGCAACGGCGAACGCCGACGCGAGAACCGCGAGGAGGACCAGGGCCAAACGGATCGATCGCATCTCCACAGAAATCATCGGTCAGGCGCCGACCGCCGCGAGGGCCGATAGGATCGTGCGGCCGTCCGTCCCTCCAAGCAGCTCGTTGGTGGCGCGCTCCGGGTGCGGCATCATTCCCAGTACGTTTCCACCCTCGTTGAGGATTCCCGCGATGTCGTCCAGCGAGCCGTTCGGGTTCGCCTCCGGGGTGCGGCTGCCGTCGGCGCCGACGTAGCGGAACGCGACCAGGTCCAGGTCCTGCAGCCGCTTCAGGGTGTCCTCGTCGCACAGGTAGCGGCCCTCGCCGTGCGCGATGGGGATCGCGATGGGCCGATCGGGCACGCAGCGGGTCCACAGGCTGGTACGGTTGCCGGCCGCCAGCCACACCGTCTTGCACACGAACTTCTCGGACAGGTTCCGCATCAGGGCGCCCGGCAGCAGGCCGGCCTCGCACAGAACCTGAAAGCCGTTGCAGACGCCGATCACCGGCCGCCCCTCGGCGGCGAAGCGGCGCACCTCGTCAAGGATCGGCGCCCGGCTGGCGATCGCCCCGCAACGCAGGTAGTCGCCGTACGAGAACCCACCGGGCAGGAACACGGCGTCGAAGCCGGCGAGGCTCCTGTCCTCGTGCCACACGTAGTCGGCGGCGATGCCCAGGTCGTCCCTCAGGCTGTGCAGGGCGTCCTGGTCGCAGTTGCTGCCGGGGAAACGGACGACCGCGACCCTCACGGCTCGACCTCGATCGCGTAGTCCTCGATGACCGGGTTGGCCAGAAGCTTGTCGCACATCGCGCGGACGCGGGCCTCGTCGTAGCTCTCGAGCTTCAGCAGGATCACCTTGCCGATCCTCACGTCGTTCACCTCGTCGAAGCCGAGCTTGACCAGCGAGCCGGCGACCGTGCGGCCGGCGGAGTCGAGCAGCGAGGGCTTGAGGGTGACGGTCACGCGCACGGTCGTCATGCACCGATTGTGGCACGGGGAGCGGCCGTTCTTCCGGGTGGGTGGATTCGGGTTAGAATAGGCCCCGGGGCACGACCTGCCAGGAGAGGGAAGATGCTGATCGGTCCAGAGGATTGCCGCAGAGTGGGCGAGCGCGTGTTCTCGCTGACGGACGCCGATGACGCGGTGGTGAACATCGGGCACGCCCGCGAGGCGCTCACGCGCATCGCCAACAACTCGATCGTGCTGAACGTCTTCACCGAGACCCGTTCGCTGCAGGTCACCGTGGCCTACGGCAACAGGAAGGGCTCGGCCTCCTGCGACTCGCTGGAAGACGAGGCGATCGAGTCGGCGGTCCGCCGCGCCGAGGAGGTCGCCCGCGTCTCCCCGCCCGATCCGGAGTTCCTTCCGTCTCTGGGTCCGCAGGAGTATCTGCCCGTGCAGGCGTGGTTCGAGAGGACGGCCTCGCTGGACGCCGAGGACCGCGCCCGCCTGGCGCTCCGGCTGATCGCCCCAGCCAAGGAGCGCGGCCTGCAGCTCGCCGGCACGGTCGAGACCAGCGAGTCGGCGCAGTGCGTCATGACCAAGAACGGCGCGTTCGGCTACCACCCGCGCACCGACGCGCAGATCGGATGCACGGTGACCGCGCCGGACAGCAGCGGCTGGGCCCGCGACGTGACGGTGGACATCGACCGCATCGACCCCGAGAAGCTGGGCCAGGCGGCGGTGGAGCAGGCGCTCAAGGCCGCGAACCCCAGGCCGCTCGAGCCGGGGCGCTACGACGTCGTGCTGATGCCGGCGGCCAGCGGGCACCTCGCGGAGTACCTGATCTGGTGGGCCGACGCCCGCACCACGCTCGAGGGGCTCACCTACCTGTCCGACCGCTTCGGCCAGAAGCTGTGCGGCGACGAGATCACGATCTACTCCGACCCGGCCGACCCACGGCTGCCGTCGTGCCCGTTCGACGGTCAGGGCCTGCCCCGACGGCGCGAGGTCTGGATCGACAAGGGCGTCTTTGGCCAGATGATCTGGGACCGCTGGACCGCCGCCCAGAACGGACGGGAGCCGGTGGCCCGCCCCGGCTCGACCATCATGGAGGGCACGGACCAATCCGCCGCCGATCTCGTCCGAACGGTGGAGCGCGGGGTGCTGGTGACGCACTTCTGGTACGTTCGCTCCGTCAAGGCCGACGAGACGCTGGTGACCGGGATGACCCGCGACGGCACGTTCCTCATCGAGAACGGCGAGATCGTGGGCGGCGTTCGCAACATGCGGTGGAACGACTCCTGCCTCGGGATGCTGCAGCGGACCGTGGCGATCGGCAAGCCCGGATCCTGCACGGACGTCGAGCTGATGCCAAGCCTCTACCCGCCGATCGTCGTCAAGGACTGGAACTTCGTGGCCACAACCGACTTCTAGCCGGCCGCCCACCCGCGGTTGAACCGCTCGCGGGCCGACACCGCCCGGTCGATCAGGTCGGGACCTCCCGACGCGCTGATGTGGCCCACCCGGCCTCCGGGGGCGTCGTTGCCGTACCAGTGCACCCGAACGGTGGGGTCGTGGAGCGCCGCCCGCAGCGCGGCCCGAAGGTCGCCCGGATCCTCGCGGCGGTACAGCGACGCGGTGCAGACCGGCAACCCGTCCGGCAGAGCGGGCGTCATGCCTACGGCGATCCGCACCAGCTGCTCGAACTGGGACACACCGCCCCAATCCAGCGTGTGGAGGCCCGAGCCGTGCGGCCGGGGAACGATCTTGTCCACAAGGAGCTCGCCGCCGTCGTTCTCAAACAGCGTCACGGCGAACAGGCCCACGCCGCCCACGGCCTGCACGGCGCGCAGAGCCTCGGGCGCCGCGTTCGCCCTTCCGGGGAACACCAGGTCGCAGACGTTGTGCGTCTGGAACGTCTCCATGGTCGGGAAGCAGCCCGTTCCCTCCGGCCCGGCGTACACCACCACCGCCAGCTCGCGCAGGTAGGGAACGAACGGCTCGGCCATCCAGCCTCCTCCGTGCCAGAGCGGCCGCAGCGCCTGCAGCTCCGACGGGTTGCGGGCGAACCGGACGCTCTTGACGCCGCCCAGCGATCCGAGCCGGGCCTTGACGGCCATCGGAAACCCGATCTCCTCCACGGCGCGCTGGCCGTCGGCCTCCAGGGGCACCGCGCGCACCGTCGGCACGCCCTCCCGCTGGAACACCGCCTTCTGCAGCAGCTTGTCCTCGACGGTCTCCAAGCAGTCGGGGTGGGGGAGGATGCTGGACGTCGGGGCGCCCGTCGCCTCGCAGGCCTGGCGGAGCGTCGCTGCCGGGAGCTTCTCGGTGAGCACCACGCGGCCGCAGGAGGACAGCAGCTCCATCACGTCCGCGAGGCCGCGCGCGGGCTGCCGGCGCACGGAAAGGCCTAGCTCCTCGGCCGCCAGCGCCACGTAGCGCGCCATCGGACCGCTTCCAAGGATTCCCAGATCGGCGAGGCTCACGGGTCGACCACTTGCTCGGGACGCACCCTCAGGGTACCCGCTCCGGGCAGATCCCGCCTGCGGATGACGCCGATGAGTTCGGTACCTTGGACACGAACGCCGCGCTTGCCCGCCTCGGCCCGGACCCATCCCACGATCGGGTCGACGGGGGTGCAGTCCGGCATCGTCAGGTTCAGGCTGACCTGCGACAGCCCTCGGCTGGCGAGCGGCAGGCCCAGCGCACGCACGCCCAAGAACCTCGGGTCGCCCTCGCCCCGCAACCTGCGGATCTCCTTGGCGAGCTCACGGGCTGTGTCCGGCTCCGGCCGGTCCAGGTTCACGTTCATCGCGATCAGGAACTCCCTGGCTCCCACCACCGACACCCCGAGCCGAGGGTGCGCCTCGTCCGGGCCGAAGTCGGGGCTCAGCTTGCGTCCAAGCAACCCTCCGAAGCCGCCCTTGCGCAGCGCCGGCAGCTCCGCCTCGTGCCTGCCCCGCTCCGACTTCTCGTACAGGAACACGGGCACGCCGAACCGCTCGGCCAGCTTTTGGGCGAACTCCAGGGAGAGTTCGATGGCCGGCCCCATCGGCTCGTCCGGCAGGGGCACGAACGGGCAGACGTCCAGCGCGCCGATCCGGGGATGCACGCCCACGTGCCGGTTCAGGTCGATCCGATCGAACGCCAGCTCGCAAAGGCGGAGCAGGACGTCCTTCAGCCGCTCGGCGTCGTGGGTGAAGGCGGTGACCGTGCGGTTGTGGTCTGGGTCGCTCTCGGCGAAGTGGACCCGGGCGCCGGAGTCGTCCAGCACGTCGCGCATGCGCCGCAACAGGTCGCGGTCGCGGCCGAACGACCAGTTGGGCACGGTGGTCAGGCGCACCTACAGCCCCAGGATGTTGTAGCCGTTGTCGATGTACAGGACCTGCCCGGTCACGCCGCGGCTCAGGTCGCTCAGCAGGTACACCGCGCTCGACGCCACCTCGGGCTGCGCGAACGGGCGCTTCAACGGAGCGCGCTCATGCACCAGGTCGATCATCGACGACAGGTTGCGGACGCCGCGCGCGGCCACCGTGTTGATCGGCCCCGGAGAAAGGGCGTTGATCCGCACTCCCTTCGAGCCCAGGTCCACGGTGAGGTAGCGCACCGCGGACTCGAGCGCGGCCTTGGCCACGCCCATCACCCCGTAACCCGGCACCGCCCGAACCGAGCCGAGGTAGCTGAGCGTCACCACGCTGCCGTCCTCGTTCAGGATCGGCAGAAGCGTGTGGCACAGCTTGATCAGGCTGTAGCAGGACACGTCCATCGCGATGCGGAAGCCCTCGCGCGAGACGTCCAAGAACGGCCCCTGCAGGTCCTCCTTCGGCGCGTACGCCGCCGAATGCACCACGAAGTCGATGGTGCCCAGCTTGGCCTGGATGTCCTCCCTCAGCGCCTCGAACTGCTCGTCGTAGCTGAAATCGATCTGCAGCGGCACATAGCTCGCGTTGCCCTCGATGAGCTTGGCCACGGTGTCCGCGGTCCGCTCGTTCTGCGCGCCCACTCCGACCCTCGCCCCTTGGGCGGACGCCGCCTCCGCGATCGCCCACCCGAGGCTGCGGCCGTTCACCACGTTCAGAACGACGCCGCGCTTTCCCTCCAGAAGCATACGGGGGGCATTATGGCCCATCCGGCAGATTCGGGAATCGGAGACCCAGCCGCTCGGCAAGCAACCGGGCCACCTCGCGCACCGTGTCCGTGCGGGCGGGCCTGAGCGGCAGCCGCACCGAAGGGTCGGGCAGAACTCCCATGGCGTGCAGCAGGGCCTTGCTCAGCGCAGGCTGGGGATGCGCCCGCAGGGCGCGGATGCACGGCAGGGCCAGTTCGAACTTTGCCTCGGCCGATTCCCGGTCCGCCACCCAATCCGCCACGATCGCACTGAGCCACGGGGCCAGCACGTTGGCCGCCCCGCTGATGGTCCCCGACCACCCGTTCCGCAGGGCCTCGACCAGCAGCGTCTCATCGCCGACGAACGCGACCCGCCCGTCGCCGATCGCCTGCCGGTAGGCGGGCAGGTTGGCAGGGTCGCCGCTGCTGTCCTTCACGCCGACGAACCGCTCCAACCGGGCCAGGCGCGCCAGCGTCTCGGGCGGGATCGCCCTTCCGGTTCGCTGGGGAAAGTTGTAGACGACCACGTCGGCGGGCGAATCGGCCACCACCGCCTCCAGCCAATCGGCGATCGCGTCCTCCGGAGCCTCCCGGAAGTAGCTCGGGGGCATCAGGAGCACCCCGTCCGCACCCAGGGCCGCCGCCTGGCGCGTGGACCAGCGCGCCTCCTCCAGGCTGCTGGTGGCCACGCCCAGCACCAATCCCAGCCGCCCGCGGGCCGGGGCTGCGTCGCGCAGCAGGTCGCGCTTCTCGGGCGCGCTCAGCGAGGGCC